>Ga0070699_100002946_pt1 | contig 15136 bp, 12 predicted proteins | sample KBSK1503metaG_FD_65473 | JGI IMG/M metagenome (GOLD analysis project Ga0070699, IMG submission 65473) | Corn, switchgrass and miscanthus rhizosphere microbial communities from Kellogg Biological Station, Michigan, USA - KBS K1-50-3 metaG | ecosystem: Host-associated > Plants > Roots >...
GGCGCTGTCGCCCGCTCGACGGGCCGCGAGCCTGGTCCCCGTCGAGGTGATCCGCTATGAATAGCGCCGCATGCCGCAGGGGGCCCTCGTCCAGGCGATCGAAATCGAGAAGCGCTACGTGGACGGCCCCGCGGTGGTGTCGGTGCTCGAGGATCTCAGCCTCGAGATCGAAGCCGGCGAGCGCATCGCGATCGTCGGCGAGTCTGGCGTCGGAAAGAGCACGCTGCTCCACCTGCTCGGCGCGCTCGACCGGCCCACGAGCGGCCGCGTCCTCTTCGACGGCGAGGACGTCTTCGCCCGGCCCGAGGCCGAGCTGGCGGCCTTCCGCAACCGCGAGGTGGGGTTCGTCTTCCAGTTCCACCACCTGCTGCCCGATTTCACGGCGCTCGAGAACGTCATGCTGCCGGCGATGATCGCCGGGGACGCCTTCCGCGACGCGCGAGCCCGGGCGGCCTCGTTGCTCGAGCGGGTCGGCCTTCGGGAACGCCTGGCCCATCGCCCCGGCCAGCTCTCCGGCGGCGAACAGCAGCGCGTCGCCGTCGCGCGCGCGCTCGTGCAGCGGCCCCGTCTCCTCCTCGCCGACGAGCCTACCGGCAACCTCGACCCCGCGACCGGTGAGGGTGTGCAGCAGCTCCTCGTCGAGCTGAACCGCGAGCACGGCTCGTCCCTCGTGGTAGCGACGCACAACGCCCGCCTCGCCGCCGCCATGGGCCGCACCCTCCGCCTAGCCGCCGGCCGCCTGCGCGAGGAGCGCGCAGCGCCGCTCACCCGCGTCGGCGGCGTCGGAGGAGCCTCGTGATCGAGCCGAACGCCACGGGGCCACGAGCGCGATCGGAGATCGCGGTGCAAGGCGGGAAGGGGTGCCGCCGCGGCGACCTCCGCAGCTCCCGCGCGCGCCCGCAGCTGCGGGGGGACGCCGCACGTACGAGTCGCGCGTGGAGCGAGGACCGGGAGCCGCGGCGGCACCCCTTCCCGCCTCCCCGCCGCGCATGGTGGGCGGCGCTCCTGGCCGCCGCCGTAGCGCTCGCCGCGAAGGCCGGGCCCCTCTTTGCCCAGGGTGAGCCGTCGATCGCGCGCGTCGCGATCGAGGGCAACGTCCGCGTCGAGGAGGACGCGATCCGCGTCCACCTGCGCACGCAGGTCGGTCAGCCCTTCGAGCGCGACACGCTCGACCGCGACATCCGCTCCGTCTACGCCATGGGCTTCTTCGACCAGGTCGACGCCGACGTGAGCCCCGCGCCCGAGAACCACGTCGTGGTCACGTTCCGGGTGAAGGAGCGGCCGCTGGTGCGGACAGTCAAGGTCGAGGGGACGAAGAAGGTCAAGCGCGAGGAGGTCGAGGCGGCGCTCAAGGTCCGTCCGCACACGATCCTCGACCCCGAGAAGGCCCGCCAGGGGATCGAGGCGGCGAAGAAGCTCTACGTCGACAAAGGCTACCTCGACGCCGAGATCAGCTACCGCACGGCGGCAGCGGGCGAGAACGAGGTCGACCTGTTCTACACCGTGAAGGAGGAGGCGCCGGTCCGCGTCACCGACGTCGACTTCGAGGGCAACCGGGCCTTCTCCGCGCGCAAGCTCCGGCGCGTCATGCAGACACGCAAGAAGTGGCTGCTCTCGATCATCACCGGCGCGGGCATCCTCAACAAGGACGTGCTGCACACCGACATGGAGCGCCTCACGGCCTTCTACTACGACCACGGCTACATCACGGTGAAGGTCGACGAGCCACGCGTCGAGCGGCGGGAGGACGGCCTGCACGTGACGATCAAGATCGAGGAGGGTGACCAGTACCGGGTGGGCGAGGTGACTGTGGTCGGCTCGAACGTGCCGCCCGACACGACCAAGCTGCGCAAGGACCTCGGCACCGCGCCGGGCGACGTCTTCAAGGCGAGTGCGCTGCGAGAGGACGTGCAGAAGCTGACCGAGCGCCTGTCGGACGACGGCTACGCCTTCGCCACCGTCGAGCCCGACACCGATATGCACCCCGAGCAGAAGACCGTCGACATCGCTTTCCAGGTGGACCGCGGGCGCCAGGTGACCGTCGACCGCATCGAGGTCACCGGCAACACCAAGACGCGCGACCAGGTGCTGCGGCGCGAGATGCGCCTCCAGGAGCAGGAGCTCTTCTCGGCCACCAAGCTCCGCAAGAGCCGCGAGGCGTTGCAGCGTCTCGGCTTCTTCAAGGAGGTCAACATCACGACCCGGCGGACCGGGGCCGACGACCGCATGAACGTCGTGGTCGACGTGAAGGAGGGGCAGACCGGCGCCTTCAGCGCCGGCGCGGGCTTCAGCTCGGCCGACTCGCTCCTCTTCAACCTCCGCATCCAGGAGAACAACCTCTTCGGCCGCGGCCAGCGGCTGGTGCTGAACGGCGACGTCGGCTCGCTGCGCCGCAACATCATCCTCTCCTTCACCGAGCCCTACTTCCGTGAGACGCCGCTCACCGTCGGGGCGAGCGCGTTCAGCTGGCGTCTCCAGTTCGACGAGTTCGCGCGCGGCGGGACGGGCGTCGGCACGCAGCTCACCTATCCGGTGACGGCCTGGGGCTATTCGTCGCTCTGGGGGTTCCCGCTCGAGGAAGTCCGCGTCGGCGCCGACTACCGGCTCGAGCAGGCGGAGATCAGCAACCTCGGCTTCGGGGCCACGCGCTCCATCCGCGCCGAGGAAGGCAAGAACCTGATCAGCAGCGTCACGCCGCACGTGTCGCGCAACACGCTGAACCACGCCTTCGACCCGACCGCCGGCTCCTTCCAGGAGGTGTCGCTCGAAGCCGCCGGCCTCGGCGGCGAGCGCTTCACCAAGATCGAAGGGCGCGAGCGCTGGTACTACACCTTCCTGCGCTCCAAGTCGCTCGGCGACTTCACCTACTCCCTGGGCAGCACGGTCGGCTACGGCTTCGGCAACGGCGGGCTCACGGGCAACGACCTCCCGCTGTTCGAGCGCTACTTTCCCGGCGGCATCAGCTCCATCCGCGGCTTCAAGAGCCGCACCCTGGGCCCGCGCGAGGAGCGGAAGGACTTCTTCGGGCGGGTGATCTCGACCACGCCGATCGGCGGCAGCGAAGAGGTGATCCTGAACAACGAGGTCATCTTCCCGCTGGTCCAGGGAATCGGGTTGAAGGGCGTCGTCTTCGCGGACGCCGGCAACGCGTACGGCGCGGACGAGGGCGTCTCGCTGGACAACACCCGCTTCTCGGCGGGCGCCGGTGTCCGCTGGCTCTCGCCCGTCGGCCCGCTCCGCATCGAGCTGGGCAAGCCGTTCCACACCAAGCCTCACGACCAGAAGAGCCTCGTGCTGTTCTCGTTCGGGGGGCCGTTTCAGTACTAGGGAGAAGGCGTGAGGCAGAACGCACAGTGGATGTGGGCCGCCGTGCTGGCGGCCGTGGTCGTGACCGGGCCGGCGCGCGCAGACCTGAAGGTCGGCGTCGTCGACATGCAGCGGGCGCTCAACGAGTGCGACGCGGGCAAGAAGGCTCGCGATCAGGTCAAGGCGAAGTTCGAGAAGGCGCAGGACCAGCTGAAGCGGCAGCGCGAGGATCTGGACCGGCTGCGGGAGGACTACGACAAGAAGGCGGTCGTCCTGAAGGAGGAGGAGCGCCGCAACCTCGAGAAGGACCTCGAGAACCGCAGCCTAGAGTTCAAGCGCAAGTACGAGGACTTCCAGCGCGACCTGAAGCGGACCGACTCCGAGCTGACGGCCGGGATCGTCGACGAGCTCTACGGGCTGGTGCGCGACTACGGCCAGAAGCACGGCTACTCGCTGGTGCTCGAGGCGTCGAACGGCGCGCTGCTCTACAACGACAAGACCACCGACATCACCGACGACATCATCAAACTCTACAACGCCTCGCCGCACCACGACGGGACGCGGTCCAGCAAGGAGAAGGAGTAGCGCCCTCATCAACCCGTACGCTGAGCAGCGAGGGCCATCCCCGGCGTTCCCCTATCCGCTGATCGACCGCGTGCTCGAGGTCGAGCCAGGGGTGCGCGCGGTAGGGAGCAAGCTCGTGTCCGCCAACGAGCCCTACTTCGTCGGCCACTTCCCGGGCGCCCCGGTGCTGCCCGGCGTGCTCGTCTGCGAGGCGCTCGCGCAGCTCGGGGCATACCTCGACGAGGGCGCCGAAGACCTGCGCCTGCTCACGGTCGACCGCGCCCGCTTCCGGCGTCCCGCGGTGCCGGGCGACGCGCTGCGCCTCGAGGTGACGCGCCGGGCGCCGGGATCGCCATGGCAGCTGCACGGGGTCGTGACGGTCGGAACGGCGCTGGTCGCCGAGGTGGATTTCTCGGCGGCACCGCCCGCCGGCCCGCGTATCCACCCGACCGCGGTGGTGGCGGGCGGCGCCGAGCTCGACGCGGACGTGACGATCGGACCCTATGCGGTCATCGGGCGCCACGTCCGGATCGGCGCCGGCTGCCGCATCGGCCCGCATGCGGTCGTCGACGGCCACACCACCCTCGGCGCGGGCACGCGCGTGTTCCCCTTCGCGAGCGTCGGCTCGATCCCGCAGGACCTCAAGTATTCCGGGGAGCCGAGCACGCTCGAGCTCGGCGAGGCCAACATCGTGCGCGAGTTCGTCTCGATCAACCCGGGCACGGCCGCCGGCGGCATGGCCACCCGCACCGGGAAGGGCTGCCTCTTCATGGTGAACGCCCACGTCGGCCACGACTGCCGGCTCGGCGACCACGTCATCGTCTCGCCCGGCGCCGCTCTCGGCGGGCACGTCACGGTCGAGGACCATGCCATCATCGGCGGGCTGGTCGGCGTGCACCAGTTCGTGCGCATCGGCGAGTCGGCTCTGTGCGCGGCCGGGGCGATGGTGTCGATGGACGTGCCGCCCTACTGCGTGGCCGCCGGCGACCGCGCGCGGCTGCACGGGTTGAACGTCGTCGGCCTCCGGCGTCGGGGGTTCAGCTCGGCGACGCTCACCACCCTCAAGCGGGCGTACCGGATGCTCTTCCAGCCCTCGGGCACGCGGCGGGACGCGCTCGCGCGGACGCGGGAAGCACTCGGGCACGTGCCGGAGGTGGCACGGCTGCTGGAGTTCGTCCTGGCCTCGCGGCGCGGGGTGTGCCGCTAGCCATGGACCGACGGCTGGTGGCGGAACCTGTCGGCGTGGAGCGCATCGGGCTCGTCGCGGGCAGCGGGCGCTTTCCGGTGCTGTTCGCCGAGACCGCGCGCCGTCGCGGTGTCGAGGTGGTCGCGGTCGCCCACCGCGGCGAGACGGACCCCGCACTCGAGCGCGTGGTGAGCGCCATCACCTGGATTCACCCCGGGGAGCTCGACGCGATGATCCGGGCGCTACAAGCCGCGGGGATCCGGCAGACCGTCATGGTCGGCGGCATCGCCAAGCCCCGGCTCTTCCGCGAGCTGCGGCCCGACGAGCGCGCGATGCGGCTTCTCTCGCGCCTCGGCAAGCTGCGCGACGACCTCGTGCTGCGGGCGCTCGCCGCCGAGCTCGAGACCGAGGGGATAGCCGTCGTGGAGTCGACGCTGTATCTGCAGGAGATCGTGCCGGTGGCCGGGGTGCTCGGCTCTCGCCCGCCGACCGAGGAGGAGTGGAGCGAGATCCGCTTCGGGTTTCGCGCCGCCAAGGTGATCGGGCAGTTCGACATCGGCCAGAGCGTGGTGGTGCGCAGCGGCGCCGTGATCGCGGTCGAGGGCATCGAGGGCACCGACGCCACCATCCGGAGAGCAGGACACCTCGCGAACGGGGACATCGTCGTCGTCAAGGTGTGCAAGCCGACGCAGGACACGCGCTTCGACCTGCCTGCGGTGGGGCCGGACACGATCCGGACGCTCGGCGAGATGCGCGGGCTGGCGCTCGCGGTTGAGGCCCGGCGGACGATCACGCTCGACCGGGCCGAGATGGTGGCGCTCGCCGACGCGGCGGGCATTGCCGTGGTCGCGGTCGACCCGGCGGAGGTGGTGGCATGACGCGCGCGAGGCTTCGGGCAGCGGTGGTCGGCGTCGGGTATCTTGGACGATTCCACGCCGAGAAGTATGCGGCGCATGCCGCGGCCGAGCTGGTGGCGGTGGTGGACGTCGACCGCGCCCGCGCCGAGGCGGTGGCGATGGCCCTCGGCGTGGAGGCGGTGACCGACCACCGGGCGCTCGTGGGGCGCATCGACTGCGCGAGCGTCGCCGTGCCGACCCAGCTGCACCACGCGGTCGCGGGCGATCTCCTGGAGGCGGGTGTCGACGTGCTGGTGGAGAAGCCGCTCACCACGACGGTGGAGGAGGGCAAGGCGCTCCTCGAGCTGGCCGTGCGCCGCGAGCGTGTGCTCCAGGTCGGCCACCTCGAGCGCTTCAACCCGGCGATCCGCGCGCTCGAGGGCGTGATCCGCGAGCCGCGCTTCATCGAATGCCACCGCCTCGCGCCCTTCAGCGAGCGCGGCACCGACGTCGACGTCGTGCTCGACCTGATGATCCACGACCTGGACGTCATCCTGAGCATGATGCCGTCGGCGCTGCGCTCGGTGGAGGCGGTGGGCGTGCCGGTGCTGACGGCGTCGGTCGACATCGCCAACGCCCGGCTGCGCTTCGCCAACGGCGGCATCGCCAACCTGACCGCCAGCCGCGTCTCGCTCAAGCGCGAGCGCAAGCTACGCATCTTCCAGCCCGACGCCTACCTCTCGGTCGACTACGGCGAGCGGCGCGTCCTCATCTGCCGGCGCGAGCCGGGGCCGGACGGGCAACCGGCGCTAAGCCTCGAGGAGCGCGAGGTGCCCGAGGCCGACGCGCTCGGCAGCGAGATCGACGCCTTCCTGCGCGCGGTGCGGGCGCGCGAGACGCCGCCCGTGACCGGGTGGGACGGCCTCCGTGCGCTCGAGGTCGCGCACGTGATTCGCGAGAGCCTCGAGACCGAGGTCCGCGCCGCGCGGGCGCGGTCGTAAGATGATTCGGCGCGGCGCATCCGCCGCACCGGCGGCGCCCGCGCGGCGCTACCGAGTGCTGCTCGTGGCCGGGGAGGCGTCGGGCGACCTGCACGGGGCAGACCTGCTCGCGGCGCTGCGGGCCAGGCTGCCCGACCTCGAGGTGTTCGGGATCGGCGGCGAGCGACTACGCGAGGCCGGCATGCAGACGGTGGCCGACGCGGGCGAGGTGGCGACCGTCGGAGTGACCGAGGTCGTGGGTCGGCTGCGGACGCTCGTGCGCGCCTATCGGGCCCTGGTACGGACGCTGCGGACGGAGCCGCCGGATCTCTGCGTGCTGATCGACTTCCCGGATTTCAACCTGCGACTCGCGCGCGCCGCGAAGCGGGCCCGCGTGCCCGTGCTCTACTACATCGGGCCGCAGGTGTGGGCCTGGCGGCGCGGCCGGGTGCGCAAGATCGCGCGCCGCGTGGATCGACTGGCGGTCGTGTTCCCGTTCGAACCGGCGCTCTACGAGTCCCGCCTGCCCGCGGTCGAGTTCGTCGGCCATCCGCTCCTCGACCGCGTGGCCGTGACCCGCAGCCGCGGCGACACGCTCGCCGCGCACGGCCTCGATCCGGCGCGCCGGACGGTGCTCCTCCTCCCCGGCAGCCGGCCGAACGAGATTCGCTCCCTCCTGCCCGACCTCCTCGACGCCGTCCGCCGGCTCGCCGCGAGCGGGTCCTACCAGTTCCCGCTCGCGCTCGCGCATACCGTGCCCCGGGCGGAGGTGCAGGACCAGATCCGGTCGGCGGGTGTCGAGGTTCCGGTGATCGAGGGCGACACCTACAACCTGATCGCGGCCGCCGACCTGGCGCTGGTCACGTCCGGGACCGCGACGCTCGAATGCGCGCTGCTCGAGTGCCCGATGGTGATCGTCTACCGGCTCTCACCGCTGACGGCGCTCCTCGCCCGTTTCCTCATCCGGGGCGTGCGGCACATCGGCATGCCCAACATCGTCGCCGGTCACGAGGTCGTCCCCGAGCTGCTCCAGGGACGGGCGACGGGCCCCGGGATCGCGGCCGAGGCCCTCGCGATCCTCGAGAGCCCGGCCCGTCGCGCGGCGATCATCGACGAGCTGCGCGAGGTGCGGCGGCGGCTCGGGCGCGGCGGGGCGGCGGGGCGGGCGGCGACGATCGCCGCCGAGCTGCTCGCTGCCGGCGGCGGCTAGGGCATGCGGCAGTATCGGCGTCTCCTCGGCTACCTCCGGCCCTACCTCTGGCCACACGGTGTCCTCGCCGTGGTGTCGATGCTCGGCTTCAGCGGGGTCGAGAGCTCGATTCCCTTCCTCGCCAAGTTCACCTTCGACCAGGTGTTCACCCAGCAGCATCGCGAAGCCCTGCCGCTGGCCGTCGTCGGTGTGCTCGTCCTCGCCGGCCTGCGCGGCGGCCTCGACTTCAGCTCCGAGTACCTCACCGACTGGATCGGGCAGCGCGTGGTCACCGACCTGCGCAACGCGCTGACCGTCCACATGCAGCGCCTCGACCTGGCCTTCTTCAACCGCCAGCGAGCGGGGCAGATCGTCTCGCGCGTCACGACCGACGTGTCGCTCGTGCGCGGCACGGTGACCGACGCGCTCACCTCTCTCTTCCAGGACGTCACGCGCCTGCTCGGTCTGGTCGCGGTGGCCGTCTACATGGACTGGGTGCTCGCGCTGCTCGCCGTGATCCTCTTCCCGGTCGCCGGGCTGCCGCTCCGCTACTTCTCGAAGCAGCTCCGCCAGACCGGGCGTCGCATGCAGGAAGGGATCGGCCGGCTGAACGCCATGCTGCACGAGAACGTGCAGGGCAACCGGGTGGTGAAGGCGTTCGGCCAGGAGCGCTACGAGCAGGAGCGGTTCGACGAGCACAACGAGCGCCTGTTCCGGCTCTACATGCGCCAGAGCCTGCTGCGCGCCGTGCCGATCACCGAGCTGCTCGCCGGCATCGCGGTCGCCGGCATCATCTACTACGGGGGGGCCAGCGTGATCGCGGGGACGCGGACGCAGGGCGCCTTCGTCGGCTTCGTGATCACGCTCTTTCTCCTCTACGAGCCCTTCAAGCGGCTCGTGCGCACCAACTACTCGATCCAGCAGGGGCTCGCCGGCGCGGACCGGGTGTTCGAGCTGATGGACACCAAACCACAGGTCGTGGACCGGCCCGGCTCACAGGTCCTGCGCGGCGTCCGCGAGGGGATCGCCTTCGACGCCGTGAGCTTCGCCTACGAGCCGGGCGAGATGGTGCTTCGCCACATCGACCTGCCTATCGGCGTCGGCGAGGTGGTGGCCCTGGTCGGCATGAGCGGAGGCGGCAAGAGTACCCTCGCCGATCTCATCCCGCGCTTCTACGACCCGAGCGAGGGACGGATCACGATCGACGGCGTCGACGTCCGCGACCTGACGCTCGCGAGCCTGCGCGCCCACATCGCGGTGGTCACGCAGTTCACCTTTCTCTTCAACGACAGCGTGCGCAACAACATCGCGTACGGCGATCCGACGCGGTCGATGGACGAGATCGTCGCGGCGGCGCGGGCGGCCAACGCCCACGACTTCATCCTCGAGCTGCCGCGCGGCTACGACACCCACATCGGCGACCTCGGGGTGCGTCTCTCGGGCGGCCAGCGCCAGCGTCTCGCCATCGCCCGGGCGCTGCTCAAGAACGCGCCGATCCTGATCCTCGACGAGGCCACCTCGGCGCTCGACACCGAGTCCGAAGGGCTCGTGCAGGAGGCGCTCGAGCGGCTGATGACCAACCGCACGACGCTCGTCGTGGCGCACCGCCTGTCGACCATCAGGCGGGCCGACCGGATCGTCGTCCTGGTGCGCGGCGAGATCGTCGAGAGCGGCACGCACGACGAGCTGCTCGCCCAGGGCGCGGAGTACCGCAAGCTCTACGAGCTGCAGTTCCGGGATCTGGACGTGCCGGAGGCGGCGGGCGCGGAGGAGATGCTCGGCGAGGAGGGGCAGGCGCGCGCCGGGAAGGCGTTTTGAGCGCCGGCGTGGCGCGCGACGCGGCGGCCCGCGACGGCGCCCACGCCGCCGACTCGCCCTTCCGCCGCCGGTGGAGCTGGCGGACGCGGGTCGCGGTGACGCTCGCCGGCTGGGCGATCGCCCTCGTGCTGCGGGTTCTCTACCGGACGCTCCGCGTGCGCTGCCTCGACCCGGCGGGTGTGCTCGACGGCGTTGCGCGGGGCGAGCGCGCCGTGTTCGCCTTCTGGCACGACACGCTGGTGCTGCTGCCGCTCATGGTGACCGCGATCTACCCGAGTGCGCGCGTGGCGATCATGCTCGGCTGGCACCGCGACGCCGAGATCGCGGCTCAGACGGTGCGCCGCCTCGGCATCCGCGCCGTGCGCGGCTCGGGGACGAGGGGGTGGCTCGGCGCGCTGCGCGGCCTCCTCGCCGCCCATGCGCGCGGCGAGCTGATCGCCATCGTGCCGGACGGCCCGCGCGGTCCGCGCCACCGCGCGCAGGCCGGTGTGGTGCAGCTCGCGCGCGCCACCGGCCTTCCGATCGTCGCGATCGGCGCGGCCGCGCGGCCCGCCCGCCGGCTCGGGAGCTGGGACCGGCTCCAGCTGCCCGCGCCGTTCGGTCAGGTCGCGCTCGTCCTCGGCGCGCCGCTCGCCGTCGGGGCCGGCGGAGACGAAGAAGCGCTGGCAGAGGTGGAGGCGACGCTCGCGCGCGTCAACGACGCGGCCGCCGCGGCGGTCGGGGTGGCGGCCGCGTGACCGGGGCCGTCGTCCGCGGCGCGTACCGGAGCGCGATGACCGTCGCAGCGGCCGTCGCCGCTGTCGGCGCGCGCCTGCCGGGCGCGGGACGGCGCTGGCCGACGCTCGCGGGCCGCCTCGGTCCGCTGCCCGCGGCGGAGCAGGCGACGGCCCGCGGGGGCGACGCGATCTGGCTGCACGCGGCCTCGGTGGGTGAGCTGGTGGCCGCCCGCCCGCTCCTCGGCCGCCTGCGCGAGCGCTTTCCGGGACGGCTGTTCGTCGTCTCCACCCTGACCGCCACGGGTCTGGCGCTCGCGCGGGAGATGGCCGAAGCGCATCTCGCCTGCCTCTTCCCCCTCGACGCGTCGGTGACCGTGCGGCGGCGGCTCGAGCCCTTTCGGCTCGAGGCCTTCCTCTTCACCGAGACGGAGGTCTGGCCGACGTTCCTGGCCGCGCTCGGGGCGCGCGGCGTGCCTGCCATCCTGGTGAGCGGCCGGGTGAGCCCGCATGGCGCGGCGCGCGCCTGGGGCTTGCGACTCCTGTACCGCCGGGCGCTCGCCTCCGTCACCTGCTGCATGCAGACGGAGGAGGACGCGCGGCGGATCGTCGCGCTCGGTGCCGACCCGCGTCGCGTGCACGTGGCGGGGAGCCTCAAGTTCGACGTCGGGACGGCGCCGCCGCCGCCCGAGATCCCGCTGCTCGCCGCCGCGCTCGCGGGGCGGCGGCTGATCGTCGGCGGAAGCACGCACGAAGGAGAGGACGAGGCGCTGATCGCCGCCTACCGGACCCTCGTCGACAGCCACCCCGACCTCCTCCTCCTGCTCGCACCCCGGCATCCCGCGCGGCTCCCGGCGGTCGAGGGGGCGGTGACGCGGGCCGCGCTCCCGTGCGTGAGATACACCGCGTTGGTTCGGCAGGAGACGACGGTGCCGGCCGGCCCGGCCGTCCTGCTGCTCGACGCGGTCGGTCCCCTCGCGCACTGCTACGCCCTCGCCTGGGCGGCCTTCGTCGGCGGGAGCCTGGTGCCCGCCGGCGGCCACAACGTGCTCGAGCCCGCGCGGGCCGCGCGTCCGATTCTCGTCGGCCGGCACACCGAGCACAGCGCCGCCCTGGTGGCGCGGCTCGCCGCGGCCGGCGGGCTCGTGCGCGTGGAATCTGCCTCGGGGCTGACCGCAGCGCTCGGCGGCCTGCTGGCCGATCCCGAGCGCGCGGTCACGATGGGGCAGCGGGCGCGCGCGGTGGCGGAGAGCGGCCGCGGCGCCCTCGAGCGCCACGTGAAGATCATCGCCGCGCGACTGACGTCGGCACGCGCGGCGGAGGTATCCTCCGCGTGAGCGCCCTCTCGCTGGACGGGCTCGCCCGCCACGCCTGGCTCGGACGAACGCCGAGCGCGCGCGCGATCCGTCTGGCGCTCGTCCCGGCCGCGGCGGCGTACCAGGCGGCGGTGGGGCTCCGGAACCGTCTCTACGACCGCGGCTGGCTCGCCGCCCGCCGCGTGCCGGCGCGCGTCGTGAGCGTCGGTAACCTCACCGTCGGCGGCACGGGCAAGACGCCTGCCGCCCTCTGGCTCGCCGAGCGTCTCGCCGCGCGTGGCCACCGCGTCGGCATCGTGGCGCGCGGCTATCGCAAGCGGCGCCCCGGGCCGGTCGTGGTCGGCGTCGACGGTCGGGCGCTGGTCACGCCCGAGGACGGGGGCGACGAGGCGGTGATGCTGGCCCGCCGCTTCGCGGGCCCCGTCGTGACAGGCGAGCGTCGGTACGACGCCGCGGCGCTCGCCTGCGCGCGCTTCGCCCTCGACACCGTCGTCCTCGACGACGGTTTCCAGCACCGCGCGCTCGCCCGCGACGCCGACCTCGTGCTGGTGGCCGACGACGCGGCGGCCGACTGGTGCTTGCCGGCGGGATCGCTGCGCGAGCCGCCGGCCGCGCTCCGCCGGGCGCGGGCGGTCCTCGTCGTCGGCGACGCCAGGGCATCCGTCCCGCCGGGAATGGTGGTCTTCCGTGGCCGGCTCGCGCCCATGGCCGCGGTGCGTGCGCGCGACGGCGCCTTCCACTCAGAGCCGCTCGACGTGCTCGTCGACCGGGACGTCGTCGCGGTGGCCGGCATCGCGCGGCCCGAGCGCTTCGTCGACACGCTCGCGCGGCTCGGCGCGCGGGTGCGCGACGTGCTCCGCTTCCCGGACCATCATGCCTACACCGCCGCCGACGCGCGGCGGATTGCCGCGGCCGCGCAGGCGGGCACTTTGGTGACAACCGAGAAGGACCTCGCGAAGCTCGAGCGCTTTCCGTGCCTCGAGGCGCTCATCGCCCTCCGCGTCCAGCTCGAGGTTGAGGACGAGGAGGCGCTCCTCGACCTGCTCGAGGACGCCGCCTGAATCGCTCAGATCGACCGAGCCTCAGCGGCGTGCATCCAAGCAGGCGAGCTGACCGAACGATTGTCGGACGGCGGTCAGCTGCGCGGGAGGAGGTAGAAGGCGATGACCGCGTACTGCGCAGCCGCGGCCGCGATCACCAGCGCGTGGAACACTTCGTGGTAGCCAAACACCGCCGGCACGGGGTTGGGGCGTCGGAGCCCGTAGACAGCGGCTCCGGCCGAGTACAGGACGCCGCCGAGCGCAAGGAGCCCCGTCGCGGTCGAGCCGATATGGGAGACGAGCTGCGGCAGGGCCACGACGGCGACCCAGCCGAGCGCGGTGTACACGATCGCGCTGAACCACTTCGGCGCGTCGATCCAGATCAGGTTCAGCGCCATCCCAGCGAGCGCGCCGCTCCACACCACCGCGAGCACGACGACGGCGAGCGTGCCCGAGAGCGCCAACAGGCCGAACGGTGTATACGTGCCGGCAATCAGCAGGAAGATCATCGAGTGGTCGAGCCGCCGCATCCATCGGCGCACGGGACCCGACCACGTCACCCCGTGGTAGAGCGCACTCACGCCGAACAGCGCCGAGAGGCTGAGGGCATAGACGGTCGAGGCGAGCGCAGCCCTCGCGCTCGGGGCCGCGAAGATGAGCGCGGCGCCGGCGAGTAGGGAGACGAAGAACGCATACTCGTGCGACACGCCCCGGAGTCGCGGCTTGAGGGGCTCTTGCTGGACGGCAACGGCGTCTGAGGCGGACGGATTTGCCACGGAGGAAGGACCCCCGAAGGGCCGCGCACTGTTGCGGAACACGTGACCGTTTACCCCCGCCTCGAGCTGGCGTCTATCGCGGCCCCACGGGCCTCAGGGATCGGGTCCAGCTCCGCCGGACGATCGGCGGCCGCTGGGCGAGCCGCAGGCGCCGAGGTCAAAGGTCCGCCTGGACGCGCGCCCCGTGGAGCTGGGTCTCGACCTGATGATGGCGGGAATGAACGGCTGGGAGTTCAGGGCCGAGCAGCTTCGAGATTCGGCTGTCTCCGATTCCGGTCATCGTCAGCTCGGGCGACGGGCGGGTGATCGAAAAGGCCTTGGCGCTGGGCATCACTGAGCACTTGGAGAAGCCCATCGACTTCGGCGCTGCTCGGCCTGGTCGCGCACTACTGCCCTGGATCTTGCCCTCTGAGCTCTCACCGAAGTTCAAATTCTGGCGGCCCACCTCTGAAGTGATCTGCCGGCCCGCGTGCGAATAGGCGTTTGACTGCGCCGCGACGCCGCGTCGAGGGCGTCCGCCACGCGCCCCGACCGCTCCCGGCGCCTCCGCTGTATTTTGGGGTTGACAAAGATTGTGCTGCTGTACTATTTCACTAGGACAGCGTGCGACAGCCGATCCGCCTGCGCATAAACCCGACTCGCGGTCAGGCGCACCCTGATAAGGGGCGCTCTGCGCAGGTCGTCGAGAGAGAAGGGTGGCCGCGGTCACACGTCCTGCCGCTGAGGCGCTCATCGGACGTCGGACTCGTGGCCTCGCCGTGACGATCTACATCCTGCTCGCTGCGCATTGGAGCCTGGCCGCGCTCGTCCAGTCGAGCTTCCACCATCGCTACGCCTCACACCGCATGTTCTCGTTGACCCCACGGGTCGAGCGACTGTTCCATCTGCTCACCTACCTCGTACAAGGCTCTTCGTACCTCTCGCCCCGCGCCTACGCGATCCTTCATCGCGAGCATCACGCCTACAGCGACGAGCCCGGTGACCCCCATGCGCCGAAGTTCTTCTCCAACGTACTGACGATGATGTGGGCGACCGCGCAACGGTATGGCGCCCATGTCGACCGTACCTCAACACCCGAGCCGCGGTTTCTCGGTGGCTATCCTGATTGGGCGCGTCTCGACCGTTTTGCCTCTCGCTGGCCGGTCCGCATCGGGTGGGGGGCGGCGTATACGCTCCTCTACCTGTGGCTCGCCACGGCCTGGTGGCAGTTTCTGCTCCTGCCGGTGCATTGGGTGATGGGTCCCATCCACGGGGCAATCGTCAACTGGTGCGGTCACCGCTACGGCTACCGGAACTACCCGACGAGGGACGGGTCGCGGAACCTGCTACCGCTGGACTTTCTCATGCTCGGCGAACTGTTCCAGAACAACCATCACCGCGCTCCCGGTCGGCTCAATTTTGCCGCACGGCGC
>Ga0070699_100002947_pt1 | contig 15136 bp, 15 predicted proteins | sample KBSK1503metaG_FD_65473 | JGI IMG/M metagenome (GOLD analysis project Ga0070699, IMG submission 65473) | Corn, switchgrass and miscanthus rhizosphere microbial communities from Kellogg Biological Station, Michigan, USA - KBS K1-50-3 metaG | ecosystem: Host-associated > Plants > Roots >...
TTTGTGGGCTCCTTTGCCGGAGCCGCGTGTGGCGCCCTGGCAATCAGCTATCCAGCGACGACGGCCTGGTTGGCCCTGCCGATCGGCATGGCCTTCATCGCGGCCTGGGTCGGGCTCCTGCGCGTGGATCCCTACTCGGTCGCCGTGCACCCTAAAGTTGAGGTTTATGGCGGGCAAACGCGGACCTAACGCCGGCCTTCTGGACAGGCTCAACGACCGGAGCGCAACCATCGCCGTCGTTGGGCTCGGCTACGTCGGTCTGCCCTTATCGTGCGCGCTGGCCGAGGCGGGCCACCGAGTGATCGGCATAGATGCGGCGGCGGAAAAGGTGCAAGGCGTGAACGCCGGCCGATCCCATATCGAGGATGTGACGCCCGAATTGCTCCAGCGACTTATCGCGGACAAACGGCTGTCGGCGACTCAGGACTACCAGGCGGCGACCGCTGCAGACGCGGCCATCATCGCGGTGCCGACGCCCATCGACGAGTACCGGGTCCCCGACCTGAGCGCAGTACGGGCCGCTTCTGCCAGCCTCGCCCAGGTGATGCCGAAAGGAAGCCTCGTCGTCCTCGAAAGCACCACTTATCCGGGCACGACTGAAGAGGTCATCGTGCCCGCCTTTCGTGATCGAGGCTATATGCCCGGGGTGGACGTGTTCATCGGCTACTCCCCCGAGCGCATCGATCCCGGGAACCAAACCTGGAACATCCGAAACACTCCCAAAGTCGTCTGCGGGCTGACCAAGAGTTGCCTCGAGGTGACCATCGCCCTCTACAGCACCATCGTGGACAAGCTCGTCCCGGTTTCCAACATCCGGACAGCGGAGATCACCAAGCTCTTCGAGAACATCTTTCGCGGTGTGAACATCGCGCTTGTGAACGAGTTCCAGGTCATCTGCGACGCGTTTGACATCGACGTGTGGGAGGTAATCCAGGCCTGCTCGACCAAGCCCTACGGCTTCACGCCGTTTTATCCGGGCCCGGGTCTCGGTGGGCACTGCGTGCCGGTCGACCCGTTTTATCTGGCGTGGAAGGCGCGCCAGCTCGATGTCAACACCGAGTTCATCGAGCTTTCAGGGCGCATAAACGCCGCCATGCCGAGCTACGTTGTGCGCAAGGTAGCCAGTTTGCTGAACGGGAACCACAAGTCGCTCAACGGCGCCCGGGTGGGACTACTTGGGGTGGCTTACAAGAAGAACAGCTCAGATGTGAGGGAATCGCCGGCAATCAAGGTCATCGAGCTTCTGCTCGAAGAGGGAGCCGGCGTCAGCTACCACGATCCGCATGTCAAGTCACTCACGGTGAACAGCCAGGTGCTTCGCTCGGTGCCCAACTTGAGAGATTTCCTTGCCGGCCAGGACTGCGCGGTTGTAGTGGCAGACCACGACGCGATCGACTGGACTCTGGTCCTGGAATTCGCTCCGATGGTTGTCGATACACGCAACGTGCTGGGCCGGCTGCACCCCACCGCTGCGAGCTCCCCGCACCGGAGCGAGCAGCGCATCGACTGACCCGAGCCAAAACGTAGAGGGTTGGCACCGAACCGACCGAGCGCTCAGCGTTGCCTGGCGAAGTCCCAGGCCGCAGAGCCCACGGCGAGCGAGAATACAGCTGAAAACACCACAAGCCAGGTCAGGTCGGAGCGCTTGCGCGAAGCCGGGTCGTAATCCAGGCTTTGGCATGGATTGTTCGGGTCGTAGAAGATGCGCACTTGTGCACCGATCGCCGGGGGGTGCGTTGCGAGTTCCGAGTCCGTCGCAGGAACCGTAGCTGTACGCGTAATCGAGTCCAACAACCTTTCCCACCACCGCCCAGGATGCTTGCATTGAGATGCGTCGCGACAGCCGAATCGTGACTGTAGACGACGGAGGTAATGAGGGCCATCAATGCCGCTGCCAGCAGGCAGGCAACGCCCCCCCACAACCAGGCGTTTCGTTTCATGGCTTCAGCACGGACGGCGTCTATTAACTGAATCTCTATGCGCCAATCTTGCCACTGAACGTTTTCGAGTGCGCTGTTCTGGTCGCTCTGAGGCTGGCTGGACCTAACCGTCTGAGCAAGTTAGGTACCATACGCGCGCTGTGAAGTTTGGCGCCACTCTGGGTGATTCGGCGGTCAGCGTTGGCCAAAGGACTCCAACGATTGGAGGGAGGACGCAGGGTCCATTCAGCAGCCAAGCATGAAGACGGTGATCCTTGCTGGCGGACTTGGTACCAGGCTTTCCGAGGAGACCAGAATCAAGCCCAAGCCGATGGTCACAATCGGTGGCTTTCCGATGATCTGGCACATCATGCAGATGTACGCACATTACGGCTTCAAGGAATTCGTTGTTGCTCTCGGCTATCGCGGTGAGGTGATAAAGGAGTACTTCCTCGCCCACCGCCAGCACACCAGCGACCTCACCATCGATTTAGCGAGCGGCGAGGTTCGGGTCCATGAAGGCGAGCGCCCGGACTGGATCGTTCATCTTATCGATACTGGGCTCGAAACCGGCACCGGCGGTCGGATCCTGCGCCTGTCCAACTGGATCCAGAACGAACGATTCATGCTGACCTACGGCGACGGTGTTGGCGACATCAACCTGCCGGCGCTGCTCGACTTCCACTGCTCACATGGCCGCCTGGCGACCGTGACGGCCGTGCGCCCGCCCGCCCGCTTCGGGGGGCTGGAGCTTGGCGGCGATTTTGTGCGCACGTTCAGCGAGAAGTCCCAGATCACAGAGGGTTGGATCAATGGCGGATTTTTCGTTCTTGAGCCCGGCGTGCTCGATTTCATCGCGGGCGATGAGACCATTTGGGAGCGGGAGCCGCTGGAGCGGCTCGCCGAGGCCGGTCAGCTGGTCGCGTACAAGCACGACGCGTTCTGGCAACCGATGGATACCCTGCGCGAGGTCAAAATCCTCGAGAGCCTGTGGTCCAGCGGACGGGCACCCTGGAAGGTGTGGTGACCGAGCCCGAGTTCTGGCAGGGCCGCAGAGTGTTCGTGACGGGGGCAACAGGCCTGGTGGGCTCGTGGCTGTGCGCCTGGCTGATCGACGCCGGAGCAAGGGTGGTCGGGCTCGTCAGGGATGCCGACCCGCAGTCCCCGTTGTTCAGCTCAGGCGACCACCTCAGGATGTCGATCGTCAGTGGAGACCTGGCTGATCTGGGCACGGTGGAGCGAGCGATCGTCGAACACGAAACTGAAACGGTCTTTCACCTGGGCGCACAGGCGATCGTCGCGGTGGGAGAGGCCCTGCCCATCGAGACCTTCGAGTCAAATATTCGTGGCACTTATAACTTACTCGAGGCGTGCCGGCGGCACTCAAAGCTGGTGCACCGGGTTGTAGTTGCATCCAGTGACAAGGCATATGGCGCCCAAGAGCGGCTTCCGTACACCGAGGACATGCCGCTTCAGGGCCGGCGACCCTATGAGGTCTCCAAAAGCTGTGCCGATCTATTGGCACAGTCGTATTTCGACACCTACGCGCTGCCAGTTGCTATCGCCCGCTGCGGAAACATCTACGGTGGTGGCGACCTGAACTGGAGCCGGCTGATACCAGACACGATTCGCGCCGCCGTGCTCGGCAAACCTCCGGTGCTTCGCAGCAACGGGCGCTACGTCAGGGACTACGTTTATGTGAAGGACGTGGTCGGCGCGTATACGGTCCTGGCCGAGGCGCTCGATGACAGGACCCTGCACGGGCAGGCGTTCAACTTCAGCCCTGAACGGCCGTACAGCGTCCTCGAAGTCGTCAAAGCAATCCAGGAGCAGATGCCGGCGACCGCGCACCCGCCCGTGATCCTCGATGTCGCGCAAGGTGAGATCGAATCGCAGTACCTCGACTCGAGCAAAGCTCGCCGCCTCCTCTCCTGGTCCGCTCGCTATTCCTTTGCGGAAGGCCTGGCCGAGACGATCGAGTGGTACCGCGACTTCCTCACCCGGAGTGATGCCCACCACCGGTCCCGCGAGGTCGACCGAGGGCAGCACGTGCATTGATGCCTTGACCGAAGAAGCGGTCAATGCCAAGTGTCGCAGCTGCGACAGTTCCGGCCTCCAGCTCGTGCTGTCGCTCGGCGAGACTCCTCTGGCGAACTCGCTTCTGAAGGCGGACCAATTGAGCCTGCCCGAGCGTCGCTTCCCGTTGGACCTGGTCTTCTGCCCGACGTGTGCCCTGGTCCAGATCACGGTCACCGTACCTCCCGAGGAGCTCTTTTCAGACTATGTGTACATGTCGTCCTACTCCGACACAATGCTGGTCCACGCCCGCGAGCTCGCGGACAGGCTGCGACGGGAACGTCGCCTGTCAGGGGATTCGTTGGTGGTAGAGATCGCGAGCAACGACGGCTACCTGCTGCAGAACTACGTGGCCTCCGGCATCCCGGTGCTTGGCATCGAGCCCGCCCGGAACATCGCGAAGGTGGCGGTCGAAAGAGGCATACCCACGCTCATCGACTTTTTCGGCGCCGAGCTAGGCCAGCGGCTCGCTGACGAACGCCGGCATGCCGACGTGATTCATGCGCACAACGTCCTCGCTCATGTCGCGGACTTGAACGGCGTGGTTTCGGGAATCGGGTCAATGTTGAAGGACGACGGCGTCGCGATTGTCGAGGTCCCGTACGTGCGCGACCTGATCGAGCGCAATGAGTTCGACACCATCTACCACGAGCACCTGTGCTACTTCTCGCTGACCTCGCTCCACCACCTCTTCGGGCGACACGCTCTGCGCGTAGTCGATGTTGAGCGGCTGGCAATACACGGGGGTTCTCTTCGAATTTTCATTGCCAAGGGCGGCCCACCCTCATCCGCGGTGGGCGCGCTGCTCGAGGAGGAGGGGGCGGCGGGGCTCACGTCTATGGCCTACTACGCCAGCTTCGGAGCCCGCGTCAACCACCTCCGCCAGCAACTCCAGAAGACGCTTGCCGAACTGAAATCGAAGGGATCCCATATCGCCGCTTACGGCGCCTCAGCCAAGGGCAGCACGCTACTGAACTATGTGGGCGTCGGAGCCGAGACCATCGATTTCGTGGCCGACCGAAGCCCCGTCAAACAGGGACTCTTCACGCCCGGCACCCACCTCCCGATCGTGCCACCCGAAAGACTGCTCGAGGAGCAGCCTGGTTATACCCTCCTGTTGGTCTGGAACTTTGCCGACGAGGTCAAGCGACAGCAGCAGACCTACCACGATCGAGGAGGCCGGTTTATTGTCCCTGTGCCTGATGTGCAAATCCTCTGAGCTCGGGGCCCATAGCCGATGAAGTTCGAGCCGCTGGCCATCGACGGAGCATTCAGCGTCGACATGGAAGCACACGTCGATGAGCGGGGCTTCTTCGCCAGGTCCTGGTCGGCCGAGGCGTTCGCGGCTCAAGGCCTCGAGGCTGCGGTGGCCGAGAGCAGCATCTCCTTCAACCGGCTGGCGTGGACGCTGCGCGGATTGCACTACCAGCTGGACCCGCACGCAGAGACCAAGCTCGTCCGCTGCACCCGAGGATCGGCCTTTGATGTGGTCGTCGACTTGCGCCCATCTTCACGGACCTTCAAGCGTTTCGCGGCGGTCACGATCTCCGCGGATAACTGGAGGGCGGTTTATGTGCCCGAGGGCTGTGCCCATGGGTTCGAAACGCTTGAGCCAAACACCGAGATCCTGTATCAGATCAGCCGCGCCTACGCTCCCGACTCCGCGCGCGGGGTACGCTGGAACGATCCGGCATTCCGCATTCCGTGGCCGGCACCTCCGAGCTGCATCTCGGAGCGTGACCGAGATTATTCGGACTTCATGGCATGAGCCGAGTACTGGTCACAGGCGGCGCCGGATTCATCGGCTCCCACCTGGTGAGGTCCCTTGTGGGGCGACGGCACGACGTGGCCGTGGTCGTGCGCCCGACTACGTCATTGGCACGCCTCGATGGTGTTGTCGACCGGCTCCACGTGATCCACGGCGATGTCGGCCGCCCGGCACAGATTCTCAGCGCCCTGGGCGGCTGGCGGCCCGACGCGTGCGCGCACCTGGCCTGGTACGCGGAACCCACCACATACCTGACCTCGCGGGAGAACCTGACGGCGCTGACCGCCAGCGTGCAGTTCCTCACTCATCTCATCGATGCCGGATGCTCGCGTTTCCTGATCACCGGGACGTGCGCCGAATATCGGATGGCCGACCGCCCTCTAAGTGAGGATTGCCCGGTTGAGCCGCTCACCCTCTATGCAGCCTCCAAGTTGTCGATGCTCCTCCTGGCGCAGCAGGTTGTGAAAGATTCGGGGGCCGGCCTGACGTGGGCCCGGCTCTTCTACCTGTATGGCCCGCATGAGCCCGAGCAAAGGCTCGTGCCCTCGGTGATCCGCGCCCTCCTGAACGAGCGAGAGTTCGCGGCCAGCGCCGGGACGCAGGTTCGTGACTACCTTCACGCATCCGACATGGCAGAAGCCCTGTGCGCGCTCATCGAGGCTCAGGTGGAGGGAGTCGTCAACGTATGCTCTGGCGTCCCGACCACCGTCAGGAAGCTTCTCGAGGAGATCGGCCGCCTACTCGGTCGTTTGGAGCTGATCAGGTTCGGGGCGGCAGCCAAGCGGGCCACGTGGGATCCACCCTACGTTTGCGGCGATAACACTCGTTTGATTACTGAGACGCCCTGGCGTCCCCGGCACGACCTCACGACGGGACTGGAGGAGACGGTGGGGTGGTGGAAGTCTCGGGAGCTGGATTGAGACCGGCGCTTCAGCCGGTCGCCGCTTGCTCCAGCACGTGCAAGAGTCGCGGCGCTTGAACGCGCACGCAATAGAAATCCAGAATCGTCTGTCGGCCTGCGGCCCCTAAACGGGCGCGAAGACTTTCGTCGGAAAGCAAGCGCCCGAGCGCGCCAGACCAGTCGTTTCCAGACTCCGCGAGAATGCCGTTTTCACCATCTCGAATGAACTCGGTCACGCCGCCAACCGGCGATGCGAGCAGACTGCTCCACAGCTCATGTAGACCACCGGTTTGAATCCACTCTTTCGAACCCAACTGCGGTGGTGATAAACGTGACCGCCGTGAATCCGACCAACGTCGGGTTCTTCACCGTGTACCCGGGCCTCACCAGCAGGCCGCTGGCGTCCGACCTGAACTGGGCCACATGGGAGACCGTCCCGAACCTCGTCGTGGTGAAGCTCGGCACCGACGGATCGATCAACTCGTTCGGAACGACCGACGTCATAGTCGACGTCATGGGTTGGTACGGCGACAACAACTAAGCGCATCGGCTCGACGTAGCTCGAGAGCACTGGGCTCACACGGTGGGCCCAGGGTTCATTTCCAGGCTTCCAGCCTTCCGGTTCGCTGGCCTTCGGACCACGAGGCCCTGAGCCTGCCGATCTAGGCCTGGGGTATTCTCTCAGGCGCCAATGGCCCCTGGAACATGAGCACAGCCAAGGTGCGCGCCGCAGCGCGGGCCGTCTTACCAGCCCTGCCGGCGGTGTACGCCCTCCTCCAGGGTGGTTACCAGGCATATGTCAATCGAATGGGCGTCCTCGATCCCGACGTGCTCGAGTTCCAGTCGATCGCCCGCGGCATGACCCTGTTTACAGTCTTCGGGGGGAAGCGCGAGCCTCTCTGGCCGGTGCTGTTCGTCCTCCCGGTCCGCCTGCTTGGCGATCAGAGCCCGATCGCCATCCGGCTTATCGGCGTGCTCGGTTTCGTTTTCATGATCGTCGTTTTCCAGCTCCTCGCCCAGGAGCTGTTCGGAAGAACGTGGAGCATCATCGCCGCCTTCGCGATCGCCGCGAGCCCGTGGCTGATCTTCCAGGCGGCGCGCGGGCTTCGTGAGGAGACCTCGACGGCGCTCACCTTGCTGTTCTGCCTTGGACTCATCAAACCCCGGCTCACCGGCCGTCGGTTCGTGCTGTTGTTCGCTCTGGCCGGACTGACCGGACTGCTGAGGTGGGACGCGATGGTGATGATGCTCCCGGTGCTGCTGATCGCTCTGATCCGCTACCGGCCTCATCCCGCCGCCTGGGTTCTGGGGCCCGCCGTCGTGGTGCTGATGGTCGGACCACTGATGCTGGCGAATTACATCCAGAACGGCGATCCCCTGTACCACAGCAATTTCCACGCCAGGTTCTACAGGAACGTCGAGTTCCACGACCAGCCCGGGTTTCCCACCTTGACCCAGATGCTGACTGACGGCTACGCCACCGGCCCGGCAATCACGTGGACCCAATACGTCTTGGGCCTGCACTCTGGCGGAGAGCTGCTGGTCCGGGCCGTCCGCTCAGTAGGGACGATCCCACTTCGGGTCGCGAACCTCGCCTTGTTCTACCCAAACTACGAGCACCCGCGAGGGCTCGTCGCAACGGTGCTGCGCGCGCCGCAGGCATTCCTGCCCTATTTGCTCTGGGTCCTGGGAGTGGTCGGAGGAGTCTCTCTTCTGAGAGGGCGGGCGTGGCCGATCCCGCTCATACTCGGTGGAGTCGTCCTCACCTACTCGCCGATCGCTGAGTTCGTCGACTTTCGCCTCGTTCTCACGGTTCTGCCGTTGCTCGTCCTGTGCGACCTGGAGGCAATCCGCGTTACGCAGAGGTATTGGGGCCCGGCGCTGCGGGCGATGGCGGCCGCGGTTGCCGAACCGTTTACCATTTCGACCGGCGCCCCTTGTTAGGCTAGGGCCTTGACCGAGAGATATCGATGAATGAGCTCACGACCCGTGTGCGGACGCGAATGCGCCAATTCGTGGCCGCCCGGCGGCCGAAGCGGCGGATACTCGACGACTTCCACAAGCTCTACTACGATCTCGGGCCCCAGACCTGGGGGAATACCCAGTGGTTGGGAACGTCCACGTTGAAGTGCCCGTTTGACCTGTGGACGTACCAGGAGATCCTGCATGAGGTGAAGCCCGACCTTATTGTCGAAACGGGAACCTGGGTGGGCGGTAGTGCCCTGTTTCTCGCGACCATGTGCGACCTCATGAACCGGGGCAGAATTGTGACGATCGACATCACGGAGAAGGCAGGCCGATCTCAGCATCAAAGGATCACATATCTGCTCGGCTCGTCCACCTCCCCTGAGATCGTGCAGCGCGTACGCAGCATGATCGGCAAGGACGACCGGGTCATGGTCATCCTCGATTCGGATCATCGAAAGGACCATGTTCTGCGAGAGCTCGAGCTCTACAGCGACATGGTCACCCCGGGCAGCTATGTCATCGTCGAAGACTCGAACGTCAACGGGCATCCTGTGCATCCGTCCTTCGGCCTGGGTCCGATGGAGGCGCTTCGAGAGTTCATGAGTAAGGACCGTCGATTCGAGACGGATCGCAGCCGGGAAAAGTTCCTTTTGACATTCAACCCGGACGGGTATCTGAGAAAGATCGGAGACGCGCTGCCGACCACGGGGTGAGGCCGGCACGCCGGGCCTACCTCCAGTCGAAGTTCACGACCTCTGAGGAGCGGCACCTGCGGGGTGGATCAGGGCTCCGATGCCATAGCCGTCTTGGTCTGGGTTGGCAACGAACTCGATTACCTCAGTCTTTGACTTGAGCTCGCTCCAGAACTGCGGCACGCCCCCTGTCCATGCCTCGGTCTGACGGCCAAATCGAGCCGTGTGGTCTTGCACGATGTCATGGAACGCGATGATCCCACCGTCACGCACCAGCCCTCGATAGTTCAGGTAGTCGCTTCGAACTCCCGCGTAGGAGTGATCACCTCGACGAGCAGCACGACGATTCCCTTATCTCCAACCGCACGCGTCACCGCCTCGAGAACAGGTACCCTCGTGGAGTCGCCGTCAATCAGGTGGGTGCCCACGCGCGGCCTAGCACGAGCAGTCGAAGAAGCCTTCTCTGCTTGATGCGAAGGTCGACGCCGTTGAGGGTCGATACGGTTGGGAGGGATGGGCTCAACATGAAAAGATGGCCACCCGAAGCTGTCCCGATCACACAGATCACACGCGGTGCTCTGCCGCGCAAGAAGGTGTGGAATCCCTGCACCTCTTCTGGCAGCTGGATTATCCCGATCACCTTCGCGAATGTGAACAACGCGCTTGGTCTATTCGCGGTTGACGACCGCTGACCGAGATTCCGGATATTCGCCGAGGCCTTCCGGGTCAGCCTGGTCAAACGGCCGCGGCTCAGCACGGCACCGAGTGTACGGGAAACGATGTAGTCGACTCGTCGACACCCGCAATGTGCTGGGCACGCTCAATCCCACCACCGCGAGGTCCGCATACCGGGCCGAGCGCCGCATCGACTAGACGCAGCCGAAGCGCCGCAGAGCGCCGTACCCGATAGAACGTTAGCGGCGCCTGGCGAAGTCCCAGGCCGCAGAGCCTACCGCCAGCGAGAAGACCACCGAAAATCCCAGCAGCCAGGCCAGGTCGGTTCGCTGCTGGGCGATCGGATCGGCGGGCGTGCTTTGGCATTGGTCGTTCGGGTTGTAATGGACCACGACCTGTGCTCCAACCGCCAAGGGTGGGCTATGCGATCCGGTGCATTTGCATATGCCGCACACGTAGGCGTAGTTGGGACCACTGACCGCGCTCACCACCGCCACCCTGGTGGCATGCAAGTTGGTGACCACCACCGAGTCGTGACCGTAGACGACTGAGGCTACGAAGGCCATCACGACAGCAGCCAACAACAAAGCGATGCCACCCGACAACCAAGCCCGCCTGGCGTCGTCGCGGGCCCACATCTCCAGCCGCATATGCGCGTCTATGCGCCAATCCTGCCACATCGAGATTGCTGTCCGGAACCCAACTGGTTCGCGGTGGCCATGACGAAAATCAGGTCAGTGGCGTGGCTGGGCTAGTCCTCAAAGCACGGAAGGCGAACTTGCGCTCATCGGGCGAGAGTATGTAGAACCAGCTCAGGATTGCGAAGGAACACAGCATAACAACCAAAAAGAGGCCCCGGGTCATCAACGTGTCAGGGATGGTCGCCCCCGCGAATAAGGCGATTGAGGCCATCATCGCAAGTCCCATCCGCAACACCAGAGCGTTGCGACTCTGCACCCAGCGAAGGCTGAGGATGAACAGGATGGCCATATCCGCAAAGCAGCGCACTGTAAAGGCAATGGCCGCCCCGTTGATCCCGGCCTGACCGATCAGCCACCAAAGAGCCACGACGTAGATCGGAAGCTCCAGGAAGTGCAGCTTGGCGCTGATGTCGGCCCGCCCGATGCCTTGGATGAATCCAAACGGCACGGAGGCGAGGCCGTTGAAAAAGACACCAACCGCCAACAGCTGAAGGACCACGGTGCTGTGGTGGGCGAAGTCGGCGCCCAGCCAGATCCTGAGCCCGTCGGACGCGAACGTGATCACGCTAACTGTAACTGGCAGCAGCATTAAGAATAGGTACCTGGCGCCTCTCACGAGGAGGGCGTTGGCCCGCGAAGGATCGTGCAAGAAGGACATCGCGAATGCTGGAAACAAAACAGCCGCGATCGCGCCCGATATCACCAGCATGCGAGCCGTCACGTCATACGGCACTGCGTAATACGTGACGGCGGCCACCGAGACCACCGCGCTAATGACGAAGCGGTCGGCGTAACTGAGCACCGGATAGACAAAGTTACTGATCGAGATCCAGGCGCCCATGCGCAGCAGAGGCGCCATCTGTGAAAGTCGCGGTCCAGCCCGGCGGGCCAGACCAGGAGTGACTCTCAAGCAAAGCAGCAGGTATGCGCCGGCTGCGACAATTCGGCCGACTATTAGGACGAGAACGATGGCGCTCAGACTCGAAGTGAAGGGCAGAACCAGCACGGGTCCCCCAAACGTCACGATTCCCAATGGGATCCGCACCAGGTTGCTCAGCCCGAAACGCTGCTGTGCCTCGAGCACGCCTCGCAATCCGGCCGTGACAAGAACCACCGGAAACCCGATCGCAAGCAGGTAAATGGAATCTTGTGATTCCCTCTGCAGCGAAGCCGGGATGCGCAGCCAGTCGTGGACGAGCCCTGGCGCGAACACCGCCATGACAGTTCCAGCGAACGTACCGAAGAAGAGCATAAGAAGGAGGCTCGACCAGACCAGAGGTGCGATCGCATCGACGTCGCCGCGTCCAAGGGCAGCGGCTATGAACTGGGTGAGCGTCCGCCCCAGGCCGAGGTCGATGATGCTGAAGGACCCGATCAGAACCCAGGCGAGGCTGAGCAGCCCGAACCGCTCGTTGCCGAGCCCATGAACCAAGATTGGAACTGTCACCAGCCCAACCAGCAGGGGAATTAAATAGCCGGCGAAGTTCCACGCCGCACTGACTGAGAGCAGTCTGACTCTGGTCAGGCTCATGGCATTTGTAATCTCATCCGCAATCGCCTCTGGGCGCGCCACCGGTGAAGTCTCGCTCAGAGTTTCGCCGTCTGCGCCGCAAGCGCGCCCTGGACGACGCTGGCGAAACGGTCGGCTCCGGACCGGGCGGAGAAGCGGCTTTCGACTGTGGACCGGCCCGCCTTGGAGAGACGGTTGCGCAACTCAGCTGATTCGGCGAGGTCGTCGAGGGCGGCCACCCATTCATCCGTTGTCCGTGCCAGCATCCGGTTTATGCCGTGCTCCACTATCGCCGTGTTGACACCCACAGGAGAGAGCACCGCCGGGCGGCCGACCGCCATGTAGAGGAGGGCCTTGAAGCCTCCCTTGCCTCGCGTGAACTCATTGTCCGGCAGCGGCATTATGCCGACGTGCGAGAGGCCGAGCATCGTCGCCTCACCGTCAAGTGCCCATGGGACGAATTCAACCTCGACGCCGTCGACGGAGAATCCTGGCCGACGGCCGCTGATGACCCGCAAGACCGTCCTTCTCTTCCGTGCGAAGGCTCCAGCGCATCGCGCGCCGTCTCGAGATGGGGAAGAGTCGAACCGGAGCCTGACCACACGAGCACGAAAGGACTGTCAGCTGCCAGAGTTGGCTGGACGGGAAAGCGTTCCAGGTCGATGGTTGAAGGGATCACGTGGACGCTGCGCTTGTATCGGCTCGCGTAGTCGGCGAGGTAGCTGTTGCTGACGACCACGGCGGAGGCGAGGCGGCATATGGTTGCGGCCTTGCCTGGGAACCGAAGCCGCGCAAACCATCCGTTGACGCTGCCGGCGGCGGGGACCCAGATCGCATCGTCGAAGTCGAAAATGATCGGCTTCCCAGAGTGGGCCAGAAGCCGCTCGTAGATCGCCGGGCCGACGAGCGACGCTTCGCGGTAGATGACCACCACGTCGTAGTCCTTGGCCTGATGTAATACTGCTCGCCGTCGAATGGCGTCTTGGAGAACATGAGCCGCCTTGCTCGCCTGCCTACCAGGCTCGTATGGGATCCTCGTCAAGCCCTGCGATTCGAATACAGAGAAGTCGATCGAGATGCCGCGGGTGACTAGCAGAGGGGCCCATTGTTCAAGTCTGAAGCGCTGACCCGGTGATATCCCAAGCGGCTTCGGAACAACGGCGAGAACACGAACCATCTGGAGGAAGCATTCTACGTTCAGCATGCGAGTACGAAGGTTTGCGCACCCTGGCACCTCTGGCTCGAGCGTGAGCTCTTGTTGATCAGAGCGAGGACCACATCTCTCCGATGAGCGTCGACATTGCCATCCTCGCCGGTTGCGGCCTACTGGCACTGGCCGCGCTCCTAATCGGGGTTCGCGTGCCAGCAGCTATTGCCCGAGAGCCAGGCGAAGTCCATTTCCTGCGCCTGGTCTTCGCGGTGGCCTTGTTGGTAAGGGTCGGGTTGACCATCGTGACCTACACCAAGTTTCCCGCCGGCTATTTCGCGCCTGACGAGGTCGCCACCGTCCAGGCAGCTGTGGATTACCTCAACAACACTCCCAGCTCACCGTCCGCCCATGGTCAGGGTTGGCTGTACTTCAACATTCTCATCTTCGAAGTATTTGGGACCCAGCCGCTGTTGCCGCGGCTATGGAACTGCATGGTCGGCGCTGCGACTCCGCTTCTTGGTTACGCGATTGCTCGAGAGTTCGGTGCGGCGGCCCGAGGGGCGAGGTGGACGGCAGTCCTCATCGCTTTCTTCCCGAGTTTGGTGTTGTGGTCAACCCTCAACCTCCATGACGTCGACGCCCATTTCGCGATCCTGCTCGCGTTCCTGATCACAATGCGTTTGCAAGGGGACCTGCGCTGGTGGCGCATCGTGGCCGTAGGGCTGACCCTTTGTGCTATGTACCTGCTGCGCATTTTTTCCGACAGCGCGCTGCTCGTCGCGGTCGTCAGTGGCCTGGTGGTTTCTCGCCTGAGGGTTCCGCGCAGTATCGCCTTGCGGATGGCGGGCGCGGCGGTCGGCGCCATTATTGCATCCATCGCGGGCGCCCTGGTATTTCCCCCCGTTGGCCAGCTCATCTACGGGAGAAGTGGCCTAAGTCGCCTGGCGGACATCCGCCGGTCGCTCGCGAGTGGCGCGAGGTCTGCCGTCGATGTCAATCCTGGCCTGCACACGCTGGGCGGCGTCCTTGCCTTCTTGCCTCTGGCGCTCGTCGATTTTTTTCTCCGTCCCTTTCCCTGGGAGCGCGGGAGCAACCTCAACCTCCTTACGAGGCCCGAGGTGGTCCTCTACTACCTGCTGCTCCCGCTTGTAATCCTTGGCATCGTGGTGACCGTCAGGAAAGCCGCAATGCGGGCGGTCCCAAGCCTGGTCTTCCTCGCCATCACAGGTGTGGGCTATGCGCTCGTGATATCCAACCTGGGAACGAGTTACCGCGAGCGCGATGAGCTGACCATCGTGATGTTCACGTTCGTCGGAGTTGCGGTCGACGCGATCGCTACACGCTTGGAAAGGCGGCGGTCCGGTGCCAGCTCCCGTCCAGCGAGTCGCCCCACCGGGGGTCGCAGGGGCGGTCGGGCGCATGACACTTGATGCTGGCGTAGATCACTTCAGGTGTTCCGCAAGCACCAGATGTTAAATTCGTGCATGTGTGCGGGATCGCCGGAGTGGCCGGTGTGGCGACCGATGCTGATGTCCTGCTTCGCATGGGCCAGGCCATCGCTCATCGGGGTCCCGACGATGCGACTCAGGTGGTCCTGGATACCGCCGGTTTTGCATTTCGCCGCCTCAGCATCATCGACGTCGCGGGTGGCAAACAGCCGATCTTCAACGAGGATGAGACGGCGGCGATCATCCCAACGGGGAGATCTACAACCATCACGAGCTGAGGAAGGGTCTCGTCGATCGGGGTCACCAATTCCGAACTCGCTCGGACGTC
>Ga0070699_100002949_pt1 | contig 15122 bp, 12 predicted proteins | sample KBSK1503metaG_FD_65473 | JGI IMG/M metagenome (GOLD analysis project Ga0070699, IMG submission 65473) | Corn, switchgrass and miscanthus rhizosphere microbial communities from Kellogg Biological Station, Michigan, USA - KBS K1-50-3 metaG | ecosystem: Host-associated > Plants > Roots >...
CCGGTACCTGGTAATCGTGAAACGGCTCACCGCCGCGCTCGCCGATCGCCTCGATGCGAGCCGCCGTGATCGGATCCCCGGGCGACGCGAACGGAAGCTTGTCGACGATCACGCAGCTGAGCGCTTCACCGACCACGTCGACGCCCTGCCAGAAACTCGATGTCGCGAACAGCACGGCATGCGGCGTCGCGCGAAACTGCGCCAGCAGCTGCGATCGCGGCAGCGTTCCCTGCGCGAGGATCGGATAGTCGAGCGCCATCTCCGCAATGGCCTGCACGGCGCGCATCGTCGCGTAGCTGGTGAAGAGAACGAACGCGCGCCCGTGCGTACGCTTCAGGACTTCAATCACTTCACGGCCCGCGGCCGTCGCGAACGCGTCGGAGCGCGGATCGGGCATCTTCGGCGGCAGATAGAGGATGGCCTGCCGCGCGTAATCGAATTCAGATGCCAGACGAATTTCGTCGGCCTGGCGGATGCCGAGCCGCGAGCGGATGTACTCGAACGTGCCATCGACGCTCAGCGTCGCCGACGTCAGCACCGTCGCGCGCATCCGATCGAACAGCAGCGTGCTCACGATCGCGGAGACGTCGATCGGCGAGGCGCGAAGGAAGATGCCCCGGCCGCGAAACTCGACGAAGTACACGTACTCCGCGTCATCGGCCCGCAAGAGGAGGCGCAGATCGTCACGCAGCTCGCGCGCGCGGCGCGCCAGCGTGGCGACGTCTTCCCTGCGCTGCGCCTCGTCGTCGTCCCCGTCGTCCGCATCAGCACGAGTACCACCGGCGTCCGCCTTCGGGCGGAGACCGATCAACAGCGTCAGCGTGGCCTCGATGAGATCAAGGGCTCGCGTGAGATCTGCCGCCGAATCCTGTGCTTGCGCCAGCGACCGCGTCGTGGCGCGCACGCGTTCTTCGCTTCTCGCGCTCGCCGGGTTCACATGCTCCTGCGTGCGGATCCCTCGATGCGCGAGCGCGACGTCGCTGAAGAAGGCACGTGTGTAATCGCGCAGCCGTTCGACAGCCTTTGCGATATCTTCTTTCGCCGTCCGATTTTCACGTGCGATCACGAACAGCGATCGCTCGACGTCGCGCGCGAGCTCTTCGAAGCGATAGTTGCTGACGCTGTACCCGAAGTACTGCGTCGCCACGTCCTCGAGCTGATGCGCCTCGTCGACAATCGCGCGGTTGCACGCCGGGATCACTTCGCCGTACGCGTTCTGTCGAACCGCCGCGTCGGCGCAGAGCAGGTGATGGTTGACGATGACCACGTCGGACGCGGCGGCGCGCTGGCGCATTCTCGTGACGAAGCACTCGTCGTAGCGTGGACACTCCGTCCCAAGGCACGTCTCCGCGGTTGCGGCGACGTCGTTCCAGAAGGGCAGGTCCTCCGGGAGATCGGTGAGCTCTGCGCGATCGCCCGTGTCGGTCTCCGTCGACCAGCGCCGGATAATCGGGAGGAACACGCTTTCCGTCAACATGCCGGTTCGCGCGTCGCCGGCGAGCTGATCGAGCTTGTGAAGACAGAGATAGTTCGCGCGCCCTTTCATGTAGGTCGCCGTGAACGGAACAGCGAGCGCGTCGCGCAGCAGCGGTACGTCCTTGAAGAAAATCTGTTCCTGAAGATTCTTCGTGCCGGTCGAGACGAGGACGCGTTCGCGGCTCAGGATCGCGGGGACGAGATAGGCGAGCGTCTTGCCGGTTCCGGTGCCCGCTTCCGCGAGGAGGACGCCGCCGTGCTCGAAGACCCTTGCGACGGCCGACGCCATTTCCACCTGGCCGGCGCGCGGCTCGAAGTTGGGCACGGCGCGCGCAAGCGGGCCTTCGGGGCCGAACGTCGTCCGAATGACCTCGACACGATCGGCAACATCCGCTCGTGCGCCGGCCTGCGCGCCTACTCGGGGTACAGCGGGAACTTCCGGCACAGCGCCTCGACCTCGGCGCGGACCATCCCGAGCGCCTGATCGTCGTCGGGGGTCTTGAGCGCGCGCGCGATCAGCTCGCCGATGATTTCCATTTCCGGTTCGCGCATGCCGCGCGTCGTGACCGCGGGCGTCCCGATGCGGACGCCGCTCGCGACCATCGGCGGATTCTGATCGAACGGGATGGCGTTCTTGTTGACGGTGATTGCCGCTTTGCCGAGCGCCGCCTCCGCAACCTTGCCCGTCAGGCCCTTCGAGAACACGTCGACGAGCATCAGGTGATTGTCGGTGCCGCCGCTGACGAGGCGGAAGCCGCTGGCGGTGAGCACGCCCGCGAGTTTCTTCGCGTTGGCGGCGATCTGGCGCTGGTAGTCGGCAAACGCCGGCTCCGACGCTTCCTTGAAGCACACCGCCTTGGCCGCGATGATGTGCACCAGCGGTCCGCCCTGCACGCCGGGGAAGACGTTCTTGTCGAGCTCCTTCGCGAAGTGCTCGCGGCACAGCACGATGCCGGCCCTGGGACCGCGCAGCGTCTTGTGCGTCGTCGTCGACACGAAATCAGAATGAGGTATCGGGCTCGGATGCACGCCGCCGGCGACGAGACCGGCGATGTGCGCCATGTCGGTCACGACGGCGGCGCCGACGCGATCGCCGGCGCGCCGGATCCGCGCGAAATCGATGACGCGCGGGTAGGCGCTCGCGCCGACCATGATCATCTTCGGCTTGTGTTCGTCGGCGAGGCGTTCGAGCTCGTCGTAGTCGATCCGCTCGTCATCTTTCTTCACACCGTACGGAACGATGTTGTACAGCTTGCCCGAGAAGTTCAGGGGGTGGCCGTGCGTCAGGTGGCCGCCGTGCGCGAGGTTCATGCCGAGAACGGTATCGCCGGGCTTCAGCAGCGTGAAGTACACCGCCATATTCGCCTGCGCGCCGGAGTGCGGCTGCACGTTGGCGTGATCGGCGCCGAACAGCGCCTTCGCGCGGGCGATAGCGGCGCGTTCGACGACGTCGACGTACTCGCAGCCGCCGTAGTAACGGCGTCCCGGATACCCCTCCGCGTACTTGTTCGTGAACACGGATCCGGCGGCCTCGAGAATCGCGCGGCTGACGAAGTTCTCTGACGCGATCAGCTCGAGGCCGTGGTTCTCGCGCCGCAGCTCGCCGGCAATCGCGTCGGCGATCTCGGGGTCCGTTTCATGCAGCGTGCGCCACATTGCAGGAGTCGTCTGTGTCGTCATACGGTGTTGCTCGGCTGAAGTCTCAACGCTCGGCTGAAGCCTCGCGCTCCATTCATACTGTGGCCTCGCGCTGCATATCAGATTAATGTGGGCCTCGCGCTCCATGTCCACGTCGTTCAGGGCCGCGCGCGTTCCGCCGCAGAAATCTGATCGATCCGGCGCTGATGGCGTCCGCCCTCGAACTTCGTCGTCAGCCACAGCGACAGGATTTCGTCCGCCAGGCCGAAGGCGACGATGCGGCCTCCCATCGAGAGGACGTTCGCATCGTTATGCTCGCGCGAGAGCCGCGCCGTGTAGAGATCGTTGCAAAGGGCGGCACGAATGCCGGCGACCTTGTTCGCGGCGATCTGTTCGCCTTGTCCGCTGCCGCCGAGCACGATGCCGCGGTCGGCGCGGCCCTCGGCCACCGCGCGCGCGACGTCGAAACAAATCGGCGGGTAATCGACCGCCGCTTCACCGTGCGTGCCCTGATCGTCGACGGTATGTCCGAGCTTCGTGAGCGTCTGCTTGAGATGTTCCTTCAGCGCGAAGCCCGCATGGTCGGCGCCGATGGCGATTCGCACGAGCAGCGATTGTACTATACGGTTTCCGCAGCTATCAGCCGACGGCCGATAGCTGAAAGCTCAAAGCTGTGATTCCGAGCGTCGTCATTTCCGCGCGCGGCGAAGAGCGTCTGCACGGCGGCCATCCGTGGATCTATCGCACCGACGTCGCCGACGTGCAGGCGTCGGCCGGCGACATCGTGCAGGTGCGCAGCCGTCGCGGCGGCCGGCCGCTCGGCAGCGCGCTGTTCAGCGATCGATCGCAGATCTCGCTGCGGATGCTGGCCTACGGCGATCACATTGCCGACGAGGCGCTCGTGCGCCGTCGCCTCGACGCCGCCATGGCGTTCCGCGCGTCGCTCGAGATCGACGCGACCGCCTATCGCCTCGTCCACGGCGAGGCGGATCTCCTGCCGTCGCTCATCGTCGATCGATACAGTGAGTATCTCGTCGTGCAGGCGCTGTCGCAGGGGATGGATCGACTGCTGCCGGTCGTCGTCTCGACGCTGCAGGACGTCGTTCATCCGAAAGGGATCCTGGCCCGAAACGATCCGCGCGCTCGCCAGCTCGAAGGACTCGAGCAGCGGATCGAGGTGCTCGCCGGCGAGGTACCGGAGACGGTGACGGTGACGGAAGTCGGAATCGAGTACGACGTCGACCTGCGGCGGGGACAGAAGACGGGGCTGTTTCTCGATCAGCGCGAGAATCGGGCGGCGGCGTCGGCCTATGCGCGCGGCCGCCTGCTCGATTGTTTCAGCTACAACGGTGGATTCGCGCTCCTGCTCGGTCGGCGCAGCCAGGAGACGATCGCGATCGACGTGTCCGAGGAAGCGGTGGCGCGCGTCCGACAGAATGCCGAGCGAAACGGCATGGCCGTCGACGCGCGCGTCGGCAACGTGTTCGACGAGCTCAGAGGCTTCGAGCGGACCGGCGAGCGGTTCGACACGATCGTGCTCGATCCGCCCGCGTTTGCGAAGAACAAGGCAGCGGTTGCCGGCGCGCTGGCGGGCTACAAGGAAATCAACCTGCGTGCGTTGAAGCTCCTCAATCCGGGCGGCACCCTCGTCACCTGTAGCTGTTCGTACAACGTCAACGAAGCGATGTTCGCCGAAGTCGTGTACGACGCGGCCGTCGACGCGCAGACGCACGTCACGGTCGTCGAGAAGCGGATGCAGGGGCGCGACCATCCGGTGCTGCTCGGCGTTCCCGAAACGTACTATTTGAAATGCTTCATCCTACGAAAGCTCGCGTAAAGCGCGAGCTGGCCCGGCTGGCGCGTGCGGGGGGCGAGTTCGACGCGAGCCGCTATTTCCGCGGGCCGCACAACATCGGGTTCTACAACGTGGGCACGCCGGCCATGCGCGCGCTGGCGCGAACGATCTATGCGGCCAACGTAGACACCTGGACGATCGACGACGCCATGGCGCTCGCCGACGACCTGGTGGCCGATCGCTATCTCGAGGCGAAGTCGATCGGCATCGAGATCGTCGCGCGATACAAGCGCGACTTCTCGCCGCGCCTGCTGCCGACCTGGAAGCGATGGCTCGCGGAAAACCGGTCGGCGAACTGGGCGACCACCGACGGCATCTGCGTGTGCCTGATCGGTCCGCTGCTCGTCAAACATCCCGAGCTGGCGTCCGAGATGCAGGAGTGGTCGCGTCATCGGAACATCTGGGTCCGCCGGGCGTCGATCGTGGGCCTGATCCCGCTCGCGCGCCGCGGTGTCGCGCTCGACATCGTGTACGACATCGCAAAGACGCTCCATCGCGACAAGGCCGATCTCATTCAAAAGGCCGTTGGCTGGTCGCTGCGCGAGGCCGGGAAAGCCGATCCGGCGCGGCTGGAGCGCTACCTGCGCGCGAACGGGCCGTCCATTCCGCGGACGACGCTCCGCTACGCGATTGAGCGGTTCCCAGAAGCGAAGAGGCAATCGTTGCTGGAGGAGACGCGCCATTCCCGCTAAAGACAAATCGGCCGACAGATTCAAACACAAGCCGCGGATCGAGAAGCTGGGCGTCAAGGCCGGCGCACGTGTGGCGCTCATCGCCGTCGGCGACAAGGATTTCGTGCAGGAGGTCAAGCGCGTGACCGACGATGTGACCATCGGCCGCGCGCCGGCGGCGTGCGATCTCATCTTCTTCGGCGCGGTCAGCGCGAAGGAGCTCGTCCGCCTCGCGACGCTCAAGACGTGGATGAAGGCGAACGGCGCCTTGTGGGTGATTCGTCCGAAGGGACGGCCAGAGATCTCCGAGCGCGCCGTGATGGATGCGGGCAAGGCGGCGGGTCTCGTCGACGTGAAGGTCGTCAGCTTTTCCGAGACGCACACGGCCGAAAAATTCGTCATCCCGCTCGCAGCGCGATGAGCCAGCGTGGTCGTTTCTTCGTGACCTCTTTTGCGGCGCTCCCGCCTCAGCGGTCGTTGATCAGGGCTGCAGCGGCACGATCGCCGGAAGGATGCGCGCGCCCGAAAGGTACCGCGCGCGATCGTCGACCGAGTACACGCGCACCTTCGGCAGTCCGAGGTATTCGATCGCGGGTGGCCAGTCGACGCTGCCGAAGACGCTGACGTCGGCGAAGCGCATGCGGAACTCCGCCTCTTCCTGCCCGTCGAGGAGGACGAACGGCCGGTAGCCGTTCGCCCGCAGGGTGTCGATTGCGGCGTCGAGCCGGTCCGTCGGCAACCAGTCCCAGCGGATCGTCGCCCGCTCGCCATACCAGCGCACGCTGCCGCTGTGCAGCGCCGTGATCACGACGGCATTCGGCGGCAGCCGGTGGCCGACGAATTCGCCAACCGACTCATACCGGCTCTCCACCTGCCAGGCGCCGAACACGTTCAGATTGCGCACCGTCGCGAACGACGACCATGCCACCAGCAGCAACGCGAGAAAAATCGCGGCGCCGCGCACGCTGCCCGGCAAACGGTCGATGCCGCGCTGGAGAACCGCCGCAGTCATGATGAGGAGCAGCGGGATCCCCGGAAGCAGAAATCGGAGATACGTCCAGTTGTCGAAGACGCCGTAGAACAAGTACGAAACGACCAGCACCGCGATAAATCCGAGCATCGCTCCCGCGCGCCTCACGCGCGCCGCCCACGGGGCGATCAGCCCCAGGAGGACGGCGGGCGAGTGCAGGTCGATCAGCCATCGCCCGTAGTTGAAGAAGTTCGGCTTGACGTTGCTCCACTCGAACAGCGTGCTCAATGGCCCGTATCCCGATCGGAACGGCGATCCGTGGTACACGAGGTTCAGTCCCGCGATCGCCAGACATGCCGGTGCAAGCCCGGTCGCGAACAGGGCTGCTCGGCTCACGCGCGGGCTTCGTGCTGCAGCGAGGAACAAAAGGACCGGCCCGAGCACGACGAGGTTCGGCCGCGTCAGTACCGCGGCGGAGGCCGCAAGCCCCGATGCGAACGCCTGCCATCGACCGCTCCTCACCGCGAATACCCACGCGAGCAGCCACCACGCCGTTGCCGGCACGTCGCTCATCGGTTCGATCGACTGGAACACGAAGATCGGGCTGAAGGCCAGCAGCGTGGCGGCCATCATGCCGGCGCGCCGGTCGGCGAGATGAGCGCCCAGCACGTACGTCCACCAGACGGCGCAGCCTGCGAGCAGCGGCACGACGAGGTACACGGCACGTGAACCGCCGATTCGCGAGGCGATGGCCATCGCGATCGGAAGACCCGGCGCATAGGTTGGAACCATGTCGCCCGGCGTTCGCGCGAGATCGTACCCGAGCGGTGGCGCGGCGCGACCGACCAGCGGGACGAGCGCGGCGAACGAATCGCGCCAAACGACGTGGCACGACGCCCACATGCGCGACTGCGAGATGTATCCGAATCCGTCCGACGCGCCGGCCGCGTGAACCCCGTATGCGATGGAGACGATCGTTGCTGCTGCAGCAACAGTCGCGGCGATCTTCGGGGCCCATGCCTGCAGCCGGATCCAGGTCGCCCGCCGAGCAGCGGTGCGGTCGTACAGCCACAGGGCGAGCACCGTGCACACGGCGCCGTTGCGCATCGGCTTATAGACGTCCCACGCCGAGATTCGAATGCCGAGCAGCACGACGGAGAAGCCGCCTATCGTCAGAACCCACACGACGACGGCGAAGCTGATCACCGCGAAGCCGATCAGCGCGATCTCGAGCGTTGGCCACCACGCATGGCGGCTGTCGGTGCGTGCTATAGTCGCGTTTACCGCCAGGGGTATCCCCGATTCCCGGGGATTGAGACTACACCCTTGGAACCTGACCCGCCTACGCGCGATGCGCAGCGGCGGGTCCGCCGAAGCAAGGCGGATCCGGTTCATACCGGCGGAGGGAGCGCGGACATGTTCGAGCTTTCAACGATCTTTCCCAACTCACACAAGACGTACATCGACGGTCCGCAGGGCGTACGCGTCCCGATGCGCGAGATCGCGCTCGAGGGCGGCGCGTCCTCGATTCGGGTGTACGACACGAGCGGCCCGCAGGACCACGACGTCTCGCGCGGGCTGCCCAAGCTGCGCGAGCCGTGGGTGAGCGCCCGGCTCGCTCGTCCTTCGACCCTTCGACAAGCTCAGGGTCGTTCTGAGCAACATCGAAGGACGACAGGCTCGGGACCAGCGGGTACGTGCGTGACGCAGCTGCACTACGCGCGCAAGGGCGAGATCACGCCGGAGATGGAGTTCATCGCGATCCGCGAGGGATTGCCGGCGGAGTTCGTCCGCAACGAAGTGGCGCGCCGGCGCGCGATCATCCCGGCGAACATCCGGCATCTCGAGCTCGAGCCGATGGTCATCGGCCGCAACTTCCTCGTGAAGATCAACGCCAACATCGGCAATTCCGCCGTGTCGTCGTCGATCGAGGAAGAAGTGGAGAAGCTGCGCTGGGCGACGCTCTGGGGCGCCGACACGGTGATGGATCTGTCGACCGGGAAGAACATCCACGAAACGCGCGAGTGGATCATCCGAAATTCGGCGGTTCCGATCGGCACGGTGCCGATTTATCAGGCGCTCGAGAAAGTGGGCGGACGTCCGGAAGAGCTCACGTGGGAGATCTACCGCGACACGTTGATCGAACAGTGCGAGCAGGGCGTCGACTACTTCACCGTTCATGCCGGCGTGCTGCTGCGCTACATCCCGATGACCGCCCGCCGCGTCACCGGCATCGTGTCGCGCGGCGGCTCGATCATGGCGAAGTGGTGCCTCGCGCATCATCAGGAGAACTTCACCTACACGCACTTCCGCGACATCTGCGACATCATGCGCGCGTACGACGTCTCGTTCTCGCTCGGCGACGGCCTGCGTCCCGGATCGATCGCCGACGCGAACGACGAGGCGCAGTTCGCCGAGCTGAAGACGCAGGGCGAGCTGAATCGCATCGCGTGGGAATTCGACGTGCAGGTGATGAACGAGGGGCCGGGCCACATCCCCATGCATCTCATCAAGGAGAACATGGAAAAGCAGCTGGAGTGGTGCGAAGAGGCGCCCTTCTACACGCTGGGCCCGCTGACGACCGACATCGCGCCCGGGTACGACCACATCACCTCCGCGATCGGCGCGGCGATGATCGGCTGGTACGGCACCGCGATGCTGTGCTACGTCACGCCGAAAGAACACCTCGGCCTCCCGAACAAGGACGACGTGAAGGCAGGAGTCATCGCGTACAAGATCGCGGCGCACGCCGCAGATCTCGCGAAGGGACATCCGCGCGCGCACGAATGGGACGACGCGCTCTCGAAGGCGCGGTTCGAGTTCAGGTGGCAGGATCAGTTCAACCTCGCGCTCGATCCCGCGACGGCGCGCGCGTTCCACGACGAGACGCTCCCCGCCGAGGGCGCGAAGGTCGCCCACTTCTGCTCGATGTGCGGACCGAAATTCTGCTCCATGGAGCTCACGCAGCAGATCCGCGAGTACGCGAAGCAGGGGATGGAGGAGAAATCGGTCGAGTTCAGGAAGGCCAACGAAATCTACGTGAAGATTTGATGGCCGCGCGCGGCGTGCGCCATTTCGTCGCCGCGACCGCGGTCCTCGCGGTCGCGGCGTACATCGCGATTTACACCTTCTCGCTCGCCGACGCCCCGATTCGCTCCGACGGCTTCAGCTACTACGTCTACCTCCCCGCCACCCTGATCTATGGCGATCCGTCGCTCGAGGCGCTCTCGCGCGACTGGTACGGGGGCGCCTTTCCCGACTTCACGGCGATCCGCCGGTATCCGTCCTCGGGCCGCTGGCTCGACGCGTGCCCGATCGGCGCGGCGCTTCTCATGTTTCCCTTCTTCGGCGTCGGACATCTGCTCTCATGGTGGTCCAACCTGCCGCGCGACGGCTTCTCGTTCTACTACCAGCACGCGGCGGGTCTGGCCGGCGTCACGTACTTCCTTTGCGGTCTCGCGATCGTGCGATCGATGCTGCGGCGCCGATTCAGCGAAGGCGTCGTGCTCGCGACGCTGGTCGCGCTGACGTGGGGCACGAACCTCTTTCACTACGGCACGTTCGACGCGACATTCAGCCACGCGTTCTCGTTCTTTTTGATCTGCGGCTGGATCGCTCTGGTCGATCGATGGTGGGAGCAGCCGGCGGCGCTGCGCTCGGCCGCGCTCGGGGCCGTGGCCGGATTGATCGTGCTCACACGAAACCTGAACGCGATTTTCCTTCTCGTGCTGCCGCTGTACGGAATCGCGACGCCGAGCGACGTCCGCCGTCGCATTCACGCGCTGTGGCATCGGCAGGCGGAGCTGACGCTCGCGGCGGTCGTCGGGATGAGTGTGCTGCTGCCACAGTTCGTGCTCTACAAGTGGACGACAGGATCGTGGATTGTGAACTCGTATCAGTTGCTGAACAATCGGTTCGCGTTCGGATCGCCGCAGCTCGCCGCCGTTCTCTTCAGCACGCAAAAGGGACTGTTCTTCTGGTCGCCGCTTCTGCTGCTCGCCGTCGTCGGCGCCTTCGTCGCGCGCGGATGGGCGCGAGGATTGGTGGTTGCGGCGGCGATCGTGTTCGCCGTTCAGACCTACATCGTCGCGAGCTGGAGCGACTGGCAGCTTGGCGGCAGCTACGGCAGCCGTGCGTTCACTGACGGACTTGGTCTGGCTGCCCCCCTCATCGCGGCGTGTTTCGAATGGGCGGCCGCGCGGCGACACGCGCGCGCGTCCGTCGCCGCGTTCGCCGCGGTGGCGGTGCTGCTCTCAGTCGTCCAGATGGTTCAGTACTGGAACGGCATCATTCCGTTCGCCGACACGACGTGGGCACAATATCGGTCGGTGTTTCTTCGGCTGCGATGAGCGCGCGCGCCATCCGATGGACGGCGATCGCGGCCGCGCTGTTGGCTGCCCTTCTGTACCTTCGCGACCCGCCGTGGGCCGGCCGGATGACGTCCGGCCTGCGGTCGTGGGAAGAGGATCCGCCTGGCACGCGTTTCCGCTGGACGTTCGGCCGCGCAACGTTCTTCATCCCCGCAGACGCGACCGCGATGACGCTGCCGCTGCGCTCCGTATTCCCCGGACCTGACGGCGGAGCGGTCGCGGTCGACGTCCGTGTTGACGATCGATGGCTCGCGACGATTCAGCTCACCGGGCCGGACGCGTGGGTTCGCACGATGCTGCCGATCGGACGGCGGCCGACCAGTCGTCGCTATCGGCGCGTCGACTTGCGAATCAGCCGCGTGGTGCCGCCGTTCATGCTCGGCGTCATGACGGGCGACGTCGTGCTCGAAGGATCTACCGTGCGGTCGCTGGCACGATCTGAATGACCGTCGGAAAGCGCGCCGGCGCGGCGCCGGGTTTCGGGTTCGGATAGCCCTGCGACACTTCGGACTGGTAGTCCTTGACCGTGACACCAGGCGGAAACGCCATCGTGTCCTCGTTGTACTTGCCGACGTCGAATTCGTGCGTCGCCGGCGTGTCGTACACGAGCTCGCCCTTCTGCTTGAGCGTTGCCCGATAATAGACGACGACGTCGACAAACGGCGCCGCCGATCCGAAGATGTAATATCGCTGCCCGCGTCCCGCGTCATAGGAGGCGAGGAACTGTGAGCCCGGATAGATCGGCATGCCGAGCGTCGCTTCCGTCGGCGTCCCTTCAGGCGCGGCGGGCTGCGCGGCCGGCTGCGGCTGGCGCGGCGCCGGCTGCGTTACGGGAGGCGGCGCCGCAGGCGGCGAGCCTGGACGCGGAAACGGCTGCGGCACCGGCGGCTGCTGCGCGAATACCATCAAGGGGCAGAGCACCCACAGCAGGATGGACGAGAAACGGGGAACCATAGCTTCACTGCGCTCCAATGAGCCGATTATACGACCTGCAGAATTTCTGTCGCGGCGAGCGCGAGTGGTTGCTCGAGACGATCGAAACGCTTGTGCGCCTCGAATCGCCGACCACCGACAAGGCCGCCGTCGATCGCTGCGGCGCCGAGCTTGCGGCGCGTCTTGGCGCGATCGGCGGCAGGGTGACGAAGCTGCCGCGCGCCGACCGCGGTGATCATCTGCGCGTGGAGTTCGATCACGCAGCGGATCCGGCGGACCGCGCCCAGCAGGCGCGCCGAGAACACCCGCGGCAGATCCTGCTCCTCGGTCATTTCGACACCGTGTGGCCCGTCGGCCAGCTCGACCGGATGCCGCTCGCACGCATCGACGGACGGCTGCACGGCCCGGGCGTTTTCGATATGAAGGCCGGCATTGCCATCGGCATGCTCGCCAGCCGCGCGCTCTTCGAGACCGGCCCGCCTCCGGCGCATCGCCTCGTGATGCTGTGGACCAGCGACGAGGAGATTGGCAGCGCCACGTCGCGGGCGGCGATCGAAGACGAGGCGCGCAATAGCGATGTCGTCTTCGTGCTCGAACCGTCGTTGCCGGGCGGCGCGCTGAAGACGGCACGCAAAGGATGCGGAAGCTACGAGCTGATGGTCCGCGGCATCGCCGCGCATGCCGGCATCGAACCGGAAAAGGGCGCGAGCGCGGTGCAGGAGCTCGCGCATCAGATTCTGCGCATCAACGCGCTGCAGGATCTGGCTCGCGGCATTTCGGTCAACGTCGTCCAGGTGAGCGGCGGCCTGCGGTCGAACGTCATCCCGGACGAGGCCCGCGCGGTCGTCGACGTGCGCGCGTCGGATGCAGCGGCGGCGGCCGAGGTGGAGGCGGCGTTCCTCGAACTGTCGCCGATCGATCCGAGGACCCACGTGGAGGCGCGCGGCGGATTCGATCGACCGCCGCTCGAACGCACCGACACAGTCGTCACGCTGTTCCAGCAGGCGCGCGCGGTCGCCCGCCAGCTGGGTCAAGATCTGGCCGAAGGGGCGACCGGCGGCGGGTCCGACGGCAACTTTACGGCCGCACTCGGCGTCCCAACGCTTGACGGTCTGGGCGCCCTTGGGGACGGCGCGCACGCCCTCCACGAATACGTCATCATCGACGCGCTTCCGGATCGAGCGGTCTTGCTGGCCGGCTTGATAGGTGCGCTTGGCGAACGGCATACTTGATTTATGGCGAACACGGTCAAAACAACGTTGCTGCTCGGTGTCATGACCGGGCTGTTCTTGCTCGTCGGCGAGCTGATTGGCGGCGGACAGGGTCTGGTCGTCGGCTTCATGTTCGCCCTCGTGACGAACTTCGTCTCGTACTTCTGGTCCGACAAGATCGTGTTGCGCAGCTACGCCGCGCAGGAGGTCGGCCCGGACCATCGCTTGTACCGCATCGTGGCGAACCTCGCGCAGCGCACCGGGCTGCCGATGCCGCGGGTGTACATCATTCCGGAAGCGTCGCCCAACGCGTTCGCCACGGGACGCAATCCGCAGCACGCCGCGGTCGCCGCCACGGAGGGCATCCTCCAGATCCTCGACGACGACGAGCTGGAAGGGGTGCTGGCGCACGAGCTCGCGCACGTCAAACACCGCGACATCCTCATCAGCTCGATTGCGGCGACGATGGCCGGCGCCATCATGATGATCGCGCGCTTCGCGATGTTCTGGGGAGGAAGCCGCGACGATCGCGAAGGGGGCAATCCGATTGCCGCGATCGCGATGATGATCCTCGCGCCGATTGCGGCGGCGCTGATCCAGGCCGCCATCTCACGTTCGCGCGAGTTCGACGCCGACGCGGGCGGCGCCGCGATCTCCGGCAACCCGCTCGCCCTTGCCAGTGCGCTCAGGAAGATCGAGGCCGCGTCGAAGGCGGTGCCGCTCGACGCGAATCCGGCCAGCGCGCACATGTTCATCATCAAGCCGTTCTCGGTGTCCGGCCTTCTGGGTCTCTTCAGTACACATCCGCCGACAGAAGCCCGCATTGCCGCGCTAATGGAACTGTCTCGGCAGTAGAATTGTGGCCATACGGCCACATCATTACGTGGCGTACGTCTTGCTGCCTCCGACATGCAGACGGAGGCAGACCGGTGCACGTAGACGACCTCGACATCTCACCGAGCAAAATCGGCGAAACCGCACAGCGCATCGTCGATCGGGCGATCGAAGAAGCCCGTCGACGTGAACACGCGCTGCTGACGAATGAACATCTCTTTCTCGGCTTTGCGCAGGTCGAGTGGGACATGTTCGCGGAAGTCATGCGGGACGTGGAGCTGAACCCACACACGATTCTCCAAGCGATTGAAGAGCACCTGCACATGATGCCGACGTTCGCGGGCCGCGAGCTGCGGGTGTCGCCGGCGACGAAGCTCGTCTTCAAGCTTGCGCTCCATCACGCGAGCCGCGCTGGACGCCAGTCGATTGAGGCAGCAGATCTGTTTTCGGCCGTTTTCGAGGAAACGCAGGGCGTCCCGGTGTCGATTCTGCGCCGGCACGGCGTCGAGCCGGACGTGCTGGTGGGTCGGTTGAACACGCGCGTGCGCGATATGGAGCTTCGCGAAGAGCGGCTGAAGAAGCGTTTCGAGCTGCCGCCCTTCCTCAAACACTTTGCGACGAACCTGAATCTGCTCGCGCGCCAGGACAAGGTGCCGCCGGTGTTCGGCCGCGACAAGGAGATCCAGCAGGTCCTGGAGATCCTGTGTCACCGCGAGCGCGCGAACTCGGTGATGCTGATCGGCGAGCCGGGCGTCGGCAAGACCGCGATCGTCGAAGGGCTCGCGCGGCGCATCGAGTTCGAGCCGGAGAGCGTGCCCGTGCGGCTTCGCGACTGTCAGGTGGTCAACCTTCAGATGAACACGATGGTCGCCGGCACGATGCTGCGCGGCATGTTCGAGGACCGCATTCAGAACGTGATCCGCGAGCTGAAGGAGCGCCCGAACCTCATTCTGTTCGTCGACGAGGCGCACACGATGGTCGGCGCGGGATCGGCGCTCGGCGCACCGTCCGACGCGGCGAACGTGTTCAAGTCGGTGCTGGCGCGAGGCGAGATCCGCATGGTCGCCGCCACCACGCTCAGCGAGTACAAGGAATACATCCAGGAGGACGAGGCGCTCGCGCGCCGCTTCCGCTGCGTCACCGTCTGCGAGCCGACGATCGAGG
>Ga0070699_100002950_pt1 | contig 15122 bp, 15 predicted proteins | sample KBSK1503metaG_FD_65473 | JGI IMG/M metagenome (GOLD analysis project Ga0070699, IMG submission 65473) | Corn, switchgrass and miscanthus rhizosphere microbial communities from Kellogg Biological Station, Michigan, USA - KBS K1-50-3 metaG | ecosystem: Host-associated > Plants > Roots >...
TCGCGTGGCGATGACAACCGGGTGCAGGAGGTATCGTCGATCTCCAGAGCGCTCAAAGGCTTGGCGCGCGAGCTGCGAATACCTGTACTGGCCATCTCCCAGCTGAGTCGCGCGCCGGAGCAGCGACCGGACAAGCGACCGATCCTGAGCGACCTTCGTGAGTCGGGCTCGATCGAGCAAGATTCGGACCTAGTCATGTTCTTGTTCCGACCCGAGTACTACAAATCTGATGAGCGCCCTGGCATCGCGGAAGTGATCGTCTCCAAGCACCGCAACGGTCCCACGGGCATGGTCGAGCTCAAATTCCGCCGCGACCACACGCGGTTCTACAACCTGGAGACGAGGCGGCCCGAGCCCGGCACCGAATGATGAGGGGAAACAGCCTGTTTCCCCTCATCGCGCCGCTGCCTCCCGCGGCTCCGCCGCGGGGACCCCAGAGGACAGCGACCGGGCAAGCGGCGCTGCTCTCCTTCCGATTGTTGGGACTGACTCAATAGGTGGTCATCATCCTGGTCGGCGGCCAGTGGGGCGACGAGGGCAAAGGCAAGGTCATCGACTACCTCGCCTCCAAGGCGCAGATGGTCATCCGCACCCAGGGTGGCAACAACGCCGGCCACACGGTTGTCACCGAGCACGGCGAGTTCAAGTTCCAGCTCATGCCGTCAGGCATCCTCTACCCGCACTGCACGTGCGTCATCGGCAACGGCGTGGTCGTCGACCCCATCGTGCTGCTGCGAGAGATCTCGCAGTTGCGCGAGCGCGGCATCGAACCGAAGAAGCTCATCGTCAGCGAGCGCGCGCACATGTTGATGCGCTACCACCCCCTGTTCGACCAGCTCGAGGAGGAGTCGCGCGGCGACGACCGCCTCGGGACCACGTGGCGGGGCATCGGGCCCGCGTACTCGGACAAGGTTCGGCGCATCGGCTTTCGCATCGGCGACCTGCAGAAGGAAGCTTTCATGCGCAAGAAGCTCGCCTTCGTGGTCGGCCAGGTCAAGAACCCGGTCCTGAACAAGCTCTACGGCAAGGACGCCTACGACTGGGAAAACATGCTCGTCGAGTACATGGGCTACGCGAGGGATCTCGACCCGTTCATCAAGGACACCTTCCCACTCATCCAGGACGCCCTCGACGCCGGCGCGAACATCCTGCTCGAGGGCGCGCAGGCGACCATGCTCGACCTGGACTTCGGCACGTATCCCTACGTCACCAGCTCGAACCCGACCGCGGGGGGCGCGCTGACCGGCAGCGGCATACCGCCGACGAAGGTCGACCTCACCATCGGAGTCTTCAAGGCCTACACGTCGCGCGTCGGCTACGGGCCGTTTCCCTCCGAGCTGCTGGACGAGGTCGGCGACCAGATCCGCGAGCGTGGCCACGAGTTCGGCACCGTGACGGGCAGGGCGCGCCGCATCGGCTGGTTCGATGCCGCAGTCGCCCGCTATGCGGTCCGCTTGAACGGAATTGGATGCGCAGCGCTGATGCGACTCGACATCCTCGACGATCAGCCCCTTCTGAAGATCTGCACCGGATACGACTTCCGCGGCAATCGTTTCGATCACCCGCTGGCGAACATCTCGCATTACAAGCACTGCGAGCCGGCCTACGAGACCATGCCCGGGTGGCAGCAAGAGATCGGCAGCGCTCGCTGCTGGGATGACCTGCCCCAGAGCTGCCGCGACTACGTGGAGCGGATCGGTGAGCTCATCGGCGCGCCCGTCGATCTCGTCGGCACCGGCCCGCGCCGCGACCAGTTCGTCACCCGCGGCCGCAAACTCTTCGACTGAGCCGGCCTGAGTTGAAAGCGACGGCGCCGGTGGCTGCCGAGCTGACCTGGGCGCAGGTGAACCAGTTCCGACTGGCACGTCACCACCTCTTGAGTCGGTCGCCGAAAAAGGACCTGGTGAGTGTCGTCGGCGAAATCTGCGGCGCCCAGGCGCAATTGATGTCGGCAGCCGAGCTGCAGGTCGTGGTCCGTGTCGACTGCAAGGTCGACGATGTTCAGACCGCGCTCTGGAAGGACAGGACGCTCGTCAAGACCTGGCTCATGCGCGGAACGCTCCACCTCGTCCCGTCGAAAGATCTCCCCCTCTTCTCGGCAGCGATGAACGCGTACGGAATGCGCAACACCAACGCCTGGCTCAAGTGGCTGCAAATTACCGAACCCGAGCTCATGGATGTCATCGACGCGATCGGCCGCGCCCTCGACGGGCAGGCGCTGACTCGTGAAGAGCTGATCGCGAAGGTGGGAAAGGGCCGCTCCGAAAAAATTCAGCTGGCCATGAAATCGGGTTGGGGTGGGGTCCTCAAGCCGGTCGCGCGCAAAGGCCTTCTGTGCTTCGGCCCGAGTCGTGGCCAGAGCGTGACCTTCGTGAGGCCGGAGCAGTGGTTGGGCGGCTGGCGCGACATCGACCCCGATGAGGCGCTGATCGAAGTCGCGCGCCGCTATCTGCGCGCGTACGGCCCAGCGACCAAAAGTGACTTCACACGCTGGTGGGGAACCTGGCGCGGGGTCGGCAGCAGAGCATGGGCGGGGCTGGCCGGCGAGCTCGCGCCCGTCTCCGTCGACGGGCAGCGCGCCGACATGCTGGCCGCCGACGTCGATCGCATCCAGTCCGCGGCGAGCCAAGGGTCGGTGCGCCTGCTCCCGTCCTTCGATCCTTACCTGATGGGGCACAGCAGACGCGACCATCTCGTCGCCACCGAGCACCGCGCCCGCGTCAGTCGCACCGCGGGGTGGATCTCCGCCGTTGTTCTGGTGGACGGGCGCGTGGTCGCGACCTGGACGCACCAGGTCGTCAAGGGAACGTTCAATGTGGCTGTCGATCCAATTCGCAAGCTGTCGCCATCGACCGTGAGGCAGGTGCGCATGCGAGCCGATTCGCTGGCGGCCGCGCTCGGCCTTGGCGCGGCGGCGGTAAAGATCGCCTAGCTGGCTTTCGGCACGCTGTTGACGACGCGCAGCTGCGCTTCCCTCTGCCGCAGCCGGCGGTTGCGGCGCCAGCGCTCTCGCAGGAGCGAGGTGCCCCACCCGGCCACCGCCGCCACGGCTGCCGTGGCCTGGATCCCCGCGACGGTGTAGAAGGCGGCTTCGATCCCGAAGCCCCGGACCCTCAGTCCGACCGCCAGAATGCCGGCGAGGAGGCCGAGCACCGGCCGCACCGCCCATGACCCGGGCAGGTGACGGCGATCAGCCAGGAGCAGCCCGGCCACGAACCAGGTCGGCCCGCTGTCGAGCTGGAACACGAGATCCCAGTGGTACAGGTAGATCGGCACCACAGCTCCGACCAGGAAAGCCGCCAGCACGACGAGACTCAACCGCCGCGCGTAGGCGAGCCACGCGACCCCGATCGCCACCGCCAACAGCGACGTGGCGAAGACAGGCCCAGGCACGTTGCCCACGTACAGACGCACGGCGTCGATGGGTGCTGTTTGCGGTCCGAAGTAGTGGAACCAGATACCGATCGGGTCGGCGAACGGCTTGCCCGTAACCGGATTGACGTAGGCGTTGATCGCGCCGCGCGTCACCAGCGCGACCACCGCGTAAGCCAGGAGTCCCGACTGCGCGCGCACTGCCGGGACGTAGCGCGCGCGGACGAGTTCCAGCAGCACGGCCACCGCGGCGATCGCGGCCGCCGCGGCGATGGGCGCTCCCGCCCCGATGAGCGCGACACCGAACACCGCCGCGATCAACGGGCTCGCCTGCGGTCGCGGAACGTGGCGGCGCCAGAGGAGCAGCGCCAGCACGTGGCCGGCGATGCCGAGTGCGAGCGCGACCCCGAGCATCTCGACTGCGGGGCGCTTGAAGATGATCAGGCCGGCAGCCACAGGCGGGGCCAACGCGATCCCGATGGTCAGGTCATCCGGGAGCGAAGCGGGATTGAATGCGGCCCGGTCAAGCCAGGCCCCGGCGCGAGCCAGCACGCATGGATTGTAGGGATCGGCGGGCTGGATTCGCCTCGGGGCCAGATCGAGCCGGCCGTTCACGCTGCGCCTTGGGTGATAATCGGCAGGCTCGTGTCGCTTTCCTCTCGACGTCTTGCTGCGACGCTGGTGGCCTTGGTCGGGGGTCTCATCGCCAGTGCGGGCGCGCCCGCCGGCACTCTTCCCGACTCCACATGGGTGGGGCTCTCGGCGCTGCCGCAGCAAGGCCAGTCGCCCCTGTTCGCGCTTGCCGTCGATCCCGCCAACAATCACGCGCTGGTTGCCGGCAACGCCCAGGGCTCTCTATTGAGGTCGACCGACGGCGGAGTCACCTGGACCACAGTTCACCCGGGACGCGCCGCCGTGACCACGATCGTCTTCAGCCCGTTCACGGCGGAGCTCGTGCTGGCCGGCACGCGCGGGTCGGGCGCCTATATCAGCACGGACGGTGGCTCGAAGTGGAACGCGGTGAGCGGGCTCGATGGCCGGGACGTTCGAGTGTTCGGTTTTGCGCTCACTCTCGTCGCCGCCGGGACCGACAACGGCGTCTACATCAGCTCGGACGGGGACACGTGGAAACAATCGGGTCTGGCGAACACGAGCATCGATGCGCTGGCGATCCCGGCTGTTCACGCTCCGGTGCACCTTATCGCCGGCAGCGACGCGACCACGTCCGCGGCAGGCCCGCCCCTGTACGACAGCGCCGATGCGGGAGTCACGTGGAAATCTGCTGCGCCCGCCATCAGCGGCACGGTGGTGTCGCGGCTCGTCGCGGGACCGCTGCCGCCGACGGGCAATGTGAGGCCGCTGGTCGCGGGGACAAACGCCGGCCTGTTCATCTCCGCCGACAATGGCGCGAACTTCACCCCGCTGAGCGGCGGTGACCTGCTGCCGTCGACGGATTACACCCAGGTCGCGTTCGTCACCGATCACCACGATCGGTTCTACGTCGCGAGCGACGGCGGCGGTTCGCGGGCAGGCGGACTGTGGTCGACTCGCGACAAGGGGGTGCACTTCAGGTCGCTGGTCCCACCGATCCCCTCGATCACCGCGCTGGCCGTTTCCAACGAGGAGTCGCCGATCCTGTACGTGGCGACGTTCCGTGCTTCCGACCATACGCCCGCCATGTGGGCATTCCACGACACCGGAGCCGCGCCGCAGGGCCCATTTACGGGCGCGTCGCCGTCCGCCAGCCACGGCCGCATCGGCAAGACCGACCAGGGTGGCCTGGCCAATTTCCTGCACCTGCTGTCTTTGTCGCAAACCCCTTATATCGTGCTCGGCATCGTGGCTTTGCTCGTGCTGCTGCTCGCGGCGATCTCGCACTTCCGTGGCAGCCGTAGGTAGACTCGCGGGCAAGTGACATCGCCGCACGCCCGTCTTCGCGAGCTTGGACTCGAGCTTCCTGCCCCACCCGCCGCCGTGGCGTCCTATGTGCCGACCCGCCTCGTGCCGATCGGCGAGCGCAAGTCGTTGCTGTACATCGCGGGACAGGTCCCGGTGGTGGATGGCAAGCGGCTGACGGGGCGCTGTCCCGACGAAGTGTCGGTAGAGGAGGCCCAGCTGGCGGCACGCGCGTGCGCGCTGAACCTGCTCGCTCAGATGGAATCCGCCGCCGGCCTTGACAATGTCGAGCAGGTTCTGCAGGTGACCGGCTTCGTGCTCTCCACCGATGATTTCGGCGACCAGCCGAAGGTGCTCAACGGCGCATCGGACCTGCTCTTCGAGGTGCTCGGTGAGGCGGGCAAGCACACCCGGGCGGCCCTGGGCACCAACGCTCTGCCCTTCTCGGTGACGGTCGAGATTGCAGCGGTCGCGGTTGTCCGAACCGGCTGAGGCGGAGCGGGTGCAGCCCCGCAGGCCGCGGTTGATCCTCGTCGGCAGCGTCCTCTACCTGGCGCTGATCTTCGGAACGATGCTGTGGCGCGGGATCTCGATCGAGCCAGAGTGGGTCGTGCTCGCGCTGCTGCTGATAGCAGTCGCACTCGGCCGCGGCCGCTCGTTCATCGTCGACTGGGCCCCGTTCCTGCTCCTGTTCTTCGCCTATGAGGCGATGCGGGGGTTCGCGGCGAAGACCGGCTTTGCGCCGCACGATCTGTCAGGAATGGAGCGAGTGCTGTTCTTCGGAACCATACCCACGCTGGTGCTGCAGCACGCCTTTTACCATCCCAGCGTCGTCAGCTGGCAGGACGTCGTGGGGATGTTCTTCTACTTCATGCATTTTCCACTGCCGATCGTCGTGGGTTTCTTTTTTTGGGTGAACAGCCGCGACCACTATCGGCGCTTCATCGCGGCCCTGCTGCTGATGTCGTTCCTCGCCTTTGCCACGTATCTGTTCTGGCCCAGTGCCCCGCCGTGGTACCAGTTGCACGATGTGGTGAAGATCAATGACAAGACAGTGAATGCGCTGTGGGACAGCCAGTATTTCGTGTCGGACATCTACCACAGCTTCAATCCCAACAAGTTCGCAGCGTTCCCTTCTCTCCACGCTGCCTTTCCGGCCCTCGCTGCGGTGTACGCGTGGTCGAGGTACCGCGCCCTTTCCGTCGGCCTCATCGCATGGACGGCGGCTGTGATGCTGTCGATCGTCTATCTCGGCGAGCACTACGTCGTCGACGCACTGGACGGATTTGTCTACGTGGCCGTGGCGGCCGCGATCGTGGAGCTGGTGTCACGCAGAATTGCGCCGCGGGCGCCGGCGGTTACGCCTGCCAGACCTTCCGCATGATGGCGCGGGCCAGCTTGTCGGGATCGTGGTGCGATGGAATGCGGACGTTGACGACGTCTGCCGGTATGAATCGAACCTCCGGGTGGTTGGTCGCATCGTCGGATTTGAAGATGACCTGGGATTGACCGCCTGTAGGCAGGTGCGAGTGGTTGGAGTTGACCAGAACGAAGTCGAAAAGGTTTGACCCCACGTGTTCTCGGATCACCCTCAGGTAGTCATCGACCTCGTAGCCCTCGGTCTCGCCTTTCTGTGACGCCAGGTTGCAGACGAGCACCTTGAGCGCCGGCGATGCCTTGACCGCCTCGACCATCCCCTCCACGAGCAGGTTGGGCAGGATGGATGTGTAGAGCGAGCCGGGTCCGATCACGACCAGCTCGGCGTTGAGGATCGCCTGGGCGGCTTCGGGGTTGACCTGAGCGCCGTCCGGCTTCAGGAAGACCTGCGTGATGGGTCCGTTCTGCTCCGGGATCTTCGACTCGCCCTCGACGGAGTGGCCGTTGATCGAGGCCACGAGCGTCACGTCCTGGAGCGTGGACGGCACGATTGTGCCCTTGACCGCCAGCACCTTGCCCGACTCGCGCAGGGCGTGTTCGAAGTTTCCGGTGACGTCGGCCATGGCCATGATGAAGAGGTTCCCGAAAGAGTGTCCGTTGAGCGATCCCTCCTTGAACCGGTGCTCGAACAGCTGCTTCATGAGCGGCTCGGCATCGGCTAGCGCGATCAGGCACTGGCGAAAGTCGCCCGGGGGCAGGATGCGGTACTCGTCGCGAAGCCTGCCTGAGGAACCGCCGTCGTCGGCCACCGTGACGATGGCGGAAAGGTTTGACGTGTAGGTCTTGAGTCCGCGGAGGAGTGCGCTCAGCCCCGTGCCGCCGCCGATGGCGACGATGCGCGGGCCGCGTCCTTTGAGCCTGAAGGCATGGATCACATCGACAATGCTGGCGGTGGAGTTGCCGGGGAGAAATGGACCGAGGACGGACTGGGTCAGCTTTACGTAGCTGTAGATCAGGAGGCCCACCCCGAGCGTGCCGAAGATGACCGCGCGCAGCCAGTGAGGGAGGAACTGCAGGGTGATGTAGAAGAACTGGCTCGGCAGCGTGGCCGTCTCGTAGAACGCCTTGAGCACGTACGCAAACCCGAGGACGAGCACGAGCTCGGCGAACATCAGCAGCAGCAGCCAGCGCTTGATCTCGAGACCAGGCGTGAGCCATCGCAGCCAGCGCGTTGTGGACTGGAGCCTGGTGGCCATTACCCCGCCAGCAGCAACGGTTTCAAGACGTGCAAGGTTATCGTGGACTACTCTTCCCTTTGCAGTATGCGTGCTTTGCGGGGGATACGCCGCCTGGTCCGGGTGGCCGTGATCGGCCTCGTCGTCGCGGCGGTCGCGACAGAGCTTTCCAAACCCGAGGAGGAGCGGACCTGGCACGGCAAGGTCGGGGGGGTCGTGCCCTATGACTTTCGACCGCCGACCTGGGAACGCATCAGGTCGGCTTACTGGAACCCCGATTCCGATCGGCTGTTCAGCGATCGCGTGTTCGGGGTGGGGTGGGCGGTCAACCTCTACGAGGCCAAGCGTCAGTTGGAGGCCGTTTTCGACCGTCTGATGGGCACGCCGCCTCCGCTGTCGATCAGGATGAGCACCCGGGAGCCGTCCGCCAGCCGCTCGAGCAGCTCTCCTCGAGATCGGGATTAGCCGGTAGCCTGCCTCAGGGTCGCCGCCAGGCGACAGGACGCCGTTAGGCGACCACAGGTGTGGAAAGCATGTGGAAAACCCGTGCGACCGAGCTGTTTCGGGTGCTGGCTAGAATAGGCGGCTCGGCCCGAAAGCTTGGGGAGTGGCGCAACGGTAGCGCAGCTGACTCTGGATCAGAAGGTTGAAGGTTCGAATCCTTCCTCCCCAGCCACCATCGCGAGGCTCTATACATGCGAGGGACGATCAGAGTGCCCCCGGATCGGCGACTTCCGGGGGCACGCCAATCGGTCGAAGCAAACTCAGCTCATCGCAGTCGCAAAAGCGAAGGCCGTGTTGGTGGGGAGAGCCGAGGAGAACTCCACGATGACCACGATCCCGTCGGCGGTCTTCCATGCCAATCGTTCGACCGGACCACCGACTGTCGTGCGGACGACCGCATAAGGAGATCCGTTGACGGTCTCAATGTCGATTGGACCCAGTCCATCTGACGTCTTCGATTGCGGTCCTCCGCGGTCGATCGCGTCCAAGGTGAGCGGTGCCGATGACGGGTCGTACGTCTCCCAGACCGTTGCGGTAGTTCCCGCGTAGGAATACGTGATCGCGACGGATGCGGGCGCGGGTTGCTGTCCCGGCTTGGATCCGGCCGGCACCGGCTGGGCGGGACTGAAATACACCGCCTGGAGCTCGGCTCCGATCGACACACCAGGTGTCAGAAGATGATGGCCAAACGAGGCCTGCGCAGCCGCTATCGACGTCGAGGCCGGCTCGGTCTTGCCCGGAGGATTTGACGGCGCTGATCCGCCGACTGGCTGCTTGGCGGTGACCGGACCGGAATCGGACCGAAGTGGAATCAGGTTGAACTGGATCGGGAAGTTGCCGGTCGCGGCCAACGCTGTGCCCGCGGTCGCGATGGTCGCAGCGGCGGCGACAGCCACCAGAAAGATGCGGCTTCGGGACCTGCGAGCCTGGCCTCGGCGTCCGGCCAGTCGCCACATGACCTGGTCGCGCACCTGACCATCAGCGGGCGTAGCCGAATCGAGGAAAACGACAAGGGCTCTCTTAAGCGCGTACTCGTCCAAGATCAGACTCCTTTAGCGGGCCGGCGGACCCGCATTGATTTGGGGGTGAAAGCTCTCGACGCAGGCGCTCACGGGCCCGATGGAGCCTGCTCTTCGTTGTCCCGATGGGGGTTTGGAGAATCTCCGAGATCGATTTCTCGTTGAAATCGAGGTAGTAGCGAAGAATGACTACGGCACGCTCATGCGGAGCAAGGGCCTTAATCGCGGTCGCGACCTCCAGTCTGAGGTCGAAATCGACGGTCCCGGCCTCGTCGATCACCTCGGCAAACGTCGATTCGCGGCGGGCGAGGCGGCTGTGGTCGATGGCTGTGTTCACCACCAGCCGATAGAACCATGGCTCGAACGGACGGGACTTGTCGAACGTCCCTATCTTGTCGAAGACTTTGATGAAGGCATCGGCGACGGCGTCTTCGGCAGCGGACCTACTGCCCAGGATTCCGAATGCTGCTCGTAGTGCCTTGAGCTGATGGAGGTCGATGAGAGTCGCGAGACCTCGGATGTCTCCCCGCTGAAGCGCTGCTATGCCTTCGGCCTGATCCTCCACACCCGATCTACGGATGGCACAAGGCAAAGGTTTCATCACACCAACAACGTGTCGCTCGCATACTGATCTCGTGGCGTCGTATTCGATCAATCAGCGGGCAATCGTGCATGCTCGCAGTCTCATCGAAGCTCGCCAGTATGTACTCGACAGCGACTGGGGCGACGTGCAGCCCCGAGCGGATGATGAGAACGCGTTCCTCAAAGGACACACTTGGGATGAATACGCCGCATGGCACCTCGGCCCTCAACGACGAAGCGACCGACGAGACCAAAGGCCGGTACGCGTTCGTCTACGGGGACTTTCGCCGGGTCCATCGGACCGGCCTGATCGCCTGCCAGTACCGGGCGGCCGAGTGGCGCCACAAGGAGATCGAGCTAGCCGCACACAGGCTTCTGCAGCTGTTGGACGCGACCAGCGCTTGACGTGCTGCGCGGCCGTCAGTCGAGGGTCTGAAGCGACCTCCAGACCTGCCACAGCGGCTGGTGCGGGCCGGAGCACACGAGGATCGGCGCGCCGTAGTCGTTGTTGTGGACGCCCAATGAGTTCGTCACCGTACCCACCTGGCGGCAGGTGTCGAACAACCGCTTTCCTTCGTCAAGGGTGAAGTTGATCATCACAACGGTGGTCGGATCCATGCGTGGTGGCGCCCAGTACCAGTAGGTCAGATGCGGACTGACCGCGTGAGGCAGTCCGAGTGACGGGCCGTAGAAGTCGATCGCTGCGGCCTCCTGGTAGTAGTGCGCGAGGATCATCGTGTTCGCACGCTGGCCGGCCGGGATGCCGTCGTAAGCGCTCGCCGTCTGCTGGGCCAGGTCCGGCCAGCCCACCTCGTCGGTGAACAGGCCGCTCGGCGTCGGCGCGATGGGCAGCACGGCCAGCGCCAAGAACAGCCCGACGGCAACCGACGGCGTCATGAACGCGGCAACGCGCACTCGGGTCGTGAGCAGACTGTCGAGCCACATCGCGGCCGCCGCGTACAGAACCGGGTAGATCGGGGCGGCGTAGTAGGACTTGCCGCCGGCGGCGAAGAAGATCAACAGCACGGCGATCGACGCGTAGACGAGCGGCCGGAAGCGATCGTCCCGGTGCAGCGTCACCAGTCCTGCGACCGCCGGCACGACGAACAGCACGTTGAAGAAGACGAGGACCTGCTGCCACCAGTACGCGAACGGACCGTCGGTGCGGCCGCGATGGGACAGCACGTACTGGAAGCTGATCCAGTCGTGGGTGGCCATCCAGGCGAGGTTGGGGAGGAAGACGATGAACGCGACAGCGGCGCCGATCCACGGCCAGGGCGACAGGAGCATCGAGCGCCGGTTGGAGACCAGTAGGCCCAGGAACATCGCCATCTGCAGCGCGGCCATCGTCAATTTCGTCTCCAGGCCGATCCCGACCGCCAGCCCGACGAGCAGCCACAGCCGCCGCTCCCCCGTGCGCAGCAGCCGCGCGAAGAACAGCAGCGCGACGGCCCAGGCAAGCTGGTCGAAGCTCGCGGTGTGGAAGAGGCCGTTCGAACCGAGGAAGACGGGGGAGAGCAAGACGGCGAGTGCCGCCCACGCCTGGGCACGGGTCGAGGCGCCGAGCTCGCGGGCGACCAGCGCCCCCAGGACGAGGACGGCCACGCCCGCCAGAGCCGCGGGGAGACGGTACGCGACCAGGGATCCCGGGGCCAGGGCCTGGTCGGCGGCGGCGATCAGGGGGACGACTGGCGGGAAGTCGACGTAGCCGAGGTCGAGGTGGCGGGAGGCGGCGACGAAGTAGAGCTCGTCGCCGTGCCAGCCGTAGCGGTTGGCGACGGACATGGTGACGGCGAGCTTGAGGGCGGCGAACAGCCCGACCCATTTCCAGGGGACCTGCGCCACAGCGACGCTAGGTTATTGCTACGGCTGAAATTCGCAGACGGCCGTGCGTCACTTTCGCGCCAAATTCGCGCCAAATTCGCACCCTGGGCTCAGACGCGGAGCCACTGCGCAATTCGCTTATCAGACGCGGCAACTCAATTCGAGAGCGCGATTGGCGATATTGCGTATTGCTCTGGATCAGAAGGTTGAAGGTTCGAATCCTTCCTCCCCAGCCAACGAGATGTCGGCCTCTCCAAGAGGACGGGCCCGGCCCCTACGGGCCGATCGCCATGACCACGTCGATGTGGTCGGCAATCTTGGTTAGTCAGACGTCATGCGCCCGGACCGATGGCACGTCCGGTACGCGAATCTCGCCATGGGCTAGTTGGATTGAAACCGCTGTCAGTCTGTGCGCATTCAGGTCGATCGACCCTACCGAGCCTTCTTCGACACCGTAAAGATGAGTTGATCAAATTGCGACCATGAAGGCAGTGGTGAGTCGTGCGGGCCATATCGATCAGCTACGGATAGAGGACGTCCCTACGCGCGTGGTGCCCGATGGCGGACTGCTTGTCCATGTGCACGCGTCGTCGATCAACATTGCCGATCTGTTTTCAATCAGTGGATCCGGGCGGATGATCGCCCGGTTTTCGTCCAAGGACGGCTCACCGCCAGTGCCGGGGAGCGACTTCGCCGGCACCATCGAGAGCGTGGGGAGTGCGGTCACCGCCTTCAGACCCGGCGATGAAGTGTTCGGCTCGAAGCACGGCGCGCTGGCCGAATACGTTTGCTGCGCCGCCGACGGGGTCGTCGCGTTGAAGCCGAAGTCAAGCAGCTTCGAAGAAGCCGCCGTGGTGCCTCTCGCCGGGATCACCGCCTTACAGGCCGTCCGCGACCATGGTCATGTTCAGGCCGGTCAAAAGGTCCTCGTCAACGGATCATCGGGGGCGGTAGGTCCGTTTCTCGTCCAGATCGCAAAAGCCTACGGAGCCGATGTGACGGCCGTGTGCAGCTCACCCAACGTTGAGATGTCCAGGTCGATCGGGGCCGACCGCGTCATCGACTACACGACGACCGATTTCACAAAGGATGGTTCGCACTACGATGTCGTGCTCGACGTTGCCGGCAGTCGGAGACTGTCCGAATACAAGCAAATCCTCAACCGCGATGGCACCTTCGTTGGCGTGGGCGTCTCTGCGGTCATGCACGGGCGAGGCGGGATGCTAAGGGTCTTACGGCACCTGGGCGGTATGCGATTGCGGGCAATAGGCCGGGGGCCAAGGGTTGTCGTCTTCGTCGCCAGGATGAACAGACCCGACCTTGAATCCCTGGCCGAGATGCTGGCTGACCAGCGCGTCAGACCGGTCATCGACCGTCGTTACAAGACCGACCAGATCGTCGAGGCTTTCCACTACCTCGACCGCGGCCACTCGCGGGGCAAGATCCTCATTACCGGCTTCTGACCTGGATCAGGAGGTTGAAGGTTCGAATCCTTCCTCCCCAGCCAACAAGATGTTGTGGTCGGACATCAAGCGAAGCTGGACACGTCGACGCCCCAGTTTCTGCGCACCTCATGGGCCGTACTGGTCGGAAGTCCCGGCCAAGCAGGTCCAGCAGCCTCTGGTTCGACCCGCCTGCGTGGACCAACGTCGATGACGGAGGTGATTTCACCATGGCAGTTCTGCAAGAGATCAAGCCGGCGGAGTCGGACCAGAAGCCGAAGTTCCTTCACGTGAAGGTCGTCGATCACTCGAAGGAGGCGCGACCGGCTGTCAACATCAAGATGCCCATCAGCGTCGTCAAGTGGGGCATGAAGATGGCGCAGACCTTTTCTCCGGAGATGAAGGCGACGAAGGTCGACTGGGATGTCGTCGCCGCCATGATCGAGTCCGGCGAGATCGGAAAGATCGTCGAGGTCGAGGACGAGGGCCAGCAGAAGACGGTCGAGGTCTGGGTCGAGTAAGCGACCACCAGGCGCGTGGCCGTGTGATGTGACGCCGTCGCCGTGGCCGGAGGGCGAGTGATTTCTCGTCCTCCGGCGCTTCGGCAAGATCCTCTGCCGCATCCTCGAGGAGCGCGATGGCCGCAGCCGTCAGGCGTCGCGAGTCGCCGCCCGCCGTACCCTGTCCGGCATGCAGTTGACCGAGCACGTCTCATATGAGCTCGAGGACCGGATCGCGCGGGTGAGGCTCACCCGGCCACAGGCCCGCAACGCGCTCAGCGACCAGATCGTAGACGGGCTGGTAATGGCCGCCGAGGAGATCGAGCGCGACCGCCGTGTGCGGGCGGTTCTGCTCAGCGGCGAGGGTCCGATCTTCTGCGCCGGCGGCGACGTCAAGGCGTTCGCCGCGGGCGGCTTCAGCGTCGACAGCGCCGATGCCGTCCACCGCGGGCTGCTGGGACTCCACCGGAGCCCGGCGCCGGTGATCGCCGTCATCCAGGGAGCCGCTATCGGCTATGGCCTCGGCCTCGCCTGTGCATGCGACATCCGCCTCGCAGCCGAAGGCACCCGCTTCGAGGCCGGCTTCACCGGGATCGGGCTCTCGCCCGACTCGACCACGTCCTACTTCCTGCCCCGCCTCATCGGTCCTTCGGTAGCCGCGCGGATGATGCTCACCAACCTGCCGGTCGATGCCGAAGAGGCGCTCCGGCTCGGCTTCGTCGCCGCTGTCCACCCCGCCGCGCGGCTGGAGGCTGCCGCCGAGGGGCTTGCACAGCGCATCGCCCGGATGCCGAGCGGGGCGCTGCGGCGAGCCAAGCGGCTGCTCCAGGCGAGCCTCGGCCACGACGCCGAGGAGCAGGTGGCGATGGAGGTCGGCTTCATCCTCGAGTCCTTCGCCACCGACGACTTCCGGGAGGGCATCACCGCCTTCGTCGAGAAGCGCAAGCCGGACTTTGCCGAGGAGCGACAGTGAGCGCCGAGGCTTCCTGCGGACCTGCTGAACAGCCCGACTGCGACGGCATCCTGGCGGTGGCTCACAATCAACGGTCGGGATTGCATGCCAGCGGTGCTCTACGCGGCGCCGAAGCGAAGGGAGGTAATACTGGACTCATGCCCTCTTATTCGGTCAATGAGCGAGCAATCGAGCACGCACGCCGTCTCATCGACGCCCGCCAGTACGTTCTCGAAAGCGAGTGGGGCGAAGTTCAGCCCCGGGCGGAAGATGAGAACGCGTTTCTCGAGCGACACACGTGGGATGAGTACGGCGAGTGGTACCTGGGCCTTACCGAGGGAGCGACCGAGGAGACCAAGAGCCGGTACGCCTTCGTCTACGGCGACTTTCGCCGCGTCCATCGAACCGGCCTGATCGCC
>Ga0070699_100002951_pt1 | contig 15117 bp, 7 predicted proteins | sample KBSK1503metaG_FD_65473 | JGI IMG/M metagenome (GOLD analysis project Ga0070699, IMG submission 65473) | Corn, switchgrass and miscanthus rhizosphere microbial communities from Kellogg Biological Station, Michigan, USA - KBS K1-50-3 metaG | ecosystem: Host-associated > Plants > Roots >...
AGTCAGACCGTCGTCCTCGTAGAGAGAGGTCGCTGCCTCACCTTGCTCGTCCGGATAGATGACGAAAGACGGTTCCGGGATTTTTTCACCGACATAATTCATTTCCGGACCCAGCGGAAGTATCGAGCCACCGCGGACAAACATCGGCACAGTTTCCAGCGGGGCGTCGACGGACACTACGCTTCCGCCTTTGTGTTCCTTGTTGGTCCAATAGTCGTACCACTTGCCTTCTGGAAGATAGACCATGCGCCGCGTGACGTCAGGCCTCAACACCGGGGCAACAAGCAAATCGTCCCCGATCATGAATTCATCGTCGAGGTTATATGTGCTGGCATCATTCTGATAATTCAGCACCAACGGCCGGAAAAGAGGCACTCCGGTTCGATGTGCTTCTTCAAGAGTGGTATAGAGAAATGGCAAAAGCCGATAGCGCAGCTTCAAATACTTTCGAATAATGTCTTCGTAGTACTTTCCGAAGCGCCAGGGTTCCTGGTCGTAGGCGTCGATCACTTTGTGATTTCTGCAGAATGGCGCGAGAAAACTTACCTGATAAGATCGCACAAGCAGTTCGCCATTCCCTCGACCCATGAATCCGCCGACGTCACTGCCGATAAACGGCTCGCCGGAAAGGCCAAGCGTCGTGAACATCGGAATGTTCAGCGCCAGAGAATCCCACGTACTGTTTGTATCGCCCGTCCACATTGTCGAGTAGCGCTGGATACCGGCGTAAGCTGCTCGGGTGATTACGTACGGACGGAGGTTGGGTCTCATTCTTGCCAGTCCCTCATAGGTGGCTCGCGCCATCAGCAGTGCAAACACATTTCGATTCTTGGCATGCGATGACCTCTCACCCTCGTCGTAGCTGATGACGTCCAACTGGTTCTTCCCAGTCTGGTCTACGAAGTCGGATGGTTCGTTCATATCATTCCAGATACCAGCAACGCCGTTGTCTAAGTAGGCGCGATGAAGATCACCCCACCAGGCGCGTGCCTCCGGAAGAGTGTAGTCGACAAAAACACTCTCACCGGGCCATACCTTAGGTATGAATAGTTTCGCGTCTTTGCGATGTTGGAAGTAGTTCTTTTCCAGGCCCTGATCAAAAACGTAGTAACTCTTGGGTTGCGGTTCCAGTTCCGGATTTCGCGAGTTGGAGGCTTGTTCTCTTGCAACAGGAGAATGGGGCTGGTATTTGACGCCCGGGTCCACAATGGTTATGACTTTGACGCCCTGCTTTATGAGTTGCTCGCTCATCTCCTTCGGCCGGGGGAAGCGTTGAGTGTTCCAGGTAAACACGCGATAACCGTTCATATAGTCGATGTCCAAGTGCACCACGTCGAGCGGCAAGTCCCTTTGTCTGTACTCGCTGACAACCCTTTCAACCATCGTATCGGGGTAATAACCCCAGCGGCTCTGTTGATTGCCAAGCGCCCACAGCGGAGGAAGCGGCATGTGGCCCGTCAGATCTGCATACCGACTGAGGATCTTCTTTATTGCAGGGCCATAAAAAAAATAGTAGTTCATCTCGCCGCCTTCGGCGCCAAACCAGGCCCGCTCCTGCGAGTTGCTGCCGAAGTTGAAATAACTGCGATAGCTGTTATCGAAGAAAATTCCGTAAGCACTGCCATGCTCCAGGCCAAGGTAAAAAGGGATGGTCTGATAGATAGGATCCTTTCCCTCCGTATAACCAGGCGTATCGGAATTCCAATTAACAAACGAACCGCGCCGCTTATCAAGTCTCGCGGCCTTTTCCCCCAGCCCATAGAAATGCTCATCGAAGCCGAGTTTCTTCGCGGCTGCAACGAACATGCCAGCGTTTGGATCAAACATCATTCCAGCTAGCGTGCCCTTCGCGTCGTACATCATTGGCCGCTCGTCTGCGTTGATGACCTCGCGCGTGCGCGCATCACGAAAGCTTATCAGCAATGGTGACCTATGAATTACAACTTCGACCTCTTCAGTTGTAATCGAGATCGATTCTGGGGACTCCGTTAGCCTCCACCGTGTCGTATCCCAATTGTCTCGGGCAATCGCCCAGGAGTGGTCGTGGGGAGACATAGGTTTGGCAAAAGACGCGCGCACGCGAATGAGGTCGGGAGCGAGCATCGTCAACTTGACTTGCGAACCATCGGCGCAGTTCAAGGTGACGGCATTCACACTTTTTGTGAAACTGACGACCGGCCCAATCTTCTCCAGACCTGTAATGTCCTGGGAGTGGGCACAGACAGCCATTGATGTAAGACAAAAAGCGGTTGTTAGCAGTCTACTCATTTTGCGATCTGTTATCAGAGACGGTTCAATTTGTCTAACTGCGAGGCAAACGCCAAACGCGCGGCGCCGAGCAGGCCCGCGTCGTCGCCGCATTCAGCTCGCGCTATCTGTACTCGCGCTGCCGGCAGTGGAAAGGCACGTTGGGCTACCTCTTGTTGCGTATGCTTTTCAAATAGTTTCCACCCATCAACGACACCGCCCCCCAGAACAATTATCTCGGGATTCAAAAGATTGATTAGATTCGCCAGACCAACCCCCAGGTAGACACCCATGCGACGAAAAACTTCCTGGGCCAACTCGTCGCCTTCGATGCCGGCAACGAAGATCTCCCGCGCGGTCAAGTCATCACCTTGTCTGACAATTGAATTTGGATAATCCGACCGGGCTTCGCGGGCCATACGCACTATCGCCGTGGCCGACGCATAAACTTCCAGGCACCCTCTGCTGCCGCAAGGACAAGCAACACCAAGAAAGGGGTCGACAGCCATATGACCGATCTCCGCAGCTGAACCGTCGGCCCCGCGCCAAAGCTTATCGGCGAGAATTATTCCGCCCCCAACTCCTGTCCCCAAGGTTAAACAAATGAGGGAATGGCGACCGCGACCCGCGCCCTGCCAAAGCTCTCCAACTGCCGCGGCGTTGGCGTCGTTTTCTATGAAAGCAGGCAACTTGAGTTCACGCTCAAGCGCTGCTGATAGACAGAATCTATTGAGAGACGGAACGTTTGGCGCCCTAACAACTGCTCCCTTCTCAACGTTGACAGTTCCGGGAACGACAACTGAGACAGCGCTTGCCGCCCCATCCAGTTCACAACTGCGCACAGCTGCAACGATCGCCTGCACGATATCATCCGGGTTTTCCGTGCGGGGTGTGTTTTGTTTGAAGCGAAACCGAATTCTTCCATTTTGATCCACGAGCGCGGCGCGGAGGTGGGTGCCGCCAAGGTCAACCGCAAAAACCAGGTCTGAAGAAACGTTCTTATCGAGGGGATTAGAATTTGTCATCTTATTTTGAATTGCCGTTTGTCATAACGCCGCGCGACGACAGATGGAGTATCAAGGTTACGCTTTTTCTGCAGGTTTACCGCAAGCCGAATAAATTGGCCCATCGTCCATGCTAACGGCGTTGCGGATCCTGTGCCCTTACCAAACTTGACTGGCGCAGGCCCACTGCGATCCCATACTTGCTCCGGGATCATCAGACCATCATTCGCGAAGTCGGTCATCGTATCCAGGAGACGGCGCGCCTTAGATGTATTACCCGAAGCCAGCTCAAATTCGCCTCGTTCACCTGTCAATAACGTCCATAGTCGTCCAACCCCAGTCCGGCCATCGTAGGGTTCGCCGTCCAATCGCTCGCCGTAGGCATCGTGATTATAGCGATACCAACCTGGACCAAACGGCGTCTCAATCTTGATGGTTTGATCAACTACTGCAAGTGACTTGCCGATTAAATTGTCGTCGGCGCCTTTGATTCCCAGGCGGACTAATTCGAGGAACCCGGCATCGACGATCTCACGCTGATCATAGGAACCGCCGCCACTATTGATCTCAATCGTCGTCGCCTCATTTGGAGTGCCCTTCTCCGTGATGCGCAAGTAACAATGATCGTCACCATGTGGTCCATTCGAGGTAGCTGTCCACTGGTCAACCTTAGCCGCCCAGTTGTCAGCCGTTTTGAGATAGGTGGCGGCGGACTTGGTGTCGCCATGAGACCCGGCGATACTGGCGGCGCAAACCAGCCCGGCAATCTCAGCGGCAATAGTAGCCGGTGAGTAACCCGGCTTCTCTTCCCAGCGATCCTGACCGGTAACCGGACCGTTGCCAACCATAAAGTCCGCGGCCGGCTTGATGTGTTTAAGCCAACTCTCTAGATCCACGCGTCCTAGTTGATAAGCGAGAACCACCGGCAACGCTACTTCGTCCAATTGCAAGCCGCCACCAATCGGCCGGCCATCAACCCATGTGTTTTGTGGAAAACTTCCGTCGTTGCGTTGCTGAATGTTGAATAGATAGTTAAGCGCACGGTTCGCTGTCGCTTTGTCGCCCATCAAATAGAGCGCTGTTGCTACCTGATAAAGATCGCGAGACCAAACGGCATGGTAGCCACTGATTGTAGCTTCATTTGCGTTTGGTCCACCTCCCCACGGTGTCGAAGGCGAGGCGATAATCGCGCCGCGATACGTCTTATCTTCCAATCCTTTTAGGACCATCGCTGACATATTGAACTGCCGTTGATACTTCGCGCCGACTTGCGGCAAAAGTGCAGCATACTTGTGCCAGCCTGTCTCGTATTCGCGACGCACGCGCGCGAAGCCCTTGGCCAGTGAAGCCCTGGCATTCTTGAGCGCCTGGGCTGTGGTCGCGCCGAAACCGAGAGCTAAAGTGCAATGGGGCTTGGCTGTAGGGGCGTCACTAGGTGGACGCCCCCTGTCACCCCACGCGGGGCGCCCACGGAGTGACACCCCCACATTTTTGAGCGCCGCAACTTGAACGACATTTCCGTTTTCCGCGCGAGCATATGGCGTGAAGCTCGTACGATTCCAATTCTTCTTCAATTCGGTTAATCCATCGCTGGTCCCCAAATAGCCGTTCGTGGCCTCTAGTTCATTCGCGCCCTCCGGCACTCTCCCAAGAGCCCGCATGGCCTCGTCTCGAAAAGCAAATCCGGAGCTTGAAACTAAAGCTGAAGCCTTATTACCGTCGATCGCTACGAGCGCATCCCCTTCGGTCCAGGCAGAATCGTGCATGCCGCTGTTATTAAGAGACGGATCGTAATAGACATAGACACTGGCTGCCATCCTGCTAGCAAACTGAATGTCAATCAATACGGTATTTCGCTCAGGGTCAGTGACGTATGTTTTAGTAATCGTATAGTAGCCACTCCGGGCCGTGTTGATTTGCCGAAAGGTCAGAGCTCGTGGATCAAGCACTTCAGTACGATGTGTCGTGTCCTGGCTTTCAGTCTCTACGTTGGCGCCGACCACAATGAGCTGCAGCATTTGAACATTTGGTACATCGAGCGTTGGATAGAAAACTTCGGACAGCACCCCATCACAAAGCGTGAACCAGACTTTTGAAGCAATCGTGTTCGCAGTGCCAAACCCATCTTTAGCCGCCGTGGGCCAATGAGCGTCATTGCCTGGACCACCGGGAGCGATAGTCTTAGTTGTTTGATCCAACAAAGCATGGTGACCGATGACGCCAGTGAGAAACATAATCATAAAGCCGCACATCTCTTTATTATTGGGTGCCGGGCGTTTGCAACACTAACCTTGCGCGGAAGTCTGATCCCATTCAACCTCGTTTACGGCCAGCCATATCCAGTCCGACAGCAGTTACGAGAATAGCTCCCTTAATAATGTTCTGCATGTACGGCTCAACGTTCTTTAGCGACATTCCGTTATCGAGACTGGCCATGATCAAAGCGCCGAGAATCGCTCCAAAAACCGTACCTCTTCCGCCCATAAGACTCGTGCCGCCGATGACGCAAGCGGCAATCGCATCGAGTTCAAGCAATTGGCCCGCGTCCGGAGAAGCGCTGCCAACGCGTGCCGTATAGATTATGGCGGCGACGCCTGCCAGGGCGCCCATGATGCAGAAGACCGCGAGAATGTGACGACGAATGTTGATTCCCGACAGCCGTGCGGCGTCTGGATTGCCACCAATGGCATACAGATAACGGCCGAACGTCGTGTTCTGGGTCAGGAATGCACCTGCTAAGGCGATGGCGAGAAAGATTATTACTGGATTTGGAATCCCCGCCCGAACGCCAGGAGCGATCTCATAAGAGTTCATAAGATAAGTAAATCCGACGACTACCAGCGACGGAACGATGATGCGGACTGCGGTCGAACCCAGTGAGGTGGGATTCAGACCATGACGCCGCCGCGCGCGGTTCCTGCTAATCGTCAACCATGCTATCGCGGCAACAGCAATGGCAGCGATCACCCAACCGATGGTTGGTCCTACGTAGTCTTGTCCGATCGACTTGAAGGATTGCAATCGCAACGGAATAGTTTCTCCCCTGGTTAGACCCAGGACAACTCCGCGCCAGGCCAGCAGACCACCAAGTGTGACGATAAAGGCGGGGATGTTGATGTAAGCGGTCAGCCCTCCCTGAACTGCGCCAATTCCAACGGCGACGGCGATGCCCGAAGCCAACGAAGGAACGAGCCCCCAGCCAAGCCACCCCTGGGCAATAGCCGCCACTCCACCGGCCAAACCCACAACCGAGCCTACTGAAAGATCGATCTGGCCCGTAATGATTACCATTAACATTCCCACCGCGAGGACGCCCGTCACGGCAGTTTGCCGCATTAGATTGGAGAAATTGCGCGGCTCGAGAAAAATGTGATTGGTTGAGTAATGAAAGTAAATCCAGATCGCAATCAACGCGAAGACCATAGTGTAGGCCCGCAGTGCATCAGTGGGGATTTTGAATTTACCGATGGTCGTTTGCGGCGTGATCTCATCTGTCTCCGCCAGCGGCGTCAGATCTGACGTTGCCGGTGGTCGTCCGACGCCGGGCTCACTTGCGCTTTTGCTCATAGATTATTTACCCCAAACTGCACCAGTATCTGCTATGCCGCGCGCTTCGAATGCCCCGTGGCGCAGGCCATTATTTTCTCGGGCGTCGCAGTCGAGCGCGTAAACTCTCCCGTCAAGTGACCCTCATGTAAAACAAGCACCCGATCGGAGAGACCCAGGACTTCTGGCAATTCCGATGAAACCAGCACAATAGCCAAGCCCGTTTTGGCGAGCTTATTGATCTGCGCATAGATCTCCTGTTTCGCACCCACGTCGATTCCACGAGTTGGTTCATCAAGGAACAAAACGCGCGGGTTTGTTAACAACCATTTTGCCAGTACAACTTTCTGCTGATTGCCGCCCGAAAGTGTGCCAGCGATCGTAAACACGGAGTTTGCTTTGACGTGCAGGTCTTTCATTGTTCGTTCCGAAGCCGCGGATTCAGCATCAATGCTTGTCAAAAAGCGTCCGGAGATTCGCCGTAACCCGGCGAGTGTCATGTTGTTAAGAATCGTCTGGTCCAGTACCAGGCCAAAGCGCTTTCGATCTTCAGTGACAAAACCCAGGCCGTGCTTGATGGCCTCCGCCGGACTTGTGATCCGGACGGCTTTGCCGTCGATCCTGATCTCACCCGACACTCGACCAGCGTGGGCCCCAAAGATTGCCATCAACAGATCGCTGCGGCCCGCGCCCATCAGACCCGCTATTCCCAATACCTCTCCGCGTTTAACTGAAAAGCTTACGTCGTCAACCAACTTCTTGCCTGGAAGCGCCGGGTCCGAAACAGAAATGTTTCGCACTTCAAAAATCACATCACCCTGCTGGTGGTCCACCACTGGAAATATGTCTCCTACTTCGCGGCCCACCATACGCGCGATAACTTTTGGTTCGTCCCACTCATTGGCAGGACCAGTGCCGACGGTTTTGCCATCGCGTAAGACCGTGATGCGATCACTAATTCGAAATACCTCATGCAGCTTATGGGAGATGTAGATCATTCCCACGCCTCGCATGCGTAGCTTGGTAAGAATGGCAAAGAGTGTCTCGACTTCGGAATCGGTCAATGCGGCAGTAGGTTCATCCAACACGAGGATCTGTGCTTCGTGTGACAAGGCTTTTGCGATTTCGATTAGTTGTTGCTGCCCTATCCCAAGATTCCGAATAGGAGTTTGCGGATCGATTGAAAGGTGGAGGTCGTGCAATAACTTTCGCGCGCGGCGAAAAAGCTGCTCCCAACGAATCACTCCGAATTTACGCGGTTCACGACCAAGAAAAATGTTCTCCGCGACGCTCATTTCCTTCACGAGCGATAGTTCCTGAAAAATAACAGCGATGCCTGCCTTTTCGGCTTCGCGGACGCCGGCAAACCTGTGCACATCTCCCTCAATTAGAATGTCGCCACCATATTGTGGATACGTATAGACTCCTGCGAGCACCTTCATAAGCGTCGACTTGCCCGCTCCGTTCTCACCGACAAGCGCGTGAATTTCGCCTCTATGAAGATCGAAGGAGACGCCGTCCAATGCGCGAACACCGGGGAAGCTCTTCGTGATGTGGCGCATCTCGAGGAAGGGTGTTTGATCAGGCGTCGTCATTTGGCGTCCGGATGGTCTTTGGTCTTTGGCCTTAGGGTTTTGGGCATTTGTCGGGTGGAATGTTGGCGCAGATCTTGTCCAACGTCTGGTATCCATCTTTGACGACCGTGCTTACGATATTGGTTTTATCGACTGCAATGGGCTCAAGCAAGATGGAAGGGACCTTCTTGAAACCATTGTCTACAGTATCCGTCGTGCCGACCTTTTCGCCACGCGCTAGTTTAATGCCGGACTCAACAGCGACGTAGGCAAGCGGCTGAATAGGTTTATAAACTGTCATCGTCTGCTTGCCCAATACAATCAACTGCAAAGAAGCGAGGTCAGCGTCCTGCCCGGACACGAGAACCTTTTCAACAAGGTTTTGTCCTTCGAGAGCCCGAACGGCTCCGCGCGCGGTGCCATCGTTCGAGGCAACGACAGCGTCTACCTGATTGTTTGCCTGCGTCAAAGCGTTCTCCACAATATTCAACGCCGCACTTGCCTGCCATTCCTTTGCATACTGGTCGGTAACGATCTTTACATCGCCTCGGTCTACAGCCGGCTTCAGGATGTTCATCTGTCCTTGATGAAGAAGCAGTGCATTGTTGTCGGTAGGTGAACCACCGACGATCACAAAATTGGCGGGCTTCTTGTTTACATGATCAAGCAAATACTTCGCTTGCATTTCTCCGATCTTGACTACCTGGTGGGAAACGTAGAGATCCACATCACTGTTCTTGATTAATCGATCGTAGCTAATTACTGGTACCCCCTGGCGGTGTGCGGCTTCAACGATCGAAGCCGCAATTTCGCCGTTGTGCGGCGCCACAATCAAAACATCAACCCCCTGGGTCAAGAGATTCTCCGCCTGCTTGACCTGCAGGTTGTCGTCACCGTTCGCAACCTGCACCGACACTTGCGCTCGCAGTTCTTTTGCGTGCTTCTCGACCAGATCCTTGTCCCGCTGCCAACGCTCTTCTTTTAGCGTGTCCATGGAAAACCCGATATTTACTGGCTCATTCGGTCCTTTTTTCTTTTTCGGGCCACCGGTGTTCGTTTGTTGGGTACTCGAAACGCAACCAACAAGAATAAGCGCAAGAAGAACTGCGCAGAGCACTAAGGTTCGACGTGGCATTAGTACGTTTCCCTTCTTTTCCCTATTAATAAGATTGAGACGCCCACCTTAACAGAGTCTGCCGGGGAAATACATATTGAAGTTTTAGTTTTTTGGTGCTATTAACCATTATCCCCAAAGCGCCATGGCGCACATACTAACCCCTGTCTCCCCGTGTAATCTGTGGGCATTGGCATTATGTCTCCTCGGAGTTTGGCTGTTCAACGCCTGCGTCAATCGGTATGTGGTCCAGTCTGCACACCGATTTTATGGGCTCATTACTAGAATCAAACGGCCCAAGGAGGGCCTTCCAATGGATCGAACCACGTTCTCATTTGTGCGCGTTATAATATGCGGGCTTTTTCTTTTATGCACGGTTGGGGTAGTTAACGCGCAGTTTAAAGCTGGCATTCAAGGCACAGTCACCGACACCGGGGGAGGACTAGTACCAGAAGCGAAGGTGACCCTGACCAACACCGAGACCGGCAAGACGCAAGAGACCACATCGAGCGGCGAAGGCTTCTACAAACTGTCTGGCCTGGCTCCGGGTAAATACAAACTTACAGTAGAGAAAGCCGGCTTCAAGCAGAAAGTCCTCGATGACGTCGCAGTCAATGCGGAAGCGGTCCAGGGAATTGATGTTGCGCTCGAAGCCGGTGAAGTGACTGCGGTTGTTACGGTCACTCAGGAAACCGCGCAAACTTTAGAAACCGAGAACGCAAATGTCGATAAGGCAATCAGTACTCAAGAAGTCCGCAGTCTGCCCCAGTTTGGCCGAGATCCTTACAACCTGCTGGCGCTGACGCCGGGCGTCTTTGGCGATTTTGCTCGCGGCTCCTCCGGTAATGCCCAGAATCTCCCCAACCAAACAGGACCCGGTGGAACTGCCGGGAACCGGCTAATTTTTCAGCAAGAGAATGTTCCTCAAATTTCAGCGGATGGCCAGCGCGTTCAATCAAACAATTATCAGATTGACGGGACCAGCGTGAATAGTCTTACGCATGGCGGCGGCGCGGTTATTACGCCGAACCAGGAGTCGGTTAAAGAGGTACGCGTTATTGCCAATGTCTACTCGGCAGAATACGGAAGGAACTCAGGCGCGCAAGTACTCACGGTGTCCCAGAACGGCACGAATCAGTTTCACGGGAGCCTCTTTCTCAAGAACAACAGCCCTGGACTTAATTCCGCTAACAAATATGGTGGGCCGGGTCCAAACGGCACGAGCTTGCCGGGCGTAGCCAACATTCAGCACTACAATCAATATGGCGGCAGCATCGGCGGACCCCTTCCTATTTTCCGGTTTGGCGAGGGCACGCCACCAATTATTCGCCTAGCAAAAAACCGCGCTTTCTTCTTTTTCTCCTATGAGGGTTTGCGTAACAACAGCACCAATACTTTTAACCAGTTCCTCGAGACACCTCAATTCCGCCAGCAGGTTCTGGCTCTGCATCCGGGTAGCGTTACAGCGGGAATCCTCGGGGCCTCAGGTTCTGCGCCTCGCGTCCTCTCCATAATTCCGGTAACCTGCGCTGGCGCTGGCTATCCGGCAAATGATCCTAACAATCCATGTCAGCAGGTCTCCGGAGGGCTCGATATAGGTTCTCCGGCACTCGGCACGGGCCAGTACTTTCCTCTTGGTTCCTTTGGCGGCGGAGGGCTCGACGGAATTCCCGATATCCAGTTCGCACTAATTGGCGCGCCGAACACCACCCGTGGCAAACAGTTCAACGTTCGCTTTGACTTCAACGCCCGTCAGAAAGATGCCTTTGCCTTTAGCTCCTACATCTCAGGCTTCAAAGGGCTTTCAAGCGACACCTCGGGGGGTACCGGTAGCGGCGGCGGCGGCGCACGTCCCATGTCGGACTTGTTCACCAGGCCAACTAATTCCTTTGGCACCCTGACATGGACTCACACACTGTCAGCGACAACGATCAACGAGGCGCGAGTTAATTTCACGCGTTTGAAGGACAATCAGCTACAAGCATCTACTACCAACTTCGGAATACCGCGAATCGAGATCCAGAGTCTCCGGGTTCCTGGCAGAATCTTTTTTGGCGCTCCGCAAGGGGAAACCTCTCCCGGCATTTTCTTCGAGAATACCTACGAAATTCGCGACACACTGCGAAAGTCAATCGGATCCCACGCGCTCAGTTTCGGCGCCGAGATACGGAAGGAACAGAACAACAATAACTTGATTGGCGGCTCGCGTCCCGTTTTCGTTTTCGACGGGATCTGGAATTTTGTTAACAGCGCCCCAATCTTCGAAGGTGTCAATGTAGATCCGAAAACGGGCGGCTTCTCAGACGCGCAACGATACTTCCGCACGAGCGCTTACGCTTTTTTTGCTCAGGATGACTGGAAGGTTCGTCCCACTCTTACGGTTAACCTCGGATTGCGCTGGGACTATTTTTCTCCCTTGCGTGAAAAACGCGGGAAACTCGATAACTTCGTCCCTGGGCCGGCAGGAAACGAGTTGGCGGGCGGAAGCCTGGTACCGGTGAAAAATCTCTATAAACGCGAATTAAAGGACTTCCAACCCCGTTTGGCTTTCGCCTATAGTCCAAACCGCCTCCTTGGGGTCGATACCGCAAACAAGCTGGTGATTAGAGGAGGAGTTGGAATTGCTTACGACCGTATCCCAGTAAACGCCTTCGAAAACACCAGAGACAACCCGCCCTTCCAGGCAAACTACGGTATCTGCTGTGGCACGGCGCCGACTAGTTTTAGCAGCCCGTTTGCCGGAGGAGCTATTCTTTACGCGTTGGGCGCATCCACATCGCCTTTGAGTTACCCCGCTAATCCGACGCTGGCGTTGACGTTCAATCCAGCCACGGGCATCCCAAATACCGGCCCATTCGCCAGTCTAACTGTTTACGGCGCGGCAGCGGATACTCATACACCTTACGTTTATGAATACTCTCTCGATACCCAATATGAGCTCCCAGGCAAGGTTACGGCCGACGTTATGTATCAGGGAAGCTCGGGCCGCCATTTGGTTCGGATAATCGATCTGCGAGCTCTCTTCCGCCAAAATTTTGGGTTAGCGGTCTTTAACCCATTGACTGACACCAACTCGAACTTTAATGCGCTGATCGTAAGAGCATCGCGCCGGTTCGCCGGTGGCTTCACTTTTGACTCCAATTACAGGTGGAGCAAGAGCCTCGATGTCCTTTCGAGCGAGCAAGTCGGCGCCGCGAACCCTACGTTCGTTTTTGATCAAAAGCAGGAGCGCGGTCCTTCTGACTTCGATGTGAGACACTCATTTATCGTGTCAGGGCTCTGGGAGTTGCCAATCTTCAGAGGACGACACGATCTCATCGGTAAAACTCTCGGAGGCTGGTCAGTAAGCGGCATCGGTACTTTGCATAGCGGATTCCCCTGGACTCCTGTAATCGGTAACTGCCCAAGCAACAACCAACCCGTCTATTGTCCGGCGCGTCCGACCGCTTACTTTGGCGGGGCGGGTAGTGACACTTCCAACGGCGCATTCATAACGGGAAGCAATTTCCCAGGGGGAGGAACAAAGTTCTTCTCTACCGTTGGAGCATTAGGACCTGCCGGACAACCCGGCTTGTCGGCATTTCCGCCTGGAGTTGGCCGCAACTCATTCCGAGGCCCGAAATATCGCGACGTCGATCTGAGCTTTGCGAAGAAATTCTTCTTTGGCGAGGGTAGTGCTCTCGAAATCAAGGCTAATCTTTTCAACGCCTTTAACATTTTGAACCTGCAAAACTTCGGCTTCGCGTCCCCGAGCACGACTATTACAGATCCAAACTTTGGCCGGGCTCAAGCTGCCCTATCGGGGAGGGTGATCGAATTCCAGGGACGATTTAGCTTCTAAGTCGTCATTCGTGATTCAGGAATGGCCCGTAGGCCCACCTACAGATCCTTCTTAAACAGTGCCACCATGAGCTAATCTGCTCATGGTGGCACTGTGGACGATGGATTTTCGGCGTCCTCCTGGTCTATTTCTGATTCGCCTTGCGGCGAAGCTTTGCGCGCTTCATCCAGTTGTTTGAAAGTTGCCAGCTCGCGGTCGGCTTCGTCCTTCCGCTTCGACCGCGAGAGCGCAAGGAAGAGTTGATAGTGAACACTCTGATTGTTTGGCTTGAGCTTTACAGCGTATTCAAAGACCGGCAAAGCTTCATCGTAACGATGTGATTTGACGAGCAAGCGACCCAGATCGTAATTCGCATAGAAATGTTTGTCATTGATCGCAATCGCGCCACGCAATGCAGTCTCCGCTTCCGCCATTCGGTCACGCTCGAGCAAGACGAAGCCTAGTTGCGCCATGGCATCAACGTTGTGAGGTTCTAGTAACAACGACTTGCGCAGCTCTGCTTCAGCCTGTCCGTAATCTCCCGCGGCGCGAGCCGCAATGCCTAAGAAGTAATGCGCTTCAGGAAGACTCGGAAAACGCTGAACACCGAGACGAAAAACATCGCGAGCCTGATCAGGTAGGCGCAACACGATATACACGCCGCCTAGCCGCGCGTAATGGACAAACTTGCTTTGGTCCTGCTCCAATGCTCGCTTGTAGTATTCAACGGACGCTGAGGCGTGATGGCTCTTTCTCAAAGATTCGCCAAGCATAAAATTTGCCTCAGGAAAGTTTGGGCGAAGCGTTAGTGCGCGGTTCCAAAGATCCACCGCTTGCGCGCCATGGTCCCCGGCCCAGGCAATTAGTCCGAGATAGTAGTAGGGCTCGGCGGCGTTTGCTGAAAGCATCAGCGCTGACTCGAAAGCTTGCGCCGCTTCGTCCACGCGCTTTAAGTAGAACAGACTGAGAGCCAGATTGTAACGAACTTCATAGCGATCCAGACCCAGTTGGCGTGCGTGCTCAAGCAAAGGCATCGCCCGAGCGTAATCCGCGCGAGCGACGTACTGAAGTCCGAGATTGAGTGTGGCTTGAGGATGATCTGGTACCTTTTGCAGCACTGTTTCAAACGCCTGGATTGCTTCCTCCGATCGCCCGGTGCGGGCAAGCAGAACGCCTAGATTCGCGAGTGGCGAGATTAAACTTGGGTTGAGACGAAGCGCTTCCCGGTATTCTTGCTCGGCGGGCTTAAATTGTTCGCGTTGGTCGAAGATTATGCCAAGCAGGTTATGGGCATCAGCATTCTGAGGCATTGCGGAAATCACTTGATGAAGGATTGGTTCCGCTTCGCTGGGCCTTCCCTCTTGAAGTAACGCTGCGGCCTGGCGCAATTGAGAAACGGCTACTTCGTTTTTTGGTTCCGCCCGACGTTGGGGTCGCTGAGCAACGGAATACCCTTCTGCGAAAAGTATTACTCCAGTGAATACAAAGGACAGGGTTATCTGAAATATGGTGCGACATACTCGTGCTGTGAGATAAAGATTCATTCGTTTACACTGTTTCGAGACGACAAGTATATTACAGCTCAACAGCGTTGTGATGTAGTCCACTCAACGTCAGAACCGAGGAGCGGTAGCGACCGGGTCCAACTAGCGCATCACTTGAGCGAGACGGCACCAGAACCGAGGAGCGGTAAGCGACCGGGTCCAACTAGCGCATCACTTGAGCGAGACGGCACCAGAACCGAGGAGCGGTAGCGACCGGGTCCAACTAGCGCATCACTTGAGCGAGACGGCACCAGAACCGAGGAGCGGT
>Ga0070699_100002952_pt1 | contig 15115 bp, 14 predicted proteins | sample KBSK1503metaG_FD_65473 | JGI IMG/M metagenome (GOLD analysis project Ga0070699, IMG submission 65473) | Corn, switchgrass and miscanthus rhizosphere microbial communities from Kellogg Biological Station, Michigan, USA - KBS K1-50-3 metaG | ecosystem: Host-associated > Plants > Roots >...
CGCTCGATCGCCAGCTTCTCGATCGGCGCCTGGACCAGCCCGAGCCGGGCGGCGCCGCCGCCCAGGAACCACGCGGTCATGGCCCCGATGAGGACCAAGGGAAGAAGACCGGCGAGAATGATCCGCGCGGGGCCCAGGTTGCCGTCCGGCCGCTTGCCGCCGCTCGCGGCGCTCACGGCTTCACCTCGAACTGGCCCAGCCAACCTAGCTCCGCGAATTCGCTCTGGTGCGCGTGGAAGAGAAAACGACCCGGGTGCTTGTAGGTAAACTCGAGGATCGCGCGCTCTCCCTGGCCCATCGTGACCACGTCCGTGTAGACGCTTGGCGTGAGCGACGTGCCGGTCGGGTAGACGTCGAAGAAGGTGGCGTGCGTGTGCATCGAATTCAGGAGATCGAACTCCGTGATGTTGATCAGGTAGACGCGCTGCAGCTCGCCCAGCTTGACCGGGATCGGGTAGTCGCGGAAGAACACGTTCGCGTACCCGTTCACCGTATAGAACTCGTTGTCCTCGCCGTTCAGGTCCGTGTCGAAGCCGTTCATCACCATCACCATCTCACGCGCCGGCGGGCGCGGCTTCTTCGGATCGACGAGGAAGACGCCGTAGAGTCCGCGCGCGATGTGCATCTTCACGGGCATCGTGTGGCAATGATAGAGGTGCAGCCCGAAGGGCTCGGCCGTGAACGCGTAGTCGAAGCTTCCGCCGGGAGGCACCTGCTCGAAGACGCCGTCCATCTTGGCCGCGTGGATGCCGTGGAAGTGCATCGAGTGGGGCATCGTGCCGCGGTTCTTGAAGTGGACGAGGACCGAGTCGCCCTCGGTGGCGCGGAGGGACGGCCCCGGGACGGCGCCGTTATAGGTCCAGGCGGCGAAGCGGACGCCGGGTGCGACCTCGATCTCGGCGTTTCGCGCCTCGACCCAGTACTCACGGAGCGTCCGGCCGCCCGGAAGGCGTGTGACCTTGCCGGTATCGAAGGTGGTGAGCGCGCGGATCGCGTGATCGCGCGCACGGACGGCCATGGAGTCGCCCGCCGCCGCGCTACGGGCGGCCTCGTCCGCCCTGGTTCCGGCGCCGCCCGCGCCGCCGCAGCCCGCGAGGGCCGCGGCGAGCCCGAGACCGAAGAGGAGCGCCGCCGGCCGCCGCATGGGGCGTGCTATCGCGCGTCCACGACCAGCTTGCCGCCCATACCCGGATGCGTGCAGCAGGTATAGGCAAACTCGCCCGATTTGGGAATCGTGACGGTCACCTCCCGCTTCTCGCCGGGGAGGAGCTCCCGCTCGCACGGGACGTCCATGCCGACGATCCGGAAGTTGTGGAGCACGCGGCTATGCTCGTCGTTCGTGACCACGAACTTCACCCGCTCGCCCGGCTTGACGTGGAGCGTCGGGTTCGTGCCGTTGAACGTATAGTCGCTCATGCTCATCGCGACCGTCCGGGCAGGGCCGGGCGCGGGTTCGAAATCATGGCCCACCAGGGCCCAGGCCGCTCCGGCCAGGCCGAGGATCAGGGCCAGGGATAAGTAGATACGTTTCATGCGTCTCTCCTTTGAAGAAGGTATCGGCATCCCCCTGATCATGCTTTAGGCTTTCCTAAAAGTCAAGTTCGAAGGTACCGTACCCGCATGCCCACCGTGACCCATGCCGTCGAGGACTACCTCAAGGCCATCTGGAAGCTGAGCCACGAGGGAGGCGGGAAGGTGCCCGTGGGGGACATCGCGGCCCACCTCAAGGTCTCCGCCCCCTCGGTGACCGGGATGGTCCAGAAGCTCAAGAGCATGGGCCTCCTCCACTACGCCCGTTACGGAGGGGTCACCCTGACGCCGAAGGGCCGAAAAATCGCCCTGGAGATCGTCCGCCATCATCGACTCTGGGAGCTCTACCTGTACACCCGGCTCGGGGTGCCGCTGGACCAGGTCGACGGGGAGGCGGAGCGGCTCGAGCACGTCCTGAGCGACGACATGGAGGACCTGCTCGCGCGATCGCTCGGAAATCCGACGCACGATCCCCACGGGGATCCGATTCCGAGCAAGTCGGGGGCGATGGCCCCCATCCTGGGCGTCACGCTCTCGAGCCTGGAGGCGGGGCGCGCGGCCACCGTCACGCGCGTGAGCGACCGGCACAAGGACAAGCTCCGTTACATGATCTCGCTCGGCCTCTTGCCGGGCGCGCACGTCGCGGTGGTCGAGCGGGCGCCGTTCGGCGGCCCGATCACGATCCGGGTCGGGCGAAGGCGGCACGCGATCGACGGGGACCTCGCCGAATTGGTGCACGTGAGCCCCGCGGGCGCGTCGGCGGGCGCTCGCACCCCATCCGCTCGCAAGCGCCGCGCCAAGTGATCCCCGGGAAGCAGCCCTCCGTCTCCGCGACGCGCGGGCCCGTGACCGTTCTCCTCTCCGCACCCGCCCGCACCATCGCGCGGGGGTCCACCGTGGAACTCACCCTGCTGGTCACGATCGCCCCCGGATGGACGATCGCGTCGGTGAAGGGCGATCCTCGCGGCACGCGTCGCGCCACGTCGATCCAGGTTGGCGCGGCCGAGGGGCTCCTCCCGGGCGCCATGCGGATCCCGGAGGGAGCCGTCGACCCGCTGGGTGGGGAGCGGCTTGCCGAATACGCCGGGACCATCGCGGTCCAGATTCCACTGAGCGTGACGGAGGAATGCCTGCCCGGTCCCGCGCCGATCGCGGCGCGGCTCCTCTTCCAGGCTACGGGCGAGGGGCGCACGTCGGCACCCGATCAGGTGGAGGTGGAGGCGGAGTTCGACGTCGTGCCGCGTCAGTAGATGAGCAGGCTCGACTCGTCGGTGTAGGGAGTCACGCAGGGCGGTCCCGCCGCGTGCAGATACCGCGGCGTTCCCACGTCGCCGAGCGCCAAGAGCGTGCTCGAAACGGTGGGGAAGCGGTCCCGGTGAAGGCACACGCCGGGGACGCCGCCTTCCTCGTGGCGGCGGAGGAGTGCCGCGATTCCTTCGAGCGTTTCCTCGACGCCCTGCGCCTTCCATTCGCGCAGTTCCCCCAGCAGCCAGGCCGTGCGCGCCTCGCGCGGGTCGTCCGGATCCTCGTGCGTGATCACGTGCCACCCCGGCGCGAGCATCGTCGTCTCGGGTGGCTTTCCGTGGCCGGCGTGAATCGCCCAGGCTTCCCCGCCCGCCTGCAAGCCGACCAGCGTGCAGTGGGCGTAGGTGTCCTGCGCCAGGAGCGCGAGCGCGGCGTCGCGATGCGCGGGGTGCCGGTCCCCGGTGCCGGGATCGAGTCGATGGGGCGCGTCCGAGGAAGGCCCTGCCGCCGCGGCGTCGAGGCAGAGCAGGCCGCGCGATCGATACGTCGAGGGGTCGTTCGGATCGCCGGAGCCTCCGGGCCCTCCGGGGACGGGGCGCCGATTCATCAGCGCGACGACGAAGCGCGCCTCGCGAACCGCGAGCCACGTGCCGCCCGCCACCAAGTCGCGGCCGCCCACGACAACGGGCCGCTCGCGCAGGAGCCCCGGCGTGGAGGCGGGGCGCCCCGGGGATTCATCCCGATTCGCGCCGATCACCAGGGTCCCGGGACCGAGCGTCCCGATTCCGACGATCAGCGTGCACATGTTGGCCTCGGGGGGACGCGGGCGACGCGCCCGGGTCGGCTACGCCCGATCTTCGAGCGGGACGTAGTGAACGTCGTGCTTGCCGGTGTAGATCTGGTCGGGTCGGTAGATGCGGTTGTCGACGAGCTGCTCGAGCCAGTGCGCGAGCCAGCCGGTGACGCGCGCGATCGCGAACATCGGCGTGAAGAGCGCCGGCGGAAGGCCCATCGCCGTGTAGACCACGCCCGAGTAGAAGTCGACGTTCGGATAGATCCGCTTCGCGGAGAGATGCTCCGCCACGACCTTCTCGACTTCCTGCGCGATGGCGAGGAGCGGATCCCCGCCGCGCTTCGCGATCATCTGGCCGGCCAGCTTCTGGAGCACCAGGGACCGCGGATCCTTCACGCGGTAGATGCGGTGGCCGATCCCCATGATCTTCTGCTTTCGCGCGATCAGGTCCTCGATGTAAGGCCGCACCTTCTCCACGTCCCCGAGCGCCTGGAGCATGTGGATCACCTGCTCGTTGGCGCCGCCATGGAGCGGGCCGGTCAGGGCGCCGATCGCCGACGAGACCACCGTGTACGGGTCGGCCAGCGTGGAGGCGGTGACGCGGCCGCCGAACGTCGAGGCGTTCATCGAGTGCTCGGCGTGGAGGATCAGGCAGACGTCCATGACCCGGGCGACGTCCTCGTCGGGCTCCTCGCCCGTCAGCATGTAGAGGAAATTCGCCGCGTGGGTCAGGTCTTCCTTCGGCGGGATGTAGTCCTTGCCGTGGCTCAGGCGGTGGTACGCCGCGACCAAGGTCGGCGCCTTCGCGATGAGCCGCACGGTCGAGTGATAGCGATCGTCGGCCTTCATCGGATCGCGATCGGGATAGAACATGCCGAGCGCCGCGATCGCGGCCTGCAGCGCTTCCATCGGGTGGCCGGTGTCGGGAAGGCACTTCAAGAGGTCGATCAGGCGGAATCGCACGTCTCGATTCGTCTGGAGGTCGCGCGTGAACTTCTCGAGCTCGGTGCGGTTCGGGAGCTTGTCCCAGAGGAGCATGTACGAGGTCTCCTCGAACGTGCTCTTCTCGGCGAGTTCCTCGATCGGATAGCCGCGATACTCGAGAACGCCCTGGTCGCCGTCGATCCAACAGATGCTCGACTTCGCGGCGGGGACGCCGTCCAGGCCCGGCACGAACGGGATGGGGGGATTGCTCGCCGTCGGGGCGGGCGCGGTGCGGTCTGGCATTCAATCCTCCGGCAGCCCGGCCGGGCCGGGCGCGCTGAAAAAGTGGGGGCCGGAGACGCCCTCGTCCCCGGCCCCTGCATTGTGGGCGTTCGCGCACGCCGTTGCAATGCCGGCGAGTACGCGCCGCCGCGCGTTAGCGCCTCGCGCGCCTTCCCGCCGGCGCGAGCGCCTGGATCTTCTTGATGGCGGCCGGATCGTCATCCAGAAGCTCGGCCGGAACGAGGCGCGGCACCAGGTCGACCCACCTCCGGTCGCGGGCGAAGACCTTTCGAAAGATCGGCGTCGCCTCGCTCCGCCGCCCCAGCTTCCACAGGGTCGCCGCCTGCCAGAAGAGGAGTTCGTTGTTCGTCGGCGCGAGCCGCGCGGCCTCGGCATAGGCCTTCATCGCGTTCTCGACCTTGCCCTCGGTCACGAACGCGTCACCTTCGTCGCACTTCCGGTACGCCCGCCAGAGCCCGACCAGCCGCCGAAGCTCCGCGATCGGCGCGCGGTTGTCCTCCACGCGAAGATCCATCACCCGGTCGGCCCACGGCTTGTTGGACCGCTTGCCCTTGACGATGACGATCGCCGCCGACTGCTGGCCGCGAATGTCGCCGCCCGCTTTCTGCCCGGCTTCGAGCGCGTCCAGGAGCCGCTCGGCGAGGTCGCCCTTCGAGGCCTCGTAGGCCTTCGCCATGGCGGGCCAGATCCGCTCGTTCGACATGAGGTTCGCCTGCACGGAATACTGCGAGCCGGCGTGATCGCCCGCGTCGGGGATGCACTTCTTTCCGGTGTGGACGGCGACGCCGCCCTTGGCGTCGATCATCGCGACCTGCCGGACCTCTCGGTACTCGTCGTCCCGCAGCAGAGCCTCCAGGGCCTCTGGGGCGCTCCGACCGTTCCGCATCAGTTCGAGGCCTCGGGGCCCGTACGCGACTTCCACGAGGGACTGCGTCGCCACGGCGCCCACGCCGGGCTCCGCCCAGGGCACGATCGGCCCGACCGAGAAGTAGTGGGATTGCACGGCGACCCCCAGGTCGCCGGTCTCCGGGTCGCGCGCCACGATGGAGAAGGTGGCGGACGCCGGGAGCGGCGCGAGCAGGATGGCCGCCGCGACACAAAACAGCGCGCGCCGGGTCACGAAAGGGCTCCCGCCGACGCCGCCCGCTTCGCCGCGGTGTCCCAATCGACGTTGGCGAGGAAGGCGTCGATGTACCCGGCCCGGTTCGTCTTGAAGTCGAGATAATAGGCGTGCTCGTAGACGTCCATCGGGACCACGACCGCGGAGTTCCAGACCGGGTACGTGTTCTGGGCGTCGCCGATGTAGTTCATCAATCGCGCCAGGTCGCGATCCCACGCGAGCCAGACCCAACCTCGCGCCGCAAGACCGCACGCCTTGAATTCCGCGGCCCACTTCTCGTGCGAACCGAAGTCGCGCGCGATCCGCGCGCCCAGGGCCCCGCCCGCCGGCCCTCCCGAGCCGCCCATCGCGTCGAAGTAGAGCTCGTGGTTCTTCACGCCCCCGAGCGCGAACGTGAGGTCCACCTTCAGGGATCGCAGGTCGGAGAAGCTCTGGTTCGCGGTCGTGAGATCCACGGTCTTCAGGCGCTCCATGACTTCGTTCGTCTTCTTGATGTAGCCCTGGTAGAGCTTGTAGTGCTCTTCATGCGTTCCGGCGGAGATCCCGGTCGTCTTCTGAAGCTTGGCGGGGAGGGGCTTCGCCGTCAGGGGCGTCGCCGCGAGGCTCGCGGTCGCGCCGGAGGACGCATCTGCCGCGCCGGCCGGTGCGGCATTCGCCCCAGCGAGTAGGGTGGCCCCCGCCAGCGAGGCCATCCGAAGGAAGTCGCGGCGGCTCGTTTCGTTCGTCATCGTTTCCCTCCGTTCTTCATAAACTACTTTTTATCAATAACATACAGCTTCGAGTGTGATCGCCCAATCCACCTTGAGTCGTAGGCCCATTTCCTGCAATATCATGCGAACAACGTGCACTGCGTCTCTCTCGATCCATCCCTTCGCGATGTTCCTCTCCCCGCGTCACGACGGACCGCCCAGAACCGCACATTGCGTTTTGCGGGTGTCCTTGCGCTGACGTTGCTTTTTGCATTGCCCTTCGACTCGACCCCCGCGGGCGCGTCGTGGGCCACGTACGGTAACCCCGCCAGCCAAGCCGCGCAGAATCAGGTCAACGCCAAGTCGATCTCGGACGGGTCCGGCGGAATCGTCCTGATCTGGGAGGACTACCGCAACGGAGACGCCGATGTCTACGCGCAACGGCTGAACGCGGCCGGAGTGCCCCAATGGGGAACGGACGGCGTGCTCGTCGTCGACGAGGCGAACGGTCAGGAATCGCCGGCGCTCGTCAGCGACGGATCGGGCGGCGCGATCATCGCCTGGCAAGACAACCGAACGGGCCAGTACGACATCTATGCGCAGGGTGTGAACGCGAACGGCACGCTGAAGTGGGACATCCACGGCGTGCCGCTCTGCCAGGCGATCGGCAATCAGGTTCTCCAAGTGATCACGACCGACGGAGCGGGCGGCGCCATCGCGGCATGGCGCGACCTCCGGAACGGCGACAGCGACATCTACGCCCAGCGGATCACGAGCGCGGGCACCATTCCGGCCCCGTGGACGACCGACGGCATGCCGGTCTGCGTCCTGACGGGCCTCCAGACCGACCTCCGGATCGAAGCAGATCCCCGAGGCGGCGCGTTCATCGTCTGGCGCGATCGCCGGAGCGGGACCTCCTCCGACATCTACGCGCAGTCGATCACCGCGAGCGGCGCTCCTCGCTGGACCACGAACGGCGTCATCGTCTGCGACGCCACGCTCGATCAACTCGGTCCGGCCATCGCCCTCGACGGGCGGTTCGGTCTGGTCGTGGCGTGGTACGACTTCCGAAACGGGACGCACTACGACGTCTGGGCGCAACGGGTGAAGCCGGACGGAACGCGACGGTGGGCCACGCCCGGCATCCAGCTCACGGCCGCGCTCGGCCAGCAGACGATGCCGATCGTGGTGCCGGACGGACAGGCGGGCGCGATCGTCGGATGGAGCGACTCACGCGTCCCCGACCCGGACGTATACGCGCAGCGCGTCGATTCCGCCGGTGTGGCCAAGTGGCTTCCCGCGGACGGCGTCGCGGTCTGCGCCAGCGATTCCTCGCAGTTCTTGAAGACCGCGGTCAGCGACGGGTTCGGCGGGGCCATCTTCGGATGGGATGACGACCGCGCGGGCTTCAACGAGATCTTCGCGCAGGCGGTGGGCGCCGATGGCGCCACGCACTGGACCGCCGGCGGCGTCAAGATTGGGACCGGAGCCGGATTCCGGACGCTCACGACGGCCAACCCCGACGGCTATCACGGCGCGCTCTTCGCCTGGCAGGACTTCCGGCCCGGCGTCAATTGCGACGTTTATGCCTACCGCATCACGTCGGTCGGGACCGGGGTCGAGCCGACCGCCGCTCCCCGCGTGCCGGCCCGCATCTATCCGGCCCGTCCGAACCCCTTCAATCCGAATACGGTCCTCGAGTTCTCGCTCGAAGCCGCGTCGTCGGTATCGTTCTCGGTCTACGACGTCCAGGGCCGCCGGGTGCGTGTCCTCACGGAGGGAACCCTTGGGGCCGGGCGCCACGCGTACCGCTGGGACGGAACCGATCAGCAGGGCCGGCCCTGCGGTTCCGGCATCTACTTCGTCCGCCTCTCGCTCCCTCAGGGAAGCCGCTCCACCTCCATCACCCTGGTTCGCTAACACCAATCTTCACAGCGCGATAGTCGTCTACTTCCCGCGGTGGGTCACGCGACCCAGTGGGGGGCAACCCAATTGACGCGCCCCCGCAAAACCGGTAAAGTCCTGGCCCGTGGATCTATTCGAAAAGTGTGAGCGCTTCACCGAACACCGGGCTGCCCAGCGCGCGGGCTTCTATCCGTACTTCCTCCCCATTGCCGAGAATCACGGCACCGAGGTCACGATCGGCGGAAAACGCATGATCATGGCCGGGTCCAATAACTACCTCGGGCTGACCAAGCACCCCAAGGTGATGGCCGCCGCCGAGGACGCACTTCGCCGCTTCGGCACGTCGAACAACGGCTCCCGATTCCTGAACGGCACGCTCGAGCTGCACGTGGAACTGGAGCAGCGCCTGGCCAAGTTCATGCGGAAAGAGGCGGCGCTGGTCTACTCGACAGGCTACCTCACGAACCTCGGCTCGATCTCCGCGCTGATCGACAAGGGCGACACGGTCATCCTCGACAAGGACGCGCACGCCTGCATCGTGGACGGCGCGCGGCTCTCGTTCGGGGACGTTCGCCGGTTCAAGCACAACGACGTGCGCGACCTGGAGCGCGTCCTCTCGGGCCTGGCGTCCAAGTCGGCGAAGCTGGTCGTGGTGGACGGGCTCTACAGCATGGAAGGGGACATCGCGCCGCTTCCGGACATCGTTCGCCTCTGCAAGGAATATGGCGCCCGCCTGCTCGTGGACGATGCGCACGGGATCGGGGTTCTCGGCACGCGAGGCGCCGGCGCCTCGGAGGCGCTCGGCGTGGAGGACCAGGTCGACCTCGTCATGGGCACGTTCAGCAAGTCGTTCGCCTCGCTCGGCGGATTCATCGCCGGTCCGAAGAGCGTGATGGACTACCTTCGGCATCACGCGCGCGCCATGATCTTCAGCGCCAGCATGACGCCCTCGAGCGTGGCCGCCGCGCTGGCGTCGCTCGAGATCTTGGAGCACGAGACCGGCCTTCGCACACGCCTCCGTGCCATCTCGGACAAGATGCGAGACGGCTTCCGCGCGCAGGGGCTCGAGGTTGGAAGCGGCGTCGGAACCCCCATCATTCCGATCTTCATCGGCGATCGCGTGAAGACGATGGTCGCCTGGCGGAACATCTTCGACCGCGGCGTCTTCGTGAACGCCATCCTGGTTCCCGCCGTGCAGCCGGGCCGCGATCTTCTCCGCACGTCCTACATGGCCACACATCAAGACTCGCAACTCGACACGATCCTGCGCGTCGTCGCGGAAGTGCACCAGGAGGTCGGTCTGGAGCTGGCCTCCAAGGCCAGCTGACCCGCCCCTAGGACTCGTGGACGTCGTCCCGGTCCTTCGCCCCCGAGATCTCGACCGCTTCATTCGCTTCCTCTACGACCGGTACCGGAACGATCCCCATTGGGTCGCGCCGCTCCCCTCGGATGAAAAGGCGCGGCTGACGCCCGGGAAGAACCCCTACTTCGAGCACGCCGAGGCCGCGTACTTCCTCGCGCTGGACGCCGGTCGCGTGGTCGGGCGGATCAGCGCCTCCACCGACCGGAACTACGACTCGATCCACGGCGAGCGCCAGGCGACGTTCGGCTTCTTCGAGGCGGAGAGCGCGGACGCGGCCGCGGCACTCCTCGGACGCGCCGAGGCATGGGCGCGCGAGAAGGGCGCCACGGTCCTCCGCGGCCCGATGTCCTTCACCACGAACGACGAGTGCGGCCTCTTGGTCGAAGGGTTCGGCCGGCGGCCGGCGCTCCTCATGCCGTACAACGGTCCCGAGTACGCGGGCTGGATCGAAGCAGCCGGCTTCGCGAAGGCGAAGGACCTCTACTCGTTTCGCGTGCCCGTGCCCGAGAAGCCGTATCCCGCCTTCGCACGCGGGGCGCGCGCGGTCCGGCGCCGCGAGAACGTGGTGACGCGCGGGCTCGACATGAAGAAGTTCGACGAAGAACTGGCGCGCGTGAAGGAGGTCTACAACTCGGCCTGGGAGCAGAACTGGGGCTTCGTGCCGATGACCGAGCACGAGATCGACCACATGGCCTCCCAGCTCAAGCCCGCGGTCGTACCGTCCTTGATCCGATTCGCGGAAGTGGATGGGAAGCCGATCGCGTTCGTGCTGATCGTTCCCGACGTCAACATCGCGCTCCAGCCAATCCGGGGTCGTCTCTTCCCATTCGGGATCGTTCGTTTGCTCTGGGGACTCCCGCGCATTCGAGAGATCCGTCTCATGGCCCTCGGCATCCGGGAAGAGTGGCGCATGAAGGGAATCGCGCCTCTCCTGATCGAGGAGATCTCGGTCGAGAGCCGGCGGCTCGGATACACGGAGTGCGAGGTCGGATGGACGCTCGAGGACAATGACCTCGTGAACTCGTTGATCGTGGACATGCAGGGCCGCCGCGCCGGCGTTTACCGCATTTACGAAAGGCGGATCGGCGCGTGAGCGCGGTTTCGGGCGGCCCCGCGGGGGGGCTCGCCGTCGTGACCGGCGCTTCCGGATTCGTCGGCAGCCACATCGTGGACGAACTGCTGCGCCAGGGCGCGCGCGTCCGGTGCATCCTTCGCTCGTCCTCGTCGCGCCGGTGGCTTACGGGGAAGCCGGTCGAAATCGTCACGGCACCGCTCACGGACGCGAGCCGGCTCGCCGCGGCCGTCGCCGGCGCCGACTGGATCGTCCATGCCGCAGGCATCACGCACGCGCGCGGCCCGGCCGAGTATCACGAGGCGAACGTCAAGGGCACCGAGCGGATGCTCCGCGCCGCGCTCACCGTCGACGGCCTCAAGCGCTTCGTCCTCATCTCGAGCCAGGCCGCGGCGGGGCCGAGCGCGGACGGTCATCCCGTCGTGGAGACGACCCTGCCTCAGCCCGTCTCTCCCTACGGGACGAGCAAGCTCCGCTCGGAGGAACTCACGATGCTCATGCGCGACCGGATTCCGGTCGTCGCGATCCGTCCTCCGGCCGTCTACGGCCCGCGCGACGAGGCCATCCTCAAGATCTTCGTCGCGGTGAAGCGGCACATCCAGCCGGTGCTCCGCGCGCACGGCCGGTTCTCGCTCATCCATGCGGAGGATCTGGCGCGGGCCGTCTGCCTGTCGCTCACGCACGAGGGCGCGCCGGGGGAAGTCTTCTTCGCCGCCGAGCCGGACGAGACCAATTACGACCAGATGGGTCGATTCGTGAAGGAAGCGATGGGCACGTGGGCCGTCCGCGTGCAAGTGCCCGGATTTCTCCTCGTTGCCGGCGCGCTCGTCGGCGAGGCCGTGGGCGGAATCCTGGGCGTAGCTCCCTTCCTGAGCCGGGACAAGCTCCGGGAAATCAGTTCGGGCGACTGGATCTGCTCGTCCGACAAGATCCGCGCCCGCCTCGGATGGGAGCCGAAAATCTCGGCGCGGGACGGCATTCTCGCGACTGCGGAGTGGTATCGCGAAGCGCGCTGGGTGTAGGATTCCATCACGCGGGAGCATTCAGGGCCGGCCCCCGCGCCTGGAGTTCGACCCTTGCAATCGAGCGCCTTCCACCGCCCCCGGTGGCGCCTTCCATTCGTTAGCCTCCTCGCCGCGATCTGCCTGGCGCTAGTCCCGGCCGGGTCGAGCGCCGCGCCTATTTCGAAGAACGTCTCGCTCCTCGCCCACTTCAATACCTACTCCCGCTATTCGGCCTGTTGGTCCTATGTGCATCACGACGGGCGCGAGTACGCCGTGCTCGGCACCGAGACCGGCACCTCGATCGTGAACGTCACGAATCCGGCCGCCGCGTACGAGGTGGCGTTCATCCCCGGGCTCACGTCGATCTGGCGGGAGATGAAGCAGTACCGAACCTGGCTCTACGTCTCCACGGAGGCGCTCGGCGGCGGACTCCAGATCATCCGGATGACCGACCCCGAGCACCCGGTGCTCGCCGGCACGTACACCACGACCTTCAACGCCGGGCATACGGTGACCGTGGACACGACCCGTGCGCTCATCATCGTGAACGGGACGCGGATGAACGGCGCTCCGACCGGCATGCGGATCCTCTCGGTCGCGAATCCCGAGAGCCCGGTCGACATCGGGGGATACACCGCGGACTACGTGCACGATTCCTGGATGCGCGGCACGACGCTCTACGCCTCATCCATCGTGACCGGGATCATGCGGGTCTTCGACACGTCGACGCCCGCCACCCCGAATCAGATCGTGAGCTGGACCTACTCGGGCGCGAAGACCCACAGCGGAGAGACCTCGAAGGACGGCCGCTACCTCTACGTCTGCGACGAGATCAACTACTCGACGCTCAAGGTGTTCGACATGCTCGACCCGCAGGCGCACCCCCTCATCTACGAGACGACCGTGAATCCGCTCTCGATCGTCCACAACGTCCACGTGAAGCGGGACACCGCGTTCGTCGCCTGGTACACGGAGGGGTCCGACTCTTCGACATCACCGACCCGACGCTGCCGGCGGAGTGGGGTTACTACGACACGTACCCCTCCTTCTCGGGCGGCTACCACGGCGTCTGGGAGGTCGCGCCCCACTTCCCGTCCGGGACCTTCATCGCGAGCGACATCGAGTCGGGCCTCTACGTCTTCCGTGGGAACCCCGACTACGGCATCGCCCGGGTGCGCGTCATGCTCTCGGGCGGCTCCCCCGTCATCGGCGCGGACGTGATCTCGGAGAGCACCGCCGACTCGTCTCGAACGGGAATCTCGGGGGCCGTCCGCATGGCGCTCACGCCCGGATCGCGAATCCTCGACGTGAAGAAGTTCGGCTATTCGACGAAGAGCGTCAGCGTCTCGGTGGTGAAGGGGAGCGAGGTCACGGTCGACGTCATCCTCGCGCCGTACCCGATCACGGTCCTCTCCGGCGTCGTGCGACGCGCGGCGGACCAGGCCCCGCTCGCGGTGGGAACCGTGGAGGCGGAGGACACGCCCGTTCACGGGACGAGCACGGGCTTCGGCTCCTATTCGATTCCGCAAGTGCCCGTCGGCATCTACCACCTGACGTGCTACCGCGCCGGCTACGGCACGCAGGATCGCTGGACTCCGGTCGAGCCGGGCGTGGCCCGCTCGGTGAATTGGTCGCTCCTTCCGGCGGCGTGGTACGACTCGTGCGACATCGACCGCGGCTGGTCGCTCTCGGATCCGAGCGACAACGCGGGTCTGACGGGACGCTGGACACGCGCGATCCCGAACGGCACGAGCGGGCTCGCGGCGCGGCTCCCCGCGCGCCGCGACAGCCCCCACGCGGCCGCGCAACATCCGGAGCCCACCGAGGGTGAGGTCACCGCGGGGCCCGTCGCCCCCGGCACCGATACCACGCCGGGCGGCGGCTTCTGTTTCGTCACCGGGAACGGCCCGACCGGCGCCGGCGTGGCCGACTACGACGTGGACGGCGGAAAGACCACGCTCAAGACGCCCCCGCTCAACACGACCGGGATGGGGGACCCGACGATCACGTTCCAGCGGTGGTGGCACAGCAACACGCCCGGCGAGCCGGACTCCATGCTGATCGACATCTCGAACGACGGCACGACGTGGATCAACGTCCGCTCGATCCGAGACAGCCATCCGCACTGGCACCTCGAGACGGTGCGCGTGAAGGACTACCTCGCGAGCCCCGGATCCGCGGTGCGGATGCGATTCGTCGCGCAGGATCAGGGGCCGACGGAAGGAATCGTGGAGGCGGGCGTCGACGACCTCGCGCTCTTCGACGCGGCGCTCCTGCCCGTGACCGTGGAGACGGAGCCGGTCGATCCGGCCGCCGACGCGCCTCGCGCGAGGCTCGATGCGCCGCGGCCCAATCCCGCGGCCGGCACGGCGTCGCTGGCGCTACGGACCGTGGCCGCGGGGCCGGTCCGCGTCTTCGTCTACGACGTCGCCGGGCGTCGCATCGCCACGCTCTTCGACGGCGTGGCGCCCGCGGGCACGCTGGATCTTCGGTGGGATGGACGGAACGGATCGGGAGGTTCGGCGTCGAGCGGGATCTATTGGATTCGCGCGGAGGCGGCGGGGAGTTCCTTTACTCGCAGGCTCGTGCGGCTGCGGTAGGGAGCGCGGTGTCTGGCCCGGCGGCCGGCCCGCGCCCCTCCGCTAGAAGAGGCTGAACTTGAGGTACTTCTTCGGATTCTTCTCGATCTCCGCCATCAGCCGCTTCATCGAGCTCATCAGCAGCTTCGTGTCGGTGTAGAGGGTCGAGTCGGAGAGCATCTTTCCGAACGAACCCTGCCCCGATTCCAGGACCGCCAGGATCGAGTCGACGCGGGCCGTGCTCGAGGCGAGATGGCGGTGCAGGTCGTCGGTGGTCATCATCTTCGCCAGCGTGTTGTCGCCGTGCTGCATCCGCCAGGAAAGGCTGTCGAACGAGGCCGCCAGCGACACGAGGCGATCCGACACGCGGTCCTGATTGACCTTCATCCGCTGGGACAGCTCGTTCGCGTTCCTGCCGAGCATCACCATTTCCTCGTAGAGCCGGTCGTCCTGGGATAGCTTGCCCAGGGTTCCCTTGCCGTTCGCGAATCCGCGGCCCGCCCGGTTGAGGTTCCCGAGGAGGATCTCGAGGCTGTCGGCCATCCCCTTCACCTGCCCCATCATCTTCTGCGGATCGGCGACGAGGCC
>Ga0070699_100002953_pt1 | contig 15113 bp, 15 predicted proteins | sample KBSK1503metaG_FD_65473 | JGI IMG/M metagenome (GOLD analysis project Ga0070699, IMG submission 65473) | Corn, switchgrass and miscanthus rhizosphere microbial communities from Kellogg Biological Station, Michigan, USA - KBS K1-50-3 metaG | ecosystem: Host-associated > Plants > Roots >...
AATGGACTCGGAGGGAGTCTATCGCGCTGCGGCCATCCATATCCTGACGGTCGAAGATGGACTCATCGCCGAGATCAACGATTACCTGACCTTCGACGGTCAACTCTTCTCCCGCTTCCACCTGGACCTCGTGGTTTGACCGATGAATCTGACAGAGTCTCGCCGTCTTATTAAGTGAAAGACGTTATTCGAGACTAACCTGTCAGACTCAAAAGGAGAAAACCATGAACGACCAATTAACTTTATATTTGCTTACGATTCGCGGCACACTGGCACCTCCCACTCTGGATGCAGCGCGCTCGGTCCATAATCAGACTGCCGGCAACCCGGATGGTGTTGCTGCGGCTCAATCACTAGGTGATGTGAGTCACATGGTCTATGTCCCCATGCCGCATGACGGACACGCCAAAACCAATGGCGCGGGTGAGATCTTGATCATGGATCTGTGGCACAGCGTGGAGGGCTTGAACACTTTCTTTGCCGATAAGCATGTTCAGGAGGGGGCCGCAGCCATTTTCACTGAACGTGATCCCGTGGTCTGGGCGCCAGCCGAGGGCTTTGTCAGCTTCCACATCCCGGCTCCGTTTGGGAAGGACGATCGCATTGTAGCGGTGGTACGCGGCACGGTGAATTCCAAAGAGGAAGCAAAGAAATTGCATAACGAGGCCATGTCCAAAACCATCAGCAAGGGGCGCAAACTGGGAATGCTCTCCCATGAGGCGTACTTCCGTATGGCTGCGCCAAATTCACCCGAGGCGCTTGAATATTTTGGGGTGGATATCTGGATGAACGGTGAGAGTTTGGGCGAGTACTACGGTGATGAAGATTTTCTGGCGAGCTTCACTCACTTCTTCACCGCCGAAGCCACAGACTCAGTCTGGGTGCATCCCAAAGGCGAATGGGTGGAGTGGTGAGCCCAGTAAACAATAGCACTCTCGCTTGATTCACTTCAAAGAGCATTTAGCACGGATGCCACTGATTTACAAATCAAAAGCCGACCAGTCAAGAAGGTCGGCTTTTGATTTGCTCCATTCAGGACACTTAATTCAACAATCAGTGATAATCCGTACAATTCGTGGCTGAGTTTTTAATTGCACAAGTAATTATGCGGTTTCGAAATAAAATATCATCCATCAACTACAAAACCACCGATGATATACTTTCCTACGTGGAAGTTGATTACAAGCAGAAAGTACGCGAAAAAATTCTTGCCCGCGAAAGTTTAATCCGCGCAACATTCAGCGGCGGGCAAAAAGGCACGTCTATACCGTGGGTGAAGGTAATTGTCCGCCCTGTGGAACTCAAAGGACAGATACATTTACAGTTTTCGTATTTCGACGAGAAAAAGGATATTACAAAGAATTATCTCGAAGAAGCCGCCGGGAAAGTGGATGAACTGCTCGCGCTCCCTTTTCGTAATATTTTTATCGAGAGCACATCTGGCAATTTGCAGGTCAATATCTCAAAGAAGGGCAAGGCTCTAGTCCACGAATCAAAAGCGGGGTTGAGTGAGGCGGATCTGTCACATGACCGTCAGAAAAACCGGCTTTTATCTGCTGAAAATGCTGAGCCCTTTCTCAAAGCTGTCGGCATCATGACCGTTGATGGGCGCATTCGGGCGGACATGCAAAGCAAGTTCAAACAGATCAACGAGTTCCTGCGCCTGGTGGACGAAACCGCCTCTTTCGAAGCCCGCAGCGGCGAAACAATCCATGTCGTTGACCTCGGCTGCGGCAACGCCTACCTCACCTTTGCCATCTATTATTATCTGCGCGATGTCCTCAAACTGGATGCCCATGTGACGGGCGTAGATGTAAAGGCTGATCTGATCGAACGTCATCAGGTGAAAGCAAAATCATTAGATTGGAAGCAATTAAACTTTCAGGTTGGGTATATTGCTGATTATCAACCGGAAATCACGCCCGATGTCGTCCTTGCTTTGCATGCTTGCGATACTGCCACCGACGATGCACTGGCCAAAGGTATTCAGTGGGAGAGCAGATTGATCATCTGCGCGCCGTGTTGCCAGCATGAATTGCAGGAGCAGATGTCGCACATCGATCTGCCGAATCAATTATTGCCTATCTTTCAGGATGGTATTCTGTTTGAGCGCATGGGCGATATCCTCACTGACACTTTTCGCGCGAACATTCTGCGCATTATGGGTTATCGCACCGACGTGACGCAATTTGTCCCGATTGAACATACTGCCAAGAACTTAATGATTCGCTCTTTGAAGACTTCGCCCGCAGGTAACCCGCGCTGGGCGGAGGAGTATCGGAATCTCAAAGCCTTTTGGAATGTCACGCCGTATTTGGAAAAGATATTGGACAAACAATACGCGCAGTATTTATAGAAATTTTCCGTCATTGCGAGCCGAGCGCTAGCGAGTGGCGAAGCAATCTCCTAATGATGTTGGGGATTGCTTCGGGATTTCGACGCTATCGCGTCTCAACCCTCGCAATGACAATGGTTACTTCCCCAACGCCTCTTTTACAGCCGCATACACATCAAGCACTCCGTAGCCATACGCCACATTTGGAGTTCCACCCTCAAAACAACCTAAATCGGTACTGCCAGTATACGGTTGAGCGGTGTCAATTAGCAGTTGCTCAGTACGGTCAATATCACCGATCAGGCTTGGGTCTGCCGACCACAACAACACCACCGCGCCCACCACGTGCGGCCCTGCCATGGATGTACCTTCCAGGGCGCCATAACTCGCATCTGGTAACGCAGAGAAAATATCCCGACCTGGTGCAACGATATCGGGCTTGATTCGCCCCGAGCCATCGGCGGTGACCGGGCCGCGGCTGCTGAACTCGGTCACATTCCCAGCGTGGTCAATCGCGCCCACTGAAAAAACCGAGTCATACAACGAAAGCGGCGCATCGATGGTATTGCAATTCGGGCCATCATTCCCCGCTGACACAACCACAAATATACCGGCATCCCGCAAGTTATTTGCAGCCGACAACAACGCATTCGGGTCACACCCTTCAAGTTCAGGGCAGCCCCACGAATTATTCAACACATCCGCCGCCCGGGTTGGGTCACCGTCCTTGAATGGGTCACCATTTTGTGGAAAAGGCGCCAGCATAAACTGCATACAGTCCAGATACAACGCCGGGTTGGCCAGGTTGCGCTGCAAATTCATGCAGGCAAACCAGGTCGCACCCGGAGCAATGCCGATGCCGTGTTGCCCGAGCACAGTTCCCAAGGTATGCGTACCATGACCGTTCTCATCATAGGGTTCCGATTGGCCACTCCACGGGTCGAACCAGTTATAGTCATTGCCACCTACGTTTCCGCGATAGGTTTCCTTCAAGATCGGGTGATTCGCATCCGCGCCGCTATCAGATTGTCCCACCACGATTCCTTCGCCACGTACGCCAAACTCATCCCACACTTTATCCGCGCCGATCATCTTCACGTTCCACAATACTTCCGTGGGAGCATCACCCTGAAACAGATTATTCAAAGCCAGAGCCTCGACCGGTTGAGCAGGTCGCAGGCGTGGGCTGGGAATGACGCGATCCACTTCGGGACGGGTCAGCAAATAGAGACGGACAAGTGTCCCACCGCGGACTTCCAGCGCATTCACCAGATAATAAGGCGTGTACTCTATGCTAAAAGAATCGAGAGAGTTTCGTAATTCAGCTTGGGTCTGATTCGCATGATCGGTGAGCGTTTGATAGGCCGCCATGCGGCGCGCGTCAATATCTTCAATCGGCCTGATGCTGGCCAAATCCACCTGATCCTTCAATATGACAAACAACCGGTCACCATAAAAACCGCGATTGCCGTTGGTGAAAAACAGGATGAGGACGACGAGCCAGGCCGCGCCTGCCCCAATCAGACTGAGCACCCGCTTCGCTCCCGACCCTGAACCTGATCCCGTTACGAGCTGAATGATCAACCCGATGACTCCCACTATCAGTCCCAACCCAATTGCATATGTAGTTGCTTTGATCGCGAGGGCTGCGACATCTCCCAAAACAATCGTGAGCTCGGTGGGGTCGAAAAACATAAACCCGGCTGCGGCGGTCAGACCCGTGAGAATCGCGCCTGCCGCCCGTGAAGGCATGGCCGTCGCAAGCGCAAACGCGAATGCAGGCAGAATAGTCAGCAGGATCAACTGCGCGCCGTCATATCCGATCGCAGAGCCCAACAATGCCAATACCACGGCAATGCCAAACGCATCGAGAAATTTATTGCCAGTCGTGGATTCCATCAGCACGCCCGCGAGCAGGCCCAATGACAAGCCTGCCAATAAGTCAAGCACTGCATCGGTAGGCGAACCCAGCGCGCCGAAAACTGCAAACGGCGCCACGCCAAACGCAGCCAGTAATAATGCAGAGGAAACATTCCCAACCTTCCAATCCAGCTTTACTTTACGAACTCGGGCAATAAGCATAAACGCAATCACACAGATGAAGATTTGATACAGGGAACCCAGCTGATCGTTATTTGGACCAAAGAAACGCAACGCCAATGCAGGGAACGCCATGAGCGCCGCGCCCAGCCAGCCTGCATACACAGGCTTGAAGCGTTCGTCTGTTGTGAAATACCATAAGATGGCACTCAGGCCTGTCATTACAAAAGCCTGAGCAGTCAAACCGATGACCCCAGCCCACGCCAGATTCGCCAGGCTGCCCGAGGCAATGGCTGATTGTTCTGTAGACCACAGAATAAAATGATATATCAACAAGGAGAACGGCAGTGGCACCGCCAGCAGTAAAAAAAGAATCAACGCTCCCGTGGAGCGATTTGTTGGCGCTACAGGAGGTCGAATGGGTTGGTTCATTGTTTCCTGGCTTTCTGTCATGATGCCTATTTACACAATAAATCGTAGGGGCAAGTCTGAGACTTGCCCCTACGCCATTTACAATTTTTAATTACCAGGCAGATACCGATCAAAAAATTCCGCCACGCGTTTTTCAAACTCTTCCGCGCGTTCCTTATCGAATTCCACGTGACCCAGCTCAGGGTCGAACCATAATTCCTTCGGCTCACCTGCCGCGTCGTAGAGACGTTGACCACTATCCGCTGAGATAACCACATCCGCGCCACCTTGCATCAAAAACACTGGGCGCGGACTGATTTGTGCAATCCATTTTGTTGCATCGATATCTTCCGTTTTGAAGCCAGTTTCTTGTTCCGCCCAAAAGACGATCAGTGGTGCAAACGGGAAGGCCGGTAAATCGGTGAAGTATTCAACGCTCGTTGAGACTGTATCATTCAACGAAGAGAATGCACAATCGGCGACTACAGCTTTAATGTTTTCGTTCTGGGCTGCAAACTCAATGGCCAGCATCCCGCCAAAGGAATTGCCTAATATACCGATTCGGTCCGGGTCAATATCGTCGCGCGTCAGTAAATATTGATACCAGGCCTCCAGGTCATCCACCTCTTTCATGCCGAATGTAATCATTTCGCCCTCGCTGTGGTCATGCGCGCGGACGGTCGTCAACAAAATGCTATATCCATGCCGATACATCATCTCGGCTTCGTTCAATAACTCCTTGCGCGTGGATTTATATCCGTGTTGCATCATAATGACCGCGCCATTTTGTGAGGGCACGAACCAGCCTACGAGCCTCAAGCCATCCGCTGTGGTGATTTCCACATCTTCGAAGGGCAGGTTGTAGGTGGCAGGTGTTTCTTCCGAGAACTCGCGCGTCTCCAGCGAAGACGTGACTAATTTATGGGCCTCATTGCGAGTCACGTTGATAATTCCAATGATGGCAAGCAGCAGGACACCAATGGTTATGTTTACGATGAGCCTGGTTCTTTGTAACATATATGTTTAATCCGTTGCGGCTTCCACAATCTGGGTTTCAGATTTATTGGTTTGGACTTTCAAGATTTTAAAAGCCCTCTGCACCGCCGGGCCAATCAATATGGCAAAGACTATCGTCCCGATTCCCAGTGGACCTCCCATTGTCCATCCAATCGCTACTACAGTGACTTCTATCATTGCGCGTCCCAATCGTATACTCATGTTCGTCGTGCGATGCACGGCCAGCATCAAACTATCCCGCGGGCCCGCACCTGCATCCACGCCGATGTAGATCGCGCTGGCAAAACCCATTATCACAATGGCCGCAAACAGCATGCCACCTTGAATGAGGAGTTGCTGCTCAACAGACGGAATATACCCGAGGAACATATCCTCCCATAACCCAATGAACATAATATTTGTCAGCGTTCCCCAACCGATCTTTTCACGTAACGCCAGGGCAACCAATAACACTCCGAAGCCAACCAGGATGCTCATTCGTCCAGGGCGGATATTTGTCAGCTGCGATAAGGCCACTTCGAACACAGCCCAGGGTGTTGTCCCGAGATTCGAACGAATCATCAGCGCAATTGAAAGCCCGAAGAGGGCGAATCCGATTTGGATCACAAGAAAATCACGTGGGAATGTTTTCCAGATTACCGGCTTTAGCATCAAGTCTCCTTATAAATGTCATTGCGAGCTCGAACGTAGTGAAGGCGAAGCAATCTCCTCAAACTTGGAGATTGCTTCCCGCAGGTCGCAATGACGGAGACTATATCACCCATGATAAACTTACGCCATGCCACAACTTTTTGAAGCTCACAAGAATCAATTTACGATCAGCACCGATCCTTCAAAGCTCAATCTCGATGCCATCTGCGATTTTCTCACGCGCGCCTACTGGGCCAAGGGCCGTCCGCGCGAACGCACCGAACGCGCCCTCGCCAATTCACTGGTCTTCGGTTTATATGATGGCGAGAAGCAAATTGGCCTGGCACGCATCATCAGCGATTACGCTGTCTTTGCCTATCTTTGCGATGTTTTCATTCATGAGGATTATCGCGCGCATGGGCTTGGCAAATGGCTGATCGAAACTGTGATGAGTCACCCTGACCTGCAAGGCTTGCGCCGCTGGACCCTAGCCACGCGAGATGCCCACAGCCTTTACAGCCAATTTGGCTGGCAGCCGCTCAACAATCCCGATGGTTGGATGGAAATTCTCCGGCCCTTCGCTGGCGAACCAAGCAACTCATGAATGTCATTCTTAAACCGGGACGCGAGAAGAGTCTACTGCGCCGCCATCCGTGGATTTTCTCTGGTGCGATTCAGCAGGCGGACTCAACCATCGCATCTGGTTCGACCATTGACCTGCTCTCGTCCGATAAGCAGTTTCTCGCCCGAGCCTCTTACTCTCCAAATTCTCAAATCCGCGCCCGTGTATGGACATTTGAAGACGAAGTTGTTGATAAAGAATTCTTCCGCAAACGGATTCAATCGGCCATTCGTTCACGTGATACTTGGAACCTGATACCTGAAACTGATTCCTATCGTTTGATCTATGCCGAATCAGATGGAATTCCCGGCCTCATTGTTGACCGTTATGGCGATGTGCTTGTTCTGCAATCATTGACTACTGGTGCAGAATATTGGAAGGAAACTTTTGTCGACCTTCTGCTCGAAGAAACTAGGCTTTCCACCATCTACGAACGCTCCGATGCAGATGTGCGCGAACTGGAAGGATTGCAACCCAAGACCGGACTCTTACGCGGCTCCAGCCTCCATGACCCATTAACCATCACCGAACACAACCTCAACTTCATTGTCAATCTTGCCTCCGGTCATAAAACTGGCTTTTATCTGGACCAAAGCGTGAATCGATTACGAGTCCGTGAATTGGCGAAAGACAAGGAAGTGTTGGATTGCTTCTGTTATACAGGTGGGTTTTCGGTCAATGCATTGGCGGGTGGAGCAAAGTCGGTTTTGTCGATAGATTCTTCGGAAGATGCACTTGCATTATGCAAAGAGAATATCGTGCTTAATAATCTCGATGCTGGTCGCCACTCAGTCCTTGAAGGGGATGTCTTTCAACTCTTACGCAAATTCCGTGATGAGAATCGCTCGTTCGATATGATCATCCTCGACCCACCGAAGTTCGCGCCCACCGCCGCACACGCCGATAAAGCCACGCGCGCATATAAGGACATCAACCTGCTGGCGTTCAAACTCTTGCGCGCAGGCGGAATATTGGTCACGTTTTCGTGCTCGGGCGGAGTCGATTCAGGGTTGTTTCAAAAAATCGTAGCTGGGGCAGCCCTCGATGCAGGAGTCGATGCGCAGATCGTTGAGCATTTGTCACAGGCACCTGATCATCCGGTCCTATTACATTTTCCAGAAGGAGCATATCTGAAAGGTTTGATTTGTTATAAACCGGCATAGCGAAATGGTCTTCTTGATATAATGTTTTTGATGACTAACGTGCGTACCAACGCTGAGTGGCTGCACGATTTGAGCGCCAGTGGCAAATTGCAGGAGACTGCCATTGCCGATCTGCGGGATCTTTTATTGCGTGCCGCGCTGTATTTTTTCAACCGCAACTTGGATGATTTTGGGGGATTAAACCGTGACGAAATTTTGCAACGCGCCGAAGATTGCGCACAGGATGCTCTCATAGCTGTGATGAATCATCTTCAGGATTTTCGAGGCGACAGTAAATTCACGACCTGGGCCTATAAATTCGCCATCAATATTGCCCTGATGGCTGCCCGCCGCGAACGCTGGAAAGGGGTTTCCCTCGACGAGTTCTCCTTTTCCAATGAGGGCGCTTTTTTCGAATGGATGTTGCAAGACAAATCAGATGGGATCGCTCCCGATCAATCTGCCTTACAAAATGAAGTGCGAGAGACTGTTCAGGATGTAATTGAGAATGATCTAACCGACAAACAGCGTCGCGTGCTCCTGATGATGGTCTTTAATGATGTTCCAATGGACGAGGTCGTCCGTCATTTCGGTGCAAATCGGAATGCCATATATAAACTATTACATGATGCGCGCCGTAAGTTAAAGAGCGGTTTGCAGGCGCGCGGTTTTGATGTCGGTGAGACTCTGGCTTTGTTCAGTTCGCAGGGGTAAGATTCTCATGGGTTTTGCAACAAATGAGTTAGGAGTAAATATGAATCGCGAGCGGTTTGACGTGTGGCTTCGAAATATTTATAAAACCCAGGAAGAGGAAATCTCCTGCACTGAGTGCTTTGACCTGGTATCCCATTTCGTGGAATTGGAAATCTCAGGTGAAAATGCTGTGGCGAAAATGCCGCTACTTAAACAACACCTGGATCAATGCGGTGCCTGCCGCGAGGAATATCAGATGTTGCTCGCTCTCGCGCGCTTCGAGAATGAAGGCGGAGCGCCAACACTGGATGAGTTGAAGGATTCGATCCGCTAAATTGTTACAAATGGGCCATCAGCGCTTCCTAAATTTGGAAGCGCTTTTTGTTTTGGTAAGAAAGGTCATCTGAGTGTTACTAATAAGCGAAGGTTCCCCACCAAATCTAATGGGAACTTTTAACGAAGAAAGTAAACAGAAAAAGAGGCAAAATGAACTTACATGATGACCAGGATGATGTGGAGTATCGCACAGCCATGGAACTGCAAGTACGCAAAATTTCAGATGAGCAACTTCATAAGTTCGAAGGCTATGCCGCAGAAATCTTTTCTGCCTTTGGCATGGATTTGAACACACCTGCTACAAAAGATACACCTCGGCGATTTATTAAAGCACTCTTTGATGCTACAGAAGGTTATGATGGCGACCCGAAGCTGCTGAAAGTCTTTGACACGGAATGCAGGGGCGAACCAGACTGTCGACTAAGCCAGGTTATAGAAGGTCCAATTCCTTTTTTCGCTCTTTGTGAGCATCATGCCCTCCCATTTTATGGCAAGGCGTATGTTGGTTACATTGCTCATGAAAACATTATCGGCATTTCGAAACTGACGCGCCTGGTACGGCTCTTCTCAAAGCGTTTTGCTGTACAGGAACGGATCGGCCAGCAAATTGCAGATACCCTGGAAACCATGCTGCACCCTCACGGGGTGGCCGTTTTTCTTGAAGCTCATCATCTCTGTGTGGAGATGCGAGGCGTGAGAGAAACATCACCGAAGACACGTACCACCGTGTGGCGTGGTCACTATGCCGAGGATCCAACACTGCGGTCTGAATTCTTCACCGCCTGTGGACTGCAACGAAACGAAAAGTAATTGGAAGGAGTAACACAATGAAAAACAACCCTCTATTGGACTTACAAACTCTTGGCCAGAGCATCTGGATGGATTTTATTCGCCGAGAAATGATAACCTCAGGCGAACTCCAGCGATTAATCGAGGAGGATGGCGTAAGCGGTGTCACTTCAAATCCCTCGATTTTCGAAAAGGCCATTACAGAAAGTCACGACTATGACGAGGCTATCCACGCTCTAACTTTGGAGGGGAAGACTACGGACGAGATTTACCAGTACCTTACAGTGGAAGATATCCAAAGTGTTGCTGACCTCTTGCGTCCAACATATGATCGGACCGATGGGCAGGATGGATTCGTAAGCCTGGAGGTATCACCCAGGCTGGCACACAATACAACTGGCACGATTGATGAAGCCCGCCGGCTTTGGTCTCTGGTGGACCGCCCAAATGCGATGATCAAAGTACCAGCTACTCTGGAGGGCCTTCCGGCGATCCGACAACTCATCGGAGAGGGGATTAACGTTAATATCACGCTGCTCTTTGGCTTGCCTCGCTATCGTGAAGTAGCAGATGCATATATCAGTGGCCTGGAAACTCTGGCAGCCAAAGGAAAAAATCTCAGGCAGGTTGCGTCTGTCGCCAGCTTTTTCCTCAGCCGCATTGACGTTCTTCTCGACCCGATGTTTGAAAAAATGATGCTGGCAGGCGGCCCGCAGGCTGATAGCGCTGCGCAGTTACACGGACAGGTTGCGATTGCCAGCGCGAAAGTGGCTTACCAGATATGCCAGACAATTTTCGACAGTGATCGTTTTAAGAAACTTGCGAACACAGGTGCGCGCACGCAACGTTTATTGTGGGCGAGCACAAGCACAAAAAATCCCGCTTACGGCGATACGAAGTACATAGAGCCGCTGATCGGCCCAGACACAATCAACACTTTGCCTGTTGAAACATTGGCTGCTTACCGGGATCACGGGCATCCAAAGCTGAGTTTAGATCAGAATGTGTCCAGGGCTTATCGCACACTAAACCATCTTTCATTTGTTGGAATTAACCTGAATAAAGCCACACAACATCTGGAGGAGGCAGGTGTGGAAAAGTTTGTTGCAGCCTTTGACCGGCTAATGATTTCTCTACAGGAAAAACAGTTGGCTGTGCAGGAACCTCTGATGAACTAGATAGTCTGGCATAGATATAGATACATCTGATGGAAAATGTGAGCCTTAGATCGGTCGCCACTTTGCGGCTATAAACCGGACTTGATCATATTGTGTTGTATCTTTTTTAATGATTTTTCGTTATTATTAACATAATCCACAAGGAGGCAGCAATGAAACATTACAAGTATTTGATTATTGGCGGCGGGCTGGCGGGCGATGCCGCGACGCGTGGCATCCGTGAATTGGATGCCGAAGGTTCGATTGGCTTGATCAGCATGGAACCAGACCCACCTTATATGCGGCCGAATCTTTCCAAAGGCTTGTGGAAGGGGCGGCCTGTTGAAAAGATCTGGCGCAAGACCGAAGAGCGCGCCGAATTGCTTTTGGGCCGTAAAGTTACAGCACTTGATCCCAAAAAGAAAACCGTTCAGGATGACAAAGGGGAGGAATATACCTACGAGAAGTTATTGCTGGCAACAGGCGGCTCGCCAAATCATTTACCATTTGGCAATGGGAATATTATTTACTATCGCAACTTTCAGGACTATCAGCATCTGCGTAAAATGGCCGACGAAAAGGAACACTTCGTTGTGATCGGAGGCGGGTTTATTGGTTCAGAGATCGCCGCAGCGCTGACGATGGTTGGCAAAAAAGTGACAATTGTTTTCCCCCAAAATTCCATTGGCGGCAATATCTTCCCAGGCGATCTGGCGAATTTTCTGGATGATTATTATTTCAAAAAAGGCGTGGAGATCATCGCGAATGATACGGTGGCGAGCGTTCAACAGGAAGGGGACCGCCTCACGGTCCGCACCGGAAGCGGGCGCGCCATTAACACCGATGGAGTCGTGGCTGGAATCGGAATCCGTCCGAATATTGAATTGGCAGAAATAGCCGATCTCAAAACCGAGAATGGCATCGTTGTTAATGAGCGACTCGAGACATCACACGCTGATATTTACGCAGCCGGCGACGCGGTCAACTTCTTCCACACAGCATTGGATAAACGTACACGCGTGGAACATGAAGACAACGCGGTCTTTATGGGGAAACTGGCTGGGCGCAACATGGCAGGTGCAAGCGAGACTTATACCCGTACCCCAATGTTCTATTCGGATTTGTTTGAACTTGGCTATGAGGCAGTTGGTGAGACCAGCAGCAAAATGGAAATGATCTCCGACTGGCAGGATGGCTTCAAGAAAGGCGTGGTCTATTATCTGGAAGATGGACGTGTGCACGGCGTGGTGTTATGGAATGTGTGGAAGCAGGTGGATAATGCACGGGCGTTAATGCTGGAACAAGGTCCGTTTAAGCAGGAGGATCTGAAGGGGAGGATAAAAGGAGAATAGGGCAAAAGATTCTGCCACAGATTTCACAGATTTACACTGAATAAGCCAACCCGGTCCAAAAGGTTGGCTTATTGTTTAGCTCATTTTGGCGCAATTAATTTAAAATCCGTGACTAATTCGTGTAATCCGTGGCTAAAACCGAATAGGTCAATTCACGCCAATCGCTGCGGATACCCGACTCCTGTGACATCGTCATGGAGTCTGACCACCTCATTCATGGAAACCATCGCTCCCACCTGCTCAATCAATTTGCACACGCTAAAGTTGCGACTCAAACCTTCGTATTCTGATACCCATCTTTGAAACTCGCTATCATCCCCCTCACGCGGATATTTCACTTTATAGCCGCGAAACTTCATGCGGGAGGGTTTCGGAGTCAGCCTAGCCCTAAAGCAACCCTGTTTATTGCATAACAGCGTATAGAGCGGATCGCAGTTGAACTCGTCCATCAACTGTTTGGTCTGCGAATCGCGCGGGTCAAAATCTTTTCCCAACACGATCACCCGCGCACCCTGATAGGTCTCATACAACCGAAACGCATAATTTTGATACCTAGTCGTCGCCAGCGTTTTGACCATGTCAAAGCTCTGCTCTTTGGGTGAACGCGTATCCTTCTTTTTGAATAACCCGGCTAACCCACCACCGCCTGCAGACTTGGGTTCATCAATATCCATAATCATCATATTTTCAGTGTTGAGCACCTGCGCGCCGTAGCGATTTCGTGTGATGACCGAATGATCGTCAATCTTTCGTAATACTTCTTCCCGTATCTCAGCCTCATAATCTTCAAATAAATGCTTTTCGCCTGCAATTTTGCGCTGTATCTTTTGCGCCTTATCCCTGGCCTTTGCCTGCGCATCCTCTAAAGAGATATTTGACCCGCCATAACAGGTAATTTCCTGTGCCTGTCCGTCAATGAGAATCTTTTGCTTTTCGATGGTCCAGTATGTGTAGATTTTCATGAAAGTATTATCCTCAATATTCTCATTACACTCAAAAGGGACACGATATATCGTGTCCCTACTTTACCTAAATCCTTTTTTGATGAAGTCAAACTTATTATCAACTAACAAGCTTTCGGGTATGGATTTGCATGCACTATGGCTTCATCAAAAGTTTACTTCTCGTCTGCCAGTGACGCGATTGCTCTTAGAAGACCAAAGACCATCACGCCGAGTTTCATGCCATCACCAGTGGTGAGGGAAAGTTCAGTTCCTTCTTCGTCCGCGCGGCGGTTGAGCAGCATAGCGGCGATCAGTCCAGTGAACGCGCCGATCAGCGCGCCGAATACCAGGGTTCTACTTTTGTTCATGGTTTATTTCCTCTTTTATGTATAAAGACCCTTGAGGTCTCTCCGCTACAATCTGATTCTTCTGAAAAATTCACGGATGGTTGCCAGCGTGCCTTGCACTTCGATCACGCGATTCACCACTGCATCCAGTCCGCGTTTGATGAGGCTCTCGGCTTTGTAGACGTAATCCTGTGCGATGCCGGTGTAGGTCGGCGTGATGTGTAGCAGCTTTTTGAGCAAATAAACAATACCGCCTAGCAGAGCCAGGACGATCAACATTCCGAGCATCACGGGAATCGCGATCCACATCGTGGAAATCTCGGCCCAGCGTGCTACATCTCCGTCATCTCGGAAGGTCGCGATGTTGATTAGAACAGTCAGGCCCACCAGGAGCAAAGCACTCAAAACAACCGGAAAAATGATCTGCCAGACAAGTTGTTTGCGATGTTTGAGATAGGATTCGTGCACAGGTTGTGGGATGTGAGCTTTCATGATGTTTTTATTTTAGCACAAGACCCCACTACCGCTATGCGGGACATCCCCCAGATTCACCCCGCCGCTGCTTAAGCGGCACCTCCCCCCAAATCCCATTGGAAATTCGAGTAATTATCCAAAGAATCTGTTTAGGAATTTGGGGGAGGCTGGGAGGGGGTCGCACAGAGCGGCCTGACATGCCTCGCCCAGGCACGTCAAAACCGCTCCGGCAAAAGGGAACTGGACTTGACCGATTATTATTATCGTAGGGAACGGCAGCTGCCGTTCCCTACGGCATAATGAATGTTATCTACGATTCCTCAAGAAGGTTGGGATATCGAGATCGTCTTTGTTGACGGGAGGTAGAGTCTCGCGAGAAGCAGGGTGTTTCGCCTCACCAGATTGACCGTCAGAATGAACCGAAACCGACTCAGTCGAGCGTGGGAAGACCAAGGATGGGTCCGCCCGGCGGGGTTCCTTGACTGGCTGGCGTTCCAGTGCACGGCGCGGTATTGAGTTACGCTCGAAGCCGGTCGCAATCACCGTCACACGAATCTCATCACCCATGTTCGGGTCAATGACCGCACCGAAGATCATGTTCACATCCGGGTGGGAGGTTTCGCGGATGATGGCTGCAGCCTGGTTGACTTCGAACAGAGTCATGTTTGGACCACCCGTGACGTTGAAGAGCACGCCGCGCGCGCCGTCGATGGTGATATCGAGCAGTTTGCTGGAGATCGCATCTTCCGCAGCCTTTTTTGCGCGTTCGTCCCCGGAGCCTTTACCTACCGCCATGAGCGCCGCGCCGCCTTCAGACATGATCG
>Ga0070699_100002954_pt1 | contig 15112 bp, 14 predicted proteins | sample KBSK1503metaG_FD_65473 | JGI IMG/M metagenome (GOLD analysis project Ga0070699, IMG submission 65473) | Corn, switchgrass and miscanthus rhizosphere microbial communities from Kellogg Biological Station, Michigan, USA - KBS K1-50-3 metaG | ecosystem: Host-associated > Plants > Roots >...
AGGGTGACCCCTAACCCCTTCATAATGATCGCGTGACGTCGGCTGGCACGCTGCGCCGCCTCCGTGCGGAGCTTCGCTTCTCAGGCCAGGCCGCTTGGCGTGCGCTCGTCGAACTGGTCAACAGCAACGACCTTACGAACGCCGCCGCCATCGCCTATTACGCCCTCCTCTCGCTGTTCCCGTTTCTCCTGTTGGTCATCTCGTTGCTCGGATCGGTCACTGCGGAGGAGAACCAGCGTCTCGCAGTACTGACGTTTGTCTTCCGCTATTTCCCGACACGCCTCGACTTCGTTGCGTCGCAGCTCGACGCGTTTCGCCAGACGCGGATCCAGGTCGGCGTCGCGGGCAGCCTGGCGCTGATCTGGTCGTCGCTCGGCGTCTTCGGCGCGATCACGAGCGCGGTCAACGAGGCGTGGGGCGTCGAGAAGCAGCGCAGCTTCCTCAAACACCGGATGGTCTCCTTTCTGATGCTGGTGGCAGCCGGGTTGGTGATGGTGTTCGGGCTGTTGCTCGTCACCGCCGTCCAGGTCGCGGAGGCATCCTGGTTCGGCGTGATGCTTCTGCGATTCCATTGGTTGCAGGCGCTGCAGACGTGGATGTTCCGGTATGCGGCAACGATTATTCTGATTGTCGGGGTCGGGCTGGTGTTCTACTTCATCCCCAACGCCAAGACGCGCTTCCGCGACGTCTGGGTCGGTGCCGTGCTGACGGGTGTCTTATGGCGACTCGCCTTCGATGGCTTCTCTTGGTACATTGCCAGCAACTCCCAGCTCGCATTCATCCAGGGATCGATTGCCGCGGTCGTGGTCTTTCTACTGTGGATTTACGTGTCGGCGGTTATCCTCATGTACGGCGTTGAATTCACTGCTGCCTACGCGCGTCTCCGTCGCCATCGTCCCGATGAAATGCCCGCGGCCCCGACGCCGAGGGTGTGAATCGCGGACCCAGCCAGCCTTCGCGCTCCGCGCTTCGGCCACCCGGCGAAGCTTCAGCGGAGGCGGGGGGGTCCGCGCCGCGTTGACGGGTATTGCCCTCGCTCTCTTCGTGGTGTCGACCGCCGCGATCACGCTCGTATCTGTTCCACAGGAAATCGAAATCGGGCGAGAGGCGAACGCGCAGGTCAAGAAGAAGACCGCGGAGCTGCGCGATCCGCAGGTCACCGCCTACATCGCCCGAGTTGGACAACGGCTCGCGAAGGCGGCTCCGGGCGCGAAATATCCCTATGCGTTTTCGGTGGCGGACTACCGGGAGATCAACGCATTGTCACTGCCGGGTGGCCCCGTATGGATCAATCGGGGTGTGCTCCACGCCTCGACGAACGAGTCACAGGTGGCGGGCGTCCTGGCCCACGAGATCGCGCACATCGCGCAACGGCACGCGGCCGATCAACTGACGAAAACGCTGCTCGCGCAGTGGAGCCTCGGCGCGCTGGGCGCCATGCTCGGCAACACCGGAGGCGCGGGCGCCGCTCAGATCGCCGGAGCATTCGTGACCAACGGCGTGTTCCTGAAGTTCAGCCGCGACGATGAGCGGGAAGCGGACAGAGTGGGCGTGCAAATCATGAGGAAGGCCGGATGGGATCCGCGAGGGATGACCGAGCTTCTCGAGGTGCTTCGGCGTGAACAGAAACGTGATCCGGGCGCTGTCGACGTCTTCTTCTCGACGCATCCGTCGCCGCAGGATCGCATCGCGCAGCTCACCGCGGCCATTGGACGCCGCCGAGGCGGCGTGCGGGACAGCGCGCGGTTCCGCGCGATCAAAACACGCCTCGCGCGCATGGCGCCTCCGCGCGCGATGCCAGCGCGGTGATCCGACTCTGACAGGCGGACCTGAAGGTCCGCCTCTACGCAGCGTAGAGGCGGGTCTTTAGACCCGCCTGGCTCGTTGGACGTTGCGCTAGACTCACTCAGTGCCCTCAGTCGCCACCGGTATTTCGTACATCGATCTGAATTTCTGCGACACGCCGCATGCGATCGCGACCGGGGTGTATGCGAGCGCCGCCGGTGTCGCGCTCATCGACCCCGGTCCCGGCTCCTGCATTGACACGCTGCGCGGCGATCTGGCACGGCAGGGGATTGCCGTCAAGGACATCCAGTCAATTCTGCTCACGCACATTCATCTGGATCACGCGGGTGTCACCGGCCAGCTCGTGAAGGACAACCCCGCTATCAAGGTGTTCGTGCACGAGAAGGGCGCACGTCACGTCCTCGATCCCTCAAAGCTGGTCAACAGCGCAAACCAGCTCTGGGGCGTCGAAGGGGTGGCCCGGCTCTGGGGTCCGGTGATTCCTGTGCCCGAGTCGAGTCTGACGGTATTGCGGGGCGGTGAGCGGCTCACCGCGGCAGGGCGGACCTTCGACGTCCAGTACACGCCCGGACACGCCTCGCATCACGTGAGCTACTTCGATGACGCGACCGGCATCGCGTGGGTCGGCGACACGGGGGGTATTCGATTTGGGCCGACGCTGTTCGCGCTGCCGCCGACGCCGCCGCCGGACGTCGACCTCGAAGCCTGGGCCGGGAGCCTTGCGAAGATCCGTGCCTGGAAACCGGAAACGCTGTTCATCACGCACTTTGGCCCTTACCGGGGCGCGAGCGATCACCTCGATCGATTCGAGGCCAGCCTGAGCGACGTGGCGGAGATGGCTCGTCGAGCGCTCGAGGGCGACGAGCCGGACGATACGAAGTACGCGAGGTTCAGGTCTGACGTCGACGCCTACATCCGGCGGTTCGTCCCGGAGAGTGAGGCGGTTCCCATGGAGCGTGTCGGGCCGCTCGAATTCAATTGGCGCGGTCTCGCCCGCTACTGGCGCACGCGAGCGGCTCCCGCCTCGCGTTAGACCACTTTCACTACGACGGAACACCGAGGCTCCGAGGCACCGAGGCCAAACCTGAATTTTCTCGGTGTCTCGGTGTCTCGGTGGTACGTGGAAGTGAAGTTGCTTCGAGGAAACTATTCCGCGTCGCCTTCTCCCGCATTGTCCGGCAGCAGGAACACACACACCAGGCTGATGAGCGCGGAAATCGCGATGTAGACCGCGATCGCGGTCGACGTCCCGTACTCCCGGAACAGTAGCGCGGCGACAATTGGCGCCGGACCGCCCGCCGTGATCGACGCGAGCTGATAGCCCAGCGACGAGCCGCTGTAACGAAGCGATCCGGGAAAGCTCTCCGCGATGAATGCCGCCTGCGGCCCGTATTGCAGGTCGTGGATGGGTAAGGCGATCGCAATCGCCAGGAACGCGAGGCCGATCGACCGTGTGTCGAGCACGCCAAAATAGATGAACGGATACACAATCATCAACACGCATCCAATGGCGGTGATGCGCCGCCGGCCAAAGCGATCCGACAAGTGGCCGGCAAGCGGGATCGTCACCAGCGAGATCGACGCCTGAATCATCACGAAGTTCAGGATCTGGCCGCGGCTGAAGCCCAGCTGCTGCGTGGCGTACGTGATGATGTAGGTCGTAAAAATGTAGAAGGGCACCTGCTGACCGGTGCGGAGCAGCGCGGTCAGGATGATCTGGCGCCAGTTGCGTCGGAATACCTCCACAAGGGGTGCCTTCGACAGCGTTCCGGTGTCCTTGAGCGCCTGGAACACCGGCGTTTCGTGCACGCCGATCCGGATGTAGAAACCCGCCAGCACGAGGACCACGCTCGCCAGGAATGGCAGCCGCCATCCCCAGTCGAGAAACCCTTGCTCGTCGGTGACCGCCGACATCAGCCCAAGTGCCCCGTTGGCGAGCACCATGCCGGCAGGCGCTCCGACCTGCGCGAAGCTGGTCGTGAAGCCGCGCGACTTCGGCGACGTCCACTCGCCGGCCATCAGCACCGAGCCGCTCCATTCGCCGCCAACCGCGATGCCCTGCAACACGCGGCCGATCGTCAGTAGCACCGCACCCCAATTGCCGATCGACTCGTACGACGGTACCAACCCGATCCCCGTCGTCGCCACGCCCATCAGCACCAACGTCGTGATCAGCAGCGCCTTTCGGCCGATGCGGTCGCCAAAGTGTCCGAAGAGCGCCGCTCCGACAGGCCGAGCGAGGAACCCGACGAAATACGTCGAGAACGACAGCATCGTCGCGATGAACGGATCGGAGCCGGGGAAAAACTTCTGCGGGAACACCGTGGCGGCCGCGACGCCGTAGAGGAAGAAGTCGTACCACTCGATTGTCGTGCCAACGGAAGACGAAACGACGGCGCGAAGGCGGTTTTTGCGAAGGACAAGCTCTGAGGCGGTATGAGTCACGAGAGAAAGTCTATGCCGAGACACCAATCTTCTGGTGCGCGCGGTTGCCCAGGACGATTAGATGCACACGGCCTACTGCGCCTGGATGATCCGGAGCGGAGTGCCCGCGAGAAACGAGCGGATGTTTTCGACCGCGTCCGCGTAGGCGACCCGATAGTTCTCAACCGTGACGTAGCCGAGGTGCGGCGTGAGCACCACGTTATCGAGGAGCCGCAGTGGATGGTCGGCGGGGAGCGGCTCCTCGTCATAGACATCGAGGCCGGCGCCCGCGATGCGGCGGCTCCGCAGCGCGGCGAGCAACGCCTGCTCGTCGACGATCGGCCCGCGCGCAGTGTTCACGAGGAACGCTGACGGCTTCATGGCCCCAAGCTCACCCTCGCCAACGAGGTGTCGCGTCCGCGCGCTCAACACGACATGAATCGTCACGACATCGGCGCGCCGGAACAACGCGTCTTTGTCAACGAGCTCCACACCCTGCGGCTCGGTCGTCTCGGTCGTGAGGTTCTGGCTCCATGCCACGACGTTCATGCCAAACGCCTTGCCTATCCGGGCGACGTCGCTGCCCAGCCGTCCCAGGCCGACGACGCCAAGCGTCTTGCCGTGAAGTCCCACACCGATCGTCGTCTGCCACGTGCCATGGCGCATCGACGCGGCTTCCTCCGGGATATGTCGGGCGAGCGCCAGGATCAGGCCCCAGGTGAGCTCGACGGGTGGCATCGGCTCCGTACCGGTCCCTGACACCGGGACGCCCCGTGCCGCCGCTGCTTTGATGTCGATCGCCGCGTTTCGCCGGCCCGTCGTCACCAGCAGTTTCAGCGACGGGAGACGTGCGAGCAACGATGAGGGAAACGGTGTCCGCTCGCGCATGGCAACGATGATGTCGAAATCACCGAGGCTTTCCGCGGTCGCGTCTTCGCTGCCGAGGGGGTGGCGGAACACCTGCACGGAGACGCCCTGGCCCAGGCTTGCCCAATCCGCCATCGCCAGCGCGACGCCCTGGTAATCGTCGAGGATTGCTACGCGCAACGCGGAAGATACTACCTATTTCTTGACGCTCATCACACCCCGCCCTATAGTCGCCTCGTCCCCTTCATCCCGGAGCCATGATGAGGCGACCGGAACGGTTGGCGGACCCAGTGCAGGAGGCGTTATGAACGTGAAGCGAAGCGTCGTCGTGAGAGCGGGAGCATGCGCACTGTTTGTCATCGCGGCGGCGCTCGTTGGGGCACCCTCATCGCAGGGGCAGGCGGGTGCCCCTCGGTACGAGGTCGATCTCTCCTGGCCAAAACCGTTTCCGGACCGATGGGTGATTGGCGGGCTGGGAGGAGTCTGTGTGGACGCCCAGGACCATGTGCTCCTCCTGAATCGCCAGGACGTGCTGGAGGGGGACTTGAACGCCGGGCATCTTGCTCCGCCGATGATTGAGATCGATCCGGCGGGCAAGGTGGTCAATTCATGGGGGGATAAGAATCTCCTCGAAGATCGCCTCCACAGTTGTCATTTCGACAAGGACAACAACGTGTGGATCGGCAGCTCCCCTTCGGGGATGGTGCAGAAGTATTCGCACGACGGAAGCAAGCTCTTGCTCCAGATCGGCAAGAAGGGGGTGTTTGATTCCTCCGACGGCACGGCCAAGGGCAAGCCGCTCAATTCCAGCGCCGCTCAATTCTTCATGCCATCCAGCATCTTTGTCGATCGGCAAAATGGAGAGGTGTTCGTATCCGATGGCGAAGGCGCCGGCGGCAACCGTCGCGTTGCGGTGATGGATCGTACCGGACGCTTCCTGCGCCAGTGGCAGCCGGAAGGGATGGAGACCGTCCATTGTCTGACGATCGCGAACGACGGGTTCGTCTATGTCTGTAACCGGCAGCAAAGCCGGATACAGGTATACGACAAGATGGGCCGCTTCGTGAAGAACGTCGAGGTCCCATGGAAGCCGTACACGTCTCCCAAAGATGGCAAACGCACGGAGAGCGGCGGGTCGGTTGTCGCGCTCGACTTTTCTCCCGATCAGAATCAGCGGCTGATGTACGTCATCAACCAGAACAATTCAGAGATCGAAGTCATCGACCGCCAGACCGGAAAGATCCTGTCGACGGTGGGCAACGGCGCCGGAGCCTTCCCGGGACAATTCGAGCAGGCTCACGGGATAGCGGTCGACTCAAAGGGCAATATCTACGTCGCCGAAAACCGGGGTAAGCGGATTCAGAGGTTCAAGATGGTCGGTCAATAGGGAGATGGCCTCACTCTGACGTGGGCCGCGCGAACGCGCGCGGCAATTGTGATATGTGTGTGCCCCGCGTCGGTTTGAGGCGCCTACTCCACAGGACCGTGCATGGAATCGTTTTTCGAATGGCTGCAAAGCCTGTCAGTACCAACCTGGGTTTCTGAGTCTGATTCGATCTGGGGCTTCCCAACGATTCTCTTCCTCCACAGCGTGGGCATGGGGCTGTCGGCGGGTGCGGCGTTCATCATCGGGCTCCGGTTGCTTGGCATCGGACATCCGTTGCCGGTCTCCTCGCTGCGCGTGCTGTTCAAGATCTTCTGGGGCGGCTTCGTGCTGAATTTCATCACCGGCAGCCTCCTGTTTGCGGCCCACGCGACGACGACCGGGTACGTTCCGATGTACTACGCAAAGCTGGCTCTCATTCTGGTGGGGGTGATCCTGCTGTTTCCAATGCGGAGGTTTGTGGACAGCGACGCGAGCGATGGCGTCATTCCGGCCCGTTTGAAGGCGGTTGCCCTGGTATCGCTCGGTGTCTGGATTGGCGTCATCACCACCGGGCGCCTCATTGCCTATTTTTCGTAGCAACAAGAAGAAAAACCCCAATGAATCTGGTGCATCTTCATCTGCTGCTCAATCACGTTCCGACGATCGGCACGATCGTCGCGCTCGGCCTGCTCCTGCTCGCGTTCGCGAAGAAGAGCAACGAGCTGACACGGGCGAGTCTCGCGATCTTTTTTGCGATCGCACTGGTGTCGCTGCCGACCTACATGACCGGCTATTCCGCGCAGAGAGCGCTGAAAGATCGTCCGGGCATTTCGGCCCCTCTGGTCGAGCAGCACCAGAGCGCGGCGCTTCTTGCGCTGATTTTCATGGAGGCAACCGGCGTCGTCGCGTGGTTCGGCCTGTGGCAGGGCCGCAAGCCCACGGGCACGGCGCGCTGGTCGGCGCCGGCCGTCCTTGCGCTCGCGGTGGTTACGGTGGCCCTCATGGCGAGTGCTGCGAATCTCGGTGGCGAAATCACCCACCCCGAGATCATGTCGGCTGGTGCGCCACAGGCCGGAGAGGGCGCGCTTGCCCCTGCGGTCCTCAAGACCGCGTTCATCGCGAAATATCAATTCACCCACCCGATGGCGTGGCCCACCCTCGAAGCAATCCATTTCATCGGGCTCAGTCTGTTGTTTGGCGTCGTCCTCGTGGGCAACCTCCGCATCCTCGGGCTGATGAGAAACGCCGCGTTCGTCGACATTCACCGGTGGCTGCCCTGGGGGGTCCTGGGCTTCGTCATCAACTCGGTCACCGGCATGCTTTTTTTCATCGGGCAGGCGTTTCAATACGTCGACAACCCCGCCTTCCATTGGAAAGTCCTCTTCATGCTGCTCGCTGGAGCCAACGTCCTGTACCTGACGCTCTTCGATGATGTGTGGGCGCTGGGGACGGGAGAGGACGCGCCGTCCTCGGCGAAGCTTGTCGCGGCGTCGCAGATTTTTCTGTGGGTCGGTGTGATCTATTTCGGCCGTATGCTGCCGTACCTCGGCGGCGCCTTTTAGTCGTTTCAGGGCCGGACGGGATGGTCGCCGACTGTCGAATTCGCAGGCCATACATCCGTGCAAGTCGTTGACTCCACTGGGGCCGGGTGATATAACCCGGCCGTCTATCCGAGTTGCTCATCGCCTTAGTCATCCCGCCTGGAGGAAATTGATGCCACCGAGATCGTTCCGTCGGATCCTGGTACTCGTCTCACTGCTCTTGCTGCCAATCAGCGCCTACGCGCAGGAAGCGGCAATCAGCGGCACCATCACCGATGCGACGGGCGGCGTGCTGCCGGGCGTCGTCGTGCGCGCCGTCAACGAAGCGAACGGCAATAGCTTCGAGGCGGTCACCGATTCGACGGGCAAGTTCGTGTTGACGCTGCGCATCGGCGGCTACCGCGTCGCGGCGGAGCTCGGCGGCTTCGCGACCGTCGAGCGCCGGGGCGTGCAGGTGCAGGTTGGCCAGCAGGCGGTGCTCAACCTGCAAATGGCCCCCGCGACGCTGCAGGAATCGGTGACGGTAACCGGCGAAGCGCCGCTCGTTGATACGACCCAGTCGAACCTTGGAAGCAACATTGACGCGCGGCAGGTGCAGGACCTGCCTCTCAACGGACGCAACTTCATGGATCTGACGCTGTTGGCCGCCGGCAGCCGCCAGAACTTCGTGGCCGAGACGCCGGCGGCAAGCTTTCAACTGAACGTCGACGGCCAGCAGGTGACGCAGCTGATCGCAACCAGTTTCGGCCAGCCGCGTTTCAGCAAGGACACGATCGCCGAGTTCGAGGTGATCACGAACCGGTTCGACGCGCGGCAGGGGCGATCGACCGGCATCCAGGTCAACGCCATTACGAAGTCGGGAACGAACGCCCCGGCGGGAAGCTTCGCCGGCTACTTCCGCGACGCCAAGTTCAACGCGGAGGACTTCATCCAGAAGAGGGTGCTGCCGTACTCGAACCAGCAGTTGAGCGTGACGTATGGTGGACCGATCAAGCGGGATCGCATTCATTATTTCCTGAACTACGAGTACGAGCGCTCGCCATACACGCGGCCGTACACGACGCCGTACCCGGCCTTCAACATCAACCTGCAGGGCACCTATACGGAGAAGAAGGGCGGCGGCCGGCTCGACATGCAGTTCTCGCCGAAGACGCACTTCACCTACCGCCAGAATCTGGTGCGTTCGTGGGATCCGTACGACGCGCGCTGGGCCGGCGGCAGCATCATCCATCCCTCGTCGCCGAGCTCCGTGCCCAAGACGTCCAACGACATCACGGCCCGGCTCACGCGTGTCCTGAACGCGTCAGCGGTCAACGAGGTTGCCTACAGCTGGGGACGATATTGGTGGCAGACGAACCCGGTTGTGAACTGGCCGAATCATCCGCAGGCGTCGGCGGGCTTCACGCACGGCACGCCCCGCATCCTGCTCCGCGGCTACACGATTGGCCAGGCGCACACGCGGTCGCCGCAGGATCTCACTGACGGCGGACCGAGTGTTCGCGACGACCTGACGTTCTCGTTCGTCCAGGGCGGACGGCACGACATCAAGACAGGCGCCGAATACATTCACAGCAGCTCGCCGATCTTCCTGTGCATCAACTGCGGCGGCACACTCGATGCGACGGGTGGGAATATTCCGAGCAATGTTGAGGCGCTCTTCCCCGTCTACAACGATGTCTCCTCGTGGAACCTCAACGGACTCGTGAGCCCAGCCGGGGAAACGCAGCGCGTCCGGTTCTATCAGCTCGCGGTCGGCGACTTCCACGTCGACAGCCCGATTCGCAGCTTCGCGACCTGGCTGCAGGATGACTGGACGCGCGGCAAGCTGACGCTGAACCTGGGCGTCCGCTACGACTACATCAAAGGCACGTGGGCCGAAGATCTGCCGTTCGACCAGTGGGTGCCGGTACGGCCGATCGACAGCAACAACATCCAGCCGCGCCTCGGGTTCGCCTACAGCATCAACGATCGCACGGTCGCGCGCGGCGGCTGGGGACTCTTCGCGGGTGGCGCGGTCAACTCGTCGCACGCGTACCGCGTGGACGCACAGGTGGCGAACTTCCAGGTGAACTACGACGGTCGTCCGGACTTCCCGATGAACCCGTTCAACGGGCCGATCCCGACCTATCAGCAGGCGATCGCGACCCAGACGCAGCGGACGCCGTTCCTGACGCTGCCGTCGATCAATTCGAATCTGCCGTACACCAACCAGGCCAACATCGGCGTGCAGCGGCAGCTCGGGGCATTGATGTCGCTGGCCACCGACTTCGTCTACACGAAGAACAAGGACGTCGTCAGCATCATGGACGTGAACCTGGCCTACAACCCCGCGACCGGCGCCAACTATCCGTTCACGGATCTCACGCGGCGGCCGATCAGAGGGTGGGGTGCGGTGAACCAGAACGTCGTGCAGCCGAACGGCCCCACGTCCTACGCGCTGCAGATGGAGTTGACCAAGCGGATGGCCAACCACTTCCAGCTGTCGGCGACCTATCTGCTGCAGTTCGCCTACGAATATCAGTATGCGCCGATCAACCGCGACAAGGGCTGCAGCTACCCGATCACCAACCCGTCGCCGGGCGTCTTCACGTGCGACGCGCCCATGACGCTGCACCCGCTGCTGGTTGACGAGCGGTTCCTCAACGGTGATCAGCGGAATCGCGCGACGCTCAACGGGATCTGGGAGCTGCCGGTGGGATTCCAGTTGAGCGGCCTGTATTTCTTTGCGGACAACGGGAAGATGACGTCGACCTCCGGCTTGGACGTGCTCGGCTTGGGCTCGTCCACCACCGCGAGCCTGGTTGGCACGAATGCGGGCATCACCGGCTCGGCCAACCGGCTGCGCCGCGACGGCACACTCATCGAGCGCAACAGCTTCAATCGCACGAATCTGCATCGCGTCGACCTGCGGCTGCAGAAGCGCTTCAGGCTGAACGGTCGGATAACGCTCGACGGGATCGCGGAAGTGTTCAACATGTTCAACCACGCGAACTACAACGCGTTCGTGACGAACGAGGCGGCCGCGAACTTCCGGCAGCCGCAGTACGACTCGAACATCGCGTTCCAGCCCCGAACGGCGCAGTTCGGGTTCCGGACGACGTTCTAGAGCGTGCAGTCCCCGCCCGGGGGGTCGACAGACCGCCCGGGCGAGCGCAACATATTCGGAGCGCTATTCACGTCTCCGAGGAGGATTCAACATGAGCAAGCGTTCTTTGGTCATCCTGTCGGCATGCGGGCTTCTGATGGTGGCTGTGCCGGTCGCGGCGCATCACGCCATAGCCGCGCAGTATGACTTGGACAAGCCCGTCGATATCACCGGCACGCTCAAGAAGATGGAATTCATCAACCCCCATTCGATGCTGCATCTCGATGTGAAGGGCGCGGACGGGTCGGTGACAGAGTGGGTCTTCCAGACCACCAACTCCGGCACGCTGCGGAGCAAGGGGCTCGCGCGCACGGGACCGGGATCGCTCGAAATCGGCGCGAAATATACGGTCAAGGGCTTCGCGGCACGCAACGGGAACCCGATGGGCTTCCTCCGCGTGCTGGTGTTCCCGGATGGGAAAGAAGTGACGTTCTGGTTCGGCGATCCGAACGGTAATTGAGGAGAGGTTCATCATGACGCGTCGAATCCTTCTGGTCAGCGTGTCGGCGTGCCTGGCCGTCGCCGCAGTGACGCTGGCGGCGTCTGCCTTTGCTCAGTCGAGCGGCGCGCCTTCGGCGGCGGCAGTAGCCACGCCGCGTACGCCCGACGGAAAACCGGACTTGAGCGGAGTGTGGGGTGGTGGCGCCGGGGGAGGGGGCGGTCGTGAAGCCGAAGCCGACGCGAGCGGCAATCTCTCGGAGTTGTTCCCGTCGCGGCGATGCGCGCCTAATCAGGTGAAGTGCGGGGACTACACGAACCAGTCCGAAGACGGCGAATTCACCGCGCGCTTGACCGCAAACCGGCCGATCTACAAGCCCGAGTTCTGGGACAAGGTCCAGGAGCTCGACATGTGGACCAACAAGTACGATCCCGTTTTCATGTGCCAGCCGCTCGGTATCCCGCGCGCGGGCCCGCCCGTCAGGATCCTCCAGACTGCCAATGACGTTGTCCTCCTGTATGCGGGCGGCGGCGGCGGCGCGGGCAATGCGGAGTATCGCGTCATTCCCACCGACGGGCGGAAGCACGATCCCGTGAAGTCCCAGGATGTGTTCTTCTGGGGACATGCGGTGGGCCGCTGGGAAGGCGACACACTCGTCATCGACTCGATCGCCTTCAACGATCTGACGTGGCTCGACAAAGGCGGCTACTTCCACTCCGACAAGATGCGCGCGATCGAGCGGTTCACGCGTGAAGGGAACACCTTGCGCTATGAGGTCACGATCGAGGACCCGGAGGTGCTCGCCCAGCCGTGGGTGATGACGCCGCGCCAGCTTCGTCTGAATCCGAACCCGAACGCGGGGTTACTGCCAGAAGCGACGCCGTGCCGCGATTACGACTCCGCGAACATGGTCACGCAGATCCGCCACTGACGTCATGCATGAGGACCCCATGGGGATGACACGCGTACTCGTTGGCACGACGTTCGTGGCCGTGTTGCTCGGTGTTGGCGGCATGGGACAGGCCGTGGTTGGAGCGCGGCAGCAGGCGCCCGCGCCGAGATACACGCCCGCCCCTGGCGCGAAGGACCTGAAGGCAGTGCTCTTCAACTGGGCGTGGTATATGGGCATGCTGCGCGGTCCGCAGGAAATCGAAGCGGTCGCGACGCTTGAACATCAGGCCACGGGCACCATTCAGATCGACGGTCAGCCATGCCGGCTCACCAAGTACCGCATAAGCACCAACTATCAGGTTGGCGGCCAGCGGATCCAATACGCCTGCACGCGCGCGAACGGCCAGGCCTACAACGCCATCGAAGTGGTCAGTGGGCAGTACGCCTGGGACGAGGACATTCTGGGGGCCGAAATTGTGCCCGGCAAAGGAAAGGCGACGCCGAAACCTGCGCTGCTGGCGGAACGTCTGATTCGCCTGTGGGCAAGCCCGCAGGGGGCGCCGAAAGCCGCTGCCGCCGGCCGTGACAAGACGACGGTGGCGCACGATACCGGGAAGCCGGTTGTGACCTATCCGATTCCCGGCGTACCCGCCGCCATCGCGAAAGCGACCCTCAACGCGCAGAACCAGGCGGAGCGTGTGGAAATCCGCAACGGCGATGTCGTCATGGAGTTCACCTACGCGGACTATGGTGACTTCAACAATCCCTTGAACAAGATCGAAGCGTTTATCCCGGGCAAGCTCGTGGAGAAGCGAAACGGTGTGATTGTCCGCGACCTCACGACGTCTGAGACCGAGACGGGTAACCTCTACGTCGTCATGCCGGTGCCGCCCAGCGTGAGAGGAGCTACGGCCTCTCGCTGAACGCGCCAGAAACGCTAACTCCCAACTCCCAACTTCCAACTCCCAAGGCGACCAACGCCCAAACCGCTCAGGCGCCTGGGGAGTTGTGAACTTGGGCGTTGGGAATTGGGAATTGGGAGTTGTTTGAGAATGCCTGACAACGATCTGTACGAGAAGGCGATGAAGGTCCGCCGCCAGGTGCTTGGAGACGCCTACGTCGACAAAGCCACCGCGAACATCGACGACTTCAACCGCGACTTTCAGCGCATCTTGACCGAGTACTGTTGGGGCGAAGTGTGGACCCGCCAGGTGCTGACGAACAAGCAGAGGAGCCTGAACAACCTCTGCATCATTGCGACGCTGAACCGTGCGGCGGAATTCGAGATGCACGTGCGCGGCGCCCTGAAAAACGGATGCACGCCCGCCGAGATTCGCGACACGCTGATCCAGGTGGCGGTCTACGCCGGCATCCCGGCTGGTGTCGAGGCGTTCCGAATTGCACGGAAAGTGCTCACAGAGGAGGGTGTTCTAAAGTAAATCCCAAATCCCAAATCCCAAGGCGTTCGAAATAGCCGCTGTTCCCGGCAAGTTCCTTGGGAGTTGGGAGTTGGAAATTGGTAGTTGGAAGCGGCGCGGACCCTATGGGTCCGCGGTCTCACCCGTCCTGCTTCAGTACCGCCTGGATCTGCTCCATGGGAACCTTGATCTCCACGCCGGCTCGCTCTTCCTGCAGCAGCATCGCGACCCGCGAATCGCGCTCGCCCCATCCGCGGTTGACGGCTTCGGTCAGCTCCTCGAGCGCAAGGTTCGAGAGCCGCATCGGCACGGCCAGTTCGCGGCCAAGCGACGTGGCCAGCGACACGTCCTTGTGCGCCAGGCGGAGCGTGAAGTTCGGCGGGTCGAAGATGCCTGGAAGGAATTGCTCGCCCAGGCGATCGAAGACGCGGGCGCGGCCGACGAATCCCTGTCTCATGACGCGCCACAGCAGAAGAGGATCCACGCCCCCTTTCACACCCATCGTGAAGACTTCGGCCAGCGCGGTTTGAATGGCGTATCCCGCGCAGTTGTGCACCAGTTTCGCGACCGAGGCGACACCGATCGCGCCGATGTAGGCGGGCTGATCGCCGATGTCACGAAGCAGCGGCTCGAACCGGTCGTAGATCTCCTGGTCGCCGCCGACCCAGATCGCCAGCGTGCGGGTCTTCGCGCCTTTCGGTCCGCCGCTGACCGGCGCGTCGAGCAGATGGACCCCTCGATTCTTGAATACGGGATGCAGACCGCGGATCGTTGACGGGGCATTGGTCGTGAGATCGAACAGCACTGCGCCAGGCTTCATGCCGTGAATCAGGCCATCGGGGCCAATTGTGACGTCCCGGAACTCGACGGGGCCCGGCAGGGAGGTGAAGACGACCTCCGCCGCTTCTCCAATCTCGCGCGCGGTCGGCTTCGCGATCGCTCCGGCGGAGATGTGAGGCGCCATCGCCTCCGCCCTCAGGTCGTTGACATATAGCTGGTGCCCTGCCGCCGCGAGGCTGGAGGCCATCGGGCCTCCCATCGTGCCGAGGCCGATGAATCCGATCTTCATGGACACGAATTGTAACGGTCAGCGCATGAGTCCGTGACCTTGGTGGTCCTAGTACGTCTTCGTGTCCAGCCACGAAGCGCAAGTCAAACACTAGCCACAGAGACTCAGAGACACAGAGAAAGATTCCTTACCTCTGTCACTCTGTG
>Ga0070699_100002955_pt1 | contig 15110 bp, 13 predicted proteins | sample KBSK1503metaG_FD_65473 | JGI IMG/M metagenome (GOLD analysis project Ga0070699, IMG submission 65473) | Corn, switchgrass and miscanthus rhizosphere microbial communities from Kellogg Biological Station, Michigan, USA - KBS K1-50-3 metaG | ecosystem: Host-associated > Plants > Roots >...
GGCAGCGCCGTCGGACACGCCGCCTTGAGGGTGTCGAGCGCCTGCGCGGTGGCGTCCTTGAGCTCGTCGAGCACGGCGCGCTGAGCATCATTCGGCTCGACCGTTTGCGCGGTTCGCTCGATCGGCCAATCGGTCAGCCCGGCGGTCTGCCCGCTGCAGAGGTCGGCTTCGACGCTTCGGCCGCCGGCGGAGCCCCGAGCATAGCCACGCCGAGCGTAGCCATCCCGAGCATAGCCACCACCATAGCCGCTCGCAGGTCCGACCGAGGCATAGGTGCCGCCATAGCCGAGCGCGTAAGCGCCGAACATGCCGTCGTAGAAGTCATCGTACGCATAGGGCCAGAACGTGTCATACGCATAGGAATAGAAGGTGTAATCCACAAAGTCGTAGTAGGCGTAAGGCCAGAACAGCGGGCCGGCCCAGCCGATCACGCGCGGATGGGCGAAATGGCGCCGCCATTGCGGATTGAAGAACCGGCCTTGGAAGGTCGAGTGCGCGAGCGTACGCGCGCCGGGATCGCGCGCAGAGGTCAGGTTGGCAAAAGCTTGGTTGCGCAACACGCCGCTGGAGAACGCACGCGGGTCGCTCGCCGCTCGGGCGCGGGGAGGAGCAGACGCCATAGCAGCGCGGCCGGCCTGATTCTGCTGAATCACACCCTGTTGCATCAGCCCTTGTTGCGGAGCCACGTTTTGTTGTGGAGCGACGTTGCGGCCGTCGCCCGGCCCGGGCTGTCGCGCCAGATTTTCGCGTTGCTTCACACCTTGTTGCGGAGCCACATTTTGTTGTGGAGCGACGTTGCGGCCGTCGCCCAGCCCGGGCTGTCGACCCAGGTTTTCGCGCGGACTCGGTTGCGTAATTCTCGCGCCACTGCGCCCAACATTGCGGCCGCTGGTTTGCTGCTGCTGCGCCCGAGCCGCCGAGGTCGGCGGCGGTGCGTGTCGCGCAGTAGCCGAGGCTCCCGGTCCGCCCGACGGACGGGCAGACTGCTGCGGCGCTGCGCGGGGGGTTTGCGCAGCGCGCGGCGCGCGCCGCCGGCGCTCCTCCACCACCACCTCCTCCCTGTTTGTGCGGTTGCGCGGCGGCGGTCGTCGCCATTGCCGCGGAAACGATGAAACATGCCGCGATCCGCGTAGTGTTCCGTTGGAACATGACACCACCTCCTGCGTCGCCTGCGATACTCAACGCGCGAGCCGGGTGCGGGTTTCGTATGCGCGCCTCACACGTGCGACACATTCGATGACTATTTGTTCAGAATTGCGCACCGGTATTTCGAGGTTAAAGGGCCTCATGCTGAGGAGCATCGCAGCACACCCAAATCGAACGCGCGTAGAACGAATCCGTGTGGAGTGGAGAGCGAGCGTCCGAGGAGCAGGCTGCATGAACCGACTCATTTGGCGGAGATCAATCGAAAGTGATTTAGCGCAAGGAAACCGGATTTCGGCCAATCTATTATTTGAAGTGTAGTGTTTGTACGCGCCACAAGCGGATGAAACCACAAGCGGGATATGAAACCAGGAGCGACGGGAGCATTTTAAGCGATAGGAGCATTTAGATGGACCGGCGATTTTCGAATGCAACGTCAAGTCTCGCCTCCGCGGCTTTGAAATTGTGCACCGACCTGGCCAATTATTGGCGGACAGTGCTGTCCGATCAGGGATATCGTCCCGAGCTGCACTATATGCGCGGCCCTGGCCCGAAGTGGCGCGAGGCCCACGTGCGTCTTCGCAAAACGCGATAAGCGAGTTGGTTTCGCGCTTATGCGGAGTGGATGGCGACTGGAATCCTGGGATTGCTCCTCGGGCTCCGCGCACTACACCCTGCCGACCAGCACCCGTGATTTTTCGCCTTGGCCCGATAATTCTCCTTTCCGAAATGTATGGCCCGCCCCCCGTCTGCAAGCAGATTTTGCGAGTTGGTCTAAAGTCTGCTGTAATATATCCGGCCCGTGAGTTGGCCAGAGCCACAATCACGACATTGCGGTGCGCTCTTGGACGGTATCAACGCTACCCCGTGCCATCGCAAAGCTCCACAATCGCGCCCTCGTGCGCACGCAGATTGAGGCCGCCGCGCACCGGCTCGTCCGCACGATCTCCGGCGGATGATACGAGCAGCCGCCCAATCCACTCGCCGGAAGGCAAACTTGCGGCGACCGGTTCGCTGGCAAAATTGAGCGCAACGAAGAGCTGCTCGCGTTCGTGTTCGCGCGTAAAAACCAGAAGATTGCCGTCGGCACGGACACACCCATAGCGGCCGAGCGACAGCGCCGGACGTTTGCGACGCAGATCGATCAAACGCCGGTAGAGCCTGTACACCGACGTGTTATCGCTTCGCTGAGCGAGGACGTTATCCTGATCCAGCGCGCCGCCCAGGGGCAGCCACGGCTCGACCGACGAAAAACCGGCATTGGTCGTGCTGTCCCATTGCATGGGGGTACGGCACCCGTCCCTGCCAAGACCTCGGCCGGGAACGTTCTTTCCCAATGGATCGCGGACATGAGCAGGCGCAATCGCCGCCTCCTTCATTGCAATCTCATCGCCGTAATAGACCGTTGGAGTGCCTCGCAGGGTCAGCAACAGCATCGCTGCAATCCTGGCCTGATCCGGCCCCACACGGCTCGCGATGCGGGGTCGGTCATGGTTACTTAGCACCCAATTCGGCCATCCACCGGCGGGCAGCGCCGCGTACCAGTCGCGCTTGCGACTTCGTCGCGAGGCTCGGCTCTCGAGAAACCAGGGATGCCGATCGGAGGTGTGGTTGGGAACCAGATCGAGAATGACCTTCACGCCGTGCGAATGGGCGGCTGCGAGCAGCGCGTCGAAGTCGTCCATGCTCCCGAACAGCGGGTCAATGTCGGTATAGTCCGAGATGTCATAACCGAAATCTGCCATTGGCGACGGGAAGATCGGAGACAGCCAAATCGCGTCGACGCCGAGCTCCGCCAGATACGACAGACGTTGCGTGATCCCTCGCAAATCACCAATGCCGTCGCCGTTACTGTCCTGAAATGATCGCGGATAGATTTGATAGATGACGCCGGTCTGCCACCAAAGTGCACGTTGCATGAGACTTAATCAGGTTCGAAGCGCGACGATGATGTGGCCGGACGCAATGGGAGGCACTTGCACCGGCGCGGTTTCGCGGGCGACGAGCACGCGCCCTTTAGCTTGCCGGCTGGTCGATATCGCTGCGCCGAAGCAGATAGTCTAGGCCGCCGACGCGGTACCATCGGTAGCCATAAGCCTCGATGACGAGCCGATGCCGGCCGTCCTTGTCGGCTTGGCTGTGATCCTCTGCCAAAAGATTGACCAAAAGGTTGCCGTGTTCGGCGCTCTCGCCCTCCAGCCCGACGGAAAATGTGACCTCGTGAGGTTTGGCATCGAGGTTGTGAACAAATAGCACCCAATTGTTGCGCCAGTCATACCGCATCACCAGGACGGACGGATCGCGGCTTGGGATCACGGTAAAGTCGCCCCAGCCCACTTCGGGGACTTCCTTGCGCATGCGGATGATCCGTTCGGTCCAATTCAGGAGCGAGTCCGGATGCCGGCGCTGGATCGCGGCGTTGATGTGCTCAAATCCGTAGGGGCCGCCCGAGATGACCGGAATATGCGGCTTGTCGCTCTTGGTGAAGCCGCCGTGTGGCTCGTTCGACCATTGCATCGGCGTGCGGGCGCAGTTGCGCTCTGGAAGCTTCAGATCGTCGCCCATGCCGAGCTCATCGCCGTAGCGAAGAACTGGCGTACCGGGCAGCGTGAACATCAAGCTGTAGGCGAGCTCCAGCCGCCTGCGATCTCCATCGAACATCGGAGCAAGCCTCCGACGAATGCCGCGGTCGTAAAGCTGCATCTCGGGCTCGGGTCCGAATGCCGCAAACACCTTCCGCCGCTGCCGTTCGGTGAGCCGGCCTAGGTCGAGCTCGTCATGATTGCGCAAGAACATGCCCCATTGCGCCGTGGCTGGGCGCTGTCTGGTCGCCTTCATGGCCTTGATCAACGGGCTCGAGTCTGCGGATGCGAGTGCGTAGAACAGGTTCTGGTTGACCTGAAAATTGAACATCATGTGCATGCGGTCGCCGTCCGCGCCGAAATATTCCATGTCGGTCTCGGGCAGCACGTTGGCTTCCGCAAGTACGATGCAGTCCCCCTGCCGCCACTGCAAAAACTCGCGGAAGCGGCGGAGCATGTCGTACTGCTCCTGCGGCTTGCCGACGTTCGGTCCTTTGCTCGCGATGATGAACGGCACCGCATCCATCCGGAAGCCGGAAACGCCCAGCTGAATCCAGAACCCCATGATCTTGAGAATCTCGGCCTGCACCTCCGGATGTGAGGTGTTGAGGTCGGGCTGGAAGTCGTAGAAGCGATGGAAGTACCACGCCTTGGCCTCGTGGTCGTAGCTCCAGGTCGATTTCTGCACGCCCGGAAATACCATGCCGTGATCGGCGCGCGGCGGTTTCTTCTTCGACCAAACGTACCAATCGCGGTACTTCGAATCGGGGTCCTTGCGCGCCTGCTTGAACCACGGGTGCTGGTCCGACGTGTGGTTGACCACGAGGTCGATGAGCACACGTATGCCACGTTGTTTCGCGCCATGGGTGAATTCGACAAAATCACCAATTGTGCCGTAGCGTGGATCGACGCCGTAATAGTCGGACACGTCGTAGCCGTCGTCGCGATGGGGCGAAACCTGGAACGGCATCAGCCAGATGGCCGTGACGCCGAGACCATGCAGATAATCGAGACGGCGCATCAAACCCTTGAAGTCGCCGATGCCGTCGCCGTTGGAATCCATATAGGTTCCAACCGACAGGCAATAGATCACCGCGTTCTTGTACCAAAGGTCGTTGATCATCGGGCCACGCGCTGGTCGGATCGGAGCCACCAGATCAAAACGCATCGGGAGCGTTTTCGCTCCCTCGGGCCTGACCGCACGTCCGGCGACCATCCGAAGGCCCGAGATACAGCAATCAATCGAGATATTTAGCCGGCATTGTCTCCGGCATTGCCGCCCACAGCAACGCTGTCGCAATGGCGGAAGCGGCCGCCAGGATCAGAAAACCTTCCCAATGGCCGAGACCCTGGAAAATAAATCCGGTTGCGGTGGTGCTGATCGAAGCGGCGATGGCGATGAGGGTGCCGACGGCCCCGCGTACTAAGTTGAATCGGCCGGTACCAGTGGTCAGATCGGTGATCACCAGGATTGTGAGTACGGTGACGGCCGCAGAGCTGATGCCGCCGAGTAATTGAGCTGTCAAAAGTATCGGGACGCTCGCCGAGAATGCAAACAACAGCGTGCGAATAATTTCCAGCCCGAAGCCCAGGAGCAGCAGCGGCTTACGTCCCCACTTTTCGGAATAGAAACCCACCCATGGCGACAGCAGTGCAACCACGATTTGCGGCACGACGATCAAGCCGGCCATGAGTAATGATGCGTATTCGGTCTAGCTTTGCGCCAGGTTCTCGCCAACAACCGGCAGCAGCGAAGCGTCGGCGAATTGGAATAAGAAAACGCAGGCAGCAAAGATGTAGAGATTGCGGCTTTTGCCAAGGTCGAAGATGCGCTGGTAACTCTTGGCCTGCTCGCCCTTTTCCGCGTTACGCGCTCGGGCATAGTCAATTTCGTCGGCGCGAATCCGGCTCAGGGCAATGAGCGCTGGGATACACAACGCGGCAGCGCCAAAGAATATGCCGCTCTTGGCAAAATACTGGCCCGCTAATCCCATTAGGCCCGCGGTTATAGCGTTGCCTGCGGCGTTGAACCGATAGTTGCGCCCAGTCCGAACTGACATTGCTCGCCGACCAACGAGACCAAGGCTGATAGCGGCAATCGCCGGCGTAACTATGCCGGCAGTGAGTCCATGTAGGATCTCAGCTAAGAAGACGAGGGCGAAATTCGGCATCAGCGCAAGGATCAGGGCTGATGCGCAAAGCATGCCAATGCCAATTGCCGCTAGGCCTCGTTTCCACCGCAGTGCATCGACAAGTGCGCCGCCAGGAATCTGGCTGATTACGCCAGCCAGCGTCCCAACAGTGAGTGCCAGACCAACCTGACCTTTTGACCAACCCAGATCAGCAAGATAAAAGGCGACGAAGGCACCGAATGCGGTCTGGACATCGGCCAGAAAGAAATTCATCCAGTCGGGCCCTTGCCGGCTTTGCTGCGAGATGGAGCCACGCAGTGATTTGCGGGCTTCGCGGTACCGCCCAAGCACGCGAGGGAGCGGAGCTAAAGCGGCAATCAGGTTTTTGCTGATTAACTTGTTTTCGAGGCGTAGGTTGATCGGAATCATCCTAAAAAAGCGGTCTGACGATTGACCCTCCCAGACAAAGCAGGTTGTTCTGGAAGTGGTGCCAGACTGGTTATCCGAAATCGAAAGGGTCGCATTGCGGACAGAGAACGCTCCTGGAGAATGGTCGTTCCGTCGGCTCGCGGCGCAGGTCGTCGCGTTGAAGCCGCGTGAGGATTAACCGCATGGATGGGGCCGCAATACGTCGCGATCGACGGTGGCCGATAGAGAGTCAAGAACGATGTCGGCACGCCGGTGATGGCGGGGTCGAGATGTGGGGGGCTAGATCTCCTAAGCTAATTTTTTCAGTTCTTTTTCGACGGCGGCCGCAGAATGCCCGACGTCACGGCCTCGGAGAGCCGCTCTGCTCGCATGTACGGTCGCCAACACGCACTAACTGCTGCTCGAGCGACCGCAAGCGTCGTTCGATTTCACGGACATTGGGGAGCATCGCAGGAATATCCAGCTTGACCAAGCATGGCGCGCCTCCTTGGAAAGGAGAGTCCGACAAGCGTGATGAACGTGCGCCGCTTCACTCGATTACCTCGTCGGCGCGGGCGAGCAGTGAGATCGGGAAGCTGAGACCCAGTGTCTTCGCGATTTTCAAATTGATAACCAGCTCAACCCTCGTGGACTGCTGGACGGGGAGATCAGCGGGCTTCGTGCCTGTAAGAATTCGGCCGGTATAGAGCCCTACTTGATAGTAAGAATCGCTGAGATTCGTTCCGTAACTCATCAAACCGCCGATCACGACGAACTCGCGCCACGGATAGATTGCCGGCACGGCGTAACGAGCCGCCAGCTCCACGAATTGTTGGCGTTGGTTGAACCTGCTCGGGTCGGCGCCAACGAGGAGCGCATTGGCGCGTTGCGGAACTAGCATTGCGAATGCAATCTCGACTTCGCGCTCGTTGCTGGCATTGAGAACAATAATCTGCTGTGAAAGGACGCGGGCGGCGTCCTGTACCTCGTCCACAAGGTTCTTCGAAGCGAGAAAATTCGGGTTCACAAGCAAGGCAATCAAATTGGCATTGGGAACGGACTCGCGCAGAATCTCCAGGCGCTTCGCCTCTAACTCCGTGCTGAACTGGGTGATGCCTGTGACATTGCCGCCTGGATGATTGAGGCTGTCGACCAGACCTGTCTTGACCGGATCAGTGCCGAGGCTGAACACGACGGGAATCGTCGAGGTCGCGGCCTTGGCCGCGTGAGCTGCCGGTGGCGCGCCCGCGACAATGACCGCCACTCGCCGTTCAATTAGTTCCGCCGCCCGCGCCGGCAGCCGTTCATATGCACCGTTTGCCCAACGATATTCGAAAGCAACGTTTCGGCCTTCTATAAAGCCGGCTTCCCTCAAGCCGCGATGGAGTGCTGCCTCAGGAGCGGCTCTGCCGATCCGCTGCCGAGCCAACCCACCACTGGCATTAGCGATTGCTGCGCGCGGGCGGGGAGCGGCCAGGCCGCTGCCGTGCCGCCGAGCAGCGTGATGAAGTCGCGACGCCCGATGCAAGCTGTCATCTGATCCACCCGGCCTGAAGGGATGGTGCGGCCAACGATAGCACAAATCGCAGCGGCGTTCCCCAAGATAAGAGGGGCTTTCCGTCTCCGCTTCCCTAGCCTATTAGTCCCACATGTTGCAGCGTACCTTTCCGGCCGGCTTTATCGCGCCGTGCCTCCCAACCAAAACCGATAAACTGCCTTCCGGCAGCCAATGGCTGCACGAGATCAAGCACGATGGCTTCCGGGTTGTCGCACGCAAGGATGGCGACCGCGTGCGGCTCTACAGCCGCCCCGGCAATGACATGACTCGCCGCTTCCCGCTGATTGCCGAGGCGCTGACGGGCCTGCGTTCACGCTCCTGTATCATCGATGGGGAAGCCGTCGCGTGCGACGACAGCGGGCTCGCATCGTTCGAGCGTATCCGTTACCGCCAGCATGACGGGGACGTGTTCCTGTACGCCTTCGACCTCATCGAGTTGAATGGCGACGACCTGCGCCGTGACCCTCTCCAGGTCCGCAAGGCCACGCTGGCATCTATCCTGGCCAAGGCCCGTTCCGGTATCCGGTTCAACGAGCATATCGAAGGCGACGGCCCGACCGTCTTCGCCCATGCCTGCAAGATGGGGCTCGAAGGCATCGTGTCGAAGCGGAAGGACTCGGCCTACCGCTCAGGGCGCTCGCCCGACTGGCTTAAAATGAAGAACTCGGATGCACCGGCTGTGAAACGCGAAGCGGAAGAGGAGTGGCGACGGTGAAAAAGGACTGGGCGGCGGCGACCTTAGGGCGAAGTCTTTTCCCCCGAGCAGAGGCCATCCCGCAGTCGTTAGCGATGGCCTTCATGCGAATGATGATGGCGCATGCAAAATTTGAATCAGAGGTGCGCGCACTGCAAAGCACTATAGCCAACGACCTAAACTACGGAGAGCAACCAGGAAATCGGTGGCCGACGGACAAACGGCCAAAGCGCATGGTTAAGCTGATCGAGGAAAAGCTTGGCCAGATTCCGGAGACGAAGGCTATAGAACAGCTGCTGCAAGACGCCTTCGACCCGACCAACCAACGTAACCATCTTGCGCATGGCATATGGTGGGCCTTCGATCCCCAGACGGCGAGTATCCACGTCCGGGGCGGTATACAGCGAGAAGACGAGGATCAGTTTGGCAAGTACTCCGAAGAGACCATTTTGGCCATCGCTGATCGGTTCGAGACACTAGAAGCAGATTTGTACAAGCTCCGAAGCGGCATCGGGGATGCGAAGGAAAGTAACGCGCCTTCCACCCCCCTTGCGCCTCCTCTGTCGACGTCGGGCTGTGTCCGCGGCGCCTTGCGCTACGATTGCGCGTCGCAGCCCTCGATGATGAAGAGATCGAGCTCGGCTTTGCCTTTGCGCAGCGCGGCGGCGGCTTGGTACTCCGGCGAGCGGTAGCAATCGAGCGCCGCCCGATAGCTCGGAAATTCGAGCACGACGGTACGCCCACGCACCTTGCCCTCCACCACCTCGCGCTGGCCGCCGCGCACCAGGAAGCGCCCGCCATATTTGCCGAAGGCCGCCATGTCGGCGGTCATGTAGGCCTTGTAACCCTCGGGCTCGGTGACATCGACGTGCGCGATCCAGTAGCCCTTGCGGGACGCGGCCGCCGGCTGCGGCGCCGGGTGGTCCGGCGGCACGCCGTCGTAGCCCTCGATGACCACGAAATCGCAAACCGAATGGGGAAGGCGCAGCGGCTTCGCGCGCTGATATTCCGCGGAGCGGTAGCAGGCGAGCGCGGTGGCGTAGTCCGGAAATTCGCGCAGCACATTGCGCGAGCGGCTTCTGCCTTCCACCACTTCCTGCGCGCCGCCCCGCACCAGCGCGCGTCCGCGATACTTGTCGTGGGCCGCAGGGGTTGCGGCCATGTACGCCTTGTACCCTTCCAGGTCGCTCACATCGATGTGCGGAATCCAATAGCCCTTGGCCATCTCGCCCTCCCTGTCATGGCTGCGCCGCGCCGGCGATTTCAGCGATGATCGCGCCCGCAGCGGCCTTCGGATCGGCCGCCGCGAGGATCGGCCGGCCGACCACGAGATGATCGGCGCCGGCGGCAATGGCGGCGGCCGGCGTCATGATGCGCTTTTGGTCACCGGCCGCGGCGCCGGCCGGCCGGATGCCCGGCGTCACCAGCACCATGCCAGCGCCGATCATCGGGCGCAGCAGCGCCGCCTCCTCGCCCGAGCAGACGAGCCCGTCGATACCGACGTCGCGCGCCTGCGCCGCGCGTTCGCCGACCAGCTCTGAAACCGTGAAATCATAACCGGCCGCGGCGAGATCGGCGTCGTCGTAGGAGGTGAGCACGGTGACGGCAAGAAGGCGCAAGGCGGAGCCTTTGCGCGCATCGACCGCGGCGTGCATGGTCTGGGGATAGGCGTGCACCGTGAGAAACGATGCCCCGAGCCGCGCAACGCTTTCGACGCCCCTGGCAACAGTGTTGCCGATATCGTGCAGCTTGAGGTCGAGGAAGACGCGCTTGCCCGCGCTGGCGAGCGCGCGCGCGAAGTCGATCCCGCCCGCAAAGGCAAGCTGATAACCGATCTTGTAGAACGAGACGGTTTCGCCGAGCCGTGCGACCAGCGCCTCCGCCTCGGCAATCGAAGACACGTCGAGGGCGACGATCAAACGCTCGCGCGGATCAAGCTTCACGGCCGACCTCCTCCTCGGGTGTGGATGCGGTGCCGCGTCGCAACCCCCTCATGCCAAGAGCTTGGCGGTGTCGATGAGCTTGCGCACCACGACCTTGAGCTGGCCGGCCGCGCGCGTATCCTTGAGCTCGTCCATCTCATCAAAGGCCTGCTCGGCATTCGGCACCGTCACTTGCTCCGCGATCACCAGTGCCCGGCAGCCAACCGCCAGCACTTGGCGCAGCGCCAGCAACGAATGCGTCGCGCCGGAACGGCCGGGCGAGGCGCCCCCCAGGGCGAAGACGCGGTTCTGGTAGGCCGCGAGCGGCGGATCGCCGCGCTCGCGCACCGCCGAGATCCAATCGATCGTGTTCTTGATCAGCGGCGTAATCGAGGCGTTGTATTCGGGACTGGCGATGAACACGCCCTGATGCGCGGACATCAATTGCTTGAGTTTGACCGCATTAGGCGGCGGCCCGGCGGTCTCGGCGCTGTCGGCATCGTAGATCGGCAGCGGATAATCCAAGAGCGAAATGCGGGTGACGTCGGCATCCGCCAGCATCAATTCCTTGGTCGCGAGCGCCGCAAGCCGCACATTGTACGACTTTGCCCGCAGCGAGCCGGGAATGACCAGGATTTTCGGGACGGCCATGGCAGACGATGGATGGCGGATTCAGACGACATGATACGCACATGTCCCATCGTTTGTCGTCAGTCCCTTCGATACACCCATACCCGCGCCGGCGGAATATTCATCCACACCCGCTCGGACGCTTCCGCGCTCACGCGATCGAGCCGCTTCGGGATCGGCGCAACCGCATTGTAGGTGAACTGTACGAAGGGCGCGCCCGGCGACATCAGGCCGAAGGCTTCGAACAGCAGCCGCAGGCGCATGCGCAGCGGCTTGGTGAAGAGCGGCAGGCCGGATACCACCCCTGCAGCCGGTTGTTGCAAGACGCCGGTCAGCAGACGCTTAAGGCCGTAGGCATCGCCCTGTACCACGGTCGCGGCCGGATAACGCGCGCGCAAGAGGCGGCAGAAGATCGGATCGAACTCGACCAGCACGAGTCGCGACGGGTCAATCCCTTGCGCGAGCAGCGCCTCGGTGACCGGCCCGGTGCCGGGGCCAAGCTCGATCACCGGACCCGGCCGGCTCGGATCGATATAGGCCGCCATTGTGCGCGCGAGCGCCCGGCCCGACGGGGTCACGGCGCCGGTGGTCAGCGGCTTCTCGATCCAGGAACGGATGAAGCGCACTTCGTCGTCGAGGCGAATGCCGTTCCTCTGTTCGAAGCGGCGGATGCGCGTCTCGATCTTCTTTTTTTGCGTGTCGAATTTCTGCTCGAACTTTTTTCTGTGAGTTTCGAACTGATGTTCGATCTTTCTTTCGAACGCGCCCTTGCGCTGCTCGAACAGCTGAATGTGCTGCTCGATCGTTCTTTCGAGCGCGTCCTTTCTCAATTCGAAAAGGCGCTTCTGTTTTTCAAGCTTCTGCTCGAGCAGTTGCAGGGCTGGGAGCGGCATCTTGGGGCTAACGCTACAGAATAGCTGCCGATTTCACCCTGCAACCGGTAAAGGGCGCGAGTGCAAGGGTCAAGCGGCAATTTGCTCAAGCCGAGCCGGAACGACCCAAGAACTCTTTGACCTTGCCGAAGAATCCCGCCGCTTCCGGCTGCGTGTCCTGGGACGACAATCGTTCGAATTCGTTCAGCAATTCGCGCTGTCGCTTGCTAAGCTTTTGCGGCGTCTCGACCAGAACTTGAATGTACATATCGCCGGTTTGTTTGGAGCGCAGGACCGGCATGCCCTTGCTTTGAAGGCGGAAGCGCCTTCCCGATTGGGTGCCTTCCGGCACCTTCACGCGACTATGGTTGCCGTCGATGGTCGGCACCTCGATCTCGCCGCCGAGCGCCGCGAGGACCATGGAGATCGGCACCCGGCAGTATAAATCGGCGCCCTCGCGCTGGAAGAACGGATGTGCGCCGAGCGCGAGGAAAATGTAGAGATCCCCGGCCGGTCCACCGCGCACGCCCGCCTCGCCCTCGCCCGCGAGCCTTATGCGGGTGCCATCCTCGACGCCGGCGGGAATGCTGACCGAGAGCGCACGCTCGCGCGTCACCCGCCCCGAGCCCGAGCAGGACGGGCAGGGATTATCGATGACTTGGCCGCGGCCCTGGCAGGCCGGACAGGTCCGCTCAAGCGTAAAGAAACCTTGGGCGTGACGGATGCGTCCCTGACCGCCGCAGGTCGGACAAGCCTTGGGTTTGGTGCCGGTCTTGGCGCCCGAGCCGGAGCAGGCCTCACACGTCACCGAGGTCGGGATGCGCACCTGGGCGGTCTTGCCGGAATAGGCTTCCTCCAGGGTGATCTCCATATTGTAGCGCAGATCGGCGCCGCGCTCGCGGCCGCCGCCGCGTCCGCGGCGACCGCCGCCCATGCCGAACAGGTCATCGAAGATGTCGGCGAAGGCGGAAGCCACATCGCCGAAGCCGTGCGCCGCGCCGGGGCCGGCATGCTCGAAGGCGGCGTGGCCGAAGCGGTCATAGGCCGCGCGCTTGTCGGGATCCTTGAGGATCTCGTAGGCCTCGTTGATCTCTTTGAAACGGACTTCGCAGCTCTTGTCGCTGGGATTGCGATCGGGGTGCCACTTCATCGCGAGCTTGCGGAAGGCGGATTTCAGCTCACCCTCGTCCGCCGTGCGCTCGACCCCCAGAACGTCGTAATAGCAGCGCTTGGCCATGCCCGCGTCCACCCCCGTCATTTCCGCCGCAGCGTCGTCAAATCCGACCCGGTCACTCATGGTGCTTTGAAAAAGATGCACCCCTGGGGTTTTGGCCCCAAGGGTTTGGTTGCAATCGAAAACGGCATTGCAAAGGCCTCGCCGAGGTTAGGCCGATTTTTTGTTCTTCTTGTCGTCGTCGACCTCGGTGAATTCCGCGTCGACGACGTCCTCGTTCTTGCCGCCGGAGCCATCACCGCCGGACCCAGCGCCGCCGGGACCACCCGCCGCGGCACCTTCCTGGGCCTGCTTGTACATGGCCTCGCCGAGCTTCATCGAGGCTTGCGCCAGCGCATTGGTCTTGGCCGTGATCGCCGCAGCGTCGCTGCCCTTGAGCGCTTCCTTGAGGTCGGCCATCGCGTTCTCGATCGCGCGCCGATCGCCTTCGCCGACCTTCGAGCCATGCTCGGCGAGCGCCTTCTCGGTGGCATGCACCAGCGCCTCGGCGTGGTTCTTCGCTTCGACCTCGGCCTTGCGCTTCTTATCCTCTTCGGCGTGCGATTCCGCATCCTTGACCATGCGCTGGATGTCAGCCTCGGACAGGCCGCCCGACGCCTGGATGCGGATCTGCTGTTCCTTGCCGGTGCCTTTGTCCTTGGCGTGCACGTTGACGATGCCGTTGGCATCGATATCGAAGGTCACCTCGATCTGTGGCACGCCGCGCGGCGCCGGCGGCAGCCCGACCAGGTCGAACTGGCCGAGCAGCTTGTTATCGGATGCCATCTCGCGCTCGCCCTGGAAGACGCGGATCGTCACCGCGTTCTGATTGTCCTCCGCAGTCGAGAACACCTGGCTCTTCTTGGTCGGAATCGTGGTGTTGCGGTCGATGAGCCGCGTGAACACGCCGCCAAGCGTCTCGATGCCGAGCGAGAGCGGCGTCACGTCGAGCAACAGCACGTCCTTGACGTCGCCTTGCAGCACGCCGGCTTGGATCGCCGCGCCGACCGCGACGACTTCGTCGGGGTTGACGCCTTTGTGCGGCTCCTTGCCGAACAGTTGCTTGACGACTTCCTGCACCTTCGGCATGCGCGTCATGCCGCCGACCAGGACGACCTCGTTAATCTCGGCCGCGGACAGGCCGGCATCCTTGAGCGCCAGCCGGCACGGCTCGACGGTCTTCTGCACCAGATCGTCCACCAACGCCTCGAACTTGGCGCGGGTGAGCTTCATGGTCATGTGCTTGGGACCGGATGCGTCGGCGGTGATGAACGGCAGATTGATTTCGGTCTGGGTGGTGGAGGAGAGCTCGATCTTCGCCTTCTCCGCGGCCTCCTTGAGCCGCTGCAGCGCAAGCTTGTCGCGTCGCAGATCGATGCCTTGCTCCTTCTGGAACTCGTCGGCGAGATAGTTGACCAGACGCATGTCGAAGTCTTCGCCGCCGAGGAAGGTGTCGCCGTTGGTCGACTTCACCTCGAACACGCCGTCGCCGATTTCCAGAATCGAAATGTCGAAGGTGCCGCCGCCGAGGTCATAAACCGCGATGGTGCCGCTCTTCTGCTTGTCGAGGCCATAGGCCAGCGCGGCCGCCGTCGGCTCGTTGATGATGCGCAGGACTTCGAGGCCGGCGATCTTGCCGGCGTCCTTGGTGGCCTGGCGCTGGGCGTCGTTGAAATAGGCGGGCACCGTGATGACGGCCTGCTCGACCTTCTGACCGAGATAGGCCTCCGCCGTCTCCTTCATCTTTTGCAGGACGAAGGCGGAAATCTGCGAGGGCGAATAGGTCTTGCCTTCGATCTCTACCCAGGCATCGCCGTTCGAGGCGCGCACGATCTTGTAGGGGACAAGCTTCTTGTCCTTGTCCACCATCGGGTCGTCGTAGCGGCGGCCGATCAGCCGCTTGACCGCGAAGATGGTGCGCTCCGGGTTGGTCACGGCCTGGCGCTTGGCCGGCTG
>Ga0070699_100002959_pt1 | contig 15099 bp, 15 predicted proteins | sample KBSK1503metaG_FD_65473 | JGI IMG/M metagenome (GOLD analysis project Ga0070699, IMG submission 65473) | Corn, switchgrass and miscanthus rhizosphere microbial communities from Kellogg Biological Station, Michigan, USA - KBS K1-50-3 metaG | ecosystem: Host-associated > Plants > Roots >...
AAATACAGACCCAGCGCCGGATGGTACGCGCTATGCGGGAAAGCCAGCCGTAACTGAATTTTGGGAGAACTTTTTTCGTGAATCGCCGAAGGCTCATATTGATATTGAAGAAATTTTCGGATTGGGGAATCACTGCATCATGCGCTGGAAATACACCTGGGGTGACGGCCACGTCCGTGGGGTGGATATCTTCCAGGTGAAGGAAGGACTCATCAGCGAGAAGTTGTCTTATGTCAAAGGATGATTGTCCCGGAAGTATCGAATCAGCCACTGGTTGACTTAACGCACAAATACAAACGAACCCTCTATCTTGTGAGGATTTCGTAAACTTTTTCTTGCCTATACCAAAGTACAATCTTTGATATTACTTACCGGGATTTTGACAAAGGAACAAAATGAAATCAAAGATAATTTCAACACTAATCGTGGTCAACTTATTGGTCGCCTGTGCACGTTTGACCTCAGATCTCACCACACTAGGAGCTACAGCCACTGCAGCCCCAACGCAAACTCCCTATCCAACCGTGACGTTGATACCATCTCCGACCGTGATTCCAACTTTTACTGCTGTAGTATTAGAGAACTCCAGCATACCCGACATATACCAAAGGCCGGAGACGAGTGGTTGGACTGCAATGATTGCGCAAGAGCCCCAGAATGCTGAACTCTACTATCGAAGGGCAGACGCAATTTATATTGCCACTCCGGCAAGAGGTAGTCTCGAGATTTATCGAGATACTCTTAATATTGCCTTACAAGATATCAATACAGCTATTGCCCTGCAACCAGACAATGGCGACTACTATTACCTGCGGCGGAGTATTTATGACAAACTTACAGGAACAACAGAATATATCGTTGACCAGCAAGCTATTAGTCGGTTGGCGCTGGAAGATGCTTACCAGGAGGCCAGACTGGGCACACCGTTCAATGCATATCCGGACCGCATCATTATCAATGAATTGATTGCCACAGACCAATGTGACCTGGCTTTGACTCAAGTCGAAGAATTGATCAAGGAGTTGCCAGCCGGCGATATCTCTTTGGGCGGCTTGTTGCACATTCGATCACGAGCCTATGCCTGTCTTGGTCGTCTGGAAGATGCCCTTCAATCTGTCAACGATTCCATGTTTAATAATGAATATATGGAGTATAAAAATACTTTGAAGGTTCAATATCTGATTTTGTTGGGTAAATATGATGAAGCGCTACCAATGCTCAATGAAAAAATCTGCAATTGTGAATTTCCAGGATGGAATTACTATCTCAGGGCAGAAATCTACTTCAACACTGGGAAAAAGGATCTGGTTCAAGATGAATTGATTACTGGAATGCCCAAAACCTGGCAAAGAGGCGGCATGTTGCCGTATGTGGAAGCTCAAATGGCACTGGACGAAGGTCGAACCGAGGATGCGATTCCGCTCCTGCAATTCGCTGAGGCTACTTTCTCCGACCCAATTTACAATTCACTGCGCTGGAAGGTTCAAGAACTTCTCCAAGAATTAGGCGCTGAACTGTGGGTAGTAACTCCCTCAGTATCTATTCCTGGGACTTCGACGCCTTAATATCTCCTCAGCCCCACTACTAGACGCGTCATACCCAGCGCGGCTAAAAGTACCAGTCCCACTGCGATCTCAAATGGAAGTCTGTTGATATGAATTACATCACTCAACCACGCCAGTCCAAACCCCAGGAGTGCCACAATGCCTGCACGCTCCAAATGACGGCGTTCCATGCCGCGTATATCATCAGTTGGCCCCGCATAGCTTAATCTCCGTGCAAAGTCAGACAGATCCCAGCCTAGCAAGCCGCCCAATGCACCGAGTAACATCCACAGCGTGGTAAATTGATTCCACACGCCATAGCCCGCGCCAACCAGTGTGAGTAGAAATGCAACGGAGGAAACCCAATAATATTTACGCCAGTGTGCCAGAATCCACAGGATGCTCAACCAAATAAACCAGCGCGCGTGGTCAGCCTGCCCTGCTTGAAAATACCCAATCGCTAGTGAACCAGTTCCCAGTATTATGCTCATTATCAGTGCCACAATCGTCATTTACTTCTCCACACATGTGCCGCAGAGTCACTGAGCCACAGAGAATCATAAAACTCTGTGATGTTGTGTCTCTGTGGCTAAATTTATCTCCCAATAGCGCGCAACCACCCGGGCGGACGAGATAGCATCCGTTGTACAACCTGATCAAATGGCTGCGCTACATCCCAATCCAAAATTTGGACACCCGCGCGACGTACTTTCTGCAATAACAACGTGCGCTCCATATGAATCACACGCCCCGCCAGTTCCATATTGCGAGTCTTTGACAAATAGGAAAGTTCAAACTTCACGGGGTTCGGACTGATCACCAGCACCTGATACCCCTGTGCGCGCAAACGGATGAGTGGCGTCAGGTCATCTTCATGCAGCGGCGAGACCAAAATGATCTGCGATTCAGGGGGGAACAAACGCGTCGGCAAATGTTCCAGACCCGCAAACACCTCACTACCACCGGGCCTGGCATGCGCCAGAGAGTACAAAATCTTTTCGCGTTGAATTTTTCCATAACCGGGAATCGTCCAACGCAGGAATGCAGCGTAGACCAGCAAGCCCACGCGATTGCCCTGCGTCAACAAGGCATCGCCTAACGCCGCCGCAGCTTGCACAGAATATTCAAACAGCGAGTGATGCCGCGCAAACTCGTTCGTTCGCAAACGCCCATCCAAAATGATACCTACATCTGCGACGCGTTCGTGTTGAAACTCGTTCGCGTATAACACATCCTCCTCATGTGCGCTCGCCCGCCAATTGATGGCACGCGGCGGGTCACCGGGATGATACTCACGGACGCCGAAAAACTCCGTCCCTGTGCCGCCTGCTCTGGCTGGGATCGAGCCTGCATAGACTCGGGTTCGTCTTGGACGAATCGCCACATGACGTAAACGCATCACCAGCGGGAAGATAAATAACTGTCCCTTCGCCTCCAACTGGACCTCGCGACTGGTCACTGCCAAAAGGTCATTGACTTTCACCCGAACCGACTCAAATCCATAACCACCCCGCGGACCAGTAACCGTATAAGCAAAAGTGTAGGATGACTTTCTCGGAAGCCGAATCAGGTGTCGATTGAAGCCGACGCGCAGGTTTAAGTCCGCTGGCAAAATATCTTCAATCAATACTTCTTCAAGATGCGAGCCGCGATTGGTAAGTGTCACCGTGACAGTCACATCGGCATTAGGTAGTGTACGTTCGGTGCTGAGGTGGCGCGTGGCTTCGAGTTTGATTTCATCCGGCGAAAATAAAAATCCCGCAAGCAAATACACGATCAGCGGCAGGGCCAACGTAATGAACTCGCCGCGCACTGTGACAATGCCCGTGAGGATCAGTGTATATGAGATAAAGCCAAGGAGTAAGGAACGCGACAAATGACTACCCAACGAACAAATTATTTGACCACAGGGATGGGAGTCTTCTCCACCGAATCGCGGATGACATCATCGGCCACCGAACGCGACATCCAATATTCAGGCTGGAGGATTACGCGATGACCCAAAATCGGAGTAGCATAGCGTTTGATATCATCTGGGATGATAAAGTCGCGTCCATCCAGGGCGGCGTTGGCACGTGACATCTTGAGGAAGGCCAGCGACCCGCGCGGACTTGCGCCAACCGCAACGCGGCGGTCGGTGCGGGTGGCATGAACAAGCGACGCAATATAATTTTCGAGATCCGCATCCACATGGACGGTTTCGACGGCTTCGCGCAATTCAAGGACTTGCCTGGCCTTTGTGATCTCACTTAACTCCACTTCATCCTGTTTGCGTTCGCGGCGGCGGCGTAGAATTAATTTCTCCTCTTCCAATGTAGGATGCCCCACTGTAAGTTTCAACATAAACCGATCCAGCTGCGCTTCAGGCAATGGGAATGTGCCCTCATACTCGATTGGATTCTGCGTGGCCAGCACGAGAAAAGGCTCAGGCAAAGGCAACGTCTCGCCTTCAATCGTGACCTGCCCCTCCTGCATCGCTTCCAACAAAGCAGACTGGGTCTTCGGAGAGGCGCGATTGATTTCATCTGCCAGTACGATGTTGGCAAACACTGGGCCTTTACGTAATTCGAATTTATTCTTTGTGCGATTGAAGATATATCCACCGGTGATATCACCCGGTAGCAGATCGGGCGTGAACTGGATGCGCTTAAAATCCAAACCCAGTGCTTTTGCAAAACTGCGTGCGATCAAGGTCTTTCCAAGCCCCGGGAAATCTTCGAGCAACATATGTCCGCCTGCGAGCACGGAAGCCATCATCATTTCGAGTAGAGTACGCTTGCCCACCACGGCGCGTTCCACTTCGGCGATCACTTGTTTGGAAATTTTTGAAACGACGGAAATGTCTGCCACATTGTCTCCATAATTTAGGTGATAGTCACTTTAAAAGTGACTATCACCTTGTTTTGACTCTAAAAACTCCACTACTTCTTTTATATCGTGATCAAGCGGCGTCTTTGGTGGCGGCGCGAAATCACTCCACCCGCCTTGTGGAAACTCCGCGAATGAACCGTGTAAGCCTTTTTCGAGATAATTTTGAATCTCAGGCGTTGCCTCCCAGCCTTCTGTAGTGAGTGGAGTGAAGATGGAACGCGGCTTACCATGTTCACGCTGCAAAAGAATCTGATAGGCCAGTTTGCCAAGGCGATTTGCCACCGTCCATTTGAAGTAAATGCCCCGGTCTGATTTTCGAAGTGTGCGGGCCAGGCTTTCCACCTGTCCGTATTCATGTTTTTCGTAAGGAATCAATTTATTGATCGGTTTTAAGTCGGGCAAAATGCTTTGAATCAGAAAAACCAGCGCAATGATAAATATCCCGATCCACCAGATCGTCTGAGGAATAGAAAGATACAATATATTCAACAACCATAAAATGTAAGCCAATGGGATGACGATTAACTGGTAAACAACCTCCCGTAACGGAAACACCAGCAGGCCCGCAATGACAGCGACTCCCAGGAACAGCAAACCGCGCTGCCACTTCATACAGGCTCCCCGCAATACTGCAAGATCGTAGTGAGACAAGTCACTGCTTCGTTCACCATCTTCGGGTCAGAACGGCGTTGACCGTAGCGCGCGGCCTCAAATAAACGTGTCAGTTGTTTAACGGCCTCACCTGGCAACCCGGCCTGTTCAAGTCGTACTGCAAACTCGTGCGGGGTCACGGAAGCGCCACGATCCAAATTCCTTTTCTCAGACACCACATCGCTCATACGGAAATAACAATTCATGATCACATCGGTCGAATCGCGACCTGAAGCCAGGTCGCGTAGAGATGTGCGCGCGATACCTGCCAGTTTTTGCGACAAATCCAAAGCGCCTGGCTGATTCAGTTCCTGCCAAACCAAATAAACTCTGCGCGCAACAAACACTGCCACTACCAGAACCCCAAAACTGATGAGATATGTCAGCCAGGAGGAAGAAGTGGGCGGCGTAAAGACAGGCGGAGGGATGGTTTCTATTGTTGTTGCAGGCATATCGCTCGAGGGTGAAAAAGCTAGGCTTAGGCGCGCCAGCACTTCAGGATACTTTTTGAGGAGGATGTAGAAAACCCAATAGGTAACTGAAACTCGAAACAGCAACAGGAGCAGGCGTTTACGTGCTTCCGGGGAAAGCAACAGGGCAAGCAACACAAACATCGTCATTACCAATCCCCAAAAGAGCAATTGTGTTTGTAAAGGAACGGCAAGGACGTTATTAATCAAATCAGCAGGATTGACACGGGCGGACGGCGCCTCACCCCGCTCGAAAGCCTGCGACCCTCGAAAGGACATGCTTTCCATGCCAATTGCCAGTTCTGTCAGAGCCCCCAACGCCAGGACTGCTAAAAGGCTAACCAAAAGCTTATTCGCAAGGAATGAACGCATGACAGTAGGGAATTTTACCATTGGGACTATAATTACCAACACCCTCGCCATGACCGAATCAACAAACGATTGCTCTGCCCCACTTCATCCCCAAGCGGTGGAGGGATTGCGCCTGTTCAACGCAGGGGAATATTTCGAAGCTCATGAAGCGTTAGAAGATGCATGGAATGCGGAAAAAGGCAGAGTGCGGGATTTGTATCGAGGAATTTTGCAGATCGCAGTGGTCTACCTGCACATCACCCGCGGTAATTACAACGGCGCAGTCAAGGTGTACAGTCGCAGCCAGAAGTGGATGCGAGACTGGCCGGATCTCTGTCGTGGCATCCACGTGGAAGAGTTGCGCCGCGACGCAGCAGCCGCGATCAACGAAGTAATGAGGCTTGGTGCAGAAAAAATGAGGGAATTCGACAGGTCACTTTTGAAACCTGTCAGATGGGAATCAGGTTCAGGGAAACAGAAGCAGGCTCGTACTGAGCGGGAGGCGAAGTATCTCTGTGACCGATGCGGGAGCGAAATGTACGAGAAGAATTGCAAAGTTACCTGTCCCAATTGCGGAAATCGATTCGATTGTTCTGATTTGAATATTTATTTTGATTAAGTAATCCAAGGTGCGACCCTATTGGATATAAAGTTTGTCAAAACCTTTTCCACGGATGTCACGGATTTGCACGAAAAAGCCACCCAATTCAGCAGGTTGGCTTTTGATTAGCTCCTTGGCGATCCTTAACTCAGAATCCGTGTCACTCTGTGTAATCCGTGGCTGAGTCCTTAGGTTTGGGTTTAACCATATATTTCACTTCACCAAACGAAACGTCTTGGCACTAGTCTCAAAGGTGGCAAGCATATTGTAGAAGTCGGTGATCTCTGCGGTGTATTGAACATACCAAACCGTGCTCCCATCCAACACGACGTACGTTAACTCATTGATATCGGTGTTGTTATTCCCTTTACGTCCACTGAAAACCAGGCGCGTCGCTGAAAGCCCGTTGAGATTCACTTTGGAGCGTTCGCTCACCAGCGGACCCAACGCCGCCAGCCGATCATTGAGGAATTTGTCGAAATCGTCTGTAAGCGGTTCATAAGCAACAGTCACATAGACCTTGTTGGCCGATTTCGCTGCATAGGTACCGCGCAGGGAGAGATCGAGTATGGGCGAATTTCCCAAACCTGTGATTAAGGTATCGGGGCTGGCAGATTTATACCCAGGTAACATCCAAATTTCATGGAGTGGTGTTTGATGCTGTTCCCACCCGGTTGGGATCAACGTCTCATATGGCACGGGGGTCGGAGCCGGTGTGGAGGTTGGGGTGGCATTTACAATTAAGGTTACGGTAGGTTGTACAAAAGCTGTAGGCGGAATCACCTGGTTCCCCCCGCCCCCCTTGCTGATGACCAGCCACCCCACAATGCAAAATAAAAGAAACGCAAACCCAGCCAAACCAGCCAGAATCCCGATTTGCGTGATTGTCATGCCAAGATATTTGCGGTTTTGATTCATCCATCCTCCAGATTTGGGTGAAAGTTGATGTTTACCGCTTGTCTCATAAATAACTTTACTTTATATAGATTTACAGGTTGAAATCAGATTACAGAAATAAAGTAAATAGGCGGCACTCAATAAATCATACCTGCTTGCATGGGGGTTTGACCGTTATAACATCATGACCAAATCCGCTCTACGGGACAGAGCTTCCCAGCACTGGAGCATCCGGGCTGGACGCCCAGCCGCTTTCAAAGAAATATTCCTGCAAAAATTCAGCGCGCTCCTGCTCGTTCATCAAGCGCGGACGGGAAAAATCTTCCAGCATACCTGTGATCAACTCAACGCTGATCAACTGTCCATTGTAGACTACGTAGCGATCATAAAACTCGCGACGAATCCCTTCTGGCATCCAATCGAAGTTTCCCATTTGGTCAAAGAACAAATTACCAAGCCCATAATGAATGAATGTATCCCCATAAAACTCCATGACCTTGGCATAATGCGCCTGGCTGCCACTGACGATGGTCGCGCCCGCATCCGCCACGCGTTTGAAATCCTTCACCTGCAGCGGGTTCGGGGGTGCCGCATAATCTTCATACCACTGAAAAGTAAAGATCACGAGATAGCCTTGAGACTTTAATTCTGAGACCTTCATCGTGAGATAATCAAAGTCACAAGGTGTGGCTCCCGAATGACCCTCAGAGGCGACCTTGAAGTTATCCACATCGGGGCGATTGCAGCCCAGGAAGGCGATCTTATTTCCGTTGACGTCAAACAAAGCTGGCTGAAATGAATCCTCCAAGTCCGCTCCGCCGCCAAAATACGGAATATTGTCTGCCTTATAGATCGAGAGTGTCTCCTCCATGGCGCCGCGACCATAATCGGCAAAATGATTGCCCGTCAGCTCAACCACGTCCATGCCAACATCGTTGAGCAGGGCGATGTATTTCGGGTCACTGCAAAAGACCAGGCGCCCCGAATTGGGGTTGGGCGCGGGGCAACCAGTCATAAACGGGATTTCATTGCTGATGTGAGCGATATCCGCTTCACGCAGCAAGTCACGAATTTTTTCGCCAGGATACGTAACGCCCTTGACTTCCATCTTGGCTGCCGTCGCACGCACGAGAGCGGTCACACCCGTGAGGATCACAGTGGTCAGTTTGGAAGCATCGTAATTGGTGGAGGCAAGATTGAAAGCTGAAGAAACAGCTGCCCCTGAGGGTTGAAGCGAAAAAGGGACAACGAGCGGATACTTCGTCACATCGAATCCTTTTCGAATCGGTGACTGACCGTCAATCGTCAAGACCTTCCAGCGCGGCGACAACTCTTCAAATGGGACGATGGCCCACGCGGAATCCGCCCAGGCGGTATCCAGCATTTGACTTTCATCCACGCTGCGCACCGACCCGGAAGCTGGTTCGCCCCAAAGCGCCGTGAACGCCGCAAGAGTGGACTCTACCATCAGAAGCGGTTGGCCATTGAAGGACGCCGTTGACCCACTCCATGTGGCTTGTAACTCATCTGCCGTAACGTCATCGCGAACAGTTGGGAATGGCGCAACCAATGCATACACCCACTGAAATTGGACCTGGGTGGATGTCGATGATGGAGTCAACGCCACATCCAGCATAAAGCCAGCCTCAGCAGGCAGATTGAGCGCATCCACTTGTTCACGCAAAAGACGCGGAACTGCATTACCAATGATCTTTTCCACAGGCAGCGTTATGGGAAGCGCCGTTGGAACTGAAGTAGCCGCAAGTTCTGGTGAACCTGCAGGCGTAGAAAGGACAATCACAGGCGAAGGAATGACCGTTGTTGGTGCCTGTCCACCACACGCAGAAAAGAGCAGCGTGAGCAGGAGAAAGTAGATGAGTTTTTTTGAGGGAATATATTTTGATGTCATAATTCAATGAGAATGGCGCGGGCGGGCGCGCCGTCAGAACCCGCAATTTTCAGAGGCAGGCAATACAGGTCGTAAAAGCCGCGCATGATTTTAGAAAGATTCAAACCTTCCACAACGACTACGCCGGCTTTGAGAAGAACCGTATGAGTCGGCACAGAGTCACCATACGGCGCCACCGAGAGATAATCCACCCCCACCAGTTGCACACCGCGCTCCACCAGCCATTCGGCTCCGTCTTCGGTAATGGCAACAAAATCGGTCTGGAATTTGGTTTCACCTTTTGCCCACCAATGTGAGTTGCGCGTGCCAAACAGGACGCGCTTCATCTCGGAGTTAATTTCTGTTCGATCCAGCACTTCGGCTGTGATCTCTTCGATTCCATCGGGCAACTGAACCACATAGCAAGGACCGGTCAACACCTCGAGCGGAAGATTTTCCACAGTACGGCCGTCGTTGAGGAAATGATGCGGCGCGTCCACATGTGTGCCGAGATGCACCGCCGCGCTGATATGGGTCACATTCGCATGAGCGCCCTTATCCATGGATTCAATTTGTTCCAACTTAAGCGCCGGGTCACCGGGCCATGTGGGAAGGGTAGGTGAAATGGTAAGGGAAATATCGTGGATGGTCATGGTATGTTCCTTTCTAACACGAAGGACACAAAGTGCACAAAGGAGAAAGGTTTTACAACTTTGAATACTGTCCTAGGTCTCGGAAACTGAGACAAAGAGTCACGGAGGTTTTCACTTTTTATTCTCAGTGTCTGCGTATCTCAGTGGTTCAAAACTATTTAAGAATTAGGTTCTTCCGTTTTGAGCGGGACTGCCTTATGCGCAAAAATTTTTGCCACGAATTCACACGGATTTTCACGAATTTTTTAGACTAATTCTGTGTAACTTCGTGGAATCTGTGGCTGAAGTTTTGGTCTTTCCCATTAAAAACGGGAGAGCCGAGAATTAATTTCCAAGCTTGAGTTCTGAAAGTGTAAATTGTTTCAATGCATCGACATCGATTGTAACCCCCAAACCAGGTTTGTTCGGAACATCAATGGTACTGTCTTCATTCAACATAAAACGTTCATTCGTGATATCCCGTTGATAATAACGGTCTGAGGCGGAAATATCACCAGGCAAAACGAAGCCGGGTAGAGAAGCCAGAGCCAGGTTCGACGCGCGCCCGATGCCCGTTTCCAACATCCCCCCACACCACACAGGCACATTTCGGGCTTGACACAGATCATGAATCGCAATCCCCTGACTCAACCCACCTACCCGCGCTGGCTTGATGTTGATAATCTTGCATGCTTCCATCTCCAACGCATAACGCGCGTGCCGAGGCGAGACCACACTTTCATCCAAACAAATTGGCGTCTTGAACGCAGACTGCAACAGGCGGTGATCCCAAATATCATCTTCGAACAAGGGTTGTTCGATCAGCAACAAATTCAAATCATCAACTGCTTTCAACACCTGCGCAGACTCCAGCGTATATGCTGAATTTGCATCCACTTGCAAACGGAGAGTTGGATACGCCGCCCGCACTGCAATTGTTTCATCCACTTCACGACCCGGCTTGATCTTGATCTTGACCCGTTGATAGCCTTGCTCAACATACGCATCGACGGTGCGCACCAACGCCGAAGCGGATTCTTGAATCCCAATCGAGACGCCCACTTCCACTTTGTCGCGCGTACCGCCAAACATCTCCTTCAAGGACTTGTTGTCCTGCTTGCCGAGCAGGTCCCATAAGGCCATCTCCACCGCAGCCTTCGCCAGATGATGACCGCGAATCCGATCCACGCGTTTCTGAAAATCTTCTGCGTTGGTGATATCCTGCCCCAGAATCAATGGAGCAATAAACTCTTTGAGGATATGCCAGGCCGTACCGGTCGTTTCGTAACTATAGCCTGGGTCACGTGAAGCGACGCATTCGCCGTAACCGGTCAACCCCTCCGCTTGCAAGGTGACGATGATGCACTGTCGGTCTGTCTCGCGCCCAAAGGACGTTTCAAATGGCGAGACCAATGGCATGGATATGTGATGGAGAGTAATGGATTCGATTTTCATAATAGGATTACGCCAAGTGTATAATACTTTTCAATCTTGTTCAATGGTGGAGTTACTCTTGAGGTATTTTGTCCTTGAGACCTGCGGTTGGTTTCGACATATCATCTCCTTGAGAATGTTTCGCAAAGACCCACGCCGAGACTGGGTTATTGGAAAATAAGGTTGAGTAAGGATAATCTCGTGGATCATCAATTTAATACTAGCCAAAACTCTAAAGCAGTCACTGGGTCTGCGTTGTTGTTTCTTTGGATTTCTGTTCCACTTCTTATGTATGTCTTTTTGGTAGCCATATTTAGCTTAATTACCAGACAGGCTAATTTGCCTACCGCATTCGTGGCTCTAGCTCTATCAAGCTATGGGCTTTTTCTTGCAATAACACTTCCATTGAATCTCATCAATCAATTCAATAAAGTTCGCGTTGCCAAGAACGGTTTATACGTTGAGGTATATGTTTTTCGATATATATGGAAATTTGTTGATTGGAAAGATGTTTTGGAACTAAAGCTTTTACCTCTGCCAGACCGATGGGGAAAACCTCAGTGGCTGATAAAAGTCAGAGAACTAACATATTGGCATAAGTTAATAAGTCAACACTATGGATGTGGTCCACAACCTGGCATTGTGATTAGTTCAGATTTAATTGATCGGGATAAATTACTTGATACAGTTGAGGGGAAATTAGGGAAGAAACATTCTGGATCTTAAACCAAGTAGTCCACTTATCTTAGCCAATTTACCTAACTTGATATTCAGTTATTTCGGTGTTTGCGATGCTGAAACCATCGAAGCTAATATTTCCTTCGTCACATCTTTCCCGCCATTCAGGTTCACCCATACGCTTTGAATCGTGTAAATTGGTCCCCACGGAATTCCCCACCAGCCCAGCACTAGCGAAAGCAAAGTAAAGGAAAGACCTTTTACAACGGCGTTTTCTTCATGCCGAATGAAATAGATATTCGTTGATCTCCTGAACGTGATAACCAGCAATGAGATACAGTATTGATATACAACAAATTTCGCGCCTTGCTGTATCTCCTGTTGCAATTGCCCGCCAGACATGATCTCTTCCATGCCAATGATCTTCGCCATAGTTTCTCTCTTTTAAACAGGTGACAGTCACTTTAAAAGTGACTGTCATTTTTCACTCTGCTTTTACTTCTCCCGGCTCTTCTTTAGAGGCTTCGGGGTTCTCTTCTGTCGTCGCCAAACCGGTCTCACCATTACCCGATAGCTTCAAGCCGCGCAGGGCTTCATCCACGCTCATGCCCTCACCGCGGCGCATCCCAGCGGCTGGCGTTCCGCAATAAGGGCAGATATTCCACGGCAATTCCATCAAGCGGTCACAGTTCTCGCAAGTCTTCTTGAGTTTGGTATGACAATTCGGGCAGACCTGCCAGTCATCTTTTACACGGCGTTCGCAGCCGGGGCATAGGGGCAAATCTTCCAAGGCCTGGAGCAAAGCTTCTTCTTCGAGCGTGCGTTGATATTCCTCTTCCAAAGTCCGTGGTGGACGGAGGATCAAATACACCAACACACCGGGCAGATTCAATACAGCCACGAGCAAGGTCGCCAGGGTTTGCACCATGGAGTCGCGTGTACGGGTGCGAATGTCACGATATGTCCAAATAACCAGCGAGATCCACAACGCAGCCAGAAAGGCCGCGCCGAAACCGGTCAACACAAGAATCAAACTGCTCATCAAAGCGGGGTCAAAAGTCATGGTAGTTTGTTGGTTTCTATTGTATCCTATCTCACTGGTGTCGAGACTCAAAAGTCAAAAGAATAATCGAAAATCATGGCGTAGAGTGATGAAAATTCCATTCACCATCGGTCTGGTCCACAAAGGAATTGGTACCAATCACTTCATAGAAAGTGATACCCGGCTTGAGATAGATTCCCAAACCGTTTGCATCGGTCAGCACGAGAGGTTGATTCGCATAAGGTCGACTCCAACGGGCAATGATGCCGATCCCATCCCGAAACACGTAGGCCTCCCCTGAACCAGTCAGGTTAATGTGATAGACCTCGTCCTCCGCCTGAAATGTGTCCGCGAAAGAGTGATACGCAAAGATCATCACCACATTCGCAGCGTGGACTGGGAGAGCAGTAACCCGGTCAACGAGCTGCGCATACTTTTCGGGTTTGTTGTTACGAATATCATCCGTTTCCTGGTAGCGAATATATTCGCCGGTCTCAGGCAGATAAGACCAGTAATGGTAATCATCGTCTGAATAGTAGGTGTACATCAAAGTGCCAGCCACACTGGTCGCGGAAGAATAATCCGAATTGAATATGCCGCCGCGAAAAGAGGGTGCATCATTCTCTAGACCATCTTTCTCAATACAGTCTTTCCACGCGATCGTATTGAAATAAGAGTTGTTATAGACTTCGATCTTGCGCGAAGGCAACAGGCTAAATGGCGGACAGGAACCAAGCGAAGGTACCACCAAATAATCGGCAAAATCTGTGGTTCTGAAATAATCGAGCACACGCGGATCTGCAAATTTAAAGACTAGAAAGGCCTGGTACATGCGCTGAATGTTTTCATCGAAGAACCTGCCCGAGCGTACAGGGCCCACCCACTCCGAGTCATTGCCATAGAACACCGCGATGAAACGTGTGAGACCATCTTCAATGTAATATTCAAAGACCTGGTCAGCCAGTGTCAACCCGGATTGTGGGCGGATATAGCGTGGATAGTTCGCAACTTTGATCGCCAGCGGACGACGATTCAATAATTCGGGGTCGGAAGCAGGCAGTCCGGTCAGTGGGTTGAGGGGCGGAGGCAAAATCACAGCGGTCGGCTGAGCATCCAGTGGTAAAGATACATCCACAGTGGGCTCTGCAGTAGGAGTGAACGTAGGCATGTAGACAGGTGTGGGAGCTGCGCCAGCATACAGGGCGTCTGAAGCGTTTTGTGCAGATTGCATAGGTTGAAAGGGAGTCGGCGTCGGAACCCCTCCTGCAGAAACATCCCGTGTTTGTGTGTTACATCCAGAAAGAAAAATCAGCGAGAGCAATAGTAGATTCAAAGTGGTTCGCATGGCTAAGATTGTACAACAATCAGATGGCTCTGCAAACCTGATAAAATTACGAAAACATGTTCATCCTGATTACAGTTTCAATACTGATTGCCACAGCACTGGTATTGACAATTTTGCGCTTTACCCTTGGAGAATATCGTTATTCATGGTTGATCGCAACCAGCGGTGCGTTCTTCGCCTGGGTAAGCGTTTTTATATGGCAATTAAGCATGCCATTTCAGATCCAGTTGCCCCTGTGGCAACCGTCTCAACTCTTCCCACAATCGCCATTTTTTGTAGCCGATGGCATTGCGTGGGCGTTTGCAGTTAGTCTCGCTACGTTGTGTCTGGCAGTGATTCTCACCGCTGTGATTCGCGAAGGCTTTCCCTACCCTTTGAGCTGGATCGGTATGTTGATACTCACGGCGTTGGGGATTTTGGCAGTGACAGCCGACAACCCGCTTACACTCGTTCTGCTTTGGGCGGCCATCGACGTGGCTGAATTAATCTCCCATTTGCGAATTGTGGACCAGCCTCAACTAACTGAACGAGTGATTATTGCCTTCGCCTCCCGCGTGACCGGGACTCTGATCCTGCTCTGGGCAGATATGGTCAGCATCTCAAATGGAATTGTCCTAGATTTTCGCGCAGCGCCTCCCCAGGTTGGGCTATATCTTATCCTGGCAGTAGGGTTACGCCTTGGCGTATTGCCATTG
>Ga0070699_100002960_pt1 | contig 15094 bp, 16 predicted proteins | sample KBSK1503metaG_FD_65473 | JGI IMG/M metagenome (GOLD analysis project Ga0070699, IMG submission 65473) | Corn, switchgrass and miscanthus rhizosphere microbial communities from Kellogg Biological Station, Michigan, USA - KBS K1-50-3 metaG | ecosystem: Host-associated > Plants > Roots >...
TGCTCGCCCCACGCGCTGCGCGGCGTGTTCGATCAAGTGCGGCGCGCCCGCGAAGCGCCGGCGCCGCGCGCCGCCCGTGTGCTGCCCGCGCACCTCGAAAGCAATTTCATCAACCCCGAATACAGGGGCGCGCAGCCGTTGTCGTGCTTGCGCTCGCCTGGCCGCCTTCGCCCCAACATGGAGCGCGAGGCCGGCAGGGAGCGCGAGGCTTCAGCCGAGCGATCCGACTTCGACGCAACCGCTATCCTCGCCGAAATCGAGCGTGCCGCCCCCGACGTCGGGATCATCACCCTCGCGCCGGAGCTGGATGGTGCGCTCGATCTGATTCGGTCGCTCACATCCATGGGTCATCGCGTGTCGCTCGGCCATTCCGGCGCGACGTACGACGAAGCGGTGACGGCGATTGCCGCCGGCGCGCATCACGCGACGCATTTGTTCAACCGGATGCCGCCGCTCCATCACCGGCGGCCGGGGCTGGCCGGCGCGATCCTGCAGGCCGAGGAAGTCGCCGCGGAAATCATCTGCGACGGTTTTCACGTGCATCCGGCGATCGTCCGGAGCGCGATCGCGGCAAAGGGGCCGTCGCGCGTGCTCGCGATTACCGACGGCACGGCATTGTCTGGCCTCGGCGCGGGCGCTCGAGCGATGCTCGGCGGTCAGACGATTACGGCGGGCGAATCGGCGGCTCACCTCGCCGACGGCACCCTCGCGGGCAGCACGTTGACGATGGATCGAGCGTTTCAGATGCTCGTCGGCCGCATCGGCCTGTCGCTCGTCGACGCCGCGACGCTGTGCGCGACGACCGCGGCCCGCGAGCTCGGGCTCGTCGGTCACGGCGTGCTCGCCCCCGAGGCGGTTGCCGACGTCGTGGTGGTCGATGCAAACTTCGCGGTCGTGCAGACCTATATCGCCGGTCAGCTGGTGTACAACCGAACAGCGGAGCCGACGGTCCGCCCCTTCGCGTAGAGACCCGACCAGTGTTTCAGGCCGAACCCGTGATCCGCGGACGCCGTCTAACCACCGGGAATATGGAGGGTTGTCTCATGCGCGCAGCAATTGTTGTAGCGCTCTTGTCGACGGGCTGCGTCGATATCGTCGGGTCGGACATCCATCAGATCGTCCGAGAAGAAAAGCACTTCAGCACGAGCGGGAGGCCCGACGTGGTGCTGTCGACCTTCGATGGCTCGATCGAAGTCCATCCATGGGACAAGCCCGACGTGCAGGTGATCGTCGAGAAGCGAGGGCGCGACGAGGCGGCCATTTCGTCGATTGACGTCCGCGCGGAGCAGTCGGGCAACCGGATCGTCGTCGATGTGAAAGCGGAGAAGCACGGCGATCGCGGTTTTCACCTCACATGGAACTTCGGCCGGTCGGCGAAGTTGATCGTGTCGCTGCCGGCCGAGTCCGACGTCGCGGCGAAGAGCGGCGACGGTGCGATCGACATCGAGCGTATTACGGGCAAGGTCGATCTGCGTTCGGGCGACGGCAGCATTCGCGCGCGCGACCTATCGGGCGACGTGAACGTGAGCACCGGCGACGGCAGCATGACGCTCGAAGGAAAGTTCGGCTCGCTTCGAGCCCATTCCGGCGACGGCAGCGTGCGGATTCACGCCGCGCCGGGAAGCACGGCGGCGAGCGATTGGGACGTCTCGACCGGCGACGGATCGATCACGCTCGAGATTCCGGACGGCTTCGGCGGCGAGCTCGATGCACACACCGGCGACGGCGGCATCCACATGAACGACATCACGCTGTCGAACGTAACCGGCGAAATCCGGCGCAATACCGTTCGCGGGCGACTCGGATCCGGCGGCAGCCCCGTACGGCTGCGCACGGGTGACGGGTCGATCACGCTTCGGAGATCGTGAGATTGCAGATTTCAGTGTTCCTTGACGACGCGTCCGCCGGTGAGGAACCGGCGATAGTTCGAGAATCGCTGAGAGATCCTGATGCGCGGATGGCCGAGGCCGCGCGTCACCTGCAGATAATCGATCGAATCCGGTAAGAGCAGTGTCTCGTCGGGATCTTTGAACTGCACCTGTTTGTAGTGGATCGATGTGTCGGCCCGCTCGATGATCCACCAGCCATCGCCGAAATGCACGTGTTCGCGGGGTAGCCGGTAGTCCACCTGCCTTGCCAGCTGCTCCTCGATGCGCACGATGTCGTTCGTCGTCGCGTCGATCCACACTTCGCCGCGCATGTATCCAGGCAACTCGAGGCTGATGCAGTCGCCTTTGAACGTCGCGACCGGCGTGCCGAACACGCGCGACTTGTAGTCGATCTTCAACGTCCGGCCGTCCTTCGTGCGCGGCGATCGGTTCCAGGCAAATGCGTACTCGTCGCGTTTGGGCGGCAGCAGAAACGCCAGCGGTTCGGGTGAGATCGACTTCGGATCCATACACCCGGGCTCGGCGCCGGGCTTCGGGACGCGTCCGTTAATCTTCATCAGCCGCCGCGTCACGTTGGCTTCGGGCGCGATCGCGCCGTCGGTCGGCGCCTGCCAGTCGACGCGCAGCTCGTACTCGAGGACGCGCGCCAGATCGTCGGGTCCGAACGATGCGCCGAGCGACTGAATGACCACCGTTTCGATGCAGACCAGGCTTTGCGCTCGCTTGTAGTACTGCTCGACTCGCTCGCCGATGCGCGCAAGCATCGTCATGACGTCGGCGACGCTCTGCGCCGATCCGTGCTCGGCGCCGGCGGCGGCGGCGAGCAGCATCGCGCCGAGTGCCGGACCGATCGCCTTACGCGCGCACGTAGCGCTGGTCCGCATACACCGTGGGATCGGTGATGCCCGCCTCGAGGAAGGCGTCATGCCGTTCGCGGCATTTGCTGCACGTGCCGCAGTGCATGCCTTCTCGCGGGCTCATGCACGAGAGCGTGTGTTCGAACGGAACGCCGAGCGCGAGACCGCGGCCGACGACGTCGGCTTTGCTCAGGCCGGCGTACGGCGCGTCGATCGCGATGTCGTGTGCGAGCCCGAGCGAGAGCGCGTCGGCCATGGCCGATCGAAACTGCGGCGTCGCGTCGGGAAAGGGATTGTGCGCGAGCGTGCCGAGCACCAGACGATCGAGCTTCGCGGCGGCGCAGTACACGCCCGCTTTGCCGAGCAGGATGATGTTGCGGCCCGGGAGATACACGTCTTCGTCCGGTGTGTGATACGCCGGAGGGCGTCCTTCGATCGCCCAGTGCGTCGCGGCGTAGACGTCGCGCATGTCGACCGACAGCGACGCGAGCCTTCGCACGTGCGACTCGAACGGGCGCGAGGCGAGCAGCCGCGCGGTTGCCGCGCGCTCGGCCGATTCCCACGCCAGGCCGACGCTGACGTAGATCGGCTGCACCTCGCCGCGGCTGCGGGCGATTTCATCCGCGAGCAGAACCGCGCTGTCCAATCCGCCCGAGAGAAGCACGGCCGTGCCGCTCATCATGGAGACGCGATTCTATGACAGAATTCGAAGCGCCCGCGGCCCGAGCGAGACGTGGTTACGAGCCGCTCACCCTGAGCTTGCCGAAGGGCCGAGTGAGAGCGAGCGGAGACAGCCTTGAGGTACGGCGTGGGGGTGGGGCCCCACGCGAGCGAAAGAGTTCCCCGCGAGAAAGTGAAAAATGTACTCCGTCACGAAACGCATCGAGTTTTGCTACGGCCATCGGCTGCTGGACTACGACGGAATCTGTAAGCATCCGCACGGCCACAACGCATCGGCCGAGATCGAGGTTCGCACCGGAACGCTCGACAATCGCAACATGGTCTGCGACTTCAGCGACATCAAGCGCGTGATCAAGGGCTGGATCGACAAGGAGCTCGATCACAAGATGCTGCTGAGACACGACGATCCGCTCGTGCCGCCGCTTCGCCAGCTTGGCGAGCCGGTCTATCTGCTCGACAGCAATCCGACGGTCGAACGCATCGCGCGGCTCATCTTCGAATACGCGAAAGAGCAGGGCTTTCCAGTCGTGCGCGTGAAGGTGTGGGAGACGCCGACGTCCTTTGCCGAGTTCGCGACACAATAGCCGCCAACCCTTGTCTTTCGCGCTGTACGTGTTCGATCTCGACGGAACGCTCGTCGACTCGCGTCGCGATCTCGCCGAGTCGGCCAACGAGCTGCTGCGCTTGTCCGGCGCGTGGCCGCTGCCCGAAGAAGACATCGGACGCATGGTGGGCGACGGCGCGGCGGTGCTCGTCGCTCGAATCTTCGCGTCCAGCGGCATCGTGCAGCCGCCGGATGCGCTCGCGCGATTTCTCGCGATTTACGAGGGGCGCCTGTTGCAACACACGCGGCCTTATTCGGGAATTGTCGACACGCTCGATGTGCTCGTCGAGCGCGCGCCCCTCGCCGTGTTGACGAACAAGCCGATCGCCGCCACGCACCGTATCCTGGCGGGGCTTCAACTGAACCGTTATTTCGATCCCTCGTTCGTGATTGGCGGCGACGGTCCCTTCCCCCGGAAGCCGGACCCGAGCGGAATCCGTCATCTCGCCGCGAGCGCCGCGACGACGGCGGCGTCGACGCTGCTCGTCGGCGACTCGGTCATCGACTGGCGCACTGCGCAGCGTGCCGGCACGGCGATCTGCCTCGCGCGGTATGGGTTCGGCTTCGAGGGGATTCCTCGAGACGCGCTGACTTCGCACGATTGCATCATCGACGATCCTACGGCGCTGCTCGCGATGTAGGAATTTGCTACATGGATTCGCGCTTCACTGTCGGGCTTCGCTGCACGTCCTCGATACGGTCATCGAAATCGTTCGGTCGTGAAGGTGGCACTACCATTGCTGAGATAAGCCCGTCCTTCGGCCGCCGCTAGTCAATCGACAATCGGATTGTTCGACGAACATAGAATACGGAACCTATGCCGACGCCACTGACTGAGGCCCATGGACGATCGACAGGCCTCGTCGAAGTCCTCGATCGTGTCCTCGACAAAGGTCTCGTGGTGGCGGGCGACATCAAAGTGTCGCTCGCGGAAGTCGAGCTGCTCACGATTCGGATTCGTCTGCTCATCTGTTCGATCGATAAAGCCGAACAGATCGGACTCGACTGGTGGAAGTACGACCATCATTTGTCGCCTGGTCGACAGGCGGTCTCGGCGGAGAATGAAGAGCTACGTAGGCAAGTGCGCGCGCTCGAGCGTCGGCTCGCGACGCTGACCCGGCGCCGGACCGCGGCGATGATCAAGTAGCCGCGCGCGTCGCGAGGAGAGTTCGATGCCCGTTGAACGTGCAGCAGGCGGCACAAGTCTTATCGACGTCCTCGATCGAGTGCTCGACAAGGGGATTGTCATCGATGCATGGGTGCGGGTCTCGTTGGTCGGCATCGACCTCATCACCGTCGAAGCCCGCGTCGTCGTCGCGTCGATCGAGACATACTTGAAGTACTCGGAAGCGGTTGGATCGCTCGCTCCTGTATCGAAGCCGGCGATCGAGAGCAAGGGGTATGAGGAAGTCGTTGCTGAAAACGCCGCCCTCCGGGCTAAGCTCACGCCTGGCACCACCGCCCGCACTGGTCGCGGTCGGCGGCGCCGCGCGTCGGCCCGCGAATAGGCGTAACGGTTCGGCGCCCTACACCGGGGTTCCGCGCGTTCGCGTCGCGGTCGAGGAAGCGTCCGCGCTGAGCGACGAAGAGCAGCAGCTGCTCGCGGCGCGGGTGCGCCTGCTCGAAGGGTTCATCAGCCGCACCGACGTCTCCGACACTGCGCAGTACGCGCTGCAGTGGATCGGCGAGACGCTTGGCATCTCGAAGTCCATCTGTCTCGCCCGGCTGATGGGCGAGCCCGCGCTCTTCGCCTCCGGCCACTACGGCTTCACCGATCCCGCCGCGTCGACGTTCGCCGTCTCGCTCGAGGAGTGGGGCAACCCGCTCGTCGGCGCGCTGATCAACCGCAAAGAGATCTTCTTTCCGGAAGCGCATTCGGCCGCCGATCGCAAACGGCGTCCGACGACGCCGTTCGACGACGCGGCGTTCCACGTCGTGCCGCTCGGCGTCAGCGGCGTCGGTTCCGAAGCGTTCGGCCTGCTGCTGCTCGACGGCCGCGCGCCGGTGACGTCGGAGCTGCACTGGTTCATCGGCGTTTTCATCCAGAAGCTGGATCAGATTCTCCGGCAGCAGGCGCTGACCGAAGGAGACCGCAAGCAGGGGCGCGAGCGGTCGCTGCTCTACAGCATCATCAACGCCGTCAGCGATCCGATTCTCTTGACCGACACGGAAGGGCGGCTGCTGATCGCGAACCAGCGCGCGCTCACCCTCTTCACCGCCTCAGAGGAAGACAACGAAGGACGTCGTGGCGCCGTGCGGATGAACAACATGCTGCTGTCGTCGGCGCTCTCGAGCAAGGCGATCGAGGAAATCGGCGCGACGCGACGCGAGCTGCTGCTCGTCAACCCGCTCGACGGAACGGACCTCGTGTTCGAGCTGCTCAGCACCGTCACCGAGGATCCGCGGCAGGGCAGCGGCGTCGTCTCGATTCTCCGCAACGTCACCGATCTCCGCCGCGCGAGCGAGGAGATCGAGGAGAACTATCGCAAGATGCGGGTCGCCGAGGCGCAGGCGCGCGCCGAGAGCGATCGCCTCAACCTGATCATCGATTCGGTCGCCGATCCGATCGTCGTGACCGACGCGTCGGGCGGGACGTCGCTGATGAACGAACCGGCGGAGCGGCTCTTCACGATCCCGTTGGGCGCCAGCGAGATCGAGCAGCGCTGGGTCCAGACCAACGACGCGCACTTTTCCTCGTTCATCGCGGGCATGCTCGTCAGCGCCGATCAACGACGCAACGGCGAGATCGGCCTCGTCGACGCGAAGACGGGCGAGCCGATGCCGGTCGAGGCGATGGCCGGAAAGATCCTGTCCGAGCACGGCGAGCTGACCGCCGTCGTCACGATCCTCCACGACCGGCGGGAGGCGCTCGAGAAAGCGAAACTGTACGAGCAGCTGCAGCACGCAGCCGACGAGCTCGAGCGAAAGATTCAGGCGGCGACCGCCGACATCGCGCAGCAGAACGAGCTGCTGCGGCGCCAGGCAATCGAGCTCGAGCAGGCGTCGGCGTTGAAATCGCAGTTTCTCGCCAACATGTCGCACGAGTTCCGCACGCCGCTCAACGCGATGCTCGGCTACACGTCGATGCTGCTGCAGGGCGTGGCCGGCCCGCTCGAGCCGCCCGTCAAGCGGCAGCTCGGGCGCGTCGAATCGAACGGCCGTCACCTGCTGACGATCATCAACGAGATTCTCGACATCTCCCGCATCGAGGCCGGCCGCATGCCGCTGCAGGTCTCGAAGTTCAAGATCTTCGATCTCATGTCGGAGGTGCGGGCGGAGCTCGACCCGATCATTCTCCGCTCGAAGCTCACCGTCACCATGCAGCTCGAGCGCGATCTGCCGCCGCTCGTCAGCGATCGTCAGAAGGTGAAGCAGATCCTCGTGAATCTCCTGAGCAATGCCGTCAAGTTCACGCATCACGGCGGCGTGACGCTGTCGGCGCGGCGCAACGGCCGCGAGCGCACGATCTCACTCGCCGTCTCCGACACGGGCATCGGCATCTCCGCGGCCGATCACGACCGAATCTTCGAAGACTTTCGACAGCTCGACAACACGCCGACGCGCGCGTACGGGGGCACGGGGCTCGGCCTGTCGATTTGCCGACGCCTGGCCCAGATGCTCGACGGCCGGATTTCAGTTCAGAGTCAGGTCGGCAAAGGCTCGACGTTCACCCTGACGCTGCCGATCAAGGGACGGAAATGACGAACAAGGATCAGAAGCCGCGGGTGCTCATCGTCGACGATTATCCGGACGCGCGCGAGATGTACTCGGAATACCTGCAGTATTCCGGGTTCGACGTCGTCGAAGCGCAGAACGGCCAGGAGGCGCTGCAGCGGGCCGTCGACGAGCGGCCCGACATCATCCTCATGGACCTGTCGCTGCCGGTGATGGACGGCTGGGAGGCGACGCGGCGTCTGAAGGCGGACAAGCGGACGGCTTCCATTCCGGTCGTCGCGCTGACCGGCCATGCGCTCGCGGGCATCTCCGATGGCGCCAAGAAGGCCGGATGCGACGCGTTCGTCACCAAGCCGTGTCTGCCGGAAGATCTCGTCAAGGAAATCCGGAAGGTGCTCGACGACCTCGCGACGCCGGCAACGAAGAAAACCCGCAGGAGCGCCAAGTATGGCAAGAACACCATCAACTAACGCCCGCAAGCGCGACCGCGAGGTGGCGCCGGCGGTGCGCGCGGGTGGAAAGAGGATGGCGACGGCGCGTCCGGCGCGCGCGGGTAAGGCGAACGGGAAGGTGAAAGCCGCAGCGAAGCCGTCGAAACACGAAGGGCGCGCGGTTCATCGATCGTCGGAGAAGATCGTTCAGGGCGGGAGATCGACGACGGTCGAGGCGCCCGCGAGCGGCGGCAGCCGCGGCAAGTACGTCTACTGCATCGTCGAATCGAACGATGCGCTGCGGTTCGGGCCGATCGGCATCGGCAGCGATCCGTCGGAGGTCTACACGGTGCACTACAAGAGCCTCGCGGCCGTCGTGTCGGACGCGCCGCTCGAGGTGCTCGACTCCACGCGCGAGAACGTGCTCGCGCACGAGCGCGTGAACGAAACGGTGATGCGCGAGCACACCGTCATCCCGATGTCGTTCGGCACGATTTTCAAGACGCGCGAGGACATCGTCGAGCTGCTGCGCTCGGCCGCCGAGGCGTTCGGCGACGTGCTGAACAAGATGCAGAACAAGCTCGAGTTCGGACTGAAGGTCCTGTGGGATCGCGACCAGTCGATTCGCGAGGTCGAGAGCGAGGACGAGGACATCAGCCGGCTGAAGAAGGAAATCTCCGGCCAGAAGGGCCCGACCTACTTCGCGCGCATGCAGTACGGACGCCTCATCGATTCGGCGCTGCAGTCCCGATCGGAGCGCTACGTCGCCGACATCCTCGAGCAGCTCCGCGAAGTCTCGGTTGCCTCGCGCATCAACAAGCCGATCGGCGACAAGATGATCATGAACGCGGCCTTCCTGATCTCGCGCGATCAGGAGCAGGCGTTCGACGCGAAGGTGAAATCGATCGCCAGCAAGTTCGACAAGCTGACGTTCAAGTACACCGGCCCCTGGCCGCCGTACAATTTCGTCAACATCCGTTTGAAGCTCGAAAGGGCCTAGGCCACGTTCATTCTCGATTCGCTCCTCATCGGCGGCCTGCGCTTCGTGCTCGATAAAGTGGTTGCCGCTGCCGAGGCCGAGTTGAACGACGATACCGCGCTGCGCGAACGGCTCCTCGAAGCTCAGATGCGGCTGGAGCTCGGCGAGATCTCCGAAGAGGAATTCCGTCGGACCGAGCGCGACATCCTCGCCCGTATCCGCGAGCTCAAGGGTCAGCCGCGCGCCAGCAGCATGTCGCCCGAGGACAAGGTGTCGGGCGTCGAAATCGAGAGCTGGCATTCCGAAGGCTGACGTCTGACGACCCGACAGGTCCCAGCTTCCGGCTCCAAGCCCCGATTCGTTTTCTATGGCGGAAAAGGCGGCGTCGGCAAGACGACGTGCGCCGCCGCGCGAGCTGTCGCCGAGGCGGCGTCGGGGCGGCGGGTGCTCGTCGTCTCCACCGATCCCGCACATTCGCTCGGCGACGCGTTGGCGACCAGGCTCGGCGTCCGGCCGACGCGGATCCGCGCGATGCGGCACGCGTTCGACGCGGTCGAGCTCGATGCACCGAGGGCACTGGCGCGATGGGTTGACGAGCACCGCGCGGCGCTCGGCGATGTGTTCGAGCACGGCACCTGGCTCGATCGAGACGATGTCGACGCGCTGCTCGATTTGTCGATCCCCGGCGTCGACGAGCTCGTGGGTCTGATCGAAATCGATCGCCTCGCGACGGACACGCGCGTGAAGCCTCCCTACGATCTCGTCGTGGTCGACACGGCGCCGACGGGCCACACGTTGCGGCTGCTCGGAGCGCCGGAGCTGGTGGCGGCGGTCGCGGACGTGCTCGACGCGCTCCAGGAAGAGCATCGACTGATTCGCGAGCAGCTGGCGCGCGTCGGCCGTCCCGAAGCCGCCGACCGGCTCATCGCCGAAATCGGGGCGAGAGCCGCCGAGATCGCGCAGCGTTTGCGCGATCGTGCTCACACCGCGTTCTACTGGGTGACGCTTCCCGAACCGTTGTCGGTTGCCGAGAGCGAAGACGCGCTCGCGGCGCTGGACGCGATTGGCGTACCGATCGCCGAGGTCGTCGTGAACCGAGTGCTCACGTATCTCGGACCATGCCCGCTGTGCGATCGGCGAATCGCGGACGAGGCGCGAACGATCGCGCGCATCCGCCGCGCGATCGCACGCGGACGACGCGTGCGGTTGATCGCCACCCAGCTCAAGGAGCCCCGCGGAGTGAATCGATTGGCGCGAATCGGGACCGCGCTGGTGGACGCAGACCGAGATGTCGCTTCCTCCCGACGCGTCGCCTCCGCCCGGTACGTCACCGCGGCCCGACGCAGCCCATCGACAGCGCGGCGCGGACACAGCGGGGGCGAACGGACTGGTCCGCCCCTACGAGAGGCGGTTGGTGAGGCGCGCCTCATTTTTTTCGGCGGCAAGGGCGGCGTCGGCAAAACGACAGTCGCGGCCGCGGCCGCCGTATCGCTCGCGGAGGCGCATCCGGACCGCCGAATCCTGCTCATGTCCACAGATCCGGCGCACTCGCTCGGCGACGTGTTCGCGTCGCGGCTGAGCAATCGGCCCTCGCGTCCCGCAGGAGCGCCTGCGAATCTCGCGGCCCGCGAGGTCGACGCGGAGGCTGCGCTGGCCGCGCGGCGTCATGATCTCGAGTCGGCGCTCGACGAGATCGCGTCGACCTTCGGCGCGGCCGGCGTTCGGATTGGCGGCCGAGGGTCGGAGCTGTTGAAAATCGCGCCTCCAGGCATCGACGAGCTGTTCGGGATCCTTTCGGTCGTCGACGCGCGTACCGCCTTTGACGCCATTGTCGTCGATACCGCGCCGACCGGCCATGCGCTTCGTCTGCTCGAGATGCCCGAGGCGGCGCGCGCGTGGGTCAACGTCCTGATGCGGGTCCTGCTCAAGTATCGATCGGTCGTGCGCGCCGGACCGCTCGCCGCAGAGCTCGTCGATCTCTCGAAGTCGATTCGTGATCTGCAGGCGCTGCTGCACGATCGACACGCGACGCGCTTCATCGTCGTCGCGCGGGCGGCGCAGCTGCCGCGGAGCGAAACGGAGCGACTCCTGAAGCAGCTGCGCCGCCTCCAGCTCGCGACGCCGGCGCTCGTGGTGAATGCGATGACGCTGACGTCTCGACGATGCCGTCGGTGTCGCGCCACGGCGGCGGCCGAGCGCAGGGAGCTGGCTGCGTTGAGGCGATCGTCGCAGCGTCGAGTTATCATCCAGACGCCGCTGACGGCGCCGCCGCCGCGCGGCGTCCGCGCGCTGAGCGAGTGGGCGCGCGACTGGATCGTATGAACGCCACATATGTCTACTGCGTCGTTTCGGCGCCGCGGCGCCCGCGCGTGCCTGCGGCGCGCGGACTGCCGCATTCGGGTGCCGTGCGGCTGCTCGACGTCGATCGCGATCTCTACCTCGTCGTCGCCGACGTGCCGATGAAGGAGTACGGCGAAGCGGCCATCAACAAACGCCTCTCGGACCTCGAATGGGTGTCGCGCGCCGCGGTGGCGCATGAGGCGGTCGTCGAATCGTTCGGCGCAGCGGAGGCGGTGCTGCCGACGAAGCTGTTCACGATCTTCGCGAACGACGCGCGCGCGGTCGATCAGTTCCGCGGCGATCGGCGGCGCATCGGCAGCGTCATCGAGCGTGTCGCACACCAGCAGGAGTTCGGCATTCGCGTCGTGCTCGATCGCGCAGCCGTGCGGCGCCGGCGCGCCGCGTCCCGCCGCACCGGCGCGCGCGCGGGCACGAACGTGACCGGCGCCGGCTATCTGGCGCGGAAGAAAGCCGAGCGCGATAGCGCGGTCGAGCTCGCCGAGCATGCACGCGAGATGGTTGCCGCGTTGTACGATCGGCTCGCGTCGCGATCGCGACAGGCAAAGCGGCGATCGGCGACCGAGATGCCGACCGGCGGCGGGCCGCTGCTGCTCGACGCCGCGTTTCTCGTGCCGCGCGCACGGGCGCGCGCCTTTCGCGCGCAGGCGGCGCGCGAGGCGCGGACGCTCGCGAAGCAGGGGTACGGTCTCACGCTGACCGGACCGTGGCCGCCGTACACGTTCGTCCAGGACTGATCCATGCCGGGCCCCTCGGCCAAACCACCGTCGCGCCTTCGCGTCGCGGGCGACATCATCGAGACGCCGCAATCGACGCTCCTCGACGTCTTCGACGAGCTGCTCAACCGGGGCGTGATGGCGAACGGCGAGCTGACACTCGGCGTCGCCGGCATCGATCTCATCTACCTGCGCCTGTCCGCCTTGTTCTGCGCCGCCGACCGCGTGATGCCCAAGCGCAGCCCGAGCCCTTACCGGAGCGCGAGGCTTCAGCCGGGCGATGACCGCTCGCCCAAAGGCTCGCGCTCCAAAGCCCCGCGCTCCACGAGACGCAGGCCGTGAAGCGACGTTCTCGCCGCCGCGCTCGGCCGAAGCGTCGCCGGCATCCGCGCGCGATCGCGGCAGTGCCCGTGACTGCCGCCCAACTTCGACAGCTGCGAAAAGAGATCGAGCGGCGCGCGATGCCGGCGCGATGGAATCCGGATCCGGAGGATGTGCAGCGGTCGGTCGCGCAGCTGGTGCTGACGATTGTCGAGTTCCTGCGCCGGCTGATGGAGCGCCAGGCCATCCGCCGCATGGAGCAGAAGACGCTCACGCGTAAGGAAGTTGAGGCGGTCGGGATGGCCTTGATGCGCCTCGAAGAGACGATCCGCGACATCGGCGCAAAGTTTGGACTCTCGCCTGAAGATCTCAATCTCGACCTCGGACCGCTCGGCAAGTTGATGTGAGTTATCATCATCGTCCAATGATGCGCGCCGCGACGGTGTCGGCGTTGCTCGTGCTCGGCGTGGCGACGGCTGCACGTGCGAGCGTGCCCGCAGGCGCCTTCGTGCACGTCGAGCGCGCGATCGACATCGCATCGTTCTCGCGCACGATCGCAACGCGCTACGACGTCGTCGTCCGCAGCGCGCTGACCGCTGACATCGACCGCGACGGCGACCTCGATGTCGTCGCATCGACCGACGGCGGATTCCTCGTCTGGGTCAACGACGGCAACGGACGGCTGACCACGAAGAAGCCCGAGCGCAGGCCGATCGTCGACGGCTGCCCGCCCGACGACACGTGGGACGACGGCGGCGCCTGCGACGCACAGACTATTCAGAACGAGCCGCCCTCGTCGAAAGGCGCGGCGACCTACGCGCACGCGCCGCCGTCGGCGGTCCCCGAACGTTCCGATTCGGTGAACGATGCGCGCGCCCTCGATCCGACGCGCGGCGCGTTCACGCCGCGCGCCCCGCCGTTCTCGCACTAGCCATCACCAAGCGACAGTTCGACGAGCCGAACGGTTTCGGCCCGCGCGGCCGGAACCACCTTCACCGCCGCGCAGAGGTGCGAGGGCATGGAGCGTATTCTTTCTTCCGTCGTTCTCGTCGTCGTGTGCGCCGCGCAGGCGAATGCCCAGGCGTTGAGCATCGCGCAGGCGGTTGACGAGGCGCTGCAGCACAACTTGAGCCTGCTGGCCGAGAGGAGCGCGCTGACGATCGCGGACGCGCAGATGGTCGCCGCCCGGCTTCGGCCCAATCCGGTCTTCAGCTTCAGTGCCGATCACCTGGATGCGCTCGGCACCGGCTTCGATGCAACCAACAACGGCGGGCCGCCGGAAATCGCGTGGCGCGTCGACGTGCCGATCGAGCGCGGCGGGAAGCGGAGCGCGCGCATCGCGCTCGCGTCGTCGGTCAAGTCTGCGGCCGAGGCACAGTTCGCCGACGCCGTCCGCGTATTGACGCGGGACGTCACGCTTGCGTGCATCGACGTCATTGCGGCACAGGCGAGCCGCACGCTGCTCGCCGACAACCTGCGCGCGTTCGAAGACCTCGCGCGCGTCAACAGGGCGCGCGTCACCGCCGGGTCGCTCGCCCCGTTCGAGGCGACGCGATCGGAGGTCGCGATGCTGCAATTCCGCGCGACCGTCGTTCGCGCCGACCTCGACGTGGCCGCGGCGACGGCGCGGCTTCGCGTTCTGCTCGGCCGGCCGCCGGACGATCCGCTGAGAATCACCGACGCGCTGACCGAGTCCCCGGCCGAGCCGACGCCGGCGCTCGTGCAGCTGCAGGAGCTCGCGAGGCAGGAGCGGCCCGACCTTCGCGCGCTGCAGCTCGCCCAGGCGCGCTCGGTCGCCGATCTCCGCCTCCAGGAAGCGCTCGGCACGATCGATTACACCGTCGGCGCCGAATATCGGCGCCAGCAGGGCATCGCCGGACGCGGCAACTCGCTCGGCCTGTTCTTCAGCACGCCCCTTCCGTTCTCGAACCGCAATCAGGGAGAGATCGCGCGCGCCACGGCGGAGCGTACGCAGGCCGATCGTCAGATCACCGCTCGCGAAGCGCAGATCGCCGCCGACGTACAGGCGGCGTTTCACGAGTACGTGACGACGCGCGGGCTGGTGTCGGATATCGAGGGCGCGCTGATTCAACCCGCGACCAAAGCGCGCGATACGTCGGCATACATGTACCGGTCTGGCGGCACGTCGCTCGTCGAGCTCCTCGACGCGCAGCGCGCGTTCAACGACGCGATGCAGGGCTATGTCGACGCCCGCGCCGGCCTCCGACGGGCGGCGACCCGATTGAACGCGGCGGTCGGGACGGAGGTCGTGCAGTGACCCGGTTCACCGTCACGTTCATGCTCGTCGCCGTCGCGCTGTGCGCGCCGGCCTGCGGCCATTCGGATGCGGCGAGCGCCGCCGCCGACGGTGAAGCCACCAACGCGAGAGCGTCGGACGGTTCCATGTCGCTCGATCCGAAGATGCTCGCCGCGATCAGGGTTGAACCGGTCGTGGAGCGTGAAGTGGCCAACGCGTTTGCCGTGGCGGGCAAGGTCCAGTTCGACGAGGACCGCGTCGCCCGCATCGTCGTGCCGCTCGGGGGACAGGTCATCGATCTCCGCGTCAAGGTGGGCGACCCCGTC
>Ga0070699_100002961_pt1 | contig 15093 bp, 15 predicted proteins | sample KBSK1503metaG_FD_65473 | JGI IMG/M metagenome (GOLD analysis project Ga0070699, IMG submission 65473) | Corn, switchgrass and miscanthus rhizosphere microbial communities from Kellogg Biological Station, Michigan, USA - KBS K1-50-3 metaG | ecosystem: Host-associated > Plants > Roots >...
TGATCGTCGAGGCCTCCGCCGCGGCGGCGGTCGTCGGATATGACTACGTCAACGCGAAAGGCGAGCATCTGCACCAGGACGATGCCGAGGTATGGCGAGTGGAGAACGGCGAAGTCCTCGCCCTAACGATCTACTTCGACATCACGGCGTTCCGCGCTTTCATGGGCCGCTGACGAACCTCGGGACCGCTTGAAGAAGCGTTCCGGTATCACCCGAGACATGACAATGGTCGGGGTGAGGGGACACTATTTGAACCGCCGATCCGAATACGGATCTGCGGTTCTGCCGCTTCTTAGAGAGTGCCAGCGGGGTTCAGCAGGCCCGCCGCCGGGCCTTACCAGCTCCCCCCGCCCCCTCCGCCGCCGCCCCCACCAGCTCCACCAGCCCCGCTGAACCCACTCACGGCACTGACGGACGGTGCCGAGATTGCGGCCGAGATGCCCGAGTTGAGAGACAGCAGGCTGTCCGCCATCAGTGAAGCTTGCGATCCGGTCGAGCCGGAGTACCAGGATCCGAATGCGCTCGTGTCGAGACCTTCGAATGCCTTGGCCCACTGCCGCAGGCAGCCGAAGACGATCGCGTAAGGCAGGCCGAGCGTGAAGATGCCGGCATTGGCGGCGAACTGCTGACGGTATTTCTCGGCTGTATTCATATACAGCCGGAACCCGAGGGTGTGCTGAAGCAGTTCGCGACCGGCCGCCGTCCGGACGGAAATGAGACGCATGGTCGCCAACATGAAAAGGCCAACCGCGACCAGCGCTAAGCCGATGATCCCCCAACCCAGGAAGGCACTGACCGCCCTATTCCATATCGCGCGGCTTTGCTTGCCGACACGAGCTCCAGCGGCCTCTGGCTCATGAGAACGTGGACCTCGTGCAGCCGCTGTCCAGCGACCATCCTCACGCGCCAGACGTCCGAGGCGGTACGACCCTCCTGATTCCCAGCCCGGAGAGCTTCGCATCGAACTGGTCGAAACTCACCACCTCGGTCGCCTTGAGCGCCCGCGCTGAGGCGATGAGGTAGGCGTCGGTCCAATTCATCGACCGTTGCGCATACATATCGATCGCATCGTGAAGCAGACCCGGGTTGGCCACAGTTATTGCCGGAAGGGCGAGGATCGCTTCGAGGGCTGCCCGAATCGTCTGCCGATCCGCCTTGTACATCGACGACTGGAGAACCCACACGAACTCGGCGACGTGGACATCGGTCAACAGCAGGCCGCCCGGATCGGCGCCTTTGAGGAACCCGGTCGCGGCTCGCGCTTGCTCGACCGGAGATCCCGATACATGGCGCACGAGGACGTTGGTGTCGAGGAGCCGAGTCATCCCTCGTCGCGGACGGCTTCGTCGACAGCGATCTTCCGCTCCTCAGCCCAGGCGCGCGGAACCCGCTTTCGCGGCGGTATCGAGCCGGCCATAGCGATGAAGTCGGGCGCACGACGAACTCTCGCGACCGGATCGGCGCTGCCCTCGAGAATCTCGAAAAGTACCTGGTCGCCTTCGTGAAGACCGAGGCTCTTACGGATTTCGACGGGGATGGTGATCTGGCCTTTCGACGTGACGGTCGCACTCTGCCTCATGCCTTAACTTTAGCAGGTAGTAAGGCGTCCGGCACCATGTAAGGTGCTGGTCGGGGAGGCGGGATTTGAACCCGCGACCACCTGACCCCCAGTCAGGTGCGCTACCGAGCTGCGCTACTCCCCGATCGAGGTAATCGTACCTGCGCGCTTTTTGAGGAACGTCCTGCGCCGCTCGGCGGAACTACCTGCGGCCGCTGTAGGCGACCAGGCCCCGGTGAGTCGAGCTGAACCCAACCTCGCGCAGCAGCGCATTGAGCGGTGAGTCCGTGACTGGCGCTCCATCGACCCGCTGCAGCTCCACCCTTCCCGCGAGGACGGCCATCCCGATCAGCGCGCGCAGGTGGTCGATCGAGACCACGCCATTCGTGAGGAGCGACCGGCCACCACGCTCGAGGTAGAGGACGAGCCTGCCACCGTCCAGCACGCAGTAGGCGCCGGCCGCGCGTGCCATCCGCCCATCCGAGCGCGGCCACGCCAGCACCGACCCATAGGAGTTGGCGGGGTCGCATGCGGCCAAGGCGAAGACGCCGCCATCCTGCTCGCGCAGGGCACGCAGGCGGTCGACCGCCCCGGGCAGTGCGAACTGCGACCCGCCCAGGCCCTCCACGAAATAGCCTCGCCGGATCCGCCCCGACTCCTCCATCGCCCTCAACACCGGGTAGAGGCCCGCGAACCCGCCTGGCCATCCCTCCCCCGCGACCGACTCACGCGTGAGCACCCCGTATCGCTGCAGGAGCACGCCCGCGGCCGCGTGGAGCCTTTCGGTCGGGCTGGCGCCGGCGCCGACGAGATCCGTGACCAGCGACCATCGCCCGGAGGCCCTTGGCTGGGTCAGCCGCGGCAGGCGAGGCCTGTGCGCCGGTCGCCTCGCCGCCGGTCCCAGGAGTCGCAGCGGCGCGAACGTGTCGTTGGTCACCTCGCCCGCCCAGACCAGGTCCCAGAGGGCGTCGAGGATGGTTTCCTCATCGCCGCCGCCGCAAGCCGCATACAGGTCGCGAAAGAAGCTCGCGCCACGCGTGCGCAGGTGGTCGCGCAGGCGCACGTGCAGGTCGTCTACCGGTGCATCGACAGCCTCGGGCACCAGGCGAGGCGCGTCGCCGCGAAGGTAGAGGGCGACGCGCCCGTCAGACGATCCGATGGAGCCGCGGCCGACCCACACCACCTCGCCCATGGAGATGAGCTCGTCGAGCAGACGCGGGTTGTAGCCGGCCACGCGGCTCGCGATGACGTCGCGCTCGATGGCGCTGGCCGGCAGCGCCGCACCCTGCAGCTGGAACACGACCTCGAGCAGCCGATCCACCCCACCCGCCCTGGCGCCGATACCGTGCCAGGCGGGAAGGAATCGGGCCAGCGTCTCGGGCGGGACCGACTCGACCTCGCGCCGAAGCGCTGCCAGGGAACGACGGCGGAGCATCCGCAGCACTTCCGGATGGCAGTGCTCGCGCCCGTGGGCGGCCGGGCGAAACTCTCCCGCGATGACATCGCCACGCGCGACCAGCTGCGAGAGCGCGCCCTCGACGGCGACGCCGCCAAGATTCCATCGCTCGACGATTTCCGAGGCCACGAACGGCACATGCGTGCGCGCCCACCGGCGGAGCAGCGAGACGAGCGGCTCGGCGCCCGGCTCCAGGAACGCGTCGGGCAAGCCTACGGGAAGCGTGACGCCCAGCGCCTCCCGATATCGGCCGGCATCTTCCGCCGCGATCCAGCGCGCTTCGCCGGCGATGCGAACAGTGACCGCACGCCTCTCGCGCTCGAAGGCGTGGAGCCAATCAATGGCGATGCCGCGCGCGGCCGCCTCTTCGTCGGTGAGATCGCCCAGGCGGACCAGCAGGTCGTGGGCCTCGTCGGGGTCGCGTGGAAACCGTTCCGGCAGCAAGCCCTGCAGCTCCAGCTCGACGGCCGCGATCGACTCGGGGTCGAGGAGCTCGCGAAGGTCCTCGCTGCCCAGCAGCTCGGCCAACAGATCGCGGTCCAGCGTGAGAGCCTGCGCCCGCCGCTCGGCCAGGGGCGAATCGCCCTCGTACATGAACTCCGCCACATACGAGAAGAGCAGCGACGAGGCGAATGGCGAGGCTCGCTCGGTGTCCACCGCGACGACGCGCACCTCCCGCGAGCGGATCGAGCGCAGGAGCGTCGACAGGGCGTTCATGTCGAAGTGGTCGGTCATGAGTTCGCGCCAGGTCTCGGCAAGAATCGGGAAGTCGGGATACTGCCCGGCCACCTGGAGCAGGTTCGCGCTGCGCATGCGCTGCTGCCACAAAGGCGTCCTCTGGCCCGGCCGGCGGCGGGGCAAGAGAAGCGAGCGCGCGGCATTTTCGCGGAAGCGGGCGGCGAACAGCGCCGAGGCGGGCAGCTGCGCCGCGACAAGCGCCTCCACCTCCTCCGGGTCGAGCACCAGCTCGTCAAGGCCCGGTGGCGACTCGACGTCGGGAAGGTGCAGGGCGATGCCGTCATCGGTCCACAGCGCGCGGGCGTCGATGCCGAGCCGGTCCTTGAGCCGCGCCTCCAGCGCCAGCGCCAGCGGAGCGTGAACACGTCCGCCCAGGGGCGTATGCACGCACACCCTCCAGTCCCCGATCTCATCGCGAAACCGCTCGACCACAACCGTGCGGTCGTCGGGCACCGCGCCCGTGGCCGCCGCCTGGTCGTCGAGATAAGTGAGCAGGTTCTTGATGGCCCGATCGTCGAAGCCGGCGCGCTCTCGGAGCCGTTTCTCGGCGGCTTCGGGTTGGAGCGCGCGAAGCTCGCGGACCATCCTCCCCAGCGCCAGGCCCAGCTCAGCCGGACGGCTCGGAGCGTCGGCCTTCCAGAACGCGATCTTGCCGGGCTCGCCCGGGGCCGGCGTGACCAGCACCTGCGATGGCGTGATCTCGGCGATCCTCCACGTGGACGCGCCGAGCACGAAGGTCTCGCCGACGCGACTCTCGTAGACCATCTCCTCGTCGAGCTCTCCGACCCGGCGGCCGTCCTCGACCAGGTTGACTGTGTAGAGACCGCGGTCGGGGATGGTGCCGGGGTTCGTGACCGCCAGGCGCTGCGCGCCGGCCCGACCGCGGATTGTGCCCGCGACCCGGTCCCACACGATGCGCGGGCGGAGCTCCGCGAACTCGTCCGACGGGTAGCGGCCACTGAGCATGTCGAGGACCGATTCGAGCGAGCGCGGGCCAAGCTCGCTGTAGGGATAAGCCCGGCGCACGACCGCGGCCAGGTCGTCCACGCGCCATTCGTCCATCGCGCACATGGCGACCACGTGCTGGGCCAGGACGTCGAGGGGATTTCGGGGCACGGTGGTGGACTCGATGCGGCCGTCGAGCATCCCCTCGACCACCGCTGCCGACTCCAGCAGGTCGCCCCGAAACTTGGGGATGACGACGCCGCGCGAGATCTCACCCACGGAGTGCCCGGCCCGGCCGACGCGCTGGATGCCGGCCGCGACGCTCGGAGGCGCCTCGACCTGCAGCACGAGATCGACCGCGCCCATGTCGATGCCGAGCTCGAGTGTCGATGTCGCCACGAGGCCGCGCAGCGTCCCGGCCTTGAGCTGATCCTCGATGAGCAGGCGCTGCTCGCGTGCGATGGAGCCGTGGTGCGCGCGAACCAGGTCCTCTTCGGCCAACTCGTTGATCCGGGCGGCGATGCGCTCGGCAAGGCGGCGCGAGTTGACGAAAACGATGGTCGAACGATGGTCGCGGATGAGCTGCAGCAGGCGCGGATAGATGGCCGGCCAGATGCTGTTCGCCGTCTGGCCCGAATCGTCGTAGGACTTCAGCTGTGCCATGTCCTCCACCGGGACCTCGACCTTCACCTCCATGGTCTTGAGCCGGCCCGCGTCGACGATGGCGACGTCGCGGCCGGAGCCGCCCAGGAACTTCGCCACCTCCTCCAGCGGCCGCTGAGTGGCGGAGAGGCCGATGCGCTGAGGCTCCACCTTCGTCAGCGCAGACAGGCGTTCGAGGCTGAGCGCGAGGTGCGAGCCGCGCTTGGTGGCGGCGACCGAATGGATCTCGTCGACGATCAGCCACCGCACCGAGGCGAGGATCCGGCGGGCAGCGCTCGTGAGGATCAGGAAGAGCGATTCCGGGGTGGTGATGAGGATGTCGGGCGGGTGGCGCTCCATGGAGCGGCGTACTTCAGAGGGGGTGTCGCCGGTGCGGATGGCGGCCGTGATGTCGGGGGCGACGCCGCCGCCGGACTCGATCTGGTGACGGATGCCCACCAGCGGCGAGCGCAGGTTGCGGTCGACGTCGTGGGCAAGGGCTTTCAGCGGGGACACATAAAGGACGCGGCATCGCTCGGCCTCGGCCGGGATTGCCTCGGACGTCAACCGGTCCAGGCAATACAGGAAGGCGGCCAGGGTCTTGCCGCTGCCGGTGGGAGCGGCCATGAGAACATGCCGGCCTGCCGCCACCTCGCGCCAGCCGCGCTCCTGGACCTGGGTGGGTTCGGGGAACGCCGCCCGAAACCAGTCAGCGGTCGCCGGTGCAAAGAGGTTGAGAACGTCCCCCACGACATCCAGTTTGAACACTTCTCGCGCCACAAACAAGTGTTCGTTAATAGCCGAGCACACTGATCGACGACATGGCGCACCGGTACCCCTTCGAGCGCTTCAGCGAGGAAGCGAAAAGGGCCCTCGTCCTGGCCCAGCAGGAGGCCGAGCGGGCGCGGCGGGGATACATCGGCACCGAGCACGTCCTGCTGGGCCTGCTCCGCCTGCCGTCCGGCTCGGCCCATCGCGCCCTCGCCAGCCTCGATCTCGAAGCCGACCGAGTCCGCAGCTCCATCGAGACCGCGCTCGCGCGCGCCAAGCGCAGCGCGGCCGAGCAGCTCATACCGACCAGCCGTGTGAAGCGCGTCGTCGAGATCGCCTTCGAGGAAAGCCGGCGAACGGGATCGCCGGCGGTCGAGAGCGGGCATCTTCTGATGGGCATCGCGATCGAAGGCCAGGGCATCGCCGCGCTCGTGCTCAAAGACGCGGGAGCCACGGCGGAGCGGGTCGTCGCCGAGGTGGAACGCGGCCTCGGGGAGGCAGTCGGCGGCATCGAGCAGCAGCGCCCGCCTCGGCCTCAGCGCCGCACCCGCGACCTCCCGGACCCGCCGGCAAACGTCACCGCGCTCCGCGACAAGCTTGCGTCCGCCAGGTTCGTGCTGGACCACGCGGTCGCGGCGAGGGACACCGAGCACGCGCTGAGACTCGGCGACGAGGTGAACAGGCTTAAGAAGGCGCTGGAGGGCGCCGAGCGTGCCTGGCTCGATTCGCTCGCCTGAACCTGTAGGGCTGCGATGATCGGCCACGAATGATCGACCCCGCGCGCTTTCGCGAAGTGATGGCGAGCTTTCCAAGCGGGGTGGTGGTGCTCACGGCTTTCGGCGATGACGCTCTGCCGAGAGGCCTCACCGTCAGCGCCTTCTGCGCGGTATCGCTCAACCCTCCGCTCGCGCTGGCCTGCGTCGACAAGACCTCGAACACGCTGCCGGCCGTCCAGCACGCGGGCGGCTTCACCGCCAACATCCTGGCCGCGGGAAGGGAGCCGCTGGCCCGGCGGATGGCCTCGAAGCTTTCGGATAAGTTCGAGGGGATCGCGTGGCGCCGGCCTGAGTCGGCGCGAGGCGGCCCGATCCTCGAAGACGACTGCGCGGCCTATGCCGTGTGCACCTTGAAGGAGGCGATCGAGGCGGGCGACCACTGGATCCTCATCGGCAGCGTCGTCGACGGCGCCCACCACGAGCACGTCGCGCCCTTGATCTTCAGCCGGCGCGGCTACTTCGGGCTGTAGTTACGGGTCCACTCAGAGGGTCGGAGATGGCCACGACGGCACGATCTGCGTGATCCCCGCCGACAGGATCGCCAGCTTGTTCGTGAGCAGCAGCACGCCCATCACGAGCAGGACGGCGGCCGACGCCAGGTCGATCGCCCGGCGATGGCTGTTGATGACACGAACGAGCGGCCTGGCGCTCTCGAGGGCGAACGCGAGCACGACGAACGGCAGCCCAAGCCCCAGGCAGTAGGCGACCATCAGGACCAGGCCCTGGGCGGTCGTGCCCATGGTGACGGCGGAGCTGAGCACCGCGCCCAGCGTGACCCCGATGCACGGCGTCCACCCGCTCGCGAAGCCCATGCCCAGGAAGAACCCGCCGGCGGCGCCGCCCTTCGACGGCGCGCGGTCCATGACCCGGTACTCGCGGTCGAGGAACGGGATTCGGATCACGCCGGCCACGTGCAGCGCCATCGCGATCACCAGCACTCCCGCCACCGCGGGTACGTAGGCGCGGACCGGCTGGACCGCGAGCGAGAAGACGTAGAAGAACAGGATGAAGATGAGCGACAGGCCCGCGACGAACCCGAGGCCGGCCGTGGCCACCGGCAGCGAGGACGAAGCCGGCTGCGGGGCGGCGAGGCCGCCGCCGATCGAGGTCGCCGCCGCCGGCTGTCCGGCCCGCGCGCCCAGGTAGGCGAGGTAAGCGGGCACGAGCGGCAGCACACACGGCGAGACGAAAGAGACCAGGCCGGCGAGAACGGCGAGCGCAGGGCTGATTCCGTCCAGGCTGCCGGCGCCGATCAGGACCATACGGCGTTAGCCCGTCTGCAGGACGTTCGCCTTGTGAGCCGTCTCTTCGATGGCGTCCAGGACCGCCGGCCAGTAGCGCTCGGGCAAGTTGTGGCCCATGCCTTCTAACTCGAGCAGTCGGGCCCCAGGCACCGCGGCCGCAACCCGGCGGCCGTTCTCGACCGGCACCAGGGGGTCGTCGAGGCCGTGGACGACGAGCGTCGGCACCTTCACGCGCACAAGACGCTCCAGCCTCCCCTGCGCTGCCAGCACCGCGACCAGCTGGCGGCCGGTCCCGAGCGGGTACCAGCTTCGATCGACGGCTCGTGCGACGCGAGCGCGCTCGCCGGCCTCGTCGAACGGGTTCCCCGGCGCGCTGAGGACGCGGCGGATCCACAGGCCGTGCTCGATCCGCCCATCGCGTGTCTCCGGCGGAACGCTCGCCAGCACCTCGGCGCCCTCCGGTTCGGGCGCCACCCCGTCGCGTCCTCCGGGTCCCGACATGATCGATGTGAGCGATAGGACGCGACCTGGGTGGTTGATTGCGATGAGCTGGGCGATGAAGCCGCCCATGGAGGCGCCGACCACGTGGGCGGCGCTGATGTCAAGCGCATCCAGCACACCCACCGCGTCATCCGCGAGGTCGTCGAGCGCATACGCGGGCTGCGGATTCCCTGCGAAGGCGGACACGAGGTCGGGCTCGCCGGCCTCCTGCATCTTGGTGGACAGGCCGGCGTCTCGATTGTCGTAGCGGATGACGTGGAAGCCGCGCTCGGCCAGCTGGGTGCAGAAGCTCTCGTCCCAGGCGATCAACTGCGCCCCCAGGCCCATGACCAGGAGCAGGGGCGCCGCCTTCGGATCTCCAAACGTGTCGTACTCGATGTCGATCCCGTTGGCACGCAGCCGCGGCATGGCACCAATCGTAGGACTATCCGGAAGGCGGTACCCTTAGCGGCCGTGGCCAGGACGCTGCCCACCCGGGCTGAGGTGGACAAGCGCTTCACATGGGACGCCGAGAGCGTCTTCGCCGACGAGGCGGCGTGGGAGTCCGCCGTCGAGGCGGTGCTGGCGCGGCTGCCCGACCTGGCCGAGTTCAAGGGCCACCTGGCCGACTCCCCCGACACGCTTGCCGACTGGTTCGACGCCTCCGAGAGCGTGCAGCGGCTGTTCGGCAAGGTGAACGTCTACACGACCATGTCGTACTCCGTCGACGTCAACGACCAGGCTGCCGTCGCCCGGACCGACCGCACACGCACGGCCGCGGCGCAGCTTGGGACCGCGATGTCGTTCGCCCTGCCGGAGATGATCGCGATCGGTTTCCCCAAGCTGCGCGAATGGACGAACGCCAATCCGCGATTGGCGCACCTCGGCCATTACTTCGACCGCATCGAGAGGCTCCGCGTTCACGTTAGGTCGTCAGAGGTGGAGGAGGTTCTGACGCAGGTCTCGGACCCACTTGCCAGCGCCGTGTCCGCGCACAGCGTCCTCGCCAACGCCGACATGAAGTTCCCGCCCGCAGTCGGGGTCGAGGGTGCTGAGGAGGTGGCTCAGGGCACCATCGGCGCCCTGCTGACCAGCCCCGATCCGTCCATCAGGCGCACCGCATACGAGAGCTACGCCGACGAGCACCTTGCGCTCCAGAACACGATGGCCACCAGCCTGGCGGCCGGAGTCAAGCGCGACGTGTTCTACGCGCGGGCCCGTGGGTACGCGTCATCCCTGCACGCGGCCCTCGAGCCGGCCTTCATTCCGCTCGAGGTGTTCCACAACATCATCCAGGCGTTCCGCGACAACGTGGGCACGTGGCATCGTTACTGGCGCCTTCGGCGTCGGGCGCTTGGCCTGGAGACGCTGAAACCTCACGACACCCGCGCGCCGCTCCAGGACTACAGGCTGAAGGTTCCCTACGAGCAAGCGGTCGACTGGGTGGCCGCCGGGGTGGCGCCGCTTGGCGAGGAGTACATGCAAACACTCCGCAAAGGGGCGCTCGAAGAGCGTTGGGTCGACATCTACCCGAACAAGGGCAAAAGGATGGGCGCCTTTTCGACCGGCGTGCCGGATACACGCCCGTTCATCTTCATGAGCTACAACGACGACATCTTCGCGATGAGCACTCTCGCTCACGAGCTCGGCCACTCGATGCATTCGTACTACGCGCGGTCGACCCAGCCGTTCATCTACTCGAACTATGGGTTGTTCCAGGCCGAGGTGGCCTCGAACATGCACCAGGCGCTGACACGTCGCCACCTCCTGGACACGCAGCGCGATCCGCAGTTTCAGATTGCGGTGCTTGAAGAGGCGATGGCGAACTTCTACCGCTATTTCTTCATCATGCCGATGCTGGCCAGGCTCGAGCTGGAGCTGCACGACCGGGTCGAGCGGGGCGGCCCCATCACCGCCGCCTACCTCACCGACCTCACCGCCGATCTCATGGGTGAGGTGTACGGCGACGAGGTCGACATCAGCGGGCCCGACCGCGACCGGGCCGGGTCGACGTGGGCTCAGTTTCACACCCACCTCTACAGCAACTTCTACGTTTACCAATATGCGACCGGCATCGCCGGCGCACATCACCTCGCCGGTCGGGTCGCGGCGGGTGACAGAGGCGCGGCCGAGTCGTACGTCGCGTTCCTCAAGAGTGGTGGTTCGATGTACCCGCTCGAGGGATTGAAGCTGGCCGGCGTGGACATGTCGTCGAAGGAGCCGGTGCAGTCGGCCTTTGCCACCCTCGCCGCCACCGTGACCGGGCTCGAGCAGCTGCTCGGCGCGCGCGAGAAGGCCTAGCGCAGGGTCATGCGGTAGGGGTTGCTGTCGCGCCGTTCGAAGCCCATGCGGGCATAGAGGCGGTTGGCGGCTTCGCGCGCCCGCCCCGTCTGGAGCTCGACGATGCCGGCGCCCCGGCTCCGCGCGACCTCGATGCATTCGTCGACCAGGGCCTCGCCTACGCCGCGTCCCCGTGCGGAGCCGTCCACGGCCACGTCCTCGATGCGCGCCTCGAACCTGATCGTCGTCGGGTAGACGATGACCATGGCCGTGCCGACGATCTCGTCCCCGTCGCGGGCTATCAGCAGGGTGGCCCCCGGGTCCGCCAGCAGGACTGCGAGGTGCTCAGCGTTTGGGGTCGGCAGGGCGGGGTTCAGCTGCGGGATCAGGCGCCCAAGCGCCTGGACCAGCTCGGCGGTAACACTGGTTGGTTTTTCGATACGCAGCGCCACCCCTGGAACTCTAAAGAAGCCTCAGCAGCGCCGCGGTCGTCGCGCCGGCGGCCACCACCACGAGGAAAGGCGCCCGCAGCACGACCGCTACGGCCGCGACGGCAAGGGCGGCGGCCCGCACGTCCACCGTGAGCCGGTGGCCGGTCGAAAAGGTCAAGGTGGTGATCAGCGCCGCGAGCAGGGCGACCGGCAGCAGGGGGACGGTCCGCTGGATGCGAGGATCCTGGAGCCAGCTCTGCGGCAGGGACAGGCCGGCCAGCTTGAGGAGGTAGCAGACCGCCGACGCGACCAGGACGCCCGCCCAGGTCACCGGCCCGACCTCAGCACGCCGTACAGGACGACGAGCAGCGCGACGATGAGCAGCGGTACGCCGGCCGGTACGAACGGCAGACAGGCCAGCGCCACCACTCCCGCGCCCAGCGCGATCGCCAGCGGCTCGCGAGCCCTGAGCCGCGGCGCGAGCAGGGCCAGGAACGCCGCCGGGGGAGCCGCGTCGAAGCCGAGCGCGCGCGGATCTGGCAGCGCGTGCGTGGCGAGCGCTCCGACCAGGGTGCCCAGGTTCCACAGCGTGAAGACCGCGAGTCCGGTCGCCCAGAACGCAAACCTCGAGTCGGGGATTTGGTCGCGGGCGATCGCCATGGCCGTGGTCTCGTCGATGACGAAATGGGCCGCCGCAGCACGACGCAGGCCGAGCACACCGAGCAGCGACGAAAGCCTCACGCCGTAGAGCGCGTTGCGCGTGCCGAGCAGGGCCGCGGTGGCTGCTCCCGCCCACACGCTGCCCCCGGCGCCGACGACCCCGACCAGGGCGAACTGTGACGCCCCGGTGAACATGAGCAGTGACAGGCTGACGGTCTGGAGCAGCGTGAGGCCGGCGGTCGTCGCAATGGCACCGAATGAGAGCGCGTAGGCGCCGGTCGCGATGCCGATCCCCAGCGCATCGCGAGCGATGCCTCCGCGCGCCTGGCTCAAAGTCCAGGCTCCGCGTGGTTAGTGGATCGCCGCTCCGGACGGAGAGATGACCCACCAGAGGCCGCCGAAATTGTCGATGCCCTGGCCGGTGGCATCGCCAGCTTTCTTGTCACCCGCGAAGTAGTACAGCGGGTGACCCGAGTAGGTCACCTGGATCTTTCCATCCGTGCGCGTGGTCGTCCCGAGCAGCGAAGCCTGCGCGCCGGTGCCTGCTTGCGGAGCGCCATTGGTGAGGACCGGCGGCCAGACCTGGGCGCACGAGGTGTAGCACGTGGACTTCGAACCCGTGTCGGCCACGAACAGGTACAGAGTCATGCCCTTCCCATCGACGAGGATCTGACCGAGCTTGGCGTCGCTTGCGGTCGCGATGGTGGCGGCCGCCCCTGGACTCGAACCGGCGGTCGAAGGCGAGCCGCCGCAGCCGGCGGCAAGCAGCGCGATTGCCGCGACTGCACTCGTCAGCACGGGCTTCGATTGCATACATTCCGATACCGACCCGAGTTACCGGGATGTGACTACTCGGGCGTCACATACGCGGCGGTCAGGCCGCCGTCGACGAGAAACGTCGAGCCGTTGACGTAGCTCGACTCGTCGCTCGCCAGGAACAGCGCGGCGTTGGCGATCTCCCGCGCCTTGGCCAGGCGCCCCATGGGCAGGTGCACGCGACGTCGCTCGTAAGCGCCCGGCGTCTCCGAGAAGAGCCGCATCAACAGCGGCGTCTCCACGGGGCCCGGGCACAGCGCGTTCACCCTAACTCCCTCCCGTGCGAACTGCACCGCGAGCTCGCGGCTCATCGACAGGACCGCGCCCTTGGACGCGGTGTACGCGATCTGCGAGGTGGCCGCCCCGACGAGGGCGACGAACGAGGCGACGTTGATCACCGAACCGCCGCCCGCCTTCAACAGGTACGGGATCCCGTACTTGCAGCACAGGTACACGCCCTTCGCGTTGACGGCCTGGACACGATCCCATGCGTCTGGCTCCGTGGTCAGGATGGAATCGTCGTCGGGCGGCATGATGCCGGCGTTGTTGTAGAGCACATGGATGCCGCCATAGCGTTTTTCGGTTTCCGCGTACATGGCCTGCACGCTCGTGGGATCACTCACATCGGCCTTGAAGAAGAAGGCCTCCCTGCACTCGGCCGCCGCCTTCTCGCCCGCCTCGACGCCCATGTCGGCGATGCAGACGCGCGCACCCTCGGCTGAAAACAGGATCGCCGCCTCGCGGCCGATGCCTCCCGCGGCGCCGGTGATGACGGCGACCTTGCCCTCGAGCCTGCCCATCTAGATCTCCGTGGAGATGAACACGTTCTTCACGTCCGAGTAGCCGTCCATCGCGTGCATGCCCAGCTCGCGTCCGAACCCCGACTGCTTGACGCCTCCGAAGGGCGTCACCACGCGGACCGAGCTGTTGGAATTGATCGAGAGCACACCGGTGTCGATCGCTCGCGCCATGCGCAGGGCGCGTGCCCCGTCACGGGTCCACACCGATCCTGACAATCCGAACGGGGTGTCGTTGGCAAGCCGCACCGCCTCCTCCTCATCGCCGAACGGGATGACCGCCGCCACCGGCCCGAACACCTCCTCGCGCGCGACGCGGTCGCGGTTCGACGCCTCCACGAGCGTGGGCGGGAACCAGAAGCCTGCGCCGTCGGGGGCAATGCCGCGATAAAGGGGCGTGCCCTCCACGAACGAAGCCACCTTGCTCCGATGGTCCGCCGAGATCAGCGGGCCCATCTCGGTCGCCGCGTCCTCGGGGTTGCCGACGCGGAAAAGGGCGGTCGCGTCGACGAGCAGCTTCACGAAGCGGTCGTAGACCGACCTCTCGATGAAGATCCGCGACCGCGCGCAGCAGTCCTGGCCCGCGTTGCCGAACACCGCCGAAGGCGCGGCGGCAGCCGCCTTCTCCAGGTCGGCATCGGCGAAGACGACGTTGGCCGACTTGCCGCCCAGCTCGAGCGTGACCCGCTTCACCGTTCGGGCCGCGCCTTCCATGACCCGGCTGCCCACCTCGGTCGAACCCGTGAAGCCGATCTTGGCGACGTCCGGATGAGCGATCAGCCGCTCTCCCACGACCGAGCCCGGGCCGACGACCACGTTCAGCACGCCCTCGGGCAGGCCCGCCTCGAGCGCGAGCTCGGCGAACCGCAGCGCGCTGAGCGGCGTGAGCTCGGCGGGCTTGAGGACCACCGTGTTGCCACACGCTAGGGCCGGCCCGAGCTTCCAGCTGGCGAGCATGAGCGGGAAGTTCCACGGCACGATGAGCCCGACCACGCCGAGCGGCTCGCGGAACGTCATGTCCACCCCGCCCGCCACCGGGATGGTCTCGCCGTAGTGCTTCTCGACCGCGCCCGAATAGAAGTGGAAGACGTCGCCGACCATGCCCATCTCCCAGCGCGAGTCGCCGATGGGCTTGCCGACGTTGGCGGTCTCGAGGCGGGCCAGCTCCTCCCCGTGCTCCTCGACCTTCATCGCGATTCGGCGCAGCAGGCGGGCGCGGTCCGCGGGTTTGATCGCGCGCCACGCCGAAAAGGCGGCTCTTGCCGTGGCGACGGCGCGATCCGTCTCGTCCACGCCGGCGCGATCGAGCTTTGTGATCGGCTTCTCGGTCGCCGGGTTCAAGACCTCGAACGAATGGGCGGCCACCGTCATCCCCGTTCGAACAGCCTCTCGCGCTCGTAGCCGGTGACGACCTTGTCGAACTGCGCCTGCTCTGTGCGCGCGTAGTTGAGGTAGTGGTCGACGATCTCGTCGCCGAACGCCTCGCGCGCCATCGTGCC
>Ga0070699_100002963_pt1 | contig 15088 bp, 9 predicted proteins | sample KBSK1503metaG_FD_65473 | JGI IMG/M metagenome (GOLD analysis project Ga0070699, IMG submission 65473) | Corn, switchgrass and miscanthus rhizosphere microbial communities from Kellogg Biological Station, Michigan, USA - KBS K1-50-3 metaG | ecosystem: Host-associated > Plants > Roots >...
GGATCCTCAATGGGACGTTTGCTGAGAAATTTTGTGGCGGTCCATAGATCTCTGGTAATTCCTCCCAAACGAACCTGCGACGTACCCGTACCAGGATCATCCTGGATCACCTGAACTAGAGTTCCAGGAATGAGATAGTAAGCCCGGAGATTGTCGACCATTTCCAGTTCCAGCGCGTCGGTGCGGTGGTTAGTGATTCGTTGGACATCCTCCTTAGCCGGACAGGCATATGGTCCATCGACGGTAATCCAGCGATATCCTTGTGCTGCCAAATCACTATGGTCAGCGGCGAGAGCGGTGCCGGCCAGGCCAAAGCCGATGGCGGCAAAAGCTAGCATCCTAAGTCCCATAAATTCTCCTAACGCCCAGTGAGACAGAAACCAATCTGTCTACAATCCCGAATCTAAGATAAGATGCCGTGTATTGCTATTGGCAGAATGAGTATTTTATTTCTACTCGAATGAGTCATGTCTCTTTTTCGGTCCTGGCAGGGCCGAAACCCGACTCCGCCAGGCCTACGTCGCGGCGGCGGCCGGATCGCGGCGGCAGATCTGCCCAAAGCAGGATCGGCCTGTCCGGGTGTCCGATTCGCACTTCAATGCCGGCAATGATGGTCGCAAACGGCTTGGACGAGATGGATGTCGGCGTGTCCAGGGAGACAACTTGGTTAACGCCAACCAAACAATTCGCGATTGTTCCATCGGTGATCAGCAAACTTGCAAGCAAAACGGTAGGACTCGGAGAAGAGAGAATAACAAACCTCGAGTTCCTCTTCATCTCTTGGCGTATACACCACCGATGCGCTAACCGGCATCAAACCATAAGACCGAAGATAGTGTGGCTCCGTCCAGCCGCGGAACTCTGCCCAATGAGCGGCTTCGAAAGGCAAAGCCAAGTATATGGTCGGAGCTTGAAGCAGCACACGGGCGAACTCTCTGCCGATAATAAATGCTGAGGGATCGCCGGCGGCGGCAATTTCCGTTAATCGGATAGAAACTGTCTTCCGACGATTAACAACGGTGGAAGCAGACTCGATGTGAGGCCACGTAAGAACTTCATCGATTAATTGATTCAGGTATTTCGGATCGCCGTGTCCATTACACTGAATATGCAGCGGACCACGGAACGTTCTGGGTTTGGCTCCCTTTCTTCGTGGAAGACCGTCAGATCGAATAGGAGCTACTATCATGTGTTCTCTCCGAACAGGAATCATTAGATGTTCATTTGGTCAGGGTGCGGGTCGAAGGCTAAGGTTGATCCCGACAAATTTGCCATGTCCTTTGCCTGAGTCCTTCGACCCGACTTCCCCCCGAATGTGCGGCTCGGTGCGGATGGCCTGGAACCCTAATTGCCGCCACCCCTCCACCGACCTGTAACTAATGGTACCAGACTAACATTCGGGGGCCATGCACCGCTATTGGCAGAACGAGTGTTTTATTCCTATCCGAAAAGGTGATGCTGTCATTACCCGAAGGCCGTGCCCCTTGGAGTGTTGGTAGCGGCGACTAGCTTGTCCGACATAGTCTGTGGCTTCGAGATGGCCGGTCTGTGAGACCGAGACGACGTCGGATCCCAATGCGCTCCTGGCTCTGCCCCGGTCGAAGAAACATCACCGAAGCGAATTGCCGAGCACGACCAAGAACCGCAGTCGCCATTTCATTGCTCGCTCGAAAGCGGTGGCGACTTCTTGTCCCGAACTGCGAGCTGAATCAGGTTCGTTTTTGCCGATTCGGCGACTTTCTGATTTGCTGGACCGACACTTGCACGTCGCAAAAGTTTATCCGGGAAGAAACGTTCCACGGCAACGGAAGCCAGCACACTTTTTGTTGGCTCCAAGAGTTATCATCGACGACAAGGACGATTGGTATGGATTTCCCGAGAGAGTCGATACGCGATGGCCCAACGGTCTTGCTTCTAGCTACGCTGCGATCGCTCGACCGAGTTATAAAGAACGGTTCTTTGAGATCATAGAGTTAGTGATGGTCAATGATAACTTTCTGGTTGAAAGCCTGGATGAACGCAACGCTCAGCAACAGAGGCGGACAGTCACGAACGACTGCAAGAGACATTTCTAGGGACAATAACAATTAACTAAATGCGCAACTAGGAGACACGGATTGTAATCAGGCTTGTACTCAATACTGGCTCTTGCGGTTCGAGGCATTGGGTGAAATGATTAGACGCTGTTGTATAGTACTTTCGGATCCAAACCGATCAGCCGGACGCTCGCCGGCTCGGTGATTACTCGCCCCTCCCTTACGCTTCCCCGTCAGCAAACTTGCACGCAAAATGATAGGATTCAGAGAAGAGCGAATAGCAAACCGCATGCTCCTCACGGTTCTTCGGCGTGTATACAATTACTGTACCAGCCGGCATCAATCCGAAAGATTGAAGGTAATGCGGTTCGGCCCACCCCTTAACGATGGCCCAATGAGTAGCTGGTTTAGGTATTTCGGATCACCATGTCCGTTGCATTGAACATGTAATGGTCCAATGATCGTTTTCGGTCGGGGTCCCTTTCTCGACGGAAGGCCATCGGACGCAAACGCGAATGCCGTTTTTGGCACGGTGTTTCCGTTTTTCATTTCTAAAAGTATATCCGCAGTTCATAGGAGGGATATGCTCCGAAAGAGCTCTTCTGCATTACTCGGTAGAGTATTGCCGCGACGTCGGTTGAGAAGGACTTAGCTCCCGACGGACGCAAAGAATATTCGATATCAGCTAGGCGGCTGAATCAGTCCGCGTTTAGTCGCAATGGCAATAGCTTCCGTACGACCCATCGCGTCTAACTTTGTCAGGATAGCTTTTACGTGAGCTTTTACGGTATTTTCGCTGATATAGAGAACTTGACCGATCTCCTTATTGCTTCGGCCATTTGCTATATACTGCAATACTTGGCGCTCACGCTCGGAGAGTTCCGGATGCGCCATCGATTCAGCAAGTTTGGAGGCGATGGCAGCTGGCAGCAGAGATTCTCCGGCCGCGACTCTACGAACTGCTTCCCGTATCTGTTGAGGAGCTGTCCCTTTGACTAAGTAACCTTTGGCTCCAGCCTTTAAGGTACGGCGAATATCCTCTTCGCTCTCATAAGTCGTCATCACGATGATCCGCGGTTTTGTGACCCGGCGTGCCATTAGCTCGTTGATCACTTGCAGCCCATCCTTCTTTGGCATCCGCAGGTCGAGCAGAAGAACATCGGGAGAAAACTGGCTGGCGAGCGCGCAGGCTTCCTCGCCATTGGTAGCCTCAGCTATGACTTTTATATCTTTCTGAGATTTAAAAATTGCCGCCAACCCTTCCCGAACGACCGGATGATCGTCCGCAATCAGAACAGTAATGACCTTCGTCGGTGGTTTAGAGGGTGGTTTCATGACGGTCGGAACGTCCCAGGTCGGCCAGCAATGAGATTCTAACCGGCAATCGCGAATGAGAAAGTCATTTTTCACTGGCCGTTGGCCAAGAATCTTGGTCGCACCGGATCCTCTCTTTGATGCTAGCTCGGCTGGCCTTCTGCTTCGGGCCCAAAGGCTAGCTCTGGGGAAGATTCATCCGACGGAGAATGCTTCCCTCTTCTAACGATCATGAAGACCGTTGGAACAAAGAATAATGTGGCCACGGTAGCGAAGATCAATCCTCCGATCACTGCTCGGCCCAGGGGAGCGTTTTGCTCGCCTCCCTCTCCCAGACCTAATGCCATCGGAATCATTCCAATGATCATCGCCATCGCCGTCATGAGCACCGGTCGAAGTCGAGCGTAACCAGCCTCGAGCGCCGCGCGATAGGAGTCCTTATACTGTCCAAGGAGCTCATTGGCGAAAGTGACGACCAAAACGCTATTCGCTGTCGCTACTCCCATACACATGATCGCACCCATCAAGGCGGGCACACTCAAGGTCGTGCCCGTGATGAAGAGCATCCAGACAATCCCGGCCAGCGCGCAGGGGAGAGCGGTGATGATGATGAATGGCTCCGTCCAGGATTGGAAATTCACCACCATCAACAGGTAGACCAGCACCATGGAAAATGCCAATCCGAGGTACAACCCGGTAAAAGAATCGTGCATAGTGCTGACCTGCCCTCGGACATCGATGAAGCTGCCTCTGGGAAGATTCTTTTTCGACGCATCTACTAACTTCTGTATATGATCAGCGACGTATCCCAAGTCTTTGCCATCGACGTTTCCATAGATATTGATTACCGGCCGGATGTTGTAGTGGTCAACGACCGGGGATGTCGTGCCGCGTGAAATCGTAGCGGCGTTCGCGAGAATTTGGGCTTGTCCAGTGTTGCTGCCGCCCAGGATTGGTAGGTCCCGTAAAGAATCTAGAGAATCCATGTTATACTGCGGCACTTGGGCGTTGACTTGATAGCTGACACGATTGGTCGGGTCGACCCAAAAGTTTGGCGAAGTCTGGTTCGATCCGGCCAGCGCACCCAGGACGCTGTTTGACACCGCTTGCGCGGTAACGCCAAGGACCGATGCCATAGTGCGATCGATCGTGACGTTCAGCTGAGGCGCATCATTCGGTTCCTGGATCCGGAAATCCACCGCACCTGGAATGTGGCGAATCTGATCCATGAGCTTACTGGCGAACGCGAAGTTAGCTGCCTTGTCAGCACCGATGATTTGAACGTCGATCGGGGCCGACAACCCGAAGTTAAGAACTTGCGCAACGATATCAGCGGGCGGGAACCAGACACCGACGTCTGGAAAATCATGGTGCATCCGAGTTCGGATAACCTGGACGAATTTATCCGTTGGATCGTGGTTTTCGTTGAGCGAAACCAGAATGTCGCCGTCGGCCGGGCTCATCGTTCCAGTGGTGTTGTAGGAGATATTAATGCCGCTGTAGGGAATTCCAAGATTATCGACAATGCCGTGTAACTGATTGGCTGGGATAATCTGACGGATCATCTGTTCGATTTGATCGATCGAGCGCGCGGTTTCTTCGATCCGGGTGCCGGACTTCACGCGAACGTGCATATCGAATTGTCCGGAATCCACCGAGGGGAAGAAATTCTGTCCGAGAAATGGAAACAAACCCATCGAGACCACGGTAAAGCCGAGTACCAAGGTAACGAGCTTCCCGGCGTTTCGGAGTCCGAGACTCAGCAAATCGCGATAGCCTTCTCTGAATTTTTCGAATCGATTATTGAACCATCGGTGAAAATGGGAGAACCAGGTAAAGAGCGCAAACGTCTTCCTCCCTTTGGATTGGTGCGACTCTTCACCGTGCTTTCTGATCCAGTACATGGCCAAGGTCGGAACCAGCGTTCGCGACAGGATGTAAGAGGCGATCATCGCAAAAATGACTGCTTCAGCCAGCGGCGAGAACAGGTATTTGGCGACTCCCGAGAGGAAAAAAATCGGAATGAAAACGATGCAGATGCACATCGTAGAGACCAATGCTGGGACAGCAATCTGAGCTGCCCCGTCGCGAATCGCTTCCAACGTCGGCTTACCTTCTGCTAAATGCCGGTCGATGTTTTCGATTGTCACCGTCGCATCATCGACCAAAATCCCAACCGCCAACGCGAGCCCGCCCAGCGTCATGATGTTAAGCGTCTGGCCGAGCGCACTCAACACCGCAATCGAAGAGAGAATTGCCAGAGGTATCGAGATGGCGATGATGAGAGTGCTTTTCCAATCACCCAAAAAAAGGAGAATCATGATTGCGGTGAGACACGCCGCGATCACGGTTTCGCGCACCACACCTTCAATCGCGCCGGTAACAAAAATCGATTGATCCGATAGCAGTGAAATATCCAGCGCGGGCGGTAAGGTTTGTTTCAGTTGCGGGATTTTATCCTTAATTCCCTGCACAATATCCAAGGTCGACGCGCTACCGGTTTTTTGCACCACCAGCATGGTGGATCGCGTTCCGTTGAAACGGACGATGTTGGTTTGTGGAATGTTCCCGTTGAGAATGCGGGCCACATCTCGCATGTAAATGGTGGTGCCATTCGCCAGAGATTTAATGGGAATAGCGTTTAACTGCTCAAATGTGGGCGGGCTTGCGTTTACTCCGATTTGGTATTCGAACCGACCGATTTTCTGAGTGCCGGAGGGCAAGACAAGGTTTTGCGCATTGATCGTGTTTACGACGTCGGAAGGCGTCAGGCCGTAGCCTTGTAAAGCCTTATAGTCGAGGTCCACTTCCACGTACCTTTGCTTTCCTCCGTATGGGTAAGGAACGGCCGCGCCGGGAACGGTGATGAGCTGGGTCCGAACAAAGTTCAGCCCGTAGTCGTTGAGCCGTTGCTCGGATAAGGTTTTACTGCTTAGTCCGACGTTGATGACTGGCACGTTCGTGGCGCTGTAGCTGAGCACCAGCGGCGGGGTAATGCCATTCGGAAGCTGTTTGAGAACAGCCTGAGAAACTGAGGTGACCTGTGCTATTCCCGCCGGTACGCTGGCGTTTGGTTGCAGGTAGATTTTGACTACAGCGATGCCGTTCAACGATTGTGACTCGATATGTTCAATGTTGTCGACGGTCGTCGTAAGAACGCGTTCGTAAACCGAAGTGATATGCTGCTCGACCTCTTCGGGCGCCATACCGGTAAAGGTCCAGATTACCGAAATAACCGGGATATTGATTGATGGGAAAATGTCCTTCGGGGTGCTCAAGATGGAAAGAACACCGGCAATCAAAATAAAAATTGATAGAACAATGAAGGTGTAAGGCCGTCTTAATGCCAGGTTTACGATCCACATGCGATGGTTGCTCCTTTAAACTTGGGCTGGCCGCGCGCCGCAGCTTCCCGCCGAAAATAACTTGGTCATGAGGTGTTGGGGTCAGTGCTTGCTACATCGATTCTGACGCTGGGTTCGCTATCGTGACAACCGTCCCGGTTACCAGGCCAGACGAAGGATTGACAATGATCTGGTCCGATTCTGATAAGCCTTTGGAAATCTCCAGCCTGTTTCCGAGATCTCGATTGATACTGACTTTCCGAATTTCGACTTTACCATCCGGATGAACTACCCCGACCGCGGGCGCTCCGGATTGGAAGAGCAACGTTCGCGGCGGGATCATAACGCCGCCGTTGTCAGTTTGGAGCTGCAAAGTCACCTGAGCATATGAGCCCGGGAGAAGCTCCCCCGTTGGATTGGGTACGTCTAATTCCGTCAAGAGTCTTTTGGCGGTCGAATTGATGGCCCCGGCCGTGCCCACTACATGCCCCGGAAACGTTCGCCCTGGGTACTCGTTGACCGCAAGCTCTGCTTGCCCGCCGACTTTCACAAACGATGAGAAGGCCTGTGGTACGACAACGTAAACCCGCAGAGGTGAATTTCGTGCCATCCGGAAAAGTTGAGTTCCTGAGCCCAACGGCACGAATGCTCCAATATCGGTATTCCGCGCCGTGACAATGCCGTCGAATGGAGCGCGAACGATTTTAAATGCTTCCAAAGCTTCCAAACGGTTAACTATGGCTTGATCGACAATTACCGTGGACTGACTTCCCGCATAGTTGTCGGCCGCGGTATCGAAGTCCTGTGCAGCAATAACATTGGTTTTAAAGAGAGTTTGGTCCCGCTGGTAGGTTACTTCTGCTAGATTACGAGCGGCCTGTGCTACTTTGAGCTGAGCTTGGGCTTGCGCCAGTTGTTGATCCACCTCGGGCGTATCGATCTCGGCGAGAACAGCACCGGCCTTGACCTTAGCGCCAATGTCAAAATACCACTTCTTCAGGTAGCCGCTGGTCTGAGCAAAGATCGGCGCGTCGGTATAAGGCGTTGTCTGGCCGGGTAGCTGAAGGTGTATCATCCCGACCGCCATCTCTGGATGGGTGACCTGCACAACCATCTGCGCAGCTTGGTTCGTGTGTCGCTGAAGCTGCGCTGTCCATGTGTTGCGCGTATAAACACCGAGCGTGGCGACGCCGATAAATAGCGCTCCTGCGGCGAAAAAGAAGAACCGGAGTCTTCGCCGGTTCGTTTCTTTAGGCTTGAGTGAAGGGCCAGACGAAACTTCAGTTGCTTTCGAAGTGTTCTGACTTACCGATTCTGCCATCTAAGTTAATCTCCAGTTTATACGATTCAGCGCCCAGTTACGGAATGCGCCGTACCTGGCGGCTGATTTGGTCCGATCACACTGACGTTCATGCCATTGGCTAACCCATCTGAGGGGTTCACTATTACCTGGTCCGAATCAGACAACCCTTGGGAAATTTCTACTTTGTCACCCAGATTAAGATGGATTGTGATCTTTCGGATCTCTACCTTTCCGTCGGGGTGAACTACCCCGACGGTTGCCCCTCCCCTTTGGAAAAGCCACGCGTTGGATGGGATTGTGACCAAGCCTCTGTCGCCGTCGAGTCTTAGTCTGACTTCGGCATAGGCGCCGGGAAGCAGTTCACCGGTTTCGTTCGGAATTTGTAGTTCGGTTTGCAAGGAACGGGAGATCGGATCGACTGCACCAGCCGCGTTAGTGACGTGGGCCGAAAATGTTCGGCCAGGGAATTCAGGCAGAGTTAGATCTCCCTCGACGCCGATTTTTACTAGCTGCGCTAACTCTTGAGGCACGTTAACATAAATGCGCAATGGAGAAGTTCGCGCTACGCGAAAGAGCTGAGTGCCCGAACCCGCGGCAACGTACGCCCCGATATCGGTATCTCTGGCTGTGACGATGCCATCGAATGGTGCGCGCACGAGCTTAAACGCTTCGAGGGCATTGAGCCGGTCAATATTAGCTTCGTCGGCCGCTGCGGTTGCCTGGTTTTCGTAATAGGTGTCAGCCGCCGTATCAAGATCCTGTGGAGCAATAACCCTCCGATTAAAAAGGTCCTGATTACGTTGATAGGTGACTAGAGACAGCTTGAGCGCTGACTGGGCGACCTGGAGTTGGGCCTTGGCCTGGGCCAGCTCTTGATCAACCTCTGGTGTGTCAATCTCCGCCAGTATGTCATTGGCCTTTACCTTAGCCCCAATATCAAAATGCCACGCTTTCAGGTAGCCACTCGTCTGGGCGAAAATTGGTGCGTCGGTATAGGCTTGCAGCTGCCCGGGCAAATCCAGGTTGACCGTCGAGGATACCTTCTCCGGATGGACGACACTGACTCTCATTTCTGCCGGCGATGCAGCATGCGATTGGTGCGCTGGAGTCTTGGTCGGCTCGAGCTGACGAGAAAGAATGGCTATCACCGTACAGACAATGGCTCCGGCGATAAAGAAAACGATGGTTCTTCTTTTCGCGCCTTTTCGCGAAACGGCTTTTTGTTTCGGAGTTTCAATTACTTTCAGGTCACTTACGCTCATCCTGTGGTATTTGTCTGTTCGAACGAATCGGTGGATCGTGCCATAACCTGATTTTTGTTAGATAAATCGATTTGCCCAACGATGTTATTATTGGTCGCGTTGGACCGCTATAGGTAGAAGGAGTCCTTTCTTGCTACCCAAATGGGTTATGCTCTTACCGCTCGAAGGGCAGGAGCGGCAGGGCGAAAGCAGAATAACGATCGCCTGTCATCTTGCGGGCTAGTGCATCGTCTCATATGTATCTGACATATGGTTGCGTTCAAAATGGGCCGCCGGCAAGGCGCGAGGAGGGCGCATATCTGAATCGATACGTAACCGACGAGCAACGCCGCCGCCGGCCTATTTTCAACGCAACCCTCCGGGCCGCAGGCCAGTTGGCTGTTTTTCCGCGTTGCTCGCTCCTTACGTATCGATTTCAGATATGCTCGTCGCTCGCGCCTTGAAAAACAGCCAACTGGCCTGCAACCATATGCCAGCTACATATGAGACCATGCACTTTTAGCCTTGAGATTACGAACTGATTGGTAACCGAACGATGATGCTGGTGCCACGACCGGCGGCCGTTCGAATGTCTAGTTCAGCACCGAGACTTTTGGCCCGGTTTCGCATGTTGCCAAGTCCCAATCCTTCTCCGTTTTCCAGGCGAGTGTTGTCGATTCCGGATCCATTGTCTCTAATTTCGAGGACAAGATTCGGGGAATCCAATCGGAGATTAACACTGATGACAGTCGGCTTAGCGTGGCGAAGCGCGTTACTGATCGCTTCTTGAGCAATGCGGAGAAAATCGTGTTGGACGTGAAGCGGCAAGCTTTCTTTGCGTATGCCGTTTGATCGAAAATTGCAGCGTAACCGGCCCGGGATATTCGAACGTTCGACCAACATTTGCAGGGCTTCGATTAGTCCGGACTCTTCTATGACATCCGATCGCAGGCTGAGCGCAGAACGCCGCGCCTCGGCTAAGCCAAAGCGCGCCAGATCGTTTGCTCGTTCGATATAGCCAAGGCTATTGTCGTCCGTTGTTTGGATGACCTCTTGGGCGGCGAACAACTGCATGGAGATGCCGGCAAAACTCTGCGCGAGTGAATCGTGTATCTCTCCGGCCAATCGATTGCGTTCCTCCAAGACGGCAGATTGTCTGGCAGTTTTAGCTAATCGGGTAAGGTGAATAGCCAAGCTGGCTTGAGTGGCCAACGCTCGCGCGATTTCGAGCTCCTCCGAGGCAAAATCACGTTCCTGGAGAAAATAGAACGCTAACAAACCGTGCATCTGGCCATTTGGGTGCAATCGGCCAGAGGCGGCGAAGCAGGTCGAATCACGGCAGTCACGGAACGGGCCCGAGGTCAGCGGAATGATCAATCCCGTCCTTATCCCAAGTCCAAGCAGATAATCGCGCAGGCCCTCCGGTGTTGGGGAGTGCGGATCGAGCATACGGGTGACCGTCGTTGGCTGAGCCCGGTAGGTAGCGAGATGTTGTTCGTCGGGTGACATGGATCGCCACCTTTCCGGAAATCCTGCCTCGATCGGCGACAGCACACGATCTTCTTGAAAAACGAGTTCCACCGTCAATGTGTTTTGTTCCACATTAAGCATTCGCAGAGTGGAAAAGACTGCACCCAATTGCCGCGTGATGGCGGCCATTACTTGTCCAAGAAAGTCATCCAGTTCAGGGACCTGCGCGAGCGTATCCAGACATCCGCGAAGTGCTTCGTTCGCTTTGGCTAATTGGGCTATCCGTCGCTGTTCGCTTACTCGCAACGCCTCCTGTGCCTGCTTGCGCTCGCTGATCTGGATCCGCAATTCTTCGTTAGTTCGCCTTAACTCGACATTGAGACTTTTGACCTCTGCTAAAGCCCGTTCCAGAGCCGCCGTTGACTGGTGTTGTTCGGTCACGTCCATGGCGGTGCCAACGTATTCGACGAGATTGCCGGACTCGTTCAGAACGGGACGACCAATGGTGTGGATGTACTTTATTGATGCGTCGGGAAGAGCGATCCGATGGTCGAACTCCCAAACTTTTCTTGCGCGCACGGCCTGGTCAAAGCTCTCTTCGAAGGAATCGAGGTCCTCGGGATGGATCCGTTGTCGAGCCACTTGATAGGACACCGGCCGGTCCTGCGGATCGAAGCCGTAGATACGAAAATGTCCTGCCGACCAATAGACGTTATCATGGTTCGAAACGCTCCACGTCCAGCTGCCGGTGCGGCTCAATATTTCTCCTTCCGCCAAGCGAGCCTCGCTGTCACGCAACTCCCGCAATGACTTGCGGACCCGGGATAGCAGGCCAGTGACGACTAACGCGGTGGTTAAATAGGCAACCAGTGCCACCACGTCCAGACTCGCGGCCAACATTATTCGGAAGACCGGCTTAACAAAGAAGTAGTCCAAACAAAAAATGGCGACGATCGAGACAAAGATCGCCGGAACGAAGCGGCCCTGAAGGGATACCAGGACGATGACGACCATATAGAGCAGGGCCGCCACCGAGGGAAGGGCATGGAGTCGAAAGCAAACCAAGGTCAGTAAGGCCAGAGTGGCGGAGCTAAGAAAACAGAGCGCCGCCGAGCGCCAAAATGCATGGGTCTGGCTAGGCTTCATTGGGAACGGTTCGATATCACGAGCTTATCGGTAAGTGAACGATGATATGGGCGCCCGGCTCGGTAGCTCGTCGTCGCTTCGACCTCGAGCGATATCGGTAGCCAAACCGACTAAGGTGTTTTGATCAGTCCGCGTTCATGAGCGATCGCGATCGCCTCCGTTCGACCGAAGGCGTTCAGCTTTTTCAGAACAGATTTTACGTGGTTCTTTACCGTGAATTCGCTGATATAGAGCTGTTGTCCAATCTCCTTGTTGCTTTTACCGAGCGCCATCTGGTCGAGGACCTGAAGCTCACGTTCGGATAGTTCGAGGTGAGCCAGAGAATCTGCGGCGACATCGTCTGGAAGCGAAGATTTGCCGGCGAAAACCTCGCGAATGGTATCCCCAATTTGCCGCGGATTGGCTCCCTTCAAAAGGTAGCCTTTAGCTCCTGCTGTCAGTGAGCGCCGAAGATCCTCCGTTTTCTCAGAAGAGGTCAGCACGATGACCCGAGGTCGCGGCGTCCGTCCCATGAGTTCGGTCACAACCTCAAGGCCCTCCTTTTTTGGCATCCGGAGGTCGAGGATCAGGATGTCGGGCGAAAGTTCGTCATAGAGCTGACAAGCCTCCTCTCCATCGCTGGCCTCACCCACCACCTTCATATCTTTTTGCAGCGAAAGAATTGTGGTTAGCCCTTCGCGAAAAATCGGATGATCATCAGCAATTAGGACTCGGATTTTCTGATCAGTAACAGAAGAGGTCATGATTTGGTCGGTGAGCGAACGGAGATACTGATATCGGAACCTGTCCGAGTTCGAGCGTCCAATTTGCCAATGGCTTGGTCCACGCCCGCATCCGCCACGGCGGAGCGGATGCGATCGTAGCGCTACCCGGCAGCTACGGTTCCACCACTTACCGGCGTTCCCACCGGTCAATATAGCGCCTTACTGAATTCCCCCTCTATCGCCAAAACGGGCAGTCCGCTTTGACCCCAAATAGCTATCAGTCGATCACCCAATAGGGTGAGGTAGGGCGGTCCGTCCCGGACCGCCTGCGTGCGCGCAATCGATCAACGGGCCTGGAGATAGCCGGATAGCCGATCCCTAATCGGTAATCAGTAAAAGAAATAGCGGGCACTGGTTGGTGGGGAGAGGAAGAACACCGGGAACGTCGCCGTCGTCGGGAACCGATCCAATGCGTCATCAGTCCGACTTCGCAAAGCTCTTCGCCCGATAGCAATCTCGGACGTGCTTCGCCAATCGCCAATCACCGGTTAGCTATTCGCCATCGTCCTTTCGAGTTAATACAAACGATCCGTTCTGAGGGTAGGCGCAAGAACCGGGTGCACCTATAATGAATGTTTACAATGCCAGTTCGTCAGAGTTTCCAGGAAGCATCCTCCTTTTATGGATAGGACCACGAGAGTAATCCGTTTTCACAAAACCGGCGGACCGGAGGTCCTAAAGGTGGAGAAACTCATTCTACCGGAACCGAAAGGCAATGAAATCTCAATGAGAGTGAATGCTATCGCATTGAGCCGAACCGACATCCTCTGGCGCGAAGGTGCTTATTTTGAAGAACCAGTGCTGCCGGCGAGGATTGGCTACGATGCCGCGGGAGTGGTTGAGTCGGTCGGACCCGAAGTCAAAATCCTAAAAGTAGGCGATCATGTTTCCACTTTTCCGGCAGTCTCGCTGTTGAACTATACGGCCCACGGTGAGGCCGCAATTTATCCAGAGGACGCTTTGTTAGTTTATCCGCGGAACCTGAACGGTGGGGAGGCCGCGGCAGTAAACAGCGGATTATTTGCGGCTTACTTCGCTCTCATTGAACTGGCCTGCCTGCAGCCTAACCAGTATGTGGTAATCACAGCGGCCAGTTCTTCGATGGGAATCGCTGCGATTCAGCTGGCCAAAGCATTGGGCGCCAAGATTGTTGCGGTCACTCGATCCGAGGCAAAAGGGCAACATCTGACAACTGCGGGGGCGGATCACGTTGTCTTTGCCGGCGTTGATGATGTGCAGGAGACGGTTCTCGAAATAACTGGAGGGGATGGTGTAGATGTGGTCTATGACGGTGTCGGTGGCCCCGGCCTTGAGGAACTGGTGTGGGCAACGAAAAGATTCGGTCACGTTATCGTTTACGGCTATCTCGGAGCAATGGAGGACACAACACCATTGCCTCTCGGTGCGTGCTTCTTACGGGGCCTGAATCTGCACACCAGTTTTAGGATTTTTGATTTTACTGGGCATTCCCGGATAGGGATTCCGCCGAATCGGGAAGCAATCGAGAGAGCGAAGAAGTTTGTTTTTGAGGGCCTGGCATCGGAGCTCTTCCAGCCGAAGATCGATCGTGTCTTCGTCGGCCTCGAGGAATACGCAGCGGCGCATGACTACCTGGGGACAAATGCCCATATCGGTAAGATCATCGTCGCGTTGAACGGAGCAAATCGACGCCGGAAGGAATAATGCTGATCCGTCATTCCAGTGATCGATAAAGGACCGACTGACCGCGGGAAACAGCAGATGCCCGGTGGGCGAAAATGATGCTTCCGCATTCCGAGCTCGCTCCACGACGCAACGGTGTTTCTACCTTTCCGGCAATAGGAGAAAGGCCGCGTTAACTATCACTAAGCCTGTAATTACTAGACCGCACAGCGGCGGAACCGAGGGAGTCAGAGCAACGAAATATGCCGCCAAATAAACCCCCCAAAGTGTCAGTTGCTCGTTCACGATTTTTATGTCTGCCCTTCCTGTAGTTAATATTTCGATTCCACGCGTGAGAGTGGATCGTATTTTCTCCAGCTTTTGATACCAGGACCTGGAATTGGCACTGCGGCCCTGATCAATTCTTCGAAACAACTGGACTCGAGCCTTTTGCTGCTCAATAACCGATTGCTTCCGAAGAGTGGTGGCGGATCCGCTTCCGTCTGCTGATAAACGACTAATCGATAACTTATCCCAATAAAAGTCCCCGCTCGGGCCATTTCTATCTAGCCCCTCTTAGTTATCAAGAAGATCTTTTCAGAGTCTCGTCTGATCAACCGCCTTGCGAATGGTCCAAATTTCTTCCTCGGTCAATCAACCTCGCCCGCTTTCGCATTGGCAATTGCCTGATCAGCATCGCGGCCGCCGACCAGTGCGTGCGAGCACCCCGGCTGCTCCAGCGTCCAAGCGATGACGGTTTGAGCGATGGTCGCTCCCTTGTCTTCGGCAACCGAGCGAATCACATCCAGGAGTGCATCCACTTTGAGCC
>Ga0070699_100002964_pt1 | contig 15086 bp, 12 predicted proteins | sample KBSK1503metaG_FD_65473 | JGI IMG/M metagenome (GOLD analysis project Ga0070699, IMG submission 65473) | Corn, switchgrass and miscanthus rhizosphere microbial communities from Kellogg Biological Station, Michigan, USA - KBS K1-50-3 metaG | ecosystem: Host-associated > Plants > Roots >...
GTCGGCACCGGCGTCCGCGATCGATCGGGCGACCACGACGACCGCGACCACCGCGCCTCCCGCCAGGGCCCCGAGCCACCACCTGCCGACGCACCGGAGCCGCCGCGGAGCGTCTCGAGCGGCGGAGCGCGCCCGCGCCCGGGCGAACGGGGCGACGGTCACGGTCCCGAGAAGGGCGACGACGGCCCACGGCCGGAGCACGCCGACGGCTGCCAGGACGGTGCAGGCGGCGGAGGCGATCAGTAGACTGACGCCGACCGCCCGCCCGATCGCATGGAGGGGTGTCGGCGCGCCCGGCAGGACGAGGGGTCCCCACGTCAGCCCAGGAAGCACGAAGAGGAGTGCCAGCGCGAGCGTCGCCTGGGCGGCGACGAGCACGATCGTGATGGGATCCGTGGGCAAACGCTCGAACCTCGACAGCGTCGCGTGACGGCCGGCGCGGACGTCGCCCGGCACCGCGGTGGGTTCGGTCCGAGTGTACGGGGTTCCCGCCTCGCCCAGCCCGGTCGAGTCGGATTGGCGCTCGCCGGGCTCGTCGTCGCGACGATCGTCATCGACGGGGCGCGCGGCCTCTTTCCGGCCTTCCCTGGAGGTGACCTCCTCTACCACTGGGGCCTGACCCACGCGATCCTCCGCGGCGAGATCCCGCCGGGCGGGCCATACCAGGGGCTTCCGGCGTACTACCCGCCGGGTTTCCACCTGCTCCTTGCCGCGGTCAGCACGATCGCCGGGATGGGCGTCGACGCGGCGACACTGCTCGTCGGCTTCGCCTGGCTGCCGATTCTGCCCCTGGCCACCTTCGCGCTTGCCCGGGCCCTCACCGGCCGCTCCGACGTGGCGCTGGTCGCGACGCTGCTCACGGTCTTTGCGGGCGGCTACGAGCTGAGCCCGGATCGCCTGTGGGTGAACAGCCTCTTTCTGGCCGGACAGGAGGCGTACCCGCTCTTCCCGCGGGACGTCGTCTTCAGCCTGCTCCCGCTGGCGGTCCTCGCATTCGTGCGCGCGCTAGAGATTGAACGCTCCCTCGCCTGGGCGGCCGCGGCCGGCCTGATCCTCGGAGCGTGCGGTCTGGTCCAGGTCCAGCTGTTGCTGCCGATCCCGCTCGCGCTGCTGGTCGTCGTGGGGGCCGTCAGCGTGTGTGACCGGAGGCGAATGGGCCGCGCTGTCGCGGCCCTGATCGTGACCGGCGGCCTCGCCGCCATCGCCATCGCCCCTTGGCTGCTGGATGTTGTCGGGCTGATCGGCCGCAACGGCGGCGTCGCGCTCGACTCGGCGGAGACGCTCTTGCCGCTCCGGTTGAGCTTCTGGGACCTGCCCCGGGAGTTCGGGCTGCTGCTGCCGCTGGCCGCCCTGGGGATCGGACTCGTTCTCGTCCACCTCCGGGAGCGGGATCCGCGGTCGAGCGGACTCCGGCCAGTCCTCCCGGAGGCGCTCCTCGTCCTCGTCCCGTGGTTCGTCGTTCCGTGGATCCTCGCCATCCTCTACGCCCCGAGCTGGCCCTTGGAGGACGCGCTCCGTCCTCAGCGTCTCTGGCTGATTGCCAGCCAGCCGGGCGCGATCCTCGCGGCGATCGGGCTGGTCCCGCTCGCGACCTGGCTCCGCGCCCGGGTCCATCTGCCCAACGCCATCCCCGCCGCGGTGGCCGCGCTCCTCCTTGTCGCAACCCTGCCGACCGTCGTCTTCACCTTGCGCCTCCTGTTCCAGACGTGGACCGTGCCGGTCTACGCCCATCTTCAGCTGGTCACCGACCGTGTGCCGGACATGCTCCAGGTCCTCGGCGATACGGGCTCCCGGGACACGGTCCTGACCTACGAGGACTGGTCGTCGCTCGCCTGGTACCAGACCGGGTCGTGGGTCGTGGCGGTCAACCCACCGGGCTACGCGAAGCTCGCCTTCGATCCGGGCGTCTTCACGGGCCACGACCAGGACAGCCGCCGTGCCGACGCCCGGCGGGCCTTCGACGGCGATCCGGGCGATCTCGCGGCGGTCGCGACGACGTATGGCGCCGATCGGATCCTCCTCGCCCGCCGAGGCGAGCGCTGGGGCCTGGTCGACCAGGTCGCCTCCGTCGTGGCGGCCGAACCCGGGGTCACCACGGGTACGGCGACGATCCTCAAGGGGAACGGCTACGACACCGTGCAGCTCGCGGCCGGGTCCCGTCTCGTCGTGGCAATTCAGGCGACGGGCCAGCCGATCGACCTCGAGGTCCGTTTCGCCGGCCCCGCTAACGGCAAGGCCGGCCCTGACCGGCACGTGCGGTTGCTGGCCGTCGGGGCGTCCGGGGAGCGCCTCGTCGCCGACCTCGCGGTGCCCACGGAGCCGCGCGACGACTGGGAGGTGATCCCCGCCCAGGTCACCCTCGCCGCCGGCGAGCAGCTGGCGATCGAGGCCGTGGACTCCGTCGCGGTCCAGTCGCTGCGCGGATTCGTCGAGGCGTCGCCGCCCGCGGGCTGGCGGGTGACCACGACGACGCCGGACGCGGTCGTGCTCAGTCGGGCGCCGTGATGCCCGACCGCACCGGACCTCCGTACTGCCGCGCGGGCGCGATCGGGCGATCGTCGGGCGCGGCGCCGCGGCGGATACTCGGTCGCAGGTCGCAGTGACCGCACACCGCCGGGAAGGAACCACATCGGATGACCCGCCACACCCACGCTCGCCTCCTCCGCCTGGCGGCTGCTGCGGTGCTCGCCGCGGGCCTGGGCGGAAGCGCGCTGGTCGCGACATCGGCGGGCGCCGTCACGACTTACCCGACGACGGCGCCGATGATCCTGAACAATGTCTCGCCGACCGACCTGGCCGCGAACTACCGCGGCGTCTGCTCGGGCTCCTTCCAGCTCGTCGTCCGCGGCGTCTCGTCTGCGTCCAACGCCCTGAACTATCTCAACGCGGCCCAGCGCTGCGGCCTCAAGGCGGTTCTCTACCTGGCGCCGGCGGTCTCGGGCGGAACCGTCTATCCGTCGCGCGTCGGGCCCATTGTTCAGGCCGTGCGGTCGCACCCCGCGCTCTACGGGTACCTCACCGTGAAGGAGCCGTCGTGGTCGGGGATCAATGCCACGGAGATCCGGTCGCTGTACAAGGCCGTGAAGGCAGCCGACGCAACCCATCCGGTCGTCGCGCTGTTCGGCGATATCTCCCACTTCGGCGACAGCGTCAATCCCTACACGGCCGGCATGGCCGACATCGTGATGGTCGACTGGTACCCGGTCGAGACAGCGTCGGGCGGCTGTTCGTCGACCGGGACGTCCTATGTGAGCTACGGCCCGAAGTGGTACAGCACCAAGGTGTATCCGAAGGTCCACGCGGTGACGCCGCAGGCGCCGATCTGGGTGATGGTCCAGACGCACAAATACCTCGCGCCTCGCTGCCACAAGAAGCAGCGGCCGACGCAGTCGCTCCTGAACCGTCAGGTCCGCGAGGCTTTCGTCTACGCCCACGCCCAGGGCATCGCGTTCCAGACCTGGGACAACGCGAACTACAACCTGGACGAGCGTCGCGACCCGACCATGGTCAGCTGGATGAAAACGCTGTCCGCGCAGGTCCACGCCGGCTCCTTCCAGTAGGCCGCCCGCGCATCCGGCTGCGAGCATTCGGAGTCCGGCGATCCACTTGACGCCGCACGGCGGCGGGTACCATCGGCGCCAATGCGTCTCGCGTCCTGGCTGCGCCGGCCGATCGTCTGGCTGCCCATCTCGATCGGCCTGATCGGCTTCCTGGTCTGGCGGGCACGACCGTGGGAGGCCGCCGGCGCGATCGGGGCGGTCGATCCCATCCCGTTGATCGTGGCCGCGGCGTTGAGCGCCGTCATCGCGGCCCTGTGGGCACTCCGCTCCTCGGACCTCCTCGCCGGGGTCGGCCAGCCGATCGCGGTCTGGCCACTGATCCCGATGACCGCCTTCGCGAACACGATCAACAACCTGACCCCCGGTTCGGCCGGCGAGGTCGTCCGGATGTACCTGCTCCGGGCCCACCATCACGTGGACTACGCGAACAGCGCGGCGGTGATCTTCGTCGAGCGCGTGGGCGCCATGGGCTACCTGACCACGAGCGCCGTCCTCGCCTGGACCACATGGTTCGGGATCGTGCCGGCCTGGCTGGCGGCGACCGCGGCCGTCGCTCTGGTCGCCGGTCCCGTCGTCGTCTACCGGGCCGGCCTACGCCCGTTTGCCATCGTTCGGGCTCTGCCCGTCGGGACGGTCGTGGGGCTCGATCGCTGGGGTCGGGCAAAGGGCTGGCTCGGTCGCGTCGATGACGCGACCGCCCGGCTCGTTGGACGCCCACGCCGGCTCCTCGCGTTCGTGGCGATCACGGCTGCGGTCCTCGGGATCTATACGGCCCAGCTGATCCTCGTCGCCCGGGCCGTGGGTGTGACTCTCGATCCAGTCGCTGCCTGGGGCGCGCTCGGTGTCGCGATGACGGTCGGGGTCCTCTCGCTTCTGCCCTTCGGGCTGGGGACCGCGGACCTCACCCTGGCCGGCCTGCTCGGCGTCCTCGGGACGAGTCCCAGCGTGGCGCTCGTAATCACCCTTGGCTACCGCCTGGTGTCGACGCTCCCGCTGGGGCTCGCTGGCGTGCTGTCCTATGCGTGGCTCTCGGCCCGGCTGCCAGGTGTCGGCATGGCCGACGCCGCCCGGGCGGTCCGCAGTGAGGTCGCCGACCCCTCGCGATGACCATCGTCGCGGCGGCTGCGATCGTCGTCGCCTTCGTAGCTGCGGTCCTTCTCGCGCAGCCGGCCTCCCGCCGGACCGGCCTGGGGATCTGGCATCCGGCGATCGCCTGGTTGGCCCTGGAGGCCCTCTTCTTCGGCATCGGCTCGACGATCCTCGCCCTTGGCGCGAGTCGCACCGGCCCGGCCTGGGACGTGGCAGCGTCAGTCGCGGCGTTCGGGGCCGCCGTCGCCGTCTCGAATCGGCTGGCAGCGCGGCCGATCAACGGCCGTGAGCCAGCTCAGGAGGCCCAGTCCGGTCCGGTGCCCGACATCCGCTGGCCGGTCGTCCTGGTGATGGTCGCGGCGGGCATCGCCGCTCTCGTTCCGACGCTTCTCTCGGTGGGGATCCCGGCCTTGGCCTCTGACGTGACCGGCGCCCGGACCGCGATCGGCGGGCTCGAGGTCCAGGTCGCCCGGGTGGCGGTCCCGGCTGCTTTGGTCGCGTCGGTCGTGCTCACCGCCGCAGGCGGCGGCCGGCGGCCGGGCCGGCAGCGCCTCCTGGCGTGGAGCGGCGTCGTCATCGCCGTCGTCGCCGAGGTCGCCCTCGCCAGCCGATACCTCGCCGCGGAGGTCGCGGCGGCGCTGGTGATCGGGCTGGCGCTCGCCCACCGGCCGATCGCCGGCCGGCTCCTCGCGGCGGGCCTCGTGGTCGGCGCCGTCCTATTCGCGGTCGTGGGCGTGTTCCGAGCCTACGGCGAGGCGGCGGGAGATCCGCTCGGCTTCGCCGTCGACCGGTCGGTCAACCGGGTGCTGCTGATCGAGCCGCGCACACTTGACGCGATCCAGACCGCGATCCCCAGCGAGGTCCCCTACTTCGGCGGCCTGACGTGGGTCCGACGGTTGGCGCCCTTGTTGGGCCGCGACGACGTGCCGAACCTGGGGTACTGGATCTACCCGCGTCTCTTCCCGGGCCAGACCACGCCGGGCTACGCCGCCCCGGGCATCCTCGGCGAAGCGTGGGCGAACTTCGGACCGATCGGCGTCGTCGTCCCCGCCGCGCTTGGCGTCTTTGCTGAACGGCTCGGAGCACTCGTCGCGGTCCGCCGTCGGTCTGCGGCGGACGTCACGGCCGGCGCCCTGGCGATTCTCTTCCTTGCCCGAACGCATGCGGTCGGGCTGATCGGGCTGGCGGTGCTGATCGTGCTCGTCGTCACATGGCGGATCCTTGCGGCGCCGATCCACGGACTCGGGGCGGACGTCGCCCGCACGCTGCGCTGGCAGGTCTGACGGAGTCGCCGACGCGCAGGAACCGACGACGGTCCGGCGTCAGGGCCGCGTCAGGGTGCCGCAGATTCCGGGGGACCGGTCACGACGCGACGTCGTCCGGCCAGTGGGCCATCGGCCGGACGGCCGGAAAGTGGCTCTTGATCCAGGCCCGACAGGCCGAAAGGTCCAGGGCAAACAACGAGCCGCCGACGGCGTTGGCGTAGGTCCGCGGCCCGAACACGACTCGGTCCACCTGCCCGATGTTCGTCGTCGCGACGACCGCGAACAGGTCCGAGGCCCGATCGAGCGGCAGATTGGTCCTGACGGTGTCCCGAGCGACACTGAGGAGCGTCGGCAGCTTCGCCAGGCCGCTCGTGCGGACCTTTTCGAGCGCCGCGAGGACGAGCATCTGCTGCCTCCGGGCCCGTCCGAAGTCGTTGTCCCCCTTTCGACTCCGGGCGAAGATCAGGGCGTCCGCCGGCCCGAGGTGGCTGCGCCCGGCCGGGAGACCCCAGCCACGATGCGTGGAATTCACCCAGTACTCAGGATCGTAGTAAGGGTGGTCGAGGGTAACGTCGACGCCACCCACGGCCCCGACAAGGTCCCTGACACCCGCGAAGCCGATAAAGACGTAGCCGTCGACCTCGATCCCGAAGGCCTTCGAGATCGCGGTGCTCAGGGCAACCCCGCCGTTCCCGGTTCTGCTCTGGAGGTCCTGATACAGGGCGTTCACCTTTGCGCGGAACACGCCGCCACTCGGCAGCGGGAAGTCGACCGTGTCTCGTGGGATCGAGAAGCCTGCCGCCTGGCCGGACGACGGGTCGACCGAGACGACCATGATCGCGTCGGTCCGGTTGCCGGGATGCGCCGGCCGGTAGTCGGAACCGAGGAGGAGTACGGTCAGCCGGCCGTCAGTGCCGAGGAGCGGGTCGGCGCCGGGCGGCGCTGGGGTCGGGGTAGGTTCGGCTGACGCTGCCGGGTCGATGCTGGGCTCGGGCGGCAAGGGCAGCGGAGTCGCCGCGGCGATGGGTGGCGGGGAGGCCTGCGGAGTGTCCGGGGCGGTGGGGCGCGACGTCAGGGTGATGGCCGAAACGGCGGCTCCAGCCGCACCGGAGACAAGCACGATCGGCAAGGCAAGTGCCAGCAGGCGGCTGCGTCCCGGCATGCGGCCCCAGGTGTGACGAATCCCCTCCATGACCCGAACCTAGCACACCAGACCACCCTGAACCGCAGTACGAAAGTCCCGGGAGTCCTCGGTCAGGGGGCCGGCACGGCTCCCGTCGAGGCATAGCGGCTGTCCGCGCCAAACAGCTTGATCGACAGCGCGGAGATCCGGTCCGGCACAAGGACGAGGCGGTAGTCCGGCGCCGTCAGGGGTCGTTCCGCATACGGCGGCCCGAGGACGAAGCGCAGGATCTGACCGTCGGGGATCTGCCGACCCAGCTGGAGCATCTCCTCCAGCCGGTCCACCGGGAAGCTCGTGGTGATCGTGCGTGTGGCGTCGTCGAGGAGCCCCGGCAGGTTCGGCAGCATCGCCGGGTCGGACAGCTTGTGCTCGAGCGCGACCAGCAGCTGCTGCTGGCGTCGGGCCCGCTCGAAGTCGTTGCCGCCGACGCCCATCCGCGAGCGGACGTATGCCAGGGCCGTCTCGCCGTCGAGCGTGTGGACGCCCTTCGAGAGCTGGAACCCGATCCGGCCGGGTTCGTGCCAGCCGCCGTAGCTCGGGTCGTTGATGGGGTTCGGGTTGTTGATCGTCACCCCGCCCACCCGGTTGATCATCGCCTCAAAGCCGTCGAGATTGATCGCCGCGTAGTAGTGGATCGGCACGCCGAGGAGGTAGCCGATCTCCTTCGTTAGCGTCGTCAGGCCGCCATCCGGGTAGGTGTCCTTGTGGTGATCGGCGTCCGACATCAGGGCGTTGATCTTGCCGTGGTACGTGCCCCCAGAGAACATCGGGAAGTCGGCGAGGTCCCTCGGGAACGAGATCATCGCGGCCGTCTTCGTCGTGGGGTCAACGCTAACGACCATGAGCGTGTCGGTGAGTGCGTGGGTTCGGGTCGGACTGGAGTCGATTCCCAGGACGAGGATGTTGATCCTCGCGGCCTTCGACGGAGGCGTTGCGTTCGGGGTGGCGATAGGCAGGTTGGCGAGATCGCCCGAGCTCGTCGGCGGCGTCGACCCCTCTGGTGCGGGCTCAGTCGCGAAGATCTTCGTCCCGGCGTTGTAGAAGGACAGGGCCAGCCCACCGACAGCGACGTGGGTCACGACGATGAGGGCCGTCATCGCCGCGAGGCCGGCGAGCACGGGACGGCGACGGAAGGCATCCCGCCCGGCGGCCGCTGAGGCGCCGTCGACCATCGCGACGAAGCGCCAGACACCGAGCAGGGCGACGATGATGGCGACGGCGAGGGCCGTCCCGGGCGACAGGAGGCCGAGGACGATCGATTCCGGGCCCTGGATCAGCAAGCCGACGGCGACGAGGGCGGCGATCAGAACGGGGAGGGCGAACAGGGCCGCGCTGCGGCGCGCCCCGGCGTACCACTGGCCGAGGCCGGGCCAGAGGAACGAAAGCACTGCAGCACGCCCGGGCGAACGACCCCTCCCCCCTCGAGTCTCGATGCTCACGGCGCGCGAGAGTCTACCACCTGCCTGCCGGATGGGCGGCCTGAAGGCGTCGACGCCCCGACCTACATCATCACCAGGCCGCCGTCGACGGCCAGAACCTGTCCGGTGATGAAGGCCGCCTCGTCGCTGACGAGGAAAGCGACGGCGTTGGCGACCTCCTCGGTCGTGCCGAACCGACCCAGCGGCGTCCGGGTCACGATCTCCGCCTGGAGCGCCTCGGGCAGGTCCTGGGTGAGCTCGGTCAGGACGAAGCCGGGCGCGACGGCGTTGCAAGTGATCGACCGCGAGGCCAGCTCGCGGGCCGTCGCCTTGGTGAGGCCGATCAGGCCGGCCTTCGCCGACGAGTAGTTCGCCTGGCCGGTCTGGCCGGCCTGGCCGGAGACCGAGGTGATGTTCACGATCCGGCCGCTCCGCGCCTTCAGCATCGGGCGCGTGACTGCCTTGGTCATGTAGAAGGCCCCGAACAGGTTCGTCTCCAGGACCTCGCGGAACGCGTCGACCGACATGCGCATGAGGAGGTCATCGCGGGTGATCCCGGCGTTGTTCACGAGGATATCGAGCCGGCCGAAGCCATCGAGGACCGACCTGACGACGCCGTCGGCGACGGCGGCGTCGGAGACGTCGGCCTGGATCGCGAGCGCCTTCCGGCCGAGGGCCTCGATGTCGGAGACCGTGTCCTTCGCCGCGGACTCGTTGCCCCGGTAGGTGAACGCGACGTCGGCACCCTGGGTCGCGAGGCGCACGCCGATGGCCTTTCCAATCCCCCTGGAGCCGCCGGTCACGAGCGCGGCCTTGTCCGTGAGCTCGATCACGCCGGGACCTGGGCGTGGGGCTGAGCGTGCTCCGGCTCGCCGGGGGCGACGTCGTCGAGGGGCACGTCGAGCGAACCGGGCTGGCGCATCAGGTCCGCCAGGGCGTCCGGGATCGGGTCGACCGAGTCCCAGTCGACCGGCAGCCTGACGCTGACGTCCTCCGGTCGGACGGCGTCGTCGGCGGAGCGGCCGCGGGCCGGATCGGCCGTCCAGTTGATCGTGACGGCACCGCTGGTGAACCCCGCCCCGAACGCGACGATCGTCACGTTGTCACCGATCTCGACGCGGCCCTCGTTGACCGCCTCGGCCAGGGCGATCGGCACGGACGCCGCCGACGTGTTCCCGTACCGGTCGAGATTGATGAACATCTTGTCCATCGGCAGGTCGAGGCCCTTCGCCACGGCCTCGATGATCCGGACGTTGGCCTGGTGCGGGATGAACAGGTCGATGTCGGAAGGGTCCAGCCCGGATCGGCGGATCGACTCGAGGGCGGTCGTCGCCATCGTCTTCGTGGCGAACCGATAGGTCTGGTTGCCCTCCATCCGGACGTAGTGCTCGCCGCGGGCGATCGTCTCGGCCGAGGGCGGCGCCTTCGATCCGCCGGCCGGCAGCCAGATCATGTAGGCCCCCTGCGGCTCGGTCGTCATCTCGACGCCGAGCGCGCCGCCCGGCTCGTCCGACGCCGACAGGACGACCGCACCGGCCCCGTCGCCGAACAGGATGCAGGTGCTGCGATCCGTGTAGTCGAGGAACCGGGTCAGGAGCTCCGAGCCAATGACGAGGACGTGCTGGGCGAGGCCCGCCTGGATGTACGCCTGGGCCGTCGCGAAGCCGTACACGAACCCGGAGCACGCCGCCATGACGTCGAATGCCGTGGCCCGGCTGTTGCCGATGGCCTCCTTCACGAGCGCGGCGGTCGACGGCATCCAGTAGTCCGGCGTCAGCGTCGCGAGGAGGATCAGGTCGATGTCGTCGGGCTGGATGCCGGCGGTGTGGATCGCTCGCAGCCCGGCGACGGCGGCCATCGAGGCGGTCGTCTCGTTCGCCGCGGCAACCCGCCGCTCGCGGATCCCCGTTCGCGTTCGGATCCACTCGTCGGAGGTGTCGACCATCTTCTCGAGGTCGGCGTTCGTGAGGACCTGGGCCGGCGCGTAGCGACCCCAGCCCGTGACGTGGGCGCGGCGGATGGCCGGTCCGGATGCGTCGTTCACAGCGGTTCCACCTCGATCAGGGGCTGCTTCGCCTTGACCAGGGCACCGTTCTCCGGGATGACCCTGACCACCCGCCCGGCGAGGTCGGACTTGATCTCGTTGAAGAGCTTCATCGCCTCGATCAGGCCGATGACCTGACCGACGGCGACCTCCCGGCCGGCCGCGACGAACGGTGCGGAACCGGGAGCCGGCGATCCGTACCAGACGCCGGTCAGCGGGGCGGTCACGCTCGGGCGGCTCGGAGCGGGTGCGGGCCCAAGAGCGGAACCGGGCGTGGCGCCGTCACCGCCTGCCGCCCCCCCGGCCGCGCCGGGCGCGCCCTCCGCAGCGCCGGACGACGTCGCGGGCTGAAGCGCCACGGGCGCCGCGACCGGCTTCCGCAGGATGAGCCGCGTCCCGCCCGCCTCAACCGCGAGCTCCGACAGGTCGCTTCGGTCGAGCAGGACGCCGAGCCGGTCGACAAGCGCCAGCAGCGATGCGTCGCCTGGGTCGAGGGCAGCTGCCGCGTCGGCACCAGCAGCGTCGTCGCCGCCATCGGGGGCGGGGGCAGCCTCGGCCGGGGCCGGCTCGACGACGGTGTCGCCGCGTTCTTCGGGTGAGTCGGTCACTCGGTCCACCGCCGGAAGATCAGCGCCGTGTTCTGGCCGCCGAACCCGAACGAGTTCGACAGGGCGATCGGGATGTCGTGCTGCTGGGCGACGTTCGGCGTGAGGTTCAGGCCCTCGCCGGCCGGGTCGGGGTCGTGGAGGTTGATCGTCGGCGGGACACAACCCTCCCGCATCGTCTGGATGGTGATGATCGCCTCGATCGCGCCGGCCGCCCCGAGAGTGTGCCCGATCATGGATTTGTTGGCGGTGATCGACAGCTTCGGGGCGTGGTCACCGAAGATCGTCTTGATCGCCTGGAGCTCGGACTTGTCGCCCTCGGGCGTCGACGTGGCATGGGCGTTGACGTGGGCGATGTCGGTCGGCTGGAGCCCGGCCTTCGCGAGCGCCCGCCGCCCTGCCCCGACAGCGCCGATCCCGCCTGGTGCCGGCAGGGTGATGTGGGAGGCATCGGCGGTCGCGCCGTAGCCGATGAGCTCCGCGAAGATCTCGGCGCCGCGCGCCCGGGCGTGCTCGAGCTCCTCGAGGACCAGGACGCCGACGCCCTCGCCCGGGACGAACCCATCGCGGCCCCGGTCGAACGGGCGCGATGCACCCTCCGGATCGTCGTTGCGGCGCGACAGGGCCCGCATCGAGTCGAAGCCGCCCATCAGCGGCTCGTAGATCCCGGCCTCGGCGCCGCCGGCGAGCATCGTGTCGGCGTCATTGCGGCGGATCGTCTCGAACGCCTCGCCGATCGCATGACCGCCGGTGGCGCAGGCCGAGACGGTCGTGAAGTTCGGGCCGGTCATCCCATAGCTGATGGCGACCTGGCCCGCGCCGACGTTCGGGATGCCCATGGGGATGAGGAACGGGCTGATCCGATCGGGCCCGCGAAGGGCGTTCGTCGTGATCCCCTCGACGAGCGTCCCGACGCCGCCGAGCCCGGTGCCGAGGATGACCCCGGTTCGTTCGGCCTCGTCGCCCTCCATCCGGCCCGGAAGCCCGGCCTGGTCCATCGCCTCGCGGGCGGCGACCAGCCCGAACTGGATGTAGCGGTCGGTCCGCCGGATCTCCTTCTTGTCGAGTACGCCCGAGGGGTCGAAGTCCTTGACCTCACCGCCGACCTGAGCCTGCAGGCGCGACGGGTCGAAGGCCGTGACGCGGGCGATCCCTGAGCGTCCCGCGACCATGCCGGCCCACGTGGATGGCACGTCGTTGCCGATGGCGGTGAGCATTCCCATGCCGGTCACGACGACCCGTCGGGGAGAAGACGGCCAGGTCGCGTCCCTGCGCTGGGCGCTCATCGGACCAGCTTGCCGGTTCGGACCGTCGCGGCGCGATAGACGTCGCCGACGAGGCCTCTCGCCGAGATCGCGTTCGCGACCGCCATCGTGTCGAACTCGGCCCGGCGGATCGTGGCGGTCACCTTCTCGCCGTCGACCTCGACGATCGCCCACGAGGCGGTCGGGTCGCCGTCGAAGACGAGTCCGGCAGACCCGTCGTTGACGATCACCTTCCAGCCCAGGTCGCGGACGTCCGGCAGGTGGGTGTGGCCGCAGCAGATGACGCGGGCATCGGTCCGCGACACGCGCTCCAGGATGACCGACGGATCGAGCTGGGCGTCGAAGCCCTGGGTCTGCGAGCCCGGCGAGGCGTGGCAGGCGAGGACCATCGTGTCGTCGAGCATCAGCCGGCGCTCCGCCGGAAGCCGACGCAGCCAGCCGATCCGCTCGTCGCCGAGCTCGTCGTGGGCCCATTCGGCGGCTGCCCGGACCGTGTCCGGGACGCCGTCGGTGAACCACGGGAAGGCGGCCGAGTAGTCGAAGTCGGCGACCGCGACGTCGGTGTTGCCCTGGACGATCGTCGCGCCGCTTGCCTCCATCTCCCGGAGGGCGTCGACGACGCCGGAAGGGTCTGGCCCCTGGAACACGTGGTCGCCGGCGATGATCACGGCGTCCGGGCGCTCCTTCTTCAGGGCCGCCCGGACGGCGGTCAGCGCTTCGAGATTGCCGTGCACGTCGGACAACACGGCCACGCGGGCACTCAACGAAGCACTCCCTCGCCGGGGATGATGAAGCTCAGCGTCGCCTCGCAGGCGACCTCGCCGTCGACGCTCGCCACGCCGTGGCCACGACCGAACCGCGAGCCGAGCTTGTCCATCGTCACCTCGAGGCGAAGGACGTCGCCGGGTACCACGACGCGCTTGAAGCGGCACTCGTCGATGCCGGCGAACAGCCCGATCCGGTTCCCGAACCCGGGCTGCTTCGCCACGTAGACGGCCATGGTCTGGGCGAGCGCCTCCACCTGGAACACGCCGGGCATGACCGGCAGGCCCGGGAAGTGACCCTGGAAGAACCACTCGGTCGCGGACACGCCCTTGATCCCGACGATCCGCTTCGCGGCCTCGTCGTATTCCACGATCCGGTCGACGAGAAGGATCGGCCAGCGGTGGGGGATCAGCGCCTCGATCTCGCGGGTCGAGTGGACCGTCTCGAGCTTCGTCGGCGTGGGCGCGATGGCGGTCTCGGGCGGGGTGTCGGTCTCGGTCACAGGGGCTCCGTGTGCGATGCGAGGTCCTAGTGTCGCCCGAAGGAGCGGTCTCGCGCTGCCCGCTCGGTGCAGGTACGCACGGACAGGGCGCACCTGCGGAGCGCGCGCGTCACGACCGGGCGGCGGCCGCCAGGAACGCCGAGGAGCCGACGCGGTCCAGCAGGTTCGTGGTCATCCGTCCCTCCAGGAACGCCTCGCTCGCGAGCAGGGCCTGGTGGATCGGGATGTTCGTGACGAGGCCGTCGACGATCAGCTCGCCGAGCGCGACCTGGCTGCGCTCGATCGCCGCCTGGCGGGTGGGCGCCCAGACGATCAGCTTGCCGAGCAGCGAATCGTAGAACGGTGGGACCTCGTATCCCGCGTACAGATGCGAGTCCATCCGCACGCCCGGGCCGCCCGGGGCGAGGTAGCGCTCGACGACGCCCGCGGCGGGTCGGAACTCGCGCGCGGGGTCCTCGGCGTTGATCCGGAACTCGATCGCGTGGCCCCGGGTCACGACGTCGGCCTGGCTGTAGCCGAGCGGCTCGCCAGCCGCGATCCGGATCTGGGTCGTGACGAGGTCGATCCCGGTCAGCATCTCGGTCACGGGGTGCTCGACCTGGATCCGGCAGTTGATCTCGATGAAGTAGAAGTTGCTGTCGCGGTCGACGAGGAACTCGAGCGTGCCCACGTTCTCGTAGCCGGCCGACACGACGGCGCGGACCGCCCGCGTGCACAGGTCGTTCCGCGCCTCGGGCGAGAGCGCGGGCGTCGGTCCCTCCTCGAGGATCTTCTGGTGCCGCCGCTGGACGCTGCAGTCCCGCTCGCCGAGGTGGATGCCGCGGCCGTAGCGGTCGACCGCGACCTGGACCTCGACGTGGCGCGTCTCGTCGAGCCATTTCTCCAGGTAGAGCGAGTCGTCGCCGAACGCCGAGCGAGCCTCGGACCTACAGACGTTGAGCGACGCTTCGAGCTCGCGCGGCGTGCGGACCATCCGCATGCCCTTGCCGCCGCCACCGGCCGCCGGCTTGATCAGGAGCGGGTAGCCGACGCGCTCGCCCTCCTCGAGGGCATGGGCGTCGTCGCGAAGGATCCCGTTCGAGCCGGGGATCGTCGGCAGCCCGAGCGAGCCGAGGAGCCGTCGCGTCGATTCCTTGTTCGAGAAGCGGTCGAGGACGTTGGCCGGGGGCCCGATGAACGTCAGGTCGTGGGCGCGGACGACCTCAGCGAAGCCCTCGTCCTCGGACAGGAAGCCATAGCCGGGATGGATCGCGTCGCAGCCGGTCACGATCGCCGCGCTGATCACCGCCGGCGCGCTCAGGTAGCTGCGCCGAGCGTCGGCCGGGCCGATGCAGATCGCCTCGTCGGCGAGCTGAACCGGTAGCGACTCGCGGTCGGCCTCGCTGTAGGC
>Ga0070699_100002965_pt1 | contig 15086 bp, 12 predicted proteins | sample KBSK1503metaG_FD_65473 | JGI IMG/M metagenome (GOLD analysis project Ga0070699, IMG submission 65473) | Corn, switchgrass and miscanthus rhizosphere microbial communities from Kellogg Biological Station, Michigan, USA - KBS K1-50-3 metaG | ecosystem: Host-associated > Plants > Roots >...
ATGGCGCGCCGGCTCGGCGGCGCCGATCTCGCGATCGCGCAAGCGCGCGTCGCGCTCATCCGCAAGGCCGGCAATGTCAGGAAACTGCTCGACGCCGTACCGGCCGATGCACGCCAAGATCCGGGCTATCTGTTCGCGCACGCGCACGTTCTGCGCCACGAAAACAAGATCGCCGAGGCGACGCAGGTGCTGCTGTCCGCGCCCTGCGACCTCGCGCAGGTTCCCGATGGCGAGGAATGGTGGGTCGAGCGGCGCATCATGGCGCGCAAGCTGCTCGACATGGGCGACGCCCGCTCGGCCTATCGGGTGGTGGCAGAGGGGGCCGAGCCGACCAAAGAAAACTCGCGCATCGAGCGCCATTTCATGGCGGGCTGGATCGCGCTGCGCTTTCTCGATGACCCGGAAACTGCCGCAACCCACTTCACGCGCATCCAGGACGTGACCCGCCATCCGACCTCGCACGCGCGCTCCCACTACTGGCTCGGGCGCGTGGCGGAAGCGTTGCACCAGCCGGAGCGGGCGCGCGCCGAGTATGAGACGGCGGCGCGCGGTTCGGCCGCCTATTACGGGCAGCTCGCCCGCGCGAAGCTGGGGCTTCCGGCGCTCGCATTGGCGCCGCCGCCGCCGAAGCCGGACAAGGAGGCCGAGGCCGTACGGCTCGAGCTCGTGGGCGCGCTGGAGATCCTTTACGCGCTCAAGGAACGCCAGCTGGTCATCACGCTGATGGCCAGCATCGGGGAGTCGAGCAACGACGCCGGCACGTTGTCCGCGCTCGGCGAATTGGCGGAGCAGTACGAGGACGCGCGCGGCATGCTGCACATGGGCAAGGGCGCGCTCGCGCGCGGCTTGCCGCTCGACTACTACGCGTTTCCGACCGTTGGCGTGCCGCGCTATTCGCCGATCGGCCCCGGCATCGATGTCGACAATTCGATGCTGTTTGCTATCATTCGCCAGGAGAGCGCGTTCGATCCGTCCGACTGGTCGCACGCCCAGGCGATGGGTCTGATGCAGGTCACGCCGGAAGCCGGGCGAGATACGTGCAAGCGCTTCACCTGCAAGTACGACTTCAAGCGCCTGCGGACCGACTCGCCGTACAATTTGCAGGTCGGCGCCGCCGAGCTCGCCGGCTTGCTGCAGGACTATCGCGGCAACTACATCCTGACGTTCGCGGGCTACAATGCCGGGCGCGGGCGCGTGCAGGACTGGATGGCGCTCTTCGGCGATCCGCGCGACCCGAAGGTCGATCCCATCGACTGGGTCGAGCGCATCCCGTTCATGGAAACCCGCAACTACGTGCAGCGGGTGATGGAGAACATGCAGGTCTATCGCGCGCGCTTCGGCGACAAGCCGCCGCTCGTCTCCGATTCCGACCTGCGGCGCGACCTGCGCCGCGACGCCGCGGCACACTGACCGGGCGCCAACCTCTCGTTTCGTCCGCTCCGGGATTAGTTGATGAAATCGACCTTGATTCCTTTGTGGACCATTTTTCCCAGCGCCTGAGCGTCCCAATTGGTGAGGCGGACGCATCCGTGCGACTCGGTCTTGCCGATCTTCTGCGGCTCCGGGGTGCCATGAATGCCGTAGCCGTCGCCGAGATCGATCCAGGTATTGCCGACCGGATTGTTGGGACCGGCGGCGACGGTGAAGGGCTTTTGCGTCTTCACGCCCTTGAAGTGGAGCTTGGGCGTGTAGTTATAGGTCGGATTCTCCACGACGGAACGAATGGGCAGCGTACCGCTCGGGGCGGGCCGCTCCTCGCTGCCGACCGACGCCGGGTAAAAGCTGATCAGCTTTCCATCGCCGCCCAATGCGCGAACGGTGCGTTGGGATTTGTCCACCACGACCTTTGCGACCTTCGCCTCCGATGGCTTCTTCGCAACGTTCGGCACCATGATTTTGGTGCCGGCGGTTTCGAGCGATGCCTTCGGATTGAGCCGCGTCAATAAACCCGGGTCGATGTGGAATTTTTCGGCAAGCAGCTCAGGCGGGCCGGTGAAGTTGAGGGTCTTGAGCTCCGCCTTTTTTTCCAACGACGGCGGAATGGTCTTGTTGAAAGGGCCCTTCACGTCCGCTGGCTGAATTTCGTATTCGACGAACACCGGGTCGCTGGATGTCGCCGTCAGGCGCTCCCAGGTTTGCGGGTCGAGGTTGCCGCTTGGCTTGATCCCGTTCCCGTCCTGAAACGCCGCGACAGCCTTTTGATAGTTGCTCCCGGTCTTGCCGTCGATCTGGCCCGGCGAGAAGCCGGCGCGATCGAGCAATATCTCGGCCTTGATGAGCGCGGCCGCGCTGGGCGGGCGCGCGCGTCCCTTGCCGGACGGTGCCGACAGCTCCGCCGCGTTGACCGCCTGCGCGTCAAGCGCTGGGGCGGCGCTCGCCTTGGCTTTGCTCGCCTTGGCGCTCGCCGCACCCGACATCATCAGGACCGCGCCGGTGCAGATGAGAGCCGCAGCAACGAATCTGCCGATGGATACGCCGATCGACGAAAGATCGGTGCCCAGCTTGCCCCTGCGCCTCCTCCCGAGCGCCCAAATCCGGTTCTTGGCGCCCCGACCGGCGGTCCCGAGCACGTCCTCGAGTATTGCCATGGTCAGCTCCTGGTTTTGTGGAAGAGGATCAGCGCGCAGGCGCACGAAGGCGGACATGCGTCGCTGCTAGGTGTGGCCGAACGGCAAGAGCATGAGGACGATGCTCAAAACGACCCGACGGGGCCGGAGGGCCCGTTGCGCCAGCCGGAGCTGTGCGGCCGGCGGGCCCAGGCAGGGATCAGGATGAGGGTGATCAGGGGAAGAGTATCAGGCGACATCGAGCACTCCCTGAGCCGCCATGATCCGGATGGTCGCGTTTCCAAGTGGAACAATGCCCATTTCGCCTCCCGGCGGCAAGCAACCGCTTCGCCTTGCCAAGGCGGTCCCCTTTTGATCGCACGCCGCAAGTGCGGCCGACGCACCTCAAAGGAGAAATGCCGCAGGCACTGCGCCAACGAATCGTGACACTCGGGGAAGTTGCTCACTTCTGCCCCTCCGTGGACCTGTTTGTTGAGCTGCCCGGACGCCAACCCTATGGCCGCGTCGGGAAGTCGTTGCGAGGCTTAAGGATTTGGCCGGCGAAATTAGCAAGTTTCAGTCCCCCCGTTGAGGTGTGGCAAATCTATCGCCGTCAGAATTGATCCTTCATCTAGAATACAAGTCAGTCTCAGGGGGCGTGGCGATGAAAAAGCGAGTGGCGATCGCGTTTTTTGCCACTTCATTGACGGCCGGGGTGTCCTTCGCCGCCGATTGGCCCGTCGGGCCCTCTCACGGCCGTCGAATGGACGGGCCTCTATTTTGGAGTCAACGCCGGTTACGGTTGGGCACAGAGCTCATCAACTACTGTAATTGGCGGTGGATTGCCGGGCGGGACGACGACGCCACTTGGAGCCGGCCCGAACGAGCTCAGCGGGATAAGTTTGATTGGCTTCGGGAAGCTCCGTGGCGCGATTGCTGGCGGTCAAATGGGTTTTAATTGGCAGGCCGGCATGGTCGTCTTCGGCGCCGAGATTGACGCGCAATGGTCAGGGCAGCAGGACAGCGCCCTAGGCGTGAAGATCCGATCGCTCACAACGGGACGGGCTCGCGTCGGTTTGGCCTTTGACTGGCTGATGCCGTACGTGACCGCGGGTGGCGCCCTTGCCATGGCGATTTGCGCCGGTTGCTAGGCCATAGTTGAGGTTGCCTCCAGACGCGGCGTCATCGCTTAGGCTCAGTCCGTGTTGCTCTCCACGCGGAGATCCGCGAAAACCGACCTCGTCCGTTCAGTGCCATTGTCGACCGGAAGTTCAATGTCGCGGTTGCACCCCGGGATTTCCGAGCCGCATCGGAAGGCCGTGCTGATATGCGACGATCTGCTCGAACGCCTCGCGGAAATACAGCTCGAAGTTCGTCCATTCGGCCCAGCCGAGATGGGGCGTGCAGAGGACGTTCGGCATGGACAAGAACGGATGATTTGCGTTGGTGATCGGCTCGTGTTCGTAAACGTCAACGGCGGCATAGCCGGGCCGACCCTTGCGTAGCGCGCCCAATAAGGCTGCCGGTTCGATGAGCTCGGCCCGCGCCGTGTTCACGATCAATGCCGTCGGCTTCATCCGATCGAGATCGTCCGCACCGACGATGCCACAAGTGTCTCGGCTGAGGCGCACATGCAGGGACAACACGTCGGACCGCTCGAACAGCGCCTCTTTGCTTGCGGCGCTCGCATATCCCGCGGCGGCCGCTTGCTCCAGGGAGGATTTTCGGCCCCAGACCAGGACATCCATTCCGAGCCCGCGGCCGCCCTGCGCCACCAACTGCCCGATGGCGCCGAGGCCGAAAATGCCGAGCGTCGATCCGCGCAGCCGGTGCGACAGCGTGCAGGGCCATTCGCCGCGCTTCATGCGTTCGGCTTCGAGCGCCACGTTGCGGCGGGACGCCACGATCAATGCAAGCGCGAGCTCGGCCGGCGCAACCGGCGAATTGCTCTTGCCGGTCGCGACCGCAATCCCGAGCTCGGTGCAGGCGGCGAAGTCGATCATCTTGGAATTGCGGCCGACGAGCGCGATGAGCTTGAGCTTCGGCAGCCTTTCGAGCAGCGCGCGGGAAAATTCGACGCGCTCGCGTATCGAGACGACGACGTCGGCATCGCAAAGGCGTTCGACGAGCTGGGTCAAATCGCGCGCCGGCTCACGAAAGCGTATGACGTCGTGATGGCGGATCAGCGAAAAACATTCGAGCTGATCGACCATGTCTTGATATTCATCCGGAATGACGATTTTCATGAAGCCCACCCGCCTCACGACTCATGCGGGAGGTGATCGCGAAGGAGCCGGCCGTAGCCGGAAATGCCGCCGCCGGTCTTGATGAGGCGCAGACCCGCCCACAGGCTGACGGCATTGTTCGCAAGCACCGGCTTGCCCAGTTCGCGCTCCAGCCGCTCGACCACGCTCATGGCCGGCCAATTTCCGCCCGGCATGATGACGGCGTCCGCGTCCGGCCGGTCGACTCGGCGGGCGAGCTCGTAGGCCGCCTCCGGCCCGGTCCGGCCGAGCTCGATCGAAGCCACGAACCCTATCACCTCGCTATGGACGACCTTGAAACCGCTCATCTCCATGAAGTCGACCATGGGCTTGTCCATGGTCTTGCTCCACGGTGCGCCGATGGCGATCGCCTCGACGCCGAGCCGCGTGAGCGCGTCGACGAACGCGGTCGCCGCCGTGGTGGCGGGACGGCCCGAAGCATCCTCCATGCGCTTGATCAGCTCGCGGTCGTAGCCCTTGCCCTTGGCGAGGGTGGGGGCGGTCGCTGCAAAAACAATGACGTCGACCTCGGCGTCGCCGAGCTTGCGGCTCTCGCTTTCGAGCTCCAAGACGCAGCGATCCTGTTCCTGCGGGGTGATGTCGCGGTAGGCCACGCGCCCTGTGTGCAGCGAGACGGTCGGCGGCAGCGCCGCGGAAAATTCCGGCTCCTGCACCGTGTTGGAGGAAGGCGTCAACAGGCCGAAGCGATGGGTCTTCTTGACGTAGGACATCCCGCTCTACTGCGAGCCTTCGAGGCCGGCGGCCTTGATGACAGGGTAGAATCTCTCCGATTCCGACTTGATGTAGCGCGCGAATTCTTCGGGGCTCTTGCTGCTCACCGCCTTCGAGCCCTGCTTCAATATGGCGTCCTTGACGTCGGGCATGGCCAGCGCCTTCACCATGCCGCTGTGCAATTTGCCGACGATGTGCGGCGGCACGCCGGCCGGCGCCAGCAATCCGCTCCAGCCGACCACGACCACACTCGGGTAGCCCGCCTCGGTCGGGGTCGGCGTGTTGGGAAACTGCTCATCGCGCTGCGCCCCGAACGTGGCGATGAGGTCGAGCTTTCCCGTTTCCACCAGATCGGTCACGCCGGCCGTGGTGGTGAATGCGAGCGGAATCTGTCCGGCTATCACGTCGGTGATCGCGGGCGTCTGTCCCCGATAGGGCACGTGCGTCATCTTGATGTCGGCGGTGATCGACAATAGCACGCCCATCAAGTGGGTCATGTTGCCGATGCCAAACGAACCATAGTTGACCTGGCCGGGATGGGCCTTGGCCCGCTCGACGAGATCCTTGATCGATTTAATCCCGGACGCGGGATTGACCACGGCGCCCAGCGGGTTGGCGGTGGTCTGGGTGATCGGGACGAAGTCGCGAAACGTGTCGTAGGGCAGCTTCTTGTAGATGAAGGCGTTCGTCGTCACCGCGCTCACCGGCGCGTAGATCAGCGTGTAGCCGTCGGCCGCTGCCTTGGCGCCGGCCTCCATTCCGATGATGGCATTGGCGCCCGGACGATTGTCGACGACGCCCTGCTGGCCCCAGAGCTCGCCCATCTTCTGCGCGAGAACGCGCGCTTGCAGGTCAACCCCGGAGCCGGCCGCTTGCGGCACGATGATGCGGATGGGACGGTTGGGAAAATCGTCTCCCGTCTGCGCCGTGCCGGGAGCGGCAGCCGACACCAGCGCCGCACTCGTCAGCGCCGCAAGTAGCGTGCGTCTCGTCATCGGCGCTCCTCCAAATGTTTTTTCTTGCCCGCGTGGTCGTGGGCGCGATGGGTAGCGTGAGCGTACCAGCGCCGGTGGCGGCAGCCTAGTGCGTGCGGCGTGAGCTCGGTGAATAACGGCGCCACAGATTCGCTCCCTCTCGCCACTTGCGGGGAGAGGTCGCAAGCCCCACGGTCTCGGCTAACCGCGGGCCGCGGCCAGCGTCGCGCGCTCGGCCTGAGCGCGCCGTGGTGCGCGCAGCATCTCCATGAGTTTTCGCACCGAGCCGAGCTTTTCCAGATCGCCGACGGCGTCGATCGTGCCCGCGATGGCGGATGGGCTGAGCACGCCGTCCGCATAGGTGCGGAATTTTCCCTCGATCTGGGCGCGCGACAGCGGGTTCTCGGCCGAACCGCGAGGATGATCGCAGCGCGCCTTAAACGTGGCCCCGTCGCTTTCGATCTCGACCACCGCCTGCACGCCGGAGAGCGTCGCGTCCGCACGGAGCTCGATCTGCTCGGCGGCCGCGCGCCGCATCTTCGGATCGTCGTAGCGGGCGGGCTCGAACTGGGCGAGCGTGAGCTCTTGATTGTGCAGGATCACCGCCGCGGTGTAATGGCCGGAAATCAGCGCGTCGAACTTCCCCTTGTATCGCGCCAGCTTGCCATGCAGATCGAACGCCGCTTGGCTCAAAGCCACGCGAACCTTTTTCACCCGGGCGGGATCGATCTTGTGGCGTTCGATGAGATCGAACATCGCGGTGTTCATGCCCTGGATCGACGAGGCGGACGGCCACAGGCGCAACGCGATCTGTTCGAGCTCCCAGCGTTTTCCGAGATCGGCGGTGACCGCCGCGGGACGGCCGCCATCCGCATAGACGTTGAACAGACCGCCGTCCTCGGCGGTCAGAAATTCGCGCGTCGCCAGAAAGTTCTGCTCGGCCAACAGCGCCGCGATCAACCCCGAGAGCGCGCCGCGGCACTGGTGGAACTTCACCGTCGGCGTTCCCCACGCTGCGAAGGTGCCGGCGGCCTGGCTGCCGGCAAGGCCGAACGCCCGGGCCATGGTGTCGGCGTCGAACCGGCGAAGGCGCCCGACGGCCGCGGCGGCGCCGAACGGGCCCAGCACGCCGGGGCCGTGCCAGCCCTTGGCGCGGAAGGCGGGGTAGTCGAGACCGATCCCGATCCGCGTCGTCACTTCGCATCCGGCGGCGATGGCGACGAGCAGGTCGCGGCCCGACAAACCGTCGCGCTCGGCGATCGCCAAGGCGGGCGGCATCACCTCCGGCGTCACATGGGTCAGCGTCGAGCGATGCACGTCGCACATGGTGACCGCGGTGACGAGATAGCCGTTGAGAATTGTCGCGCCGGCGAGCGACAGCGCCTCGCCGCCGATGACGCTGCTCTCGGTGGATTGCGCCAGTCCCGACGCGAGCGCGGCGAGCTGTTGCGTCTCTTCGCCACGGTGCCCGGCGACCGCACACGCCAACGTGTCGAGCAGGAGGTTCTTGCAGTGGTCTCGGGCCGCCGCCGGAAGATCATCGTATTGCAGCGATGCCGCAAAGCCGGCCAACACCTCGGTGACGTTTCCCGACATATAATTCTCCCTTGCGAGGCGATTTTCGCGCAGATCACGCATCCCGCGATCGACCCGCATGCATCGTAATGGGAATCGCAAGCCGCAGGCAACCTCGGCATCACCGCGACGAAGCGCGCGGCAAACGGGCCGGTGCCAGCTCGCCGGCCGGTCCAACGATCTCCGCTAAACCGGGGCGAGCGACCGGTAGGCGACCGGGCGCGCGCGCTATTGCGCGGTCATGCCGCCGTCCAACGTGAGGATCGTGCCGGTGGCGAAGCGGCTTTCGTCGCTGGCCAGAAACAGGATGCCGGCCGCGATCTCCTCGGGCGTGCCGAGACGATCGAGGAGCTGCCGCGCCGCCAGCGCCTTGCGCGTGGCGGCGGCATCGGCGCTCTTCCTCAGGATGTCATCGAAATACGGCGTGTCGATCGTTCCCGGCGCGATTGCGTTGCAGCGGATGCCGTCGCCGACGTGATCGATGGCGATCGCCCGCGTCAGCGCCGCCACCGCCCCTTTCGAGGCGCAATAGGCCGCGCGATTGGCGATGCCGACGGCGGCAACGACCGAGGCGGTATTGACGATGGTGCCGCCACCGTTGGCCTTCATCACCGGGATCGCATATTTGCTGCAAAGGAACACGCCGCGCACATTGACCGCCATCAGCGCGTCCCAGGCGTCATCATCCGTCTCCACGACGCTTCCGGGGATGCCATAACCGGCGTTGTTGACGAGGACGTCGAGGCGCCGGAACCGCTCCACGGTCGCCGCGATCATGCGCTTGACGTCGGCGGCGCTGGCGACATCGGCCACGATCGCAATCGCCTTCGCGCCCTTGCTTGCGCATTGCGAGGCGACGGCTTGCGCGTTGGCCGGGTGCTTGTCGGCGACCACGATCCGCGCGCCTTCGCCGGCGAACAGCAGAGCGGTCGCCCGGCCGATGCCGGAGCCGCCGCCCGTGATGATGCAGACCTTGTCCTTAAGGCGCATCGGTCAGCCTCCCGGTCCATCCGCATTTTTGACCCAGCGCAGAATGTGGCGCGCGACCGCCACCCGCACGCCGTTCTGATTCACGACCTCGATGTCGGCGAGCGATTGCCGCTTTTGCGCATCGACCTCGGCGATGGTGTAGGTGAGCGTGACGGTGTCGCCGATGAACACCGGCGCAAGGAAACGCACGCGGTCGTAGCCGAGCGACACCGGTGTCGTCTCGCGCGTGGCGCCTCGGCATTTGTCGATCATCATCGTCGAGCAGGTCGGCATGTAGCCGACGATCAACGCGCCGTGCGCGATGCGCCGGCCGAATTTCGAATGCGCCATGTATTGCTCGTTGACGTGATTCACCGAAAAATCTCCGGTGATCCCGGCAAAGAGATAGATGTCGGTTTCCCCGACCGTCTTGGCGAACGTGACGGTGTCCCCGAGCTTGACGTAGAAGTCTTGCATTGCGCGTCCCGGACCAGTATGCGGAGCAGTACTTGGCCCCGTAGTATAAGGTGGATGCGGGGTGGGCGGCATCACGTCTCATCGACGCGCACCACGCCGTCGCGGGCGAGCGCCGCAATCTCGGCGGCGCCGAAACCAAGCTCGCCGAGGACTTCCCTGGTCTGCGCGCCGAGCCGTTGCGGCGGCAGGCGGATTGCCGCCGCCTCTCCGTCGTAGCGCACGGGATGATTGACCAGGGTGACCGGCGCGCCGGTTTCGCCTGCGCCTCGAACCGTCATCAGCGCCTGCATGTGCTTGACCTGCGGATCGGCAACGAGGTCGGCATAGCCCTGCACGCGCGCGTGCCAGATTTGCGCTTGCTCCATGCGTCGGCTCCAGTCCTCGGTTGATTTCGTCTTCAGCCGCGCGGCGATCATCTCGCCGATCTCGTCCTGCCGGGTCCAGGCGTCCTTGTCGGAGAACGAGGCGAGCCGCGGCTCCTCGATAATTTGAGCGAGCGCCTGCAACGGGCAAAGCGAGACGGCGAGGTGGCCGTTGCGCGTGGCATAGACGCCATATGGAGCGGGGTAGTACCAACCCGCGATATGTTGGCGCGCGTTCACGCTCGCCGGCGGGTTCGCCGCATTGAGCCAGGCCACCAGCGATTCCGCCTGCAGGTCGAGCGCGGCCTGCATGAGGCTCGCGTCGACGCGACAGCCCTTGCCGGTGCGCTCCGGGCGGACCAGCGCGGCAAGGATGCCCATCGCGAACAGTGCCGCCCCGTGGTGGTCGACCGCGGACACGCCGACCGGGCGAGGCCCGCTCGCTTGCTGCCCGGTGATCGCCATGACCCCGAACAGCGCCTGCGCCAACAGATCCTGACCGGGCCGCTGCGCATAAGGACCGTCGGGGCCATAGCCGGATGCCGACGCGTAGATCAAAGACGGCTTGCGCAGCCGCAAGGCGTCGTAGCCGAAGCCGAGCTTGTCCATGACACCCGGGCGGAAATTCTCGGCTACCACGTCGGCGCCGTCGATGAGCTTGAGCGCGATCGCTCTGCCCTTGGGCGACTTCAAGTCGAGCGCGACGCTGCGCTTGTTGCGGTTCGTGCACATGTGCACCATGCCCTGCCCGTCGTGCCAGATATCGCCGCTGCTCCAGTGGCGCTGCCAGGCCCCCTCCGGCGTCTCTACCGCAATCACGTCGGCGCCGACGTCCGCCAGCGCCTGGATGCCCATGGGGCCGAGCAGGAAATGATTGAAGCTGATGATGCGAATTCCTTGCAGCAGATCGAGCATCGGTGTCCTCGCGATGAGACAGCGGCGCACTATGCGCGATGGATGCGCCCGGTCGCAAATGGATGATGTCGGCGAAGCGTGCAGATTGATTGCAAGGATACACTCCTTCCGCTCATTCCCGCGAAAGCGGGAATCCAGAGCCGCTTACTCGCGACTCGTGATCTGGGTCCCTGCCCGGACGAGCGGATGCTTGCCCGAATTCGACGCAACCCGTTTTACTGCGTCTCCTTGAGATCATCGAAGAAATGCAGGTTGTCGGTTGCAACCGCGGCTTCGATTTGGGACCCCGGCGAGAGCGTCAAATCCGGATCGACGCTCGCGATCCGGATATCGCTGTCTCCGAGCCGAATGGCGAGAAGTTGCTCGTCGCCGAGCTGCTCGGTGACCATGACGGTGCCTTTGAAGGCGATCTGATTCTCGTTCACGGGTGGGCCCAGCCGAATATGTTGCGGGCGCATCCCGACGCAAACCGATCGTCCCACGCGCAAGCCGAGATCGGGAAATCGGGCAGTCGCAAGCCTGAACTGCAATCCCTGGCAGGCCAGCAAAAAATGATCGGCCTCCGCCGTCACGTTGACGGTGATGAAATTCATCGACGGCGAGCCGATGAAGCTCGCCACGAACCGGTTGGCGGGTTTGCGGTAGAGTTCGAGCGGCGTCCCCACCTGCTGCACGACGCCCTCCTTCATGACCACGATCCGGTCGCCGAGCGTCATCGCTTCGGTCTGGTCGTGGGTGACGAAGATCGAGGTCGTCGGAACTCGCAGCCGCAGCTCCTTGAGCTCAAGTCGCATTTGCGCCCGCAGCTGAGCGTCGAGATTCGACAGCGGCTCGTCGAACAGAAAGACCTTAGGATTGCGCACGATGCAGCGGCCAAGCGCCACGCGCTGCTGCTGGCCGCCCGACAACTGATATGGACGGCGGTCGAGCAGCGGCTCGATCGACAGTATCCTCGCCGCGCGGCCGACGGCGGCCGCGATCTCCGTTTTGGGTACCCGGCGGTTGCGCAGCCCGAAGGCCAAATTGTCGCGCACGCTCATGTGCTGATAGAGCGCGTAATTCTGGAACACCATGGCGATATCACGGTCCTTCGGCTGCAGGTGGTTCACGACCCGGCCGCCGATGGCGATGGTGCCGCCGCTGATCTCCTCGAGGCCCGCGATCATGCGTAACGTCGTCGATTTGCCGCAACCCGACGGACCGACCAGCACGACGAACTCGCGATCCTTGATGTCGAGATTGATGTCCTTGACCGCGACCACGTGGCCGTAAACCTTGTGCACGTTGGTCAGTACGACGGCGGCCATGACGTTTAGATCCTGAGCCCGCGAATGACGTATCTCTGGCCGAACAGCGTCACGATCAGCGCCGGAACGAGCGCGATCACCGCGGTCGCGCTCATGAGGTGCCATTCCATGCCGAGCTCGTGAACGAACTGCGCCATCACGACGGTCAAGATCGGTGTTTCATGCGCCGTCAGAATGAGGGCGAACAGGAACTCGTTCCAGGTATAGAGCCAACACAAAATCGCGAGCGCGGTGAGGCCGGGAATTGCCGCCGGCATGGCCACGCGCCAAAACGCGCCCCAACGCGAACAGCCGTCGATCATGGCCGCGTATTCCATGGACGGGTCGATGCCGTCGAAGAAGCCTTTCATGATCCAGGAGAAGAAGCAGATGTGGACGGCGACGTGCGGCAGCAGCAGGCCCCAATAACTGTCGAAAATGTGCAGCTGCTGCGTCACGAAATACAGCGGCAGCACCCAGGCGACGTAGGGCACGCAGCGAAAAATGTAGATCAACGAAAACCAGGCGTTCGGGATAGGTCCCTTGAAGCGCGACAACATGTATCCGGACGTCGCCGTGACGCCGAGCGAAAGCACCGTCGCCAGCGTCGAGATCATGAAGCTGTTGAACAGCGCCCTGACGACGATCTCCTGCGTCAGCACGTCGTGGAAGTTGTCGATCGTGAATTCGGTTCCCCGATGCACGTAATAGACGCCAGTTCCGGGACGCAGCGAGGTCAACACCAGCCAGAACACGGGAAAGGCGAACAGCAGGCAAACCGCGATCGCCGTCAGTGCGAACAACACCGCCTTTCCTCGCGGAGCGAGCGCCGAGAAAAAGCCCTCGGATCGCGCGGGCGCCGTCGCGATGCCCCTCATTTCGACACCTCCACGAAGCGATTGAGGAGACGGTAGAGCAGCAGCGCGAAGACCACGATGATGATCGCCCCGATCACGGCCGCGGCAGAGCCGCGGGCAAGGTTGAGGAACTGGAAGGACTCGACATAGGCGTAGAGACTGAACAGCTCGGTGGCGCGCGCCGGCCCGCCACCGGAAATCGTCCACACGATGTCGAAGGTGCGGAATGCGTCGATCGAGCGGATCACGATGCAGACCACCATGACCGGGCGGAGCATCGGCAACGTGATGTGCCGGAAGGTGCGCCAGGCGCTGGCGGCGTCGATGCGCGCCGCCTCGAACGGCTCGGGAGGGAGGCTTTGCAGGCCGGCGAGCAGGATCAGGGCGAACCAGGGGGTCCACAGCCACACGTCGGTCAGCAGAATCACGAAGAACGTCGTCCAGCGCTGCGTCAGCCAGGAAATGGGCGCAAGTCCGAGGCCCTCGAGCGCCGCGTTCACGACGCCGAACTGATCGTTGAACATCCACCGGACATGATGGCGGCAATGACCGGCGCGACCATCAGCGGCAGCAAAACGAAGGACTGAACGAGCCAGCGCCCGGGGAAGCGCCTGTTCAGCATCAGCGCGATCGCCAGGCCGAGGAGGAGCGAAAGCGCGACGCTCGCGAACATGAAGCCGAACGTGTTGGGAAGCACGATCTCGAGGAATTCCTGATCGCGAAGCACGTGGATATAATTGGCAAGCCCGACCCAGGTCCGCTTGGGATCATGCAGCGTCCAGTCGCGGAAGCTGGCGTTGGCCCCGGTCAAAATGGGGACGACCTGGAACAACGCAAGCACGAGCGCTGCCGGCGTGATCAGCGCCAGCATGAAGCGCGTCTTCTCGTTCATTCGAAGGAGACTTCCATCAAGGCCGCCTCAACACGCCATGGCCCGGAGCTACCTGCTCCCGGGCCATCGCGTCGACACGTCCGGTTCAGGACGAAAATAAGAGTCGCTAGTTGCCGGTCGCGGCGCGGTGGATTTTATCGGCGTGCTCGGCCAGCACCTTCGGTATGTCCTCGCGCTTGCCGGTGAGCGCCGCGATCGCCATGTCCGAATATGCCTTGTGCACAGCCGGCCACTCGGCGAAGTAGTACGCCGAATGCGTGATCGGCGTTTGATCGAACACCGCATGCTTGAGCGCCGCGAAGTCCTTGTCCTCGGCTGCGAGCTTCGGCCAGAGCTTGACGTTCGGCGGCGGACCGCCGGTCTTCTTCCACATCTCGATCTGCCCGGCCTCATCGCTCATCATCGCGGAGAGCATCTCCTTGGCGAGCTTCTTGCGCTCCGCCGGTACGCCCTTGGGGATGGCCCACCCCCAGATTTCGTTCCATGACGTCGGCTTCTGCGCGCGCGGGCCCACCGGGAACGGCGCCATGCCGATCTTGCCGACGATCTTGGAGCGCTTGGGGTCGTTGAACTCGCCGAAATGGGTCGAGTCGACGAGCGTGAAAGCGGCCTCGCCCGCCATGAAGATCGCGTTCGCCTCGTTGCGCCCATATGCCGTCATGCCGGGCGGGCTGATTTTGTGGATGTTGATCGCGTCCCACCAGAACTCGACGATCTCCCGATGGCACGGCTCGGTCACCGCCGGCTCGAACTTCGCAGCCACGAGCTTATCGTTATCGCGCTCGAACAGCGGCTTGAGGATATCGCAATTGTTCGCCCACATGGTCCACCACAAGCTGAACCAGGTGTTGTTCATGCCCATGCCGCCGACATAGCCCCATTTGACTTTGCCTTCCTTTTGCAGGCGTTGGCTCACCGAAGCCAACTGGGCGAACGTGGTAGGCACCTCCTCCGATTTGACGAGGTCCGAGCGGTAGAAGAACGTGCCGACGGTGTGTGCCATGGGCACGACCGTGAGCTTCTTATCGTCATTCCAGAACGCGAGCAGCGGCCAGCGGTCCGAGTTCTCGATGCCCTTGACGTCGTCGGTTGTCTCCAGCCACTTCTTCCAGAGCTGACCCCAGTCGTCATTGTGCCAGATGATATCGAACTGATCGGTCCCACTCGTCAGCGTCGCGGTGACCTTTTCCATGAAGACGCTGTACGCCATCGGCACGCGCGTCAGCTTGACTCCATG
>Ga0070699_100002966_pt1 | contig 15084 bp, 11 predicted proteins | sample KBSK1503metaG_FD_65473 | JGI IMG/M metagenome (GOLD analysis project Ga0070699, IMG submission 65473) | Corn, switchgrass and miscanthus rhizosphere microbial communities from Kellogg Biological Station, Michigan, USA - KBS K1-50-3 metaG | ecosystem: Host-associated > Plants > Roots >...
GATGCGCGCGTGGATCTGTACGCGACGGGCGTGGTGCTGTTCGAGTGTCTGCTGGGCCGCGTACCATTCGAGGCGAATTCCGCGGTGGCGCTCATTGCGAAGGTGCTCAGCGAGCCGGCGCCGGTTCCGGCGGCGCTCGATCCGGGAATTCCTCAGCCACTCTCCGATCTGGTGGTCCGGCTGCTGGCCAAGGAGCCGGAGGCGCGGCCCGCCAACGCGGAGGAGTTGGCGCAGCTCCTCTCGCGATTGTCATAAGCGCGGGTCAATCGCTGGGGTTCGTGGCCCATACCGTGACATCCTTCACGAGTGTCCGATCGCTCAGCGCGAGCATGTCCGCGATGACGTCGGCGATGTCCTCCGCATGGAGCTTGGACGGATTTTCTCCCGGCGCCTGCCGTCCGGAATTCCGGCGGAACTCGGTGAGGACCTCGCTCGGATTGATCTGCATCACACGTATGTCGTACTGGCGCAGTTCCGTGCGCCAGACATCGGTGAGCCCCGAGAGCGCGAACTTGCTCGACGCATAGGCGGTGCCGCCGGCGCCGCCGCGTTGCCCGGATGTGGACGCCACGTTGACGATGTTGCCGTGGCGTTGCTGCACGAAGTGGCGCGCCGAGTCGCGGGCCACGAGCATGGCGCCGAGCACATTGGTTTCCCAGACGTCGCGGAAATCAGCGGTCGTCATGTCGATGAGCGGCGCGAATCGGCCGAAGCCGGCGTTGTTGATGAGGGTGTCGTAGCCGCCGAGCTCGCGGATGACGGTCGCGACGAGGCGCGCGACATCGGCTTCACGGCTCACATCGGCTTCGACGGGCGTGGCGCCGATTTCTTTCGCGGCAGTGCGTAGCGCGGCGACATGGCGTCCGCAGATCGCCACACGCGCGCCGGCCGCGGCGAGGCGTTTGGCGGTGGCATAGCCGATGCCGGAACTGCCGCCGGTGACGAGTACTCTGGCGGTCGAGAGATCCATGGGTGGTCCGGGTTACGGGGAGAGTGTGCGCGGCGAAGGTGGTCGCGGTGTGCCTTCGGTGAAACGATCATGGCGCGCCTTCGGTTCCGGGAGCGAACACCAGGGGATGCCGGAACACCCCATGCCAATGTCTGCAGACGGCCATGACCCCGTCGTGATTGCGGGGCATTGCTGGCGGGGGAAGGAAAATGGTTCGCGGCGGACGGATCGTGTGCCTATGATCTGGTGAAGAGAGGGACAGGATTGACAGGATTGACAGGATGAACAGGATGTGGGGCTCTCGGCGGCAGGCCCTTATGAGGAGACACGGCATGGAGCACGAGGAGCTGACGAAGGTGATCATCGGCTGCGCGATGAGAGTGCATCGCGAACTCGGCCCGGGGTTTCTGGAGTCAGTGTATCAGAATGCCCTCGCGCACGAAATACGAAAGGCGAACTTGCCGCTGCAATGCGCGTGCAGGATTCAGGTACGCTACGCTGGCGTAGCCGTCGGCAACTTTGTGGCCGACATGGTGGTAGGCGGCTGCGTGCTCGTTGAAAACAAGGCGGTGCAGGTGCTCGCGGCGTCTCATGGGGCACAACTGGTCAACTACCTTGTCGCCACTCGAATTGAAACAGGATTGCTCTTCAACTTTGGCTGCGAATCATTGCAGTTCAAGCGAAAGTTTCGGACGTACCGCCACCGGCAGTCGAGCCACATCGGTCAGGATTCGTCGCCATCGCCATTCCAATCCATCATTCCACCAACACGTCCATAGGTCGCGCAATTCAATCCTGTCAATCCTGTCAATCCTGCAATCCTGTCCCTCCTGAAATCCTGTCAACGCTGTCTCTCCTGAAATCCTGCCGCGCGAAGGCTGACCGATCAGGCCGCCTCCCCCGACTCAGCGCCGCTGCAAGGCGACCGGTTGGAACCCGAGCACGTCGGCCGTGGCCGCCAGGATCTCGCCGAAGCGCGTAGACAATGGCGCGGAGCATGGCGACATTCCCTGTAGCTCGTTGCTGCTTCATCGCTCGTTCCGACTTCCGTGCACTCGCTCGCCCAGGCGTCGCATTCGCTCCTCTCTTCGTGCGCTTCTCGTCATTCTCGTCCCGGCCGCCGGTCTTTCCCCGGCGGCCGTTGCGCAGACTTCGGCGGCTGGCCCGCCGCCGCTGGGTTCGGTGACGGGGACGCAGGTGCTGCAGCACCTCACGCGAACCGTGGACTGGTATCGCCAGTTGACCGCGCTGGGACAGTCCTCCGGCCTGGCCGATGACGAAGTGGATCGCGACCGCTTGCGGCAGTCGTCGATCGCGGCCGTGCAGTTTGCCTTTGAATTCAGCAGCGCCGCTGCCTCCGTGCTCGGCAGCAGCGCAGGGAGCGCCAGCGCCGAGACCGCGGACTCGTCCGATGACGCCGCACGCATGGCGCGCACGGCCGCCCGCATGTCCGCTCGGGTATCCGCGCTGCAGTCGCGGGTGAAAGAGCTCGACAGCGAGATCGCGACTGCACGGTCACGAGCGCGGGATTCGCTCACCGCGCGACGGGGCCAGGTGCAGGCGTCGCTCGATCTTGCGCTGGAAGTGCAGAAGACGGTGGTGCAGCTCCAGCAGTTCGCGGCACGATCGACGTCCGCTGGCGCGGGTGGCGCATCGCTCGCGACGCAGATCGCCGACTTGCAGCGCACGGTGCCCGAGACTCGGCTCGCTGGCACTCCGTCCCGTGGGGCGGCCAGCCGGACCGGGACGACGGACACCGGAGCGGCGGCCACTGCTCCGACGTCTTCCAGCACCACGCCCGTGTCCTCGACCGTGGCCATCCGGCCCACATCCGCCGGTCTCATCCCGCTCGCCGGCGAATGGCTCGCATTGCGCAGCACGCGCCGGCAGGTGGAGGATGCGATCAAGACAACGGACCACCTGTCGGACGGTCTCGATAGTCTGCGCCGGGCAGTGGGCCGACAGGTGGGCACACTGGTTCGCACCAGCATGGCCGATACGCTCTCGACGAATTTGGGCGCACAGGCCACCGCGCAGCGACAGACCGAGACAGCCACGACGCAGTTCCGGAAGTTGTCCGCCGTGCTGGTGCCGCTCAGCGAACAGGACATTACGATGGACGACGCGCGCGGCACGCTGGCGGCATTGAGCACGACCTTCAGCGAGCAGTCGCTCTCGGTCGCGCGCAACATTGCCTTCCGCGCCGCGGTTCTCGCGCTGTGCATCGCGCTCGTGCTGATCATCTCCGAATTCTGGCGGCGCGCCACGTTCAAGTACCTGCATGACACACGCCGCCGCCGCCAGTTCCTGCTCCTGCGGCGCGTCGCGGTCGCGATCGCCCTGCTCGTCATCCTGTTTCTCGGATTCGTCTCGGAAATCGGTTCGCTCGCCACGTACGTGGGCTTTCTCACCGCTGGCATCGCGGTGGCGCTGCAGAACGTCATCCTGGCCGTCGTCGCGTACTTCTTCCTCATCGGGCGCTATGGGGTGCGACTGGGCGATCGCATCACCCTCGCGGGAGTGACAGGGCGCGTCGTGGAAATCGGTTTGATCCGGCTGTACGTGATGGAGTTGTCGGGTCCGGAGCTGCAGCCCACGGGGCGGATCGTCGTGTTGTCGAACGCGGTGCTGTTCAAGCCCGAGGCGCTGTTCAAGCAGGTTCCCGGCGCCGAGTACGTATGGCACTCCGTGACACTTACGCTCGCGCCCGCGACCGATGTGCATGCCGTGCAGGAGCGGCTGCAGGCGGCTGCCGAATCGGTCTATGCCACGTACAAGGACACCATTGAGGCGCAGCACGCCGCGGTGCAGCGGCTGGTGGATTTCGAAACGACCTCGCCCGAGCCGCGAGTGGACGTGCGATACACGGAGACCGGCTTCGAGTTCACCGTGCGATATCCGGTGCTGCCGGATCGCGCCGCGGCCAACGACCAGCTCATGGCGAAGACGGTGCGCGATGCCGTGGCCGGTGAATCGCAGGTGGCGATGAACTCGCCGCAGGATTCGGCGAGCACATAGCTGGCGTCACGGTGCGCGGTCTGGCCGAGTGCCGCACGACTGCCGGGCACGAGTGTTGCGCCACGGGCCACCGGAGCCTGCACGCGTGACCACTCGATCGGGAGCACATCATGCATCACAGCACGCAGTCGGCCGCCAGGTCACGCCGGTTGGTGCGCGGCGGGGTGATCGTGGCAACAGGATGCTCGGCGCTGGCGGTCAGCGCCGTGCTGCTGGGAGCGGTGCCGCGGCATGCCGGGGTGGGGCCGGCGCCGGTCCGGACGGCGCGGGAGGACTCGCAGCCCAGGCGGCTGGCCGTCGTGCAGGGGCTGAAGGCGCCGGAAGCCGTCTCCTACGATCCCCGCACGCACTGCTACTTCGTGAGCAACGCGAACGGACCCTTTGGCGTCAAGAACGACAGCGGGTTCATCGCACGCATCACCGCGGATGGAACGCTCGACAGTCTGCACTTCATCACAGGTGGCCGGAACAACGTCGTGCTGAATGCGCCGATGGGATCACGCATCCGGGGTGACACGCTCTGGGTGCTGGATGTGGATGCGCTGCGCGCCTTCGACACGCGTTCGGGCAAGGCGCTCGCCACGATCGATGTTCCGCAGGCGCATGGGCACTTTCTCAACGATCTCACGTTCGCGCCGGACGGCAGCATTTACATTACGGACACCGGCATGAGCGTCGCGCCGGATGGAAAGAGCACGCACACCGGCCCGGATCGGATCTTCAGGATCAGTCGCGGACACCAGGTGACGGTGGCGCTGGATACGGCAGCACTCGCCATGCCGGACGGCATTGCATGGGATGCCAATGATCGCCGCTTCGTGCTGGCGCCATTCGGAGGAACAGCCATCCAGTCGTGGCGCGCGGGGCAGCCCGCGCCCGCGGAGGTCACGAGCGGGAAGGGCAGATTCGACGGGATCGAGATCGAGCGGAACGGAAGTATCCTGATCACGAGCTGGAACGACTCCAGCGTATCAACGCTCGACGACAACCGGCTGGTGCGGCGCATCGGTCATCTCGAGATCGTCCCGGCGGATGTGAGCATGGACGAGCAGCACGGACGGGTGGGAATCGTGTCGGTGGTTGCAGGCGAATTCGAACTCTGGACATGGCCATGGCGATGACGCTGATCTCGACGGAACTGGTGTGCCGCACGCGGACCGTAACGATGCTGTTCGCTGCGGCCGCCGTGATGCTGGCATGCACGAAGGGAGAATCGCGCGCGCCGGCGGCGGCGAGCGACTCCACGGCCGGTACGGCGGCCGCGAAACCCGCGTGCGCGGCAGACAATGGCGGCCTCACGCTGCCAGCCGGATTCTGCGCGACGGTGTTCGCGGACAGCCTGGGGCATGCGCGGCATCTCGTCGTCGCGCCCAACGGTGTGGTGTACGTGAACACGTGGAGCGGGAAGTACTACGGGAACGGCACGCCGCACGCCGGCGGATTTCTCGTCGCGCTGCAGGATACGTCGGGCGACGGGCGCGCCGATGTCATCACGCGCTTCGGCCCGACTGCGCAGCAGGGCGGGCATGGCGGCACCGGCATCGGGCTGCATGCCGGATCGCTCTACGCCGAGGAAAGTGATCGGATCGTGCGCTATGCCTTGCCGTCATCGGGCATCGCGCCGACCGGCGCGGCCCAGGTGATCGTCTCGGGACTGCCCCTCACGGGCGACCATCCGATGCACCCGTTCGCGATCGATTCGGCGGGCGACATCTTCGTGGACCTTGGCTCGGCCAGCAATTCGTGTCAGGAGAAGAACCGGACGCTGCGGTCGCCCGGTCATCAGCCGTGCACGGAGCTCGAGACGCGCGGCGGCATCTGGAAGTTCAGCGCGAACAGAACCGGACAGAAGTTCTCCGCCGCGCAGCGCTACGCGACCGGCATTCGGAACGCCGATGGGATCGCGATCTCGCCGTCCGGGGCCCTGTTCTCCACCATGCACGGTCGGGACCAGCTCTCCAGCAACTGGCCCAGGCTGTACACCGCCGAGCAGAGCGCTGAACTGCCGGCGGAAGAGCTGCTGCACGTGGTTCAGGGTGGCGAGTACGGCTGGCCGTACTGCTACTTCGACGGCGCAAGGAAGCAGCTCGTGCTGGCACCCGAGTACGGCGGCGATGGCACGAAGCAGGGAATGTGCGCGTCAAAGCGCGCGCCAGCGGCGTACTTCCCGGCGCACTGGGCCCCGCTGGGACTCACGTTCTACAGCGGCAAGATGTTCCCGGCGCGGTATCAGGGAGGCGCGTTCGTCGCGTTCCACGGCTCGTGGAACCGCGCACCCTTGCCACAGCAGGGCTACCTCGTGGCCTTCGTGCCCATGCGGGGCGACAGCGCGAGCGCGCCGCAGGAAGTCTTTGCCGATGGATTTGCGGGCGCCAACAAGCAGCCCGGGAGCGCGGCGCACCGGCCCGCGGGCGTGGCCGTGGGGCCGGACGGCGCTCTCTACATCGCGGACGATGTGCACGGGCGCGTGTGGCGCGTGATCTATCACTGACTCGAATCGGGCGGTTTCGGGCGGCGGAGCAGAGCAATTCCCTGAAGCGAGCGATTCCCGCTCGGGATTGCGCAGGTGTGACGTGCGCTATTGGAAGAGAGGTGAGATGATGCGTTCAACATTGCTGACGTTGCCGCTCGCGCTGCTTCTCTCGGCGGGCGTGGAGCGAGCCGTCGCGCAGGAGAAGCCGTCGGCCGTGAAGGTCACCGGCTTGGAGTACGAAGGCTGGCGCCAGTACGGCGTGCAGTGCGCCCGCTGTCATGGGCAGGACGTAGTCGGGAATCCGGTTGCGGCCCACCTCCTCGCGTCGCTGGCCGCGGGAGGGCCCATCGACACGGAAGAGAAATTCGCGGCGGTCGTGAGAGACGGTCGCGCGAATCGCGGCATGCCCGCCTTCAAGGAGATCATGACCGCTGACCAGATCAAGGCCGTGTATGCGTATGTGAAGGGCAGAGCGGACAAGCGCATTCCGGTGGGGCGTCCGGCGAAGCCACAGGACTGATCCGCCACCGGCGCGGTCTCGTGATCGCCGCCGGAGCCTGCCCCTCCTGTTGACAGTCTGAAGAAGCGGGTGTACTCTGTACCTTCAGTTCACCTGAAGGAGTGCGGCACGTGACGGACGCGCGGTCCGAGCTGGTGCAGGGCACGCTGGAAATGCTGGTGCTCAAGACGCTGGCCTTCGAGCCGATGCACGGCTGGGGGATCGCGCAGCGCATCGAACGGCTTTCGCACGACGTGTTCCTGGTCACCCAGGGATCGCTCTATCCGGCGCTGGTGCGCATGAAGCGGCGCGGCTGGATCACGTCGTCCTGGCGCACCACGGAGAACAACCGGCGCGCGCGGTACTACGCGCTCACCGCGGCCGGCCAGCGCCAACTCGAGCAGGAACGCGTGTCCTGGCAGCGGGTGTCGTCCGCCGTGAATGACATCCTGCGCGCGAGCCATATCCCGGCTACGACATGAGTGCGCTGTCCGATGTCTGGGCGCGGCTGTCGAGCCTGCTGCTGCGTCGTCGCGAGGAGCGCGAGCTCGCGGAGGAGCTGCGCTTTCATCTGGCCATGGAGGCCGAGTCCCGTCGCGCCGCGGGTACCCCGGCAGCCGAGGCAGAGCGCCAGAGCCGGATTGCACTGGGCGGCGTGGAGCGCACCAGCGAGGAAGTGCGCGACGCACGCGGTACGCGAGTGTTCGAGGACTCGCTGCGCGACGTCTCCTACGCCATGCGCACGCTCGCTCGCAGTCCGGGATTCGCGCTCGTCGTCATGCTCACGCTCGCCCTCGGGATTGGCGGCACGACGGCGGTGTTCAGCGCCGTCGACGCCGTGCTGCTGAAGCCATTGCCGTATCAGGAGCCTGGCCGTCTGGTCCGCCTCTATCAGCACGGCGCCAGCACTCCTGGCGATCGCGGCGTCGTCACGCCCGTGCATTACCTGGCGTATCGGCGGCAGCTCACGTCATTCGAGCACCTCGCGGCCGTGCTCACCTACAACACGACAGGCGAGGACCTGGCTGGCAGCGGCCACGCCGAGCGCATCCAGGTGCTCCCGGTGAGCGCCGACTACTTCGATGTCCTGCGCGCACAACCGGTGATCGGCCGCGACTTTGAACGGAGCGAGGAAAACGGCGCTCCATCGGTGATCCTGAGCCACGATCTGTGGGAGCGCCTGTATCACGGAAACGCCGGCGCGGTCGGTCAGGCGCTGGTGATGAGTGGTACGCCGTTCACGATCGTTGGCGTGATGCCGGCGGGGTATGTGGATCCGATGGTGCCGGGCGTGGCCGCCTGGGTACCGCTCGATCTGCGCCCCGGGCTCGACGCCAGCAACGCGGACAACCACTACCTGGATGTGCTGGGGCGGTTGCGCGCGGGCGTCACGCTGTCGCGGGCGCAGGCCGAGCTCAATACGGTCGATGCGACGCTGGCGCGAGAATACGCCGGCACCAGCGACATGCGCGCCACGCTCTATCAGTTGAAGGAGGACGTTGTTGGCGGAGCGAGCCGCTCGTTGCAGCTCATGCTTGGCGCGGTCGGGCTGGTGCTGCTGCTCGTGTGCGTGAACGTGGCAACGCTGCTGCTCGTGCGCGGGTCGGCGCGCGCGCACGAGTTCGCCTTGCGCGCCGCGCTGGGCGGCATGCGCGGGCGACTGGTGCGACAGATGCTCATCGAGAGCTTCGTGCTCGCGCTCGCGGGAGAACTTGCCGGCCTGGTGGTCGCGCGCCTGGCGATGGCGGCCATCGTGGCACTCGGCGCGGGCTCCGTGCCGCGGCTCGATTCGCTCACCATGGATTCCGGCGTGCTCGCGTTTTCGCTCGCCATAACCGGGGCGAGCGCCATCGTGTTCGGCATCCTGCCCGCGCTGCGTGCGGCGCGGGCGCAGCCGATTGACGCGCTCCGCGCGGAAGGACGCGCACTCTCCGGAGGACAGCGGCAGAGCCGGGTGCGTTCCGGTCTCGTCACCGCACAGGTCGCCCTCGCGTTCGTGCTGCTCGTGGGTGCGGGGCTGCTGATCGTGAGCTTCCATCGCCTGCGGTCACTGGATCTGGGCGTCAAGGCGGACCGCGCGCTCGTGTTCGAGCTGCACTTGCCCGAGGCACGCTACGATTCCACCGCCAGGGCGCGCTTCTACGAGGGCGTGGCGACCCGGATCGCGCAGCTGCCGGGTGTGCGTGCGGCTGGCGGCATCTCGCGGCTGCCCGCAACCGGCTCGTTTCACAGATGGGGCACCAGAGCGCTCACCGGTCCTGTTGTGGGAAAGCCGGACGGGCAGGTTGGTGCGGAGCAGCGAGTCGTGTCAGGCGACTATTTCAGGGCCGCGGGTATCCCGATCCTCGAAGGCCGGGCGTTTGACGCGCGCGATGACGCGAGCGCGCCACGCCGCGCCATCGTGAGCACGTCGGCGGCGCACCAGCTCTTTCCTGGTGTGGATCCGATCGGCCAGCGCCTGCGCACCGGTGGATTCGACTGGGACGTGATCGGCGTCGTTCCTGACGTGGGCCTGGATGTCGAAGGCCGCTCCGCGCCGACTGTCTACCATGCGCACGCGCAGTTCGCGGGCGACCGCGACTGGGCATTGACACAGGTCGTATCCACGAGCGGATCGCCGACCGCGATGCTGCCCGCCATTCGGAGCGCCATCGCCATGATGGATCCGGAGCTGGTGCTGTACCGGCCGATGACCATGGCGGACGCCATCGGCGCCGGAACGGCTCAGCGCAAACTGACGCTCGTGGTGCTCGCGAGCTTCGCGGCGATCGCCCTGATCCTCGCGGCCCTGGGGCTATTCGGCGCGCTCTCGTACTCGGTGAAACTGCGCGCGCGCGAGTTCGGTGTGCGCATGGCGCTGGGCGCCGAACGCGGGGCAATCCGGCGACTGGTCCTGCGACAGGGGCTCGCCGTCACGGTCGCGGGTGTGGCGGTCGGAGTCCTGGGCGCGCTCGCGCTGTCGCGCATCATGGCCTCGGTGGTGTTCCACGTGAAGCCGCTCGATCCGGGTGTGCTCGCCGGTGCCGTGCTCTTCATTCTGCTGGTCGGCGCGGCGGCGGCGTATCTGCCCGCGCATCGCGCCACGGCAGTGGATCCCAGATCGATACTGCAGTAGGCAGGTGTTTCGTCGCTCCCGCCGTGCGCAACCCTCGGCGGCGAGTCCCAGTCAATGCAGACCCGCGCGTGCTCATTCGCCATCTCGCCTTCCTGGATGACCGTGCGCGCCTGGGGAGCCGGGTCAGTGTAGTCATGGTTATTCTCCTTGTGACGAAGGTAGTATCGGAGCACCGACCCGGAAAACGGAAAATCGTCAGGAGGAGGAAGGCGGCCATGCGATACGCACACACGGAGATCGCCGACGCGGAAATTCCGCGTGCGTCATTTCCCTTCGCGCAGCACATGCTGGATTCGTATGCCAGTGAAACCAACAAGGTTCACTCAGTGTGGTCATGTTTCACCGATGCGGATCTGGGGTATTGTCCGCGTCCTCGCGCCAGCACCGTGGGCGATATCCTGAAGCATCAGTTGCTCTCCGAGCGACGATTCTTCGGCGAGTTTCTCGCTGCACCGGAATTGCCGGCCGGAGATGTGCTGCCGCAGCCGCTGACGGTCACGAGCGCTTCGGCCCGGCTGGCTGAACTGGTCCGGCACCGGCTCCCCTTTCTGGCGGCGCAGCGCGAGTCGTGGTGGCTGGAGCGTGTCCCCTTCTTCGACGTGGAGCGCCAGCGCGCCTGGATCTTCTGGCGACGGCTGCTGCACACGGCGCATCATCGCACGCAGCTCACGGTGTATCTCAAATTGCTGGAACGCGCCGTGCCGTCCACGTACGGCCCCACAGCGGATGTGACCTGGGAGGGAGCGGATCCGACGCAGAGCGTAGCGGCCGCATCCCGGCGTTGACGATGCCCTGGGCGCGCACTATGCGCCCTGTGGCGCGGTGTCCTTCCCCAGCCAGCTCGGATACGTACCCAGCAAGCGGCACTCGCGACTCGCGGTCTGGAGCAGATAGAGCGCGGCCGTGGCGTGCGGGTCCATTGCCGGATGCTCGTACTCCAGGAAGAACTGATATGTCCACGGTTCCCGGGTGGGACGCGCGCCGATGTGCGTGATGCGGAATGATGCGTCCGCGAGCGGCTTGAGCGCGGTCACGAGCGACCCCGCCGCGTCGGGAAAGACGCAGAGCACGGCCGTGCGTGAGAGCGTGCCGCGTTCCAGCAGCGCCGGCTCGCGCCCCACCGCGAGAAAGCGGAACTGCGAATCGGGGCGATCTTCCACGCCATCCGCGATGACCGCCAGCCCGTAGTGCTCGGCGGCGCGACGGCTGCTCAGTGCCGCGCGCGCGGGATCGCCCGCCTCGGCCACCTCGCGCGCCGCGCCAGCGGTGTCGTCGGCCGGCACGGCCCGAATGCCGGGATGCCGCTCGAGAAAATACGTGCAGAGTGCGAGGATGAGCGGGTGGCTCGCGACGGAGCGGATCTGCGAAAGTCGTGTGCCGGGCAGGGCGAGCAGCGCGAGTCGCACCGGGAGTACGACCTCCGCGCAGATCACGAGGCCGTCATGCAGGGCCAGCAGATCGTAGGCAGAGTGCACATCGCCCAGCACCGTGCTCTCGATGGGGAGCATGCCGAAATCCACGTCACCGCATTCGGCGGCATCCATTACGGCTTCGAACGTCGGCATGGGAACGGCCTCGACATCCGGGCCCCATAGCAAATGGATGGCGTCTTCGCTGAACGCGGCCGGCTCGCCCTGGAAGGCGACGCGCAGGCGCGCGGCCGTGGACAGCGCGTCCGGCTGCGGGAAGGGACTCTGCTCGGGATTGGAGTATGACATCCGCTGTGGGCCGTACGTAGCATGGGCGGCAGCATGTCCGCCGTATCGCGCTGAAAGTTGCGCGCGGTCACGCGAATGGCAACGTCGCGGGCGCACCCGACTCAACAGCCTGCGGCAATGCTCCGTATTGCAAGTGAACATCCATCAGGAGTCCGAATGCGTACCTCGCAGCGCACGCTCTCTGGCACCCTCGTCATGATGGCGCTCGCGGTCGTGGCCCATCCGGCCGTCGCGCAGCGCGGCGGGCCGCTGAGTGATTCGGCGAAGGCGGTCCGCTGGGATCTGGAGCATCAGCTCGAGTCGCTCGCGGTGATCGACCGCAAGCTGATGATACCCATGCGCGACGGGGTGAAGCTCGCCACCGACGTGTACTATCCGAAGCATGCCGACGGCAAGGTCCCCGCCATCTTCGTGCGCACGCCGTACAACTTCAACTATTGGGACATCCAGAATGGCGTGCCCGCGAACATGGCGGCGGTACTCGCTGCGGTGAAGCGCGGGTACGCGTACGTCGAGCAGAACGAGCGCGGCCACTTCTTCTCCGAAGGCACATACGACATTCTCGGGCCGCCGCTCACGGATGGCTACGACGCCATCCAGTGGATCTCCACGCGTCCATGGTCCAACGGGAAAGTCGGACTGGTGGGGTGCTCCTCGACGGCGGAGTGGCAGTCGGCGGTGGCGTCCACCGCGCCGCCCGGTCTCGCGACGATCATCCCCGAGAGCTTCGGCGCCGGCGTGGGACGCGTGGGACCGTACTACGAACAGGGAAACTGGTATCGCGGCGGGGCGGTGCAGATGCTGTTCATCGACTGGCTCTACGGTGAGCAGAACGAGACGCGGCCCATGTTCCCCGCAAAGGCGTCACAGGCTGATCTGATTCGCGAGTCGCGCTCGTTCGACCTCGTGCAGCACCTGCCACCCGTGGACTGGATGAAGGCATTCTGGCATCTCCCCGAGAAGGACATCATCCGGTCGGTGGATGGGCCGCCCGGCATCTTCGCCGATTCGGTGCCGGGGATCGCCACGGGCGGCGCCATGATCGAGCGCACGCCGAATGATCCGGCGTGGTATCGCGGCGGGTTATGGCACGACAACATGAAGATCAACGTGCCGGGGCTGTACTTCATGTCCTGGTACGACGTCTCCATTGGCCCGAACCTCGCCGAGTACAATCGCGTGCGGGAAACCGCCGACCCGGCCATCGGGAAGGAGCAGTACGTGATCATCGCCCCCACGCTGCACTGCTCGTACACGCGGGCCACGGAGAACACGATCGTGGGAGAGCGCAGCGTGGGCGATGCGCGCTATGACTACGAAGCGCTGACGTACGACTGGTTCGATCACTTCCTCAAGGGCGAGAACAACGGACTGCTCGATACGCTGCCCCGCGTCCGCTACTACACCATGGGGATCAACAAATGGCAGTCGTCGGACACGTGGCCACCCAGGGGCGCCACGCCGGTCACGTACTTCCTGTCGAGCGGCGGGAAGGCGAACACGCTGCATGGCGACGGCGGGCTTGTCCTCAAGGCACCGGGTCGCGATCTGCCGGACACGTTCACGTACGATCCCATGCACCCGGTGATGTCGCACGGCGGCAACGTGTGCTGTCAGCCGGGACTCACGGGCGGCGCGATGGATCAGCGCCAGATGGAGGAGCAGCCGGACATCCTGGTGTACTCGTCGGAGCCGCTGAAGGACGGGATCGAGGTGAGCGGTCCCATCACGTTCACGGTGTACGTGTCGTCGGATCGCAAGGACACGGACATCACCGTGAAGCTCATTGACGTATATCCGGACGGGCGCGCGTACAATCTCGACGAGAACATCCAGCGGCTGCGCTATCGCAATGGATACGACAAGCCGGTGGAGTTCATGCAGCCGGGCAATGTCTATCGCGTCCAACTGCAGCCCATGAACACGAGCAACTACTTCGCGGCGGGCCATCGCATCCGCATCGAGGTGTCGAGCTCGAATTTTCCGCGATTCGATCGCAACCTGAATACGGGCGGCAGCAACTACGACGAAACGGAACCGCTCGTGGCGCGCAACGCGATCCATCATTCGAAGCGCTATCCATCAACGCTGACGCTCACGGTCGTGAAGCCATCGAAGGTCGCGCGGTGATGGCGCACGCCAGAGTCCGTTTGCCGCGTGCGTCCGCGCGGGTGGTCCCGCATGGGCTGAACGACCATATTTTCCCGTTCCCACCACCCGGAGCACCGCCGGGCGCCATCACTCCCCGCATCATTCGACAGAGGACTGTGCACACTTACCTGACGCATTCCGCGGTGGCGCTCGCGCTCCTCGGAGCAGCGTGCGCGCGCGGCAGCGCACCGGCAACGGGCGCCGCGCCCGCCGCATTCGATCCATACGTGCCCGCCGCGCGCGTGCACGCGCCGCAGCCGACAACGGCAGACATCACGCCGGCGGATCTCCGCACCCGGCTCTACATCTTCTCCGACGATTCCATGATGGGTCGCGAGGCGGGCACGCTGGGGAACGTGAAAGGAACCAGCTACATCGCGTCCGAGATCCAGAAGATGGGTCTCGTTCCGGCCGGCGATGACGGGGGCTACTTCCAGACCATTCCGCTCAAGACACGCGCCCTCAAGGACAATCCGACCTTCGCCGTGAACGGTGCGGCGCTCACGCCGTTCACCGACTTCGTGCCGCTGGGCCCGGACTCGTTCACCACCCCATCGGTGCCGATCGTGTTCGGTGGCACCGTGGGTGATTCGTCCCAGACCATCACCGACGATCAGGCGAAGGGCAAGCTGGTGGTCTATGCAACCAACGCCGCGCGCATGCGCCTGCGCCGGCCGGGCGGCGCGATGCGGGAGGTACCCAGCGCCGCCGCGATTGCCGTGATTGCGCTCGAAGACATTCCGCCGCAGACGCTCGCGTTCGTGAAGCGCCCGCGGGAGTTCCTGGACGCCGGTGCGTCAGCCGATCCGGCGCAGACGCCGCAGTTCATCATCAGCAAGGCCGCCGCCGCGCGCATGTTCGACGCGCCACTGGACGGACTCACGGCGGGCACGGCGGGACGGAGCGCGGCGGTGGACGTGGAGTACACGGTCACGCCGGTGGCCGACCCGGCGCGCAACGTCGTGGCGATCATTCCCGGCAGCGATCCGGCGCTCAAGGCGGAGTACGTCGCCATTGGTGCCCACAATGACCACCTCGGCGATCACGCGCGCCCCGTGGACCACGATTCGCTGCGCATCTGGAACCACATCGTGCGCCCGGAAGGCGCCGACGATGGACGCAAGCAGGCCACACCGGAGCAGCAGGCGCAGGCGAACGTCG
>Ga0070699_100002968_pt1 | contig 15082 bp, 13 predicted proteins | sample KBSK1503metaG_FD_65473 | JGI IMG/M metagenome (GOLD analysis project Ga0070699, IMG submission 65473) | Corn, switchgrass and miscanthus rhizosphere microbial communities from Kellogg Biological Station, Michigan, USA - KBS K1-50-3 metaG | ecosystem: Host-associated > Plants > Roots >...
CGCGCGAAAGCGGCTGGGATACTCGATGTAGTTGGTCGAATCGCTGGTGACCTGACCGTTGGACACCTGATTGACGAGCGTCTGCTTCGCGAGAATCGTCTTGATGCCGCGCAGCTTCTCGAGTCCGCCCTTCGCGGCGATGGCTTGATCGACCAGCGCCATCGCCTTCGCGCCCTCCTGCGCGTTGACGGCGCCGACTTGCTGGTACTGGAACGCTCCTCTGCTCCGAGCCGGAATCGTCGCCGACGCGCGGGTCGCGGCGGGCGGAGCTAGCGCCGCCCCTACACCCGCGCGCGCGGCCCGATTCGCCCGCTTGAAATTCGCCGCCGTCAAATCGAGATCCACGAGCTCGATCGTTTCGAAGGTGCCGAAACCGATGCCGCGCAGCTGTGACGCGAACGCCGACGCGTTGCCGACGAGGACGATCGAGAGCCGATCGGGGCGCAGGTACCTCTGCGCCACGCGCTGGATGTCGTCGACCGTCACGGCATTGACCCGCTGCCTGAACGTCTGCAGATCCTCGACCGGCAGGCCGTAGAACAGGACGTTGATCACCTGCATCGCGATCGCATTGGGCGTTTCGATCGTGAGCGGAAAGCTGCCGGTCAGATAAGCCTTCGCGTCGGCGAGCTCGATTTCGCTGACACGCTCCCGCTGCAGCCGCCAGAACTCGTCGACAATGAGCCGCAGCACCTCGCCGGTCGCCTCCGAGCGCGTGTTGGTCTCGGCCTCGAAGTCGCCGCTCTCTTTCAGCGTGTCGAAGCTCGCCTGCGCGCCGTAGGTCAGGCCGCGCTGCGTTCGAAGCACCTGGTGCAGCCGGTTGCTGCCCTCGCCGCCGAGGATGCGGATGGCGAGGTTCAGCGCCATGTAGTCCGGGTTGTTGCGCGCGATGCCGAGGTGACCGACGCGCACCTCGGTCTGCACCGCGTCCGGTTTGTTGACGACGATGACGCGGCGCGTCGGATCGGGCGGCTCGATGAATCGGTTGGCGGCGACGTCCTTCTTCTCCCAGTCGCCGAAGATTTTCTTCGCCGTCGCGAACGCCTCTTCGGCGGTGACGTCGCCCACGACGGCGAGAATCGCGTTGTTCGGCGCGAAGTGGCGGTTGTGGAACGCGCCGAGATCATCGCGCGCGATCGATCCCAGCGTCTCCGGCGTGCCGCTGTCGGGCATGCCGTACGGATGAAACCCGTACACGAGGCGATCGAACACCGAATTCGCGATCCATTCCGGATCCTGCTGGCTCACCTGCAGACTCGACAGCGTCTGTTGTTTGACGCGATCGAGCTCCTTCGGCGAGAACGCCGGATGCCGCGCCATGTCGGACAGCATGCGCATGCCGGTCTCGAAGCTGTCCTTCATCACGATCATGTTGACGAAGGTGAGATCCGATCCGGCGCCCGCGCCCATCTCGCCGCCGATGAAATCGATCGCCTCGTGCATCTCTTCGGACGACATCGCCACCGTCCCCTGATCGAGGAGCGATGCCGTCAGACGCGCGAGCCCCAGCTTTTCTTTCGGATCGGACGAGGTGCCGGCGCGAATCAGCAGGCGCATCGTGACGGCCGGCTGCTCGTGATGGAGCACGGCGACGACCTGCAACCCGTTCGGCAGCGTCTGCAGCTCGTACGGCGGGAACTTGATGTCCCGGGCCGGGAGCGGCCGCGGAGGGCTCTCCTTCGGCCATTCGAGCTGGGTCTGCGCGCTCGCATCGACGACACAGAGGAAGAGCGAGAACACAGAGAACAAAAAGCCACAGAGACACAGAGACGCAGAGTTCAATCTGTACAAGGGAATTCTCGGTGTCGCTGTGTCTCCGTGGCTGATGTTTCTGTGTGTTCTCGAGAAACTCCGTGTCGACCGCATTCGGCCCGTCACTGGTTCGCTCCGGACGGCATGAGCGTCAGCACGATTCGGTTCTCGGGACGAAAGTACGTCCGCGCCACCCGCTGGACGTCGGCGACGGTGATGTTCTGGAAGATGTCGAACTCGCCGTCGGCCGTCTTGATGTCGCGGTGGATGACGACGGCGTGCGCCAGCGTCGACGCCTTCTGCTGATTCGACTCGCGGCCCAGAATGTAATCGCGCGCGAACTGGTTCTTGGTGCGCTGCAGCTCCCGCGCGCTGATCGGTTCGGCCTTCAGCTTTTCGATCTCCGCGATCAGCGCGCTCGCCGCCTCCTCCGGCGTATGCCCCGTCTGCACGATCGCGACGGCGTAAAACAAGTTCGGATCTTCGATCAGGTTCGCGTTGCCGAAGGCGGCTACCGCGATCTGCTTCTCGTAGACGAGCTTCTTGTAGATCCGCGAGCTCTGGCCGTCGGACAGCACCTTCGCCGCGATGTGAAGCGGATAGGAATCGGGGTTGCCGTCGTAGGTGATGTGATACGCGACGACCACCGCCGGCAGCGGCCACGGCTGCTGCAGCGTGACCCGTTTCTCCTGCGTCTGCGGCGGCTCCTTCGGAATGTCACGCGGCACTTCCTTCTGCGCTTTCGGAACCCGTCCCATGTACTGGTTCACCAGCTGCAGCGCCTGTGTCGTGTCGAAGTCGCCGACCAGCACCATCGTCGCGTTCGCCGGAACGTAATAGGTGTGGAAGAAGTCGAGCACGTCGTCGACCGATGCCGACTCGAGGTCCGCCATGCTGCCGATCGTCGCATGCTTGTACGGATGCACGGTGAACGCCTGGTCGTAGATGATCTCGTTCAGGCGGCCGTACGGCTGGTTGTCGACGCGCATCCGCCGCTCTTCCTTCACGACGTCGCGTTCGTTGGTGAAGGTTTCCTTGTCGACGCGCAGCGAGGCCATGCGATCGGCCTCGAGCCACAGAGTCATCGGCAGGTACTGCGCCGGCACCGTCTCCCAGAAGACCGTCTCGTCGTCGTCGGTGTACGCGTTGCTCTGGCCGCCAACCGACGAGATCATCGACGTGTGCGCTTCGGGCATCACGTTCTTCGACCCCTTGAACATCAGGTGCTCGAACAGGTGCGCGAACCCGGTGCGCCCCGGCCTCTCGTTCTTGGATCCGACGTGATACCAAAGCTGCAGGTGGACAATCGGGGTCGAGTGATCCTCCTCGAACACGACCGTCAGCCCGTTGGGCAGCGTCGTCATCTCGTACTGCAGCTTGGGCGGACGGACGGCGGCGGTAGCCGCAGCCGTGGTGCAGGCAAGCGCGGCCACGACGAGGAGCGATCTCACTTTCATCCTCTGATTATCTACTGAGTAGCCGGAACCCCGCGAGCCCCCAGTGCAAGGATGTGAGATTGTTTGGATACGCATCGATTCGCTGTTCCAATCCCGCGAACAGCTCCAGCGCGGCGCCGCGCGCCATGATGCGAACGCCCGCTTCGACGAGCCCGCCGACCTGCGTGCCCCGATGATTCACCGTCTCGTCGACACCGATCATCTGGCCAGACCCCGACGCGAAGAGAGCGATGCGATCATGAACAGGTTGGCGGATGAGCAGACGCGCTTCGCCGATCCAGCGGTAATCGACTGACGAGTGCTGCACGGCGCGCCCACCTTCCAGGTCCATATCGATCGTCGTCTTCCCGAAGGACGCATGATGAAGAATCCTGGCGCCGATTTCGTTCCACGCGATCGCGTTCAGCTTCGGCCGATCGCTCAAGTGGCGCGAGACGTGATGGAAGATGCCGAAGAGCTCCGTCCGGTCGTCGACCCTCGCCGAGACCGACCATTCGAGCGTGTAGTTCGCCTGATTCGCGTCGAACGGCCGCAGCTCGCCGCCGAGCACGGCCTCGTAGTCGGCGCGGACGCCGAGACGGCCGACGACGTAGTCGAGCACGTCGAACGATCCGCCGAAATAGGTGTCCCACGAGAACCGCTCGTCGTCGATCGCCAGATGCGTCGCATCCATGTGGAAGTCGTACCGCGACAGGAACTCCGGTCCTGCGGGAGCGGGTGCGACGACCGGCTGCGGTGGCTGAGCGGACGCGGGCGTGGCGGATAGAAGGATGAAGAAGGCGAGGCAGCCCTGTAGCGCTGCGTTACGGTTGTTTTGCAAGCTTCTCCTCGAGTTCGGCGATGCGTTGCTCGAGCTCTTCGATGCGTTTTCTCATGGCAGGAAGCTGCCGGAACACGACCGTCGCCTTGCGCCAGTCGACGTGTTCGATCGCGGGATGGCCCGTGACGAAGGCGCCCGCGTCGACCGATTGCAGCACCGCGCTCTTGGCGCCCACCTTCGCGCCGCGTCCGATCCGGATGTGGCCGGTGACTCCCGACTGGCCCGCCATCATCACGTCGTCTTCGATGACGGTGCTGCCGGCGATGCCGGTCTGCGCCGCCAGCAGCACCCGTTTGCCAATCGCGACGCCGTGGGCAACGTGGACCAGATTGTCGATCTTCGTGCCGGCCGCGATTCGCGTTTCGCCGACCGCGGGCCGATCGATCGTCGAGTTCGATCCGATTTCGACGTCGTCTTCGATGACGACGTCGGCCTCCTGTGGGATCTTGAGGTGCGTGCCGTCGCTCTCCGTCGCGAATCCGAACCCGTCGCTGCCGACGACGACTCCGTTCTGCAGGATGACGCGGTTGCCGATGACGACGCGATCGCGAATCGATGCGTTCGAATGAACGACACAGTCCTCGCCGACGCGCGCGCCGCGGCCAATGACGACGTTTGGATAAATGACCGTGCGCGCGCCTATCGATGCGCCGGATCCGATGGTCACGAACGGTCCGATCGACACGTCGGGCGCGAGCGTCGCATCGCTCGCAACGGCGCTGAGGCGATCGATTCCTTCATCTGGCGGTTCGGCGTGATTGAAAAAGCTCAGGGCGCGCGCGAACGCGGCGTAGGGATTCTGCGAATACAGAACGGCGCATCCAGGCGGCCCCGACTGGACCGTGCCGTCGCCGACGATGACGGCCGAAGCCTTGGTCGCCGCCAGCTGATCGATGTACTTGATGTTGGCGAAGAACGCGAGGTCGCCGGGCTGCGCCTGCTGGAGACCGGTGACGCGGACAATCTCCACGGCGCCGTCCCCCTCGAGGCGACAGCCCAAACGCTCCGCGATGTCGGCCAGTTTCAAGAGATTTGAGGATATCCTACTTAATCCTCAAAAGCATGACTCCGCCTCGTCTGCCACGTTCCAAGGCGCATGCCACTCGTTGAACTGATCCTGCGGCTGCTGCTCGCGGCCGGGCTCGGCGCCGCGATCGGGCTGGAGCGCGAGTTTCGACGCAAGCCGGCGGGACTCCGCACGAACATCTTGATCGCGGTGGGTTCGGCGCTGTTCACGATGCTCTCGATCGTCTTCGCGCACAGCGGCGGCACGGCGGACCGAATGGCGGCGCAAATCGTCACAGGCGTCGGCTTCCTCGGCGCCGGCGCGATTCTTCGATCGGGGGTAACGGTTCACGGCATGACGACTGCTGCGACGATCTGGGTCAACGCCGCGATCGGAGTGGCGGCGGGAGCAGGCGAGTACGCGATGTCGAGCGTGGCGACGTTGATCACGCTTCTCGTGCTGGCCGTACTGGCTCCGCTCGAAGTGTATTTCGAGCGGCGCGCAGGCCTTCGGTCGCCGAAATGACCGGCGAGCTACGGCGCGGCGAGCCGCTTCACCAACCGGCGCCAGCCGTCCCCGGCTTCCCGACCCTCTGGATCGGCCGCGGCGATTGGAGCTTGAGCGTCGGTCTCCCTGCTCGCTCCCACGCGCCGACGATCAACCCGGCGGTCGCCGAGATCGACTCCGCCAGTCTCTGCTCGAGAATCGGTTTCACCCCTGCGAAGAACTTGTCGAAGTAATCGTCGTCGTACACCTCTTTTCCGGCGACGGCCGCCTTGTCGGCTGCCAGCACGCTGTCGACGAGCCGGTAGCTCGCGAGCAGGACGTCGAACGCGGTGTCGCGCGGCGCGATGATCGCCTTCACGGGCGGCGGCGCAATGGTCAGCTTCGATTCATAGCGCTCGAACAGCGCGCTCTCGAACCGCGCATGAACGCCCAGCTGCCCCGTCAGCTGGCCGTCGTAGTTGTTCGTCGCGTGCAGCGGCTGATGAGCATCCTGAATGTAGTGAGCCGCGACGGCGGCGAACAACACGGTCTCCATTCGGGCAAACGCGGCGTCGCGGCCGAACGACTGCATCGCGCGGCGGAGGTTGCCGAATTCTTCGGCCTCGCGCCACGGCAGCAGGCCGTTGCGCTTCAGCGTCGCCATCCCGAACTTCTCGAGCGCGGCGTCGTACTCGCGCGGCAGCTCCTTGAACGGGTAATCGCCGTACTCTTTCACGCCGAAGTCGACGAAATGATTCGGACCTTCGTCCCATCCGACGCTGCGCCAGAGATCCGGATCGACGGCACGCACGACGAGCTCGTCGCGATTCGCCTCGAAGAACGGTTTGATCGGCGGCGGCAGCAGTTCGATCGCGCGTCGCATGATGTAGCGGTGCGCCGACACACCCCATGCGTACGACGATGACGGCCACATCGACGCGGCAGCGAGCGCGGCGGCGACGATCGTTTTTCGCATGTTGGTATATTAATTGGCTTGGATAACGTCACCCACACGCTGTTTGCCGCGACGCTCGCGCGCACGCCGCTCGGCAGCGCCGGCCGCGGCACGACCGCTGCGCTCGTCATCGCGTCGAACATCCCCGACATCGACATCGTGTCCGCCGTCGGCGGCGCGACCGGTTACCTCAGGTGGCATCGCGGTCCGACGCACGGTCCGCTCGGCGTCGTCGCGCTCGGACTGCTGACGGCAGCAATCGTGTGGTCGTGGATGCGCTGGTCCGCTCGGCTGAAGCCTCGCGCTGCAACCGAGGTCACCTCACCCGACGCAGCGGGAGGTTCCAATGGAACGCAAGACTTCAACGGACCGCGAGGCTTTGATGGAGCGGGAGGCTTTAGCCGAGCGATCAACAACGCGGCGCCCGCATCGTTCGGAATGCTCGCCGCCGTGTCGATGATCGGCGTGCTGCTGCACATCCTGATGGATCTGCCGACGTCGTACGGCACGCGTCTGCTCAGTCCGTTCGACTGGCACTGGTACGGGCTCGACTGGCTGCCAATCATCGATATCTACCTGCTCGTCGCGCTCGCTGCCGGGCTCATCTTCGGCGGGCGGACCGCCGATGCCCGGCGCCGCAACGCCGCGATCGTGCTCACGCTGATGGCCGCCAACTACGGCGCGCGCGGCATCGCGCATCATCAGGCGCTCACGCTCGCCCCGCGTCTGTTCGGACCGACATTGCCTCCGCAGTGTGATGCCGATCCTCAAACGGCGATCGTCGATCGCTGGCCGCGAGACGCGGCGCCGACTGCCCCACCGGACGGCCGGCGCTGCCTCGTCGAGATCGCGGTGATGCCCACGTTCACCACGCCGTTCGAATGGCGCATCGTCGCCCAGATGTCGAACGCGTACGAAGTTCACGGCGTCGATCTCCTCGACGCGCGCTTCACCCAGCCGCCGATGGCCGGCGAGGCGTTCTGGCGGCAGACGATCCGCTACCCGAACATCTGGACGCCGCCGGTCGAACGCGCGGCGACGACGCGGATCGGTCGCGTGTTCCTCGGGTTCTCACGGTTCCCCGCCGCGCGATCGTTCGTCGACACGAATGGCGTCGCGACCGTGCGATGGACCGACATGCGGTTCGTCGCCGGACTCATCGCGATCGAGCAGCCGATCCGCCGCGCGACGCCATTCAGCGCCGTCGTCCGCTTCGGCGCCGACGGCCGCGTGCTCGAGGAATCGCTCAGCCGATAACCATGCCTCGCCTGGGTGCGCATATGTCGGTGGCGGGCGGCGTGCCACGCGCGGTCGACCGCGCGATCGCACACCGGTGCGACGCGCTGCAGATCTTCGCGAAGAACGCGAACCAGTGGCGTGGCCGCGTGCTGCCGGCCGACGAGATTCGCGAGTTCCGCGCAAAGGTGAAGGCGTCCGGCATCCGGCCGGTCGTGTCCCACGCCAGCTACTTGATCAATCTCGCGACAACGAGTCGTGGCCTGCGACGCCAGTCGCTCGATGCGATGGGCGACGAGCTCGATCGCGCCGAAGCGCTCGGCCTTCTCGGCGTGGTGCTCCATCCCGGCTGCTTCACCGCCGGCAACGAAGCCGATGGCCTCGAGCTGATCGCGGAGGGGCTGCTCGATCTGCTGCGCGAGCGGCGCCGCGGGCGGACGATGGTGCTGCTCGAACACACGGCGGGTCAGGGAACCGCGCTCGGATCGACTTTCGAACAGCTCGCGTCGATCATCGGAAAGATGAACGATCACCGCCGCGTCGGCGTGTGCCTCGACACGTGCCACCTGCTCGCCTCGGGCTACGACATCTGCTCACCGGAAGGGTACGCGTCGACGTTCAGGCAGTTCGAGCGGCTCGTGGGATTCGATCGCCTGAAAGTCCTTCATCTCAACGACTCGAAGAAGGCGCTCGGCAGCCGGATCGATCGCCATCAGCACATCGGCGAAGGCTGTCTCGGCCTCGAGCCGTTTCGCCGCATCGTGAACGACCGGCGATTCCGGGCGCTGCCGATGCTGCTCGAAACGCCGAAGACCGAAGGCCGTTCGCCGAACGTCATCCAGGTGGATCCATTGGATGAACGGAATCTGAATACGCTTCGAGCGCTCGTGGAAACAGGGGCGGCAGGAGGCGGGAGGGCAGGACGGGCGGGAAGGGTAGGACGGGCGGGAAAGGCAGGAGAGGCCCCCGTCTAGCCCGCCGCTTCAGCGCTTCGCTCCCCAAACACCTCCGCTTCGAAGCGCCACATCTTCGCGCCCTTCTGCCACGCGTCGTTCGGCAGACCCGCCTTGCGGCAGGTGTGAGCGAGGAACGCCTCGGCATCCCATTGCCACTCGGTCGCGACCTGTGGCAGCAGCAGTCCGCGGCGCCAGCCGATTTCGACGACGAGGCCGTGGCGTCCGATTGCGATGTCGGCGGGACCACCGATCGCTTCGAGCGGTCCTAGGAGCGAGAGCTCGATATCGAGGTGCGGCAATTCCGACGCGGTGACAGCCGGAAACCGCGGATCGGTGCTGCACGCCGCCACGGCGCAGCGCGACACGACGCGGCCGAGCGGTTCGTCCGCTTCGATGTGACCGATGCAGCCGCGCAGATCACCGCGGCAGTGCAGCGACACGAACGCGCCGCCGAGGCGTGCGCACACGTCTGCGGCCGGGAGCGGCGAGGGAAGCGCGCCGCAGATGTGCGCCGCGATGGTGTCCCGCGCCAGCTGCAGCAGCAGCGCGCGGTCTGCATCCGACGTCATGACGAGAATGTCCCCATCGCGGCGGCGAGGTAGCCGACGACCGCCGACTTGTCGCCCGACACGTCGCCCGAATCGGCGTACCGGAGCACCACCGAATCACGCGCGCCCAGAAGGCGGGCTGCGCGCATGACGGCCACCGTCGGCCCGCCGCCGCACGCGTGCTCCGGCTGCGCGACGAGCGCCCGCTGCAACGCGTCGGGATCGAAGCGCGACACGCAGTCGGCGACGACGCGATCGAGCGCCGCGGCCGTTTCCGCATCGTGATAGTGAGACAGGTCGGTGCTGGCGATGACGAGCGCGTCGCGGCTGTACAACACGTCGGCGAGCGCGTCGCCGAGGGCGCGTGCCGTCTCTTCGGTCTGGTATCCCATCACGAGCGGGACGATCATCGCGCCCGGGGCGAGCCGCTGCACGAAGGGCAGCTGCATCTCGAGCGAATGCTCGCGCGCATGCGCCGCGGCGTGCTCGCGGACAATCGGTGCCGCCTTCATGAGCTCCGCCGCGCACGCGTCGTCGATTCTGGCGACGCCGAACGGCGTCTCGAAGCCGCTGCCCGGGTACAGCGCGACGCCGTCGAACGCGACGTAATGCGACGGTCCCACGAGAACCACGATGTCGAAGCGGCGATCGCGCAGCAGCTGGTAAGCGTGCGCGGCAACGGGACCCGAGTACATCAGCCCGGCGTGCGGCGCAATCAGCGCGACCAGATCGCCGCCGATCTCGCTCGTGGCCGACGCGAGATGACGATCGACGGCCGCGGCGAGTGCCGGCGCGGTTCCTGGGTACCACGTCCCGGCGACCGCCGCCTTTCGAACGTTCGTCATGGCTGATGCTCGCCGCTGAGAGCCTGGAGCTGACAGCCGTAGCTGAACGCTGACAGCTGAGAACCTGGGAGAGTCGTTTTCGCATGTTAGCATCTGGCGATGTCCTCCGGATTCACGCGCGAACAGGTCGCGGCCGTCGCGGCGCTTGCCAACCTGAGGCTCGAGGCCCCGGAGCTCGACCTCTTCGCGCGCCAGCTCGGCGACATCCTCGCGTATGCGGCGGAAGTCCAACGGATTGATACGACCGGCGTGCCGCCGACGGCCACTGTCGTCACGCGCCACGCCGCCGATCGCGACGACGAGGTAGAGTCCCCGCTCGACCGCGAGACGGCGCTCGCCGCCGCGCCCGACCCTGCCATGGACGCCGGCTTCTTCAAGGTGCCGCGAGTCATTTGATGGACAGCGCCCAGACGGTCGCTGACATTCGCGACGCCGTGCGATCGCGTTCGCGCTCGGCCGCCGACGTCTGCCGCGACGCGCTCGCCCGCGTAGCCGCCCTGAATCCGGCGTTGAACGCGTTCAACACCGTCGTCGCGGATCGGGCGATCGCGCGCGCGGAAACGATCGATCGCGATCTCGATCGATGGCGCGGTGCGCCGCTCGCCGGCGTTCCGGTCGCGATCAAGGACAACCTGTGCACGCGCGGCGTGCGAACCACAGCCTCGTCGCGCATGCTCGAGCGGTACGTTCCGCCGTACGACGCCACGACGGTCGCGCGCCTCGAGGCCGCCGGCGCCATCGTCATCGGCAAGACCAACTGCGACGAGTTCGCCATGGGATCGTCGAACGAGAACTCGGCGTTCGGTCCCGCGCACAACCCGTGGGCGCTCGATCGCATTCCCGGCGGCACCAGCGGAGGATCGGCCGCAGCAGTCGCCGCGCGCATCGTCCCGCTTGCGCTCGGGTCCGACACCGGGGGATCGATCCGGCAGCCGTCGGCGATGTGTGGAGTCGTCGGTCTGAAACCGACCTACGGCCGTGTGTCGCGATTCGGGCTGATCGCGCACGCGTCGTCTCTCGATCAGGTCGGCCCGATCGCGGCGCGCGTGCGCGATGCCGCCGCGGCGCTCGGCGTCATGGCGGGCGGCGATCGTCGCGACGCGACGACCGCGTCCGAAGCCGTGCCCGATTTCGGGTCGGCGCTCACAGGCGACGTGCGCGGTGCACGCATCGGCGTGCCGCACCGGCTGCTCGAGCAAGGCGTGGATCCGGACGTGGCTCGGGCCTTTTTCGCGGCGCTCGACGTGCTCGCCTCGCGCGGCGCGACGCTGTCCGACGTGGAGCTGCCGCACGCGCGCTACGCGGTTCCGGTCTACTACCTCGTATCCACCGCTGAAGCGAGCTCGAACCTCGCCCGATATGACGGAGTGAGGTACGGGTTCCGCGCGAAGGCGTCGCAGGAGGAGAGCCAGGCGAAAGGCGGACGCCGCGGAAGCGACGACACGTCGTTGCAGGCGATGTACGGGCTGACGCGGGCGCGCGGCTTCGGGCCGGAGGTGAAGCGGCGGATCATGCTCGGGACGTACGTGCTGAGCGCCGGCTACTACGACGCGTACTATCTGAAAGCACAGCAGGTGCGCACGCTCATCCTGCGCGACTACGAGCACGCGTTCGATCGCGAACGCGGCATCGATGCGATTGCGATGCCGACGAGTCCGGTGCCGGCGTTCAAAATCGGCGAGCGCGTCGACGATCCGTTGCAGATGTACCTCGCCGACGTGTTCACGGTGAGCGCGAACCTCACCGGCCTGCCGGCGATCAGCGTCCCCTGCGGCTTCAGCGCGGCGCGGTTGCCGATCGGACTGCAGCTCACGGGACGCCGGTTCGACGAGGCCTCTCTTCTGCGGCTCGCCGACGCGTACGAACGCGACACTGAATGGTGGAAACAGCAGCCTCCGACCGCGTAGCGGCGTCCGACTGGACGACGCTCGGCGACGAACAGCTCCTCGACATCCGCATGTGCGATCTCGCGCTGCGGATCGAAGGCACCGACCTCGAACAGCGAATCGCGCAGATCAACGCGGAGCTCGCGGCGCGCGGCCTGCGGTTCCGTCCGCACTACTGGCTCGCTGATGAATGGTTCACGCCCGATGGTGTCCCCGGCGTCGCGATTCCGTTCTATCTCGCGCATCCGCGCCTCGTCCGTCTCGAGCTGACGCAGATGCTCGAAGTCGAAGGCGGCGATCCCGACTCGTGCCTCAGGATCCTGCGGCACGAGGTCGGCCACGCGATCGACAACGCATACCGGCTGCGGCGGCGGCGGACGCGGCGTCGCCTGTTCGGCAACCCGGGGATCGAATACCCGGAGTACTACACGCCCAAGCCGTACAGCAAGAGCTTCGTCCACCATCTCGATCACTGGTACGCCCAGAGCCATCCGGACGAGGACTTCGCCGAAACGTTCGCGGTGTGGCTCGATCCCGCGTCGATGTGGGCGACGCGCTACACCGGCTGGCCGGCGCAGCGCAAGCTGGAATACATGGATCGCCTGATGCGCCTGCTCGCGCGCTCGCGGCCGAAGGTCAAGTCGAAGCGCGAGGTCGATCCGCTGCGGCGGCTGAAGAAGACGCTTCGCGAGCACTACCGCCGGAAGCGCGAGCACTACGGCGTCGATCACCCGGACTTCTACGACAGCGATCTGCGCAACCTCTTCTCCGACTCGCCTGAATATGCGAAGAACCTGTCGGCCGCGCGGTTCGTGCGCAGGATCCGCAAGGACGTGCGCGGGCGCGTGGCGAGCTTCACCGACAGCTACCAGTACACGATCGATCAGCTGCTCGAAAAAGTGATCGAGCGCTGCCGCGAGCTCAATCTGCGGCTGATGGATTCCGAAGAGGAAACGAAGACGGACTTCATGGTCTTCCTGACGGTGCAGACGATGAACTATCTGCACAGCGGCCGGCACCGGGTGGCGCTGTGACTGCGCCTGCGGCCCCGAGCGCGCGCAAACGCGAGAGGCGAAGCGCCTGCGGCGTTTGCGAGCGCCGCATTGCGCGAGCAAGGCGAGCGGGGGTGGGGCCGCGAGCGACGGAAGATGTCGCGGGGGTGGGGCCCTGCGAGTATGAGTAAGCTTCGCGTGCTCGCGCTGGTCCACCGTCATCTGATTCCGCCCGCGACGGTCGAGGAAGGCACCGACATCACGTCGGCGCCGTGGCGGACCGAGTACGACGTCATCTCGACGCTGACCGCGATGGGCCACGAAGTGCGGGCGCTCGGCGTCCACGACGACCTCGGCGAGATCCGCCGGCTCGCCGACGAATGGAAGCCGCACATCGCGTTCAACCTGCTCGAGGGGTTCGACGACGTGACGATCTTCGACCAGAACGTCGTGTCGCACCTCGAGCTGCTGAAGCTGCCCTACACCGGCTGCAATCCGCGCGGACTGCTCATGGCCCGCGACAAGTCGCTCTCGAAGAAGCTGCTCGCGTACCATCGCATCGCCGTACCCGAGTTCGAGGTCTGCCGCATCGGACGCCCGGTACGCCGGCACAAGCGACTCACGTTTCCGCTCATCGTGAAGTCGCTGACGCAGGAGGCGTCGATCGGCATCTCGCAGGCGTCGGTGGTCGACACCGACGAGAAGCTGAAGGAGCGCGTCACGTTCATCCACGAGAGCATCGGCACGGCCGCCATCGTCGAGCAGTACATCGAAGGGCGCGAGCTGTACGTCGGCGTCCTCGGCAATCAGGTGCTGCAGGCGCTGCCGGTGTGGGAGCTGTTCTTCACGAACATGCCTGAGGGATCGAAGCGGATCGCGACCGACCGCGTGAAGTGGAGCGTCAAGTATCAGAAGAAGTACGGCATCGACAGCGGGCCGGCGGTGGAACTGGCGGACGGCCAGGCGGAGAAGATCCAGCACCTGTGCAAACGCACGTACCGAGCGCTCGAGCTGAGCGGGTACGCTCGAATCGATCTACGGCTCGACGACACGGGCAATGCGTGGGTGCTGGAAGCCAATCCGAATCCGCAGATCGCGAAAGGTGAAGACTTCGCGGCGTCGGCGGAAAAAGTGGGCGTGAGCTACGAAGGGGTACTGCAGCGGATCATCAATCTCGGGCTGCGATGGCAGCCCGAGAGTTTTGCGTAGATGCCGCTCGAACGGTTCGGTCAAGGAATCGCACCAGACATGAATCGGGCGAGCTGGAAACGATGTTGGCTCCTTCGATGCAACTCGCTGAGTACTCGACCTCTCGTGCATTCTTTCATCATCGAGAAACCGTTATACTGAGGCTCCAAGCGTCAAGCGTTCCGGTGAATCCAGGCTCGTCGTCAACGACGATGAGTAACCACGTCCCGGCGGATGTTTTGCCTCGAAAGAATTGACCCACGTTAGGGTTGTCGGAAGCAAAAGTCGTTGCGACGCCTGAACACCTGCTAAGCCCACGGTTCATGACGAGAACAGCGGTGCCGTCCGGATGACGCAAGGTCATCCGCAGGTTGCGCTCGCAAGAATGCGTGAACCGAAAGAACACGCACGTCCGAGATGACGCCGCTGGCCAGGAAAACCAGCTGCGACGTCAGGCTTCCCACGTCGGGGATACCTCGCGGTAGTCCGGTTGCAGTGGCCGACGTAGTGCTCGCACATGGCTGACTCGTTCTCGCCTCCCAAACTCCCGACCACCTGACTCTCATTCATCGCGATTGCAATCACGTCGAATGGCTGATTAATCGATTGGCATGTCAGACAGAACGCACCTGGCGTCTCTATACTTGTGTGGATCTGGACCTGCGTCGTTGACACCTGATTGACTTGATCGACGCGCACAATATCGCCACAGTTTCTTGACCCGTGAGACACAACGATAGCGAGCTCTCTCGTGAAATCGACCAGCGCCGGAGTCTGACTGACTTGGACAGTAGACAGGAACTGGGACAAAGCAGACTGACTTCTAATAATTGTTATCGCGGTTGAGGAGGGAAATCCGCCCACAGACTGTTGGCCCGTTACGATCTGTCGAAATGCAATGGGTCCAATGACGATGGGCATTCCGTTTTGAGTAATTGTGACCGTCTGTTGAGCG
>Ga0070699_100002969_pt1 | contig 15076 bp, 18 predicted proteins | sample KBSK1503metaG_FD_65473 | JGI IMG/M metagenome (GOLD analysis project Ga0070699, IMG submission 65473) | Corn, switchgrass and miscanthus rhizosphere microbial communities from Kellogg Biological Station, Michigan, USA - KBS K1-50-3 metaG | ecosystem: Host-associated > Plants > Roots >...
TTCGGTGAACCCGCGACCGTCGTCACGAATCCGGAGGATCAGCACGGCGGCCGCGAACTCCACCTCGATGTCGATGCGGCGCGCCTCGGCGTGCTTGACCGCGTTGGCCACCGCTTCCCGGCCGATCCGGAACGCGGTGGTCTCCAGGGCGCGCGAGAGCCGCCGGCGCTCGCCCTGCGTAGTCAGCGTGATGACCAGGTTGGTTCCCGTCGCGGCCGCCCGCGCCCTGGCTTCGAGCGCCTCAGCTAGATCGACCTTGTCCAGCTCCGTGACTCCCATGTCCCACACACTTTCCCGGGTCTCTCGAAGGGCCTCCGCGGTCAGCCGCTCGACCACGGCCAGTGTCTCGTCCGCCACGTCCGGCTGCTCCGGCAACGCGACCCGGGCCCGTTTGAGCTGCATGGCGACCCCGGCGAACCCTTGCAGCAGGGTATCGTGCAAGTCCTGAGCGATCCGAGACCGCTCGGCCAGGGCCCCATCGAATTGCGATTTCAGTAAGACGGTCGCGAGCCGGTGGCGGCGACGCACTACTGTCGTGGCCGCCCACCAGATCAGTCCCCCGCCGGTCAGCAGGCAGAGCGCGAGGAACCAAACCGTCTGGTAGAAGGCCGGCACCACCCGGAAACTCCAGGTCGCTCCGACCTGGTTCCAGACGCCGTCATTGTTGCTCGCGATTACCCGGAAGCGATAAGCCCCGGGGGGAAGACCGGTGAAGTAGGCTTGGCGGCGGGTTCCCGCGTCGTGCCATTCGGTCTCTCTTCCCTCGAATTGGTAGCGGAAGTTGACCCGCTCCGGAATCGACAGGCTGGTGGCGGTGTAGTCGATCTCCACATCGCGGACGCCGTGCGCCAGGGACAGTCCGCTATCGGCCGCGACCTCACGTCCGTCAATTTTCACCGTTTCGACCTGGACCGACGGCGGCTGGCTATTGCGGGGAATGCGCCGGGGATCTACATACGCGAGACCGTTGCCAGTGGCAAACCAGATCCGGCCGTCCCTGGTCCGGGCCGCCGTCGGCTCCGGGCCAGTCGTCTGTGGGGTTCCCGGCAACCCGTCCAGGAAATCGAACGATTGATATGCCACCCGATAGGTGGAGTCGGCGAGCGCACGCTCCAGCTGGGCGGGAGCGATCCGCACTACGGCTTGATTGCTGGCCATCCACCACCCGCCGTCATTGTCCTCGATCACACCCGAGATGGACCGGAGAGAAGACCGGCTAGCGCCAGTCAACAGATGGAAACGATCATGCTCGTACTTGGCCAGCCCGCCCAGACCGCCCACCCAGGTATTGCCGGCGCGATCCTCGAAGAAGGTGAGCACCGACCCAGGCGGGACGCCATCCGAAGCCCCGAATTCCTGGACTCTGCCGTGATCCAGGAGCATCACTCTCGCGTACTCACCCAGCCAGACCCGCCCACTTCGATCGGCCCAAAGAAATCCCCAGCTGCTAACCGGGCGAGGTCGGCTGGCGACTCTGGTCAGCAGGTGGTTGCTGAACCGAAAGACGCCTTGCTCATAATCGAGGAGCCACAGGGCGCCCGCCGGGTCCACCGTGATACCGAAGAGATGGCTCGGGGGATGGTCGCCCGGCAACGCCACGGCCTGGAAGAGTCCACTGCGATAGCGAACCAGATGGCGACCGTCGACCCCCCACAACTCCCCCAAGCTGTCCTCTACCAAGGCAGGGAGCGCCGTCCGGGGCGGGAGTATAAGGGTTCGGCCCACCGAGTCGATCTGGACTGCCGAGCCGTCCCCCCACGCGGACGTCCAGAGACTGCCGTCTCGGGCACCCAACAGGATTCGGGCACGGTCAGGGTGAGGGACCGGAACGGGAACGAATGCGGCTTCCCGAAACCGGTCGAGCCCGTGCAGCGTCCCAAACCAGACATTGCCCTCCCGGTCCTCCAGACCGGTGTTGACGACATTCCCGGAGAGGCCTTGTTCGGTGGTGAACTGCTCCGCTTCAGGGCCAAACTGCGCAACTTGCTGCCCCGTGATCCGAGTTGGATCGGAGACCCGTCGCAAACCGTCGCCCACTGAGCCGACCCACAGACTGCCGTGGCGATCAAAGAGCACCAACTGGGCGCCGACCTGCACCTCCGTAATCGGCTGATGATCTCCCAAGCGCTGGATTGTATGAGCGGATCGCCCGGTTTCGGAGATCCAGATTGCGCTATCCGGCCCTTCGGCCAGGTTCTGTAGATCGAACTCGGCTTCCTTGAACCAGACAGGCTTCGGGGCATCGACAAACTGATGCTGTCCCCGGGGCAGGTAAACAACGCGATTCCCGGTGAAGACCCAGAGGGTGCCGGCACGGTCGTAGTAGAGCACCCTCGCCGGCTCGGCCGGATACCCCCACTCCGGTCCGATGTCCCGCCAGACTCCGTGCTGCAGCCTGGTGAGGCCCCGGTCCGTGCCCGCCATGATGAGCCCCGCAGCATCCTCGATCAGCGAGGTGGTCCGAGGCAGCCCCTCGGCAACGGAGTAGGAGGTCAGGTGCCCACTCGTCAAGTGGCTCACCGCGCCCGATTGCCAGATGATCCACAGGCTGCCATCATGCCCGGCCAACAGTCCGCTCACGGATGTCGTGGGGAGTATTTCGCCGGCCTTTGGCTCGAAGCGGACGAATCGGGCTCCATCGAATCGGAACAAGCCCCCCGGTCCTCCCAGCCACAGGTAGCCGTCTGTGGTCTGGGCCAGGGCCCGCACGTCGGCCGGGGCCCCATCCTTGGCGGTCCAGGCGGTGTGGACGTATTGGGTGATGGTTCGGGGCGGATCGGGTTGGACGCTCTGAACCGGCGCCTGGGCGCCGAGGCCGGTGGGCACAACCAGCCACCCGGCCTGGAACAGGACTGTGAGGAGGGGGGTGACTCCTGGTGATAAGTGCATGGGCTCCAGGCATTCCAAGCTGCTTCCAGTCACAAGCTGGCGCAAGGTAGGAGAGCGAGACCATGGCCGCGCCATCACCGTCCAGCGATGTACCGTTGAGTAGCTTCCTCAAGTTAGGCCTGCGGATGCGGCAAGTCCTCCGCATGATCACAATACTATTCGAGAGCATCCATGGGGAAAACATGCACATAGGTCGGTGCCGGGTCAGACAGGGCGCGCGCCTTCGCGTCGATGACGGCGTCGGCACCGGTGAGTCGCTCGTGATGCTGTCGCAGGTGCTCGTCCCACGACGGCAGGGTGTATATCTCAATGAAGCGGCGCGGGTTCTCGCCTTCGCGATAGAGCTCCCAGTCAGTTGCTCCGGTTCGTAGCCGCGATAGCCGCACCGCGTCCATCGCGCTCAGGAAATCCGTGATGCGTTCCGGAGCGATCGTGTAGGTTGTGATGATCTTTACCGGCCCCACATCGGGGTCAGGCTTGATCGCCAGCATTGGTTCCGGCCAGGGATTCGACCGGTCGCGATTGAGTCCCCGCACGTCCAACAAGGGCCAGATCGGGATGGTGCCGGCTCCGGCCAGCATGACCGCGGCGGCTCCGAGAAAAGTCGGCACCAGTCCCACCTGGTCCGCCAAGAGTCCCCACGCGAGGGCGCCAAGCGCCTGAGAGCCGAACAGGACCATCTGGTAGGTCGCGAGCCCGCGCGCCCGTACCCAGCCGGGGAGGAAGAGTTGGATCTCGGCGCTGCTGGTGGCGATCACGGCGAGCCAGGCCGCGCCCGCCGGCAGTAGTGTCACGATGGCGAGTGCCGGATTTCGAACCAGTACCAGCCCGGCCATTGCGATCCCGTAGGTCACCGTCGTCAGGGTGAGAATCCCGTTCAGGGACCCATGGCGGCGCAGCCGGGGCAGGAGCAGAGCACCCACGATCGCGCCCCCTCCGAGGGCACCGAGGAGGATGCCGTACCCTTCAGCTCCCATTCCCAGCCGGCGCGTGGCGACCAGCGGCAGCAGCCCCCAGATGGCGGTGGCCGGGAAGATGAACAGGCCCAGGCGGAAAAGAATCCGCCGGGTCACCGGCGAGTGGCGCACGTAGCGTCCGCCGGCACGAAGGGCGGGGAGGAACCGCTCCGGGGAATCCGCTCCCGTTCCAACCGGGCGGCGCCAGGCCAGCAGTACCAGCGGAAGAAAGAGGAAGGCGACCACGTCAAGGACGAACAGTGCGCCGACGCCCAGCCGAGCGATCAGGTAACCGGCAAGCGCTGGTCCGATGGCCCGAGCGAGGTTGATGTTGACGCTCCCCAGTGCCGAGGCCGAAGGCAGCTGGCTCCGGGGAACTATTTCGGGGATCAGGGCCAGGTATGCCGGCGTCGCCACTGCGCCGGCCGCCCCCAACACGAAGGTGAATCCCAGCAGCAGCGGTGGGGTCATCTGTCCGGCAAGTGTCAGCGCCGCCAGCGCCGCGCCGGCAACGACCTGGAACCATTGGAGCCCGATCAGGAACCGGCGGCGGTCGAAAATGTCCGCGAGCGCGCCACCGGGGAGAGCGAGGAGGAGGTCGGGAAGGGTTTCCGCGGTCTGGACCAGGGCCACCAGGGTCGCGGCATTGCGGAGGTCCACCAGCAACCACTGGGCGCCGACCGTCTGCATCCAGGTGCCGATGTTGCTGGCCAATTCGGCCAGCCACAGCATGCGGTAAAGGCGCAGGGCCAGGGGCGCCCACGCCGTGGTTGCGGGAGTTACCGCCGAATCAGGGGATGTTTCCGCCAATCGTCATACCAGGTCGAGCATCGGTAGCCCCGCATGGTTGAATACAAATCCTGGCCGCCGTCCAGCACTCGGATGGAATCCTTCGGCGCGGGATCATCCATCTCGATTGACAGTACGCTACCCACCTCCGGCAACAAACCCCAGGAGATCAGCCATCGTAAACTCCCCTACCACCCGGGACGGCAATTCAGGACGCCAGTCCGGCCGCGACACGCGGAACGAGCCTTGGTCGTGATCGACCAGACCGACCAGCACCTCCCCCACAATGCGGCCGCCGACTTCGCCCAGTCGGTCACCGTTTTGCTGGACCTCGGCTTCTTTCAGGACGTAGTACCAGAGAGGGGTTTCCTGGTCCCAGCCCATTGAGCCAAGACCAGCCTGCTCCCGGGTGAGGGGAGTGGCACCGATATGGCGCGCTACGGTCTCACCGGACGGGAGACCAACGGCGTGGCCGCGCTGCAAGTCACGCGCGGCCAAGCTGTGAAAGGCCTCGACTTCGACGTCTCCGGTAATCGCCTGGGGCAGGTTCATGATGGCGTTGCAGACCCGCCCATCGAGTTTTTTGGCGCGCTGGGCCGGCGGATCTCCCGGAACGTCGAAGAAACCGGCCCAGTCCACGACCAGCGCACTGGGAACCGGTCGAAACCCGATCAGGTCGGGGAAGAGCGGCATTGGCGGGTCCCCGGGTTTGATCCGATACGCCTCCCGCAACTGCCCGTGCCCGTAGCGATAGGCGGCATCGGCGAACTCTAGCGGGATGAAGGGGTCGGCAGCGGGTCGATAGTAGCGCGACCCGCCGGCCAGAAGCGTGTCGGTCAATTCGCCACCAATCAGCCCGGGCAGGAACTCGTGCAGGATGATCCACTGGTAGTGCCAGACCACCAGCCGCTTGGCTTCGGTGAAAACTGTTCGTTCAGCCGCGCCCTTCTCGCGCAGCCAGTCCACTATCCGATTATGAAACTTGGAGAACAGCACCTGCATCTGTGCCATCAGCAGGTGAGAGTCGTTCCTGGGGTCCATGATGATCGCGATGCCCTGGGCATTGCGTTGGAGATCCTCGGCTTGGCCCGCATCGTTGAGGCCAATGAGAAGCTTGGCGTAGTCGTTGATGTCGTACAGGTAGGGGTCGCCGGTCGGGCCGGAGCCGTAAAGGAACTCGAGATTCAGTTTCTGGCGTCGTACGTTCTTGAGTGCCTCGACGTCGGCCCGATCCACCAGGGCCGATCGATCCGCGGTTACGTCGTGCGCGATGAACTGGCCGAAGAAAGGCCAGCCTGCTGCTCCCGTGGCATCGTCCTTCCCATTCGCGTCCCCTGCTCCGCACGAGATCCCCAGCGTGTGGAGGAAAACCTCATCGCTGGGCAGGCGGGACAACTCGGGAAACATTCGGCCATAGGCGCCGGTGGATACCGGGTCCGACTTGGCATCGCGGCCCAGCAGAGCCCCGCGTTTGGGGCCCAGGCAGTGGTGGGGGACTGGGGAGTGGGTGTTGGACTTCGGAGCCATGGGCTGAATCCCTCAAGCAGTTCCCGGAACGTCGCTGCCACCCGGTGCTTGCGCCAGCGCCCGTTCGATACGCGGATCAGGAATCAGCCAAAGGAGGACGACTAGCAGGTACAAGGCGTCGGCGATGACGGGGTGGGCGAATGTGGCGGCGAGGATCGCCAGCGCCAAGAGCAAGGGTGAGAGCTTGCCCTTGACGTCGCGACCCAAGGCCGCGGCCAGCAGAGACTGGGGCCCCTCTGAGCGGAGGATTTGCATTTGGAACACCAAGTACGCGACGCCCGCCATCAGGAGAACCACGCCGTAGAGCGCCGTGGGCGTCGAGGCGAGAGGATTCTCACCCATCCACCCCGTTACAAACGGTACCAGCGATAGCCAGAAAAGGAGGTGCAGGTTCGCCCAAAGGATGGCCCCTGTCACGCGCCGAGCGCAATACAGCATGTGGTGATGGTTGTTCCAGTAGATGGCCAGGAAAAGGAAGCTGAGTGCATAGCTGAGCAGCACCGGCACCAGTGGGCGCAGGGCTGCAACCGTGGTGCCGTGGGGCACTATCAGTTCGAGGACCATGACGGTGATGATGATCGACAGCACGGCATCGCTGAAGTTTGCCAGCCGGGTTTTGTCCATCGGCGTTCAGGGAAGGTCAGTGCAGGACATGGGAGAATTATGGGGCGAAATCGTGAGATGCGCCATGAAGAATCTGGGCCGATGGTGAGGAACCCACCGCTGGCCAGTCCCGCTGCCACGCCTGGGCATCCTGCCCGCCGGTATAGCTGATCGTCACCGGCATCGTGACGAGCCGGCTTGCCAGGCGAACCTGGGCCAGAATCGGCACCAGTCGTAGAGGAAAATCTCCAGCGGCCGCCAGAGCGCGACCCATCTCACGATCACCAATCCCTCCCGGATAATTTCCGCCAACCCGCCGTCGCTCCGCATCGCGATGAGATCGCTGGCCGCGACGGCCACCGCAAGGAATGCCAGCCCGATCAGCAGGCTGGTCCGGCCCGTACGGAAGAGGTTGCGCAGGTTGTGCCGGAAGACCAGCGTCCGCTCGCGGAAAAACCCCTGGACCGCGTCCCGCAGCAATGTCTCTTCGTCGGGGCGCCCCGGGCAACCGGCCAGGTGGACATTCTCAGTCGTAGCCGGGAAGGTGGCTTCGTTCCGGTGTCTGGGGGGCTAGTTGACAAGGGCGGGGCCAGGCTGTACTATTTTTCAACCTCAAATGAGGTAGAAGAAACCGAACACCCCCCTACTTTCCTCCAGGCAGGTCGGAAATGGCATACCCGCGCGTGGTTCTGGATCCCGACGACGTACCCAATCGACTCGCTGCCATTTCTCCCCAGATAACACTGCCGCTCCTCCGCCAAGCACTGCTCGATGGCTACACCGCCAAGGTCAGTTGCACCGAGAACGACCCGCCCTTTTTTAAGGGGACCAGTTTCTACGCTAGGACGACTCGATCCCTCCGAGACCAACTCGTCCCTCAGGACTGGTGGAAGAACGACGATCGAAATTTCTCGCGAGTCATCTCTCCGGACGATCGAATCGCCATCGCGGTGATGGGCGGTGATTCCAGCACCGGGAACTGGTCTCGAGAGCCGAAGACCCGCTCGAAAAAGGGGCCCGCAACTATAGACGCCGTGGAAGCGAATATTCACCAGGGCGAACTCTTCCCGGTCGATGAGGTCGTGACCCGCGCCGCCCGGGCAAAGAACGCCATCACGTGGGTCCTGCTCTATGCGACGTTCCTCGGCCAGGGGCGCCGGACGATACGTGCAGAGTTCTCGTTGCCGGCGTCCATGGACGCCGATGGCCGCATAACCAAGTGGGCGGCACGGATCATCTTGCCGGCCATCCATGATGACTATCACAGCGGAAAGGGCGTGCGTGGTCCCGAGCCCACGCCCGACATCTCGATCAGCGTCCGACGTCGCTCCAGCTAAGGGCTTCCCATGACCCTCAATCCTTCACGGCTCTCAGTCGCCCGGCGTCGGCGAGGATTGTCGAAGCGCGAACTCGGTGAGCTCACTAGTCTCAGTGACCGGTCCCTGGTCTTTTACGAACGCGGGGAGCGGGTTCCCTCGGCTGAGACCGTGAATCGGTTGGCGGGCGCGCTCGAGTTTCCCGTTGAGTTTTTCGAGAAACCCGATATCGAGTACGTCTCCTCCGATGCGGTGAGCTTTCGCGCCCTGACGAAAATGAGCGCCGCGCAGCGTGACCGTGCCCTGGCCGGCGGGGACCTGGGCGTTGAGCTGAGCAGCTGGCTCGATGGGCAGTTCGACCTGCCTGAGTCCACGCTGCCAGACCTGCGGTTGCAGGGGGATCCAGAGGCCGCCGCGATGGCACTGCGATCCCGCTGGGGATTGGGGGACAAGCCTATCTCGACCATGGTGGGGTTGCTCGAGGCGAACGGTGTGCGGGTGTTTTCACTGGCCGAGCAGGTTCGAGAGCTCGATGCCTTTTCTTTCTGGCATGGTGATCAGCCGTTCATCTTCCTGAACTCCGCTAAATCCGGCGAGCGAAGCCGCTTTGACGCTGCCCACGAGCTGGGCCACCTGGTCATGCACCATCATGGCCAGCCGTCCGGCCGAGAGGCCGAGCGCGAAGCGGACGCCTTTGCGTCCTCCTTCCTCATGCCGCGGTCGAGCGTCATCACGTACGCCCCGCACATCCCTGCCATCGAACGCCTTATCGAGGCAAAGGTATTCTGGAAAGTCTCGGTCGCCGCGCTCGCCCATCGACTCCACACAGTCGGGATCGTATCGGAGTGGACCTATCGCAACTTGGCCATAGAGATCCAGCAGAAGGGTTTTCGTGTTCAGGAGCCTGAGACCATACCTCGAGAAATGTCGGTGATGTTGCAAGAGGTCTTTGCTCAGCTGCGTGAGGAGGGCAAGGGACGGCCCGAAATTGCCCAGTCGCTTGCCTGGCCCGTTGCTGAGCTCGACGCCTTGACCTTCCAACTCGCCCTCACCGTGGTGCAGGGCTCAAACCGTAAGGAACCGGGCCCGAAACCAGCCCGAGACAAAGCCGCAAAGTCCGGCGGTTCTGATCACTTGAGAGTCGTCGGTTGAGCTCATCATCACATGGCGCCGAAGTCCGCAGCTGGGCCCAAGCTCGATCCAAAGGAGTACTGACCGTCAAATGAAGAAACGGAAATACACGATCAAGGCTCGCAGCCGGCTGAACGGTATGCTTGCAGCCGAGGACGAAGACAATGGTGATTGGATCGTCCTCGAGCCCCTGGGTTTTGAGCCAGAGCTCGGCGAAGTACTGACGGGTTTCACGGCAGTTCACGGTAGCCAGGCGGTTACCGGTAGCGCCGGCCGGAGTTACAGCCTGTATGTGCAGGCGTTGGGGTGCAGCAAAGCCAGCGCGCTGGCCCTCCTCCCGTAAGTAACGCTCCACTCGCCACTCCTCCACCCCACGCTCACCCCTTGCGGGGCTCGATCCCGCCCTGCATGCTCAAGCCTCCCTTCTGCCAGGTCTCCATGCGCCGCAGTTTCCTTCTCCTCGCTCTCCTGCTGGGCCTCGGCCGGACCGCTGAGGCCCAAAGGGTCTGCAAGACCGGGAAGCCCTGCGGCAACAGCTGTATCGCCCAGAACAAGACGTGCCACGTGGGATCCGGCTCCGCCCGGAGTGCCGGGTCCACGGCGGTACCCCTTCGCACAGGTGCGCCGGCCGAGCCGAGTACCGACTCCATGCCCTGGGTCGGATCCAGCCGCGGCCATACCTACTACATCCGCGGTTGCTCGGGCGCGAACCAGCTTGCGGTTCAAAATCGCATCTACTTCCGGACCGAGGCAGAAGCCGAGCGAGCCGGGTACCAGCGCTCGCGATCGAGGGGCTGTTGACCACACTACCTCTCTCATCTCCTTACCAGCGAGCGGACCCCCCGCCCCGGACCTGGTGGGAGAAAGCTCGCGGGAAATCATTTCCCGACCGAGCCCAGGCTGCTCTGGAGAGTGGGCTTCACACGGCCTTCCCCAGCCAGGTATTGCCGGAAGTCGTCTCGGCTGCGCTCGGTGAGTTTGGCATTGCGGGGGCTGAGGCCCGGGCAGTTCTCCTGGCTGCCTGGTCGAAGGCTCTTGAGCGATTCGTGGGTGACGATGAGCTGCAGCCTGACGAAGTAAGCTATCTGGAAGGCCTCGCTCGCCGGCTGAGTCTCAGCGCCACAGAAGTGGAGTCTGCAATAAGCCGGATCATCCATCCTCGCTTTCAGAAATCGGTCGCTGAGGTCCTGGCGGATGGTAAGGTTGACGATGCCGAACGTGCACGCCTTCGCGAGATTGGCGATCGACTGCGCTTGCCTACCGAGGTGCAACTGCGGCTCTACGTGGAACAGGCTGGCCCCATGCTTCAGGCCACCGTAGATCAGGCGATCGCCGATCGCCGGCTGTCGCCCGAAGAGTCGGCCGCGATTACCAAGATGGCAGAAGACTTGGGGATAGAAGTGAAGATGAGTCCTGAAACGCAAACGGTCTTGGCTCGCTTCTCTCGGCTCTGGGAGTTGGAGAACGGGATTCTCCCTGTCGTGGACGCTGGAATAAACCTGGCAGCGAAGGAGGTCTGTCACCTTACGTGCCAGGTCGAATGGCACGAATTGCGGACCAGGACGACACGGATAGACTACGCGGGTCCGACCGCCAGCATTCGGATCATGCGAGGCGTTCGGTTCCGGGTGGGCAGTATTGTGCCCAGGCGTGTCACCAAGGACGAGCTGACCCCGATTGACGCCGGCACGCTCTACATCACCAGCAAACGCCTTCTGTTTGATGGCACCAAGAAGAACATCACCATTCGCTATCCCTCAATCATGGCCATCCAACCTTTTGCGGACTGCATCGTTATTGAGAAGACCACGGGGCGGAGCCCTCACCTCATGATTTCGGGGGACGTCGAGGTGATCGCGGCTACCCTGAGCGCTGCCATGGCAGCAGGATAGGAGGCGAAATGATGCCCTCTGAGCCTTCGGATTCTCGGCCGTCGGATTTTAGGCATGTTAAACCGGAGCAGTCTCCTGCACCTGAGTTCACCTTGGCGGAGAATGTCTTTGATCTGGCGATGCTGCCAACGGACACGGTTCGGGGCAACGGGGTCGGCCTCAGTGACAACATCGCCTCGTATTCGGGGTGGACCAGGGGATGAATGGGCGCACTGTAAGCACCCTGATCAATATGACCATCGACTTTGACGCTGTTTTCGTTGCGGCCGTCTGGGGCCGTGATGGCCAACGACGACAGGATGCCCGACGGGGCAGGGGACTGGACGATCTCTGGCACTTGAATGCTGGCGAGGGCGCATTCTCCAGCAAGAATCTCTGAGACTCCAGCAGCGGGTGACACGAACTCGCATTTGTGGTTGCAAGTTGCTGGAGTTTCAAGGGTTCCACTGGCCCCTCTGGATCAGAAGAGTCCTGGTTCGAGCCCAGGAGGGGCAATGCCCGGGAAAGTTTTCCCGGGCTTTTGTTTTGGGGCTCACTCCTTCGCGCTCACCCGACCAGGCGGTCGAGCACCGGGCGCGGCGCTACGCCGACCTGGCGCCCGGTCTCCCTGCCGTCCTTGAACGCCACCACCGTTGGCAGTCCCCGGACATTGTAGCGGGTGGCCAGGCCCGGATCCTTCTCGGTGTCCACCTTGAGCACCAGGATCTCGCCTTTTCGGTCGCTGGCCAGCGCATCGAGCGTGGGGGCCATCATGTGGCAGGGTCCGCACCAGTCCGCGTAGAAGTCCACCAGGACCGGCACCTCGGCGCTGCCGATGGTGTGGTCAAAATCGGCCGCGGTCGCGTGGAGCGGGCGATCCAGCTGCAACGGCTTGCCGCAGCCGCCGCACTTCGGTCCGTTGGCCATCCGGTTCAGGTCGACCCGATTGAGCCGGCTGCAGAAGGGGCAGCGGATGGTGACCTTCCGGGTTGTCGTCGTCGTTGTCATGGCTGAGCCCTTCGGTCGTCAGGTACTCGTCATCCAGAATAACTCCAAAGAATATACGCCCAGGAATTGTGGTCAGGGAACTGGCGCGGGAAGGATTTGACTGCATACTATAGCTGGCAACGCACAGCGGTACACCGGGAACAGGAGTCAGGCCGCGCGTACCAGGTTTAAACCTTCGCTCTGGAGGAGTAACATGAACTCAACCACCACTCGCGTTCTCATTGCGTTGGCCATTTACGCGGCAGCGACGCTCATTTCAGTGATGATGCTTCACGCAAGGAGCCTGGGACTTTTTGTCGACGGGGCACTCCTTCTATGCTTCATGTATTATCTCACAACTCTCGCCCGCGCTCGGAGCCAGCCGTAGCGGTACCTGGGCTAAGATCGGATACTGGTCGCCTGCAACCCCACCTCAATGCGTCGACTCTTCCTCGCCCTTCTCGTCGCCATGGCATTGCCATGGACCCTGGGCCTCACCCAAACGCCCAAGCGCTACATCATCTATCTGCATGGCCGCATCGTTGAGGAAGGAGGTCGCCGGCCGACCGATCCCAACTATGGCACCTACGAGTACGACGCTATTCTTGACAGCCTGCGACAGCCCGGGTTCACCGTCCTGAGTGACCAGCGCCCGCCGGGAATCGGGATTGACTCATTCGTCAGCCGCACGGTTCAGCAGGTCGACAGTCTCCTGGCGCTGGGCATCCCGCCGCAAGCCATCACCGTCATCGGCTTTTCAAGAGGGGGCGCCATTGCGATCCTCGCCTCGTCGCGGCTGCATAATCCCGGGATCTCCTATGTGTTCATGGCGGCCTGCGGGTCCTGGGCTTTTGAGCGCCCCGACCTTCACGTGACCGGGCGCATCCTGTCCCTCTATGAGGCCAGCGACTCGCTGGGCGTTTCCTGTGCTCCCCTGTTTGGGCGCCGAGGGAGGGGATCTCAAGTCCGGGAGATCCGGTTGAGCCTGGGGCTTGGGCATGGCACATTCTTCAAGCCCCGGGCCGCATGGCTTACCCCAGCCCTCGCATGGGCAGCCGGGCGCACCCCTGAGGGTAAATGAGCGCGGTGATTGCACTCGTGTGCCTGGCGCTGGGGACGGTCACCGAGCTCACATCGCACTGGCTCCGGCTCTGGGTCTACCGGCCTCCCTGGCTCCGTGTCGCGAGCGTCGTCATCACGTTCGGCCTGGTATTTGGATGGGTTGCGTCCAGGATGCAGGCGAACACGGCGCTCGAGCAGTTTGGTGTCGGTGCAGGTTTGGGCGTCGCCTACGAGGCAGTCAACCTGTTGTGGCTGCATGCGTGGTCATTCCCGGGTGATCGACTTCTGTTTCTGCGCGGCCGGGTGGCCATGATACTGGGAGCGGGCATCCCCTGGGGCATTCTCCCGGTGGTGGCGCCCGTCGTGGCGAAGTTGGTGTGACCTCAGCAGGAGCAAGCCGTGACCGAGCCCTCCTCTTTGCCGTACTGGCTTGAGAACCTCCTGTTTCCCGCGGGAGCAGTCCTTCTGGCGGTTGGTTTTCTCCTGGTCGTGGCGGGCGGTATACCGCTCAAGCGGTGGCGGTCCCCATCCACGGCGACCCTGCTGCAGTTTTGGGGTGCGACCGTGTTCGTCGAAGGCTTGCTCTGTCTCGCCGCCGTCATTGAACTACCCTGGCTCATTGTCGGCATCATTGCAGTGCTGGCGCTCGTGGCAGTTCCCCGGGCTGCCTGGCGCCGCACCCGGCGGCTTCGTATCCGTCAGGCTGCCCGGTGAGGAGCCTGGCGAAAGTGAGTTGGTTGGTCGGGATGGCACTCCTGGGCTCATGCGGCGCTCGAGATTGCCATCCGGGTGACTTGTCTCCGGCCACCATGGCTCAGGCTGAAAGGCAGGGAACCGAGTTGCGCCACCTGTTGGCCGTGTTCGAAAAGTTCCATGGATCGTATCCCGTAACCCTGGATCAGCTCGGAGTGGGAGCTGAAATCACCCGGATGCCGTGCGGCACGACCTGGACCTACACCCCTGCCTCCAACGGGGCGAGTTACCTGCTGCGTCTCGGTGATTACGGGAGGAATGGGTTTTTGCTGGAATGGAACGATCGCAATTCAACGTGGCAGTGGGATACATAGTTCAGCCGTCTGCTTCTGCGGCGCCGGGGACCGGGTGACCTGGGCGGAAACCACTTGCCACGCTTCTCCGGTGCGCAGGTAGACGTCCACATACCGGCTCAAACCCGGGGTCCCATCCCTGGCCCTCCACGAGCCAGTGGCTCGAACCAACCCCACGTTTCCATATATACGTATGTCTACCTCCTCCAGCCGATACGCGGCGAGGTCGGAACCCTGGGCGGTCATCCGGAGGAAGCCGGCCTTGTCCAGCACTGAACCATCCGATTCGATGCAGACAAAATCGTCGGCCAGTCGGTCCCGGTACCACGCAACGTCACCCGCCAGGGACGCCTGCACGAATTGCTCGTTCAGGCGTTTCAATTCCGTCACCAAGGGCATGCTCCCCTTCCAGTTCGACCGCGACAAGCCCAAGCTACCATCCCGGCTCCCGGTCGGGACCGAGGGCAGGGCTGATTCTGACCTGACCCTGACCCTGCCATGATCCCCTTCGGGCCGATCTCGACCAGCCCTTACAGCCTGAAGAGATAGCTTACCTTCGCGAAGAATCCATCGACCACCCGGGTCAACCGGTCGAAGTGAAAAGCCTCTCCTTCGGTCATTGTGCTGCCATACCCGGCGAACACCACCGTCCCGGGAATGGGCTGATAGCTGAAGAGGGCATCTATCTGCAGGTGGTTGTCAGCCTGAACGCTGGTGCGGGTATACCCGCCGGGGCCGGCAATCAGGATCGGTGCCCCGGTCCGCGAATCATCGTGCAGGGAATCGGTGCGCTGCTGGACGTATTGCGCGACCAGGCGCAGGAAGATCGGTCTCGCGATCTGGTACTCGAGTTTGAGCCGAGGGATCCGGCCTACGCTGACGGTCGTGTGGTCGGTCCG
>Ga0070699_100002971_pt1 | contig 15074 bp, 13 predicted proteins | sample KBSK1503metaG_FD_65473 | JGI IMG/M metagenome (GOLD analysis project Ga0070699, IMG submission 65473) | Corn, switchgrass and miscanthus rhizosphere microbial communities from Kellogg Biological Station, Michigan, USA - KBS K1-50-3 metaG | ecosystem: Host-associated > Plants > Roots >...
GCTCTGTCGCACTTACTCGACAGGCCAGCCTTCAACGCGGGCTTCTGGGGCACAACCGCAACTACTGACGCAATAATGGCTGCATCAGCTCAAGGGCTACTTGCCCCAACTGGTGACCCGTCACAGGCGCAGATCGACGCGGCCGACTGTCCAGCCCATGCTTGGATCGCTGGCTGTGGCACAACTGCTCACCTGTCATCGGCGTACAACATTGCTGCTGACCACCTTGCCGCTGGTTCCGAATGGTGGCAAGCCGCTGGACTCGCGATAGGCGTAGGCGAAGGCTACTCAGGTCATGATGACTTGAGGGCTGCATGCGACTATTTCGTCCAGATGAGCTTTTCCATAACGCCATCCGGTGGAACTTGTGACCAGGTCGCAAATGCGGCGGCCGGCAATGTCGCTCCAGCATCGTACACGCACCTCGTCCCCAATGGCAACATTGTCTACTACGTAAGAACCAGCGCCGGGAGGAAACAGTTCGGAACTATCATCGCTGATACTCTGAACTTCCTCTTCGGAACACCACAAAGCTCTGGAGGCGGCACAGTCTGCTGGGGCCCATGCCCACAAATCACACCGAAATACTTCACCATTTCCCAGGTCACACCACCCGTCTTCCAGGATATGATCCACGACCCGAACGGTTGGGCCTTATACACTGGAGGATACGGACTAACCCCGACACCTGACCACCTATTCGCACTGTTCAACAGCCAATTCACCGGTGCAGTTTGCGCAGGACCCGCAGGGGTCTCGCAGAACTACCACCTTCACTGCGACCCGCAGTTCGACACCGACTCCAACGCCGCTGAATTCTCATCCGGAGGCGCCGTTACGACCGCCCTATTCAATCGCGTCGCCCTAGATGGGTTCAACACCGGCATGGATGTCCCAGTGTACAGCAGAATCGACCAGTTCGTAGAGCTTAACGGCTGGAACTATCAACAGATTGCTCCACACACCCAATCTAGCATCGTCAACACCCTCGGTGCCGGAACGCAAACCTCGTTCTACTCTCTTCTGAACATGCGCCAGGTACCGGGATACGTGCCTGCAAATGCAATCTACAAGCCGGGAGGCGGCGATCCGAACCTAATTCGGCGTGGCTTCTCACAAGACACCAGCTTCCTCAGCCCATACATAGCGAGCACCGTTTGGGAGTTCGAGATTATCAGCCAGATATTCGACTCGATGCTGGCTCTCAACCCGCTAACCGGCGGATCGAACGCCCAGCTCCTTGACTGGGGAACTACTAGCCACAGCTCTACCTTCAGCGCAGCGACAGGCCTTACCACACAAGTCTGGCACTTGAGGAACGACCTCAAATTCCAGGACGGTAACCCAGTCACAGCCACGGACGTTGCCTACACCATCGTCTCCTACAGAGATGTTCCATCGCAAGCCTTTGCATCCAACACAGCGCCGGTCGTAAGCGCCGCCGGAACCGACTGCGGCCCAGGCCAGCCCTGCAAGACACTACAAGTAGTGTTGACAGGACAGAGCCCATTCTTTGAGCTGAACATCGGCGGACTACCAATCGTGGAGAAGGCCCTCTGGGCACCAGTCTGTGGTGACCCGGTAAGCACTAACCCAGCAAGTCCCTCACCATGCGCCAACCCAGCCTACGATCCAATGGCTTCCGGAATACTGGTCGGCCAAGGTCCCTGGATCTGCAAAGTTCCAGCTGGATTCCCCAACGCCGGTCACATCGGAGGCTCTTGTTTCGAGAATGCTGACGGCACACTGGGTGGACAAGCGTCCAACACCGGCAAATGGCTGCTAACATACAACACCAACTACGTTCGATGTTGTCCTAACGGAGCTTCTGCTACGAGCAGCAGTCTCTACAAGATCAGCTACGCTGACAAGAACAACGATGGAGTAGTCAACATACTCGACCTGGCTGACGCAGCAGTACACTTTGGAGCAGCTGACCCGTACTGGGTCAATCCGAACATAGCTCCAGGCGGGACGGTCAACATCCAAGACTTGGCAACTATAGCGTTCTACTTCGGACACGGGATAACAAGCCCGTTCGCGCCATCAACATTGAATGGCGTGGACCCGCAGATAGACCCGTTCAACTGTCCCATCGCCGGATGCTAGCCTAAGAGCACAAAGTCAAACTCCTCTCCTTTTCTTTTTCTCATACCCAAGGCTCAACCCGCTTGTCTCAGTCCGTGGGGAGGACTCGCACTCGAGAAGGTGAGGTTTCGCCTACCGCAAAGCTAATTATGGAACGAACCTGATCGGACCTGCTAGGTTAGTAGTATGGGTCTAAGAGGCTATTTGCTGAAGCGCATTATCAATACATTCATCCTTCTATTATTCGTAATCGTTCTAAACTTCGCCATATTCGAGCTGTTGCCGGGTGAGCAGGGGGCGATCGCGAACCTGTTCGGGAATCCGAAGATACAAGATCCGAAGATTATCCAGAACCTGGAAATAAGATATGGCGTATGCAAAGGCTTCGATTCGCTTGGCCACTGCATTCCCACCTCGGTATGGGACAAGTTCGTGAGCTACTTTTACAACATGCTGACTTTGCAGTTCGGTAACTCTCTCAAGACTAATCACCCGGTTATCGCAGACATGAACGTCCGATTGCTTAACACGCTGACTCTTCTCGGTGTCGCGACGGCTCTATCTCTCATCATAGGCATAATGCTCGGGGTCCTCTCCGCCTACAAACGAGGCAGTAGCGTGGACAGTGGATTGGTGACAGTGTCGCTTACCACGTATTCACTGCCGACATTTTTCATGGGCTTGTTGTTCATCTTGGTCTTCGCCCAAAATCTCGGCTGGTTTCCGTCAGGCCTTGTTGAACCCTCCAAGTGGATACTCGGACGCCCGGATATCGGGACGTTCATCCTTGTTCGGCTTCAACATCTTTTTCTCCCGGCTCTGACCCTAACCCTGTTTTTCTACGGAGGACACCTCCTCCTAACTCGGGCAACAATGACAGAAGCCCTCACCGAGGACTACATCACGACTGCACGGGCGAAGGGTCTGCCGGAAAGGACCGTACTGTTCAAGCACGCGCTGAAAAACGCCTCGTTGCCAATCGTAACGAATGCTGCCCTTAGCTTTGGAACCATCCTCTCAGGCGCAATAATTACTGAGACCGTTTTCGCCTGGGACGGCTTGGGAAGGTGGCTCTACCAGGCGATAGGGTGGAAGGACTTTCCCGTTCTTCAAGCCATGTTCTTCATAATTGCGCTTTGCGTCATAGCAGCCAACCTGATCTCTGACGTAGTCTATGGCATGCTGGATCCGCGTATCAGATACGAGTGACATTAGCAAATGTCACAGACGAGTAGAGTCCCGTTCTGGGTAGTCAGGCTAAGAAAATTCGCAGTCGCTCTCCTAAGCAATAGGCTAGCCGCAGTAGGTGTCTTCTTACTTGCACTGTTCGTGGTCATGGCCACGGCTGCCCCTCTCTTGACACCATATACTCCAGGGTCCCAAGTTTCGGGTGCCTTCAACGCCCCCACGTGGATAACCGCGGTCAAGGGACCTGCGGGGTACAGCCAGAATATCCAATTTGCCTCACTGACTGTAAACAGTAGCGCAGGCCTAACGGTTTCGCAATCGAATCAGACCGCACAGTCTGTTGATCTCCAACTGTCCTCCCAGGGTCAGGGAGGGACTATCAATCTTGCGGAAACACTCCTCTATCCATACCAAGGCGCGCCGAAGAACTTTGTGGGATCAGCGACTCTTGTCGTCTCCGATCCTCAGAATCAGTCCTTTACGGTAGCTGCCTTCCTGGAGAGGGTCGGCGAGAAGACATGGGTTGTTTGGGACCCAACTGTTGTCAATGGGACTAGGTTGTATTCGCCTCGACCGGAAATCAGATCGGATTCGCTTAGTTTCAACCAGAAGTTTCTCCGAGACTCGCCATTCACAACCGCTCAATATTTCTTCGCTCCGCGACCCGCAACCTACCATTATACTTTGCAGATCACCCTCCCCCCCGCGATCACTAATGTTCACATAACCGTATCGAAGTTCTCGATGGTTCTGCTTGGAAATACATGGGGAATATTCGGCACAGATGATCAAGGTCACGACATATTCACCCAGTTGGTGTACGGAGCAAGGCTCTCTCTGGAAGTCGGCCTCATCGCAACAGGCATAGGCATAGGCGTCGGACTCTTAGTCGGACTAATGGCGGGGTATCTAGGCAAGGTTGTTGACGAAGTTCTAATGAGGTTCACCGACATGCTCCTCGTCATCCCAGGACTACCTCTGCTAATAGTGCTAGTCGCGACAGTCGGATCCAACTTGATCTACATCATACTTTACCTAGGGTTTTTCGGCTGGATGGGCTTCGCTAGAGTCGTACGGTCGCAGGTTCTCAGTCTCCGCGAAAGGCCTTTCATCGAAGCGGCGAAGGCCTCCGGGGCCGGCACTGGTTACATAACTGTCCGCCACATCTTTCCCAATATCGTATCACTTACCTACGTCAGCCTCGCCCTTTCTGTCCCTGCTGCAATTGTTAGCGAAGCGGCCCTTAGCTTCCTCGGGCTCGGTGACCCTACCGTGGTGACTTGGGGGTCAATGTTGGGAAACGCCCAGGCTGCGGGAGGAGCCAGCCTTGCTTGGTGGTGGATAATTCCGCCCGGCATTTCCATCGCACTCATCTCCCTTTCGTTCATCTTGCTCGGATATGCAATGGACGAATTGTTCAACCCCAGACTGAGACGGCGTCGCTAAACGGCTGATAAGTCAGATCCATATGTCACTGAAACGGCTGACAACTACCCAAAGCTTATCTTAATCGGTTTTCTACTCCTGATTAACCGGACCCTGTGCATATCAACATGGCTATCCTAAAGCTTGACAATGTCACGACACATTACTCAACGCTCAGAGGCTGGGTGCGAGCTGCAGAGAATGTAAGTTTCGAGATAGAAAAAGGAGAGGCCATGGGACTAGTCGGAGAGTCCGGCTGCGGAAAAACCACGGTTGCTCTTTCCATTCTGAAAATTCTTCCACCAGGTGCAAAAATCAGAAAGGGTAAGATCCTTTTCGATGGGACTGATCTGGTCCCTCTCACAGGCTCCGAAATGCGAAAGGTGAGATGGAAGGGAGTTTCAATCGTATTTCAGGGTGCCATGAATGCTATGAATCCGGTGTTCAGGGTTGGAGACCAGATAATTGAGGCTATTAGGCTACATGAGCCAGAAGTGTCGAAATCTGATGCACTGAAACGCACCGAGGCACTGCTCGAAATGGTCGGGGTAGATTCCTCGAGAGTCTCGAATTATCCGCACGAGTTCAGCGGGGGAATGAGGCAGAGAGCTTTGATCGCTATGGCACTTGCATGCAACCCCAAGTTGCTGATTGCAGACGAGCCAGGGACTGCTCTCGATGTAATTGTTCAGGCGCAGGTCTTGGGTTTGATGCGCGATCTAAAAGAGAAACTGGGCTTGTCGATGATGATGATCAGTCACGATCTTTCTATTGTCGCCGAAGTCTGCGAAAAGGTCGCCATAATGTACGCGGGGCACGTAGTCGAATATGGAGATGTGAGGTCAATTTTCGAGGAGCCCCTCCATCCTTATACCCAAGGTCTCATCGGTGCCTTTCCCAGCATCAAGGGAGACCGAAAGAAGCTCACCTCGATCCCTGGGCAGCCTCCCGACCTTCTCCATCCGCCAGTGGGATGCAGGTTCAACCCGCGATGTCCATTTGCCATGGACATCTGCAAGGTGGAAGACCCGGCGCTCGAAAAGCAGGGCTCAAAGGAACACTATGTTGCCTGTCACCTCTACTAGTCTAACAAATGGAGCATGAAAGTTGGAAACTGATGTAATAATCTCGACAGAGGGTCTGAAAAAGCACTTCCCAGTGAAACAAGGCTTCCTTTCGACAGTTTTTTCGCAGAACCTTTTGTCCGTTAAAGCCGTTGATGGTATCAGCCTCTTTGTTAAGAAAGGAGAAGTTCTCGGGCTAGTCGGGGAAAGCGGTAGCGGCAAGACGACGACAGGCAAGTTGCTCCTCCGTCTTATTGAGCCTACCGAGGGGAAGATCAGCTACAAAGGCAGAGACATAACCCATTTGACATTCCGAGAGATGAAACCGATCCGTCGAGAAATGCAAATCATCTTCCAAGACCCTTTTGAATCTCTAGATCCACGAATGCTGATCAAAGACATCGTTGCAGAACCGGTTCGGATTCAGAAGGTTGCCAAGTCAAGGCAGGAAGTGGACGAAAGAGTCAAACAGATCCTTCGAGAAGTAGAGCTCGTTCCTCCTGAGGAGTTCATGCTGAGGTTCCCCCACGAGCTCAGCGGGGGTCAGAGGCAGCGAGTAGCAGTGGCACGAGCATTCATTCTTGACCCAGAGTTCGTTGTCGCTGACGAACCGGTTTCGATGCTCGATGTGTCTATTAGAGCCGAGATTCTCAATGTAATGCTTGCCCTAGTCCAGAGGAGGGGCGCGTCTTTCCTTTACGTCACTCATGATCTTGCTCTCGCCCGTCATGTCTGTGACAGGATCGTGGTGATGTATCTTGGTAGGGTCGTTGAGATGGGCGACACTGACACTGTTATCAGTCGTCCCCTTCACCCCTACACTAGAGCTTTGATCGCGGCTGTTCCGGTTCCCGATCCTAACTCCAAGCGGACCGGAGATGTAATCAGCGGAGAGATACCAAGTCCGATCGACCCCCCTTCAGGCTGCCACTTCCACACCCGTTGTCCCTACGTCCATTCGACGTGCATTTCGGTGGACCCCCCGCTAATTGAGGTTGAGAAGGGACACTGGGTGGCGTGCCATCTCGTCGATCTGGCATATGATGGGCATAATCAATCTACTTCGCTGACAAGTGACACTGCGAGTATGACATTGCCCACTTCAAACTAGAAGTATCACTCTGCTGGACAGATCAAAGTCCTGGGGGCACGCAACCCCCCTGTATCGTGTTCGCTGCAATGTCGGACCAGGTAATGATCAGCCAATCCTTATTGTTCGACAGGAGAGGTAGTCTGCTAGCGCATCTTTCCTTTGTACCGTCAGACATCACTGGAGGTGGTACGGGGCCGTCCCACTTTTGGTGCACATTCCAATCGTAGAATCGCAGGTTGGCGTCCGTTTTGGTTGGAGTCCCTTCAGATGGTCCACCCGTACTGGGGGGAGAGTATAGAATGATGTCCGTTGCGCTGTGGTAGATTCCGTCCTGGTCGGGATCATACACAATTGTTTCCGTCGAATTCCAAGTTGCAATGTTACTGGCATTGACAAATCGAATACTAGGGTCAGAACTCAACGTGGCTCCCGACGGCGGGAGGCGAATGGTCAACTGTGACGCAACTGGGATGTTGGTGTTATCGATCCCTGCATCATATTTACCGTTCGCGTTTGTGTCATAGATTATTGGGTCGGCTGCTCTGGCGCAATATATGCCAAATGTGCTAGATGGGCTCAAGTCCGGAACACACGTTTCGTTGAAGGTTTTCCCCCAGATGTTGAAGAAGTCGCCGAAGGAGAAATAGGCCACTTGTGTAGATTGAATCCATACAGTGCTGCTCGAGTCCCGTGTGGTTAACGGCGAGTACCCCGGTGGTCCGAAGCTGTCGAAGGTATGGTTCAGCCAGTAGCCGTTCGGCATTCCGATTCCCGCCGGGAGGGTATAGTTTCGAGGAGGGTTGTACCGAGTGTCGTTGAAGGTCAATTTCATTCGCCAATCGATCACGAGACCGCCACTATTTCCGTATAAGTTGAAGTATTGCAAAGCCACAAAGGTCCCAACGAGCCCTATCACGAGGACAGCCAATATGATCTTGCTGGTTAAGCTGGGAGATCGCCTGGAACCTCCGCCTGTCACCGCCTCGCTATCCCGTCCTCGGCTAGTTTGGAGCTTTGGTTTCCTTTAAGAACATCGTTTTCATACCTGTTTTGAAACAAGCAGGATACCAGTAGAAGATGTCAAGACGCGAAATTACCGTCCCACTTCTCCTGGTGATTCTAGGCGTATCTCTATCGCTCGCTGCACCTATCGGTCATGCTGTTCCATTGCAGCAGCAGGGCATCTCGGCATCAATTAACGCCGAATACGTGTCGGTATCGATAAAATTTCAACTCTTCCAAAACCTTACTCTTTTGGAGAATTCCTTTGCTCTTCCTCAATTCAACGGAATCCTCATAGGATCCAATTCAACTGATACAGCCTCCGCAATCCAGCAAGCAGTTGGTACGAAATCACCTCAAGCCAAGGTGAGCGGTCTAAGCCTCGTCCTATCCACAACAGCTTGGACATCGAACTCCAATGTCCAGTGGTTCAACACTTCCTTGCAATTCCAAGTGCGGGGAGTTCAGACAGTTCAAAATGGTGTCGGAAGAGTTGACATGTCCTGGAAGTCGTTCTCTCTTGCAGAAAATGTGAGCTTGGGAGGAGTAGAAGTAAACAATATCGGAACCAGGTACTTGTCATCTGTAGCCGCCAACATAGCGAAAGGCGAGTCATCAAGTGGAACCTTTATCACATATACAAACACGGTCAATAGCTTCCGAGTGAAAGCTGCCAACATGGCGACCCTTGCCCAAGGGATCAGCCTACTCAACTTCACGCGCGTCCAGCCTACAATCGACTCCTGGCGTGAGACCTACGATGCCGGCTCAGGATTGGTAACTTGGTCCTTCAAGCCCAGCATCATCCCCGGGATCATAGTCACAGAGTCCGTCGCGGAGCAGCAGCCACCAACGAAGACTGACTACGTTCTCAGCTACGGCCTGGAAGCCGTTCTTTCCGCTCCCGCTCGATCTCATGTATACGGGGATATCGTGACCGTCACATTCGGGGATAACGCGGAGATTCTCATGGGCTCGATAATTGTTTTCGTCATAGCTTCGGGCACTGTCACATTCGTATACGAGAAGCGCATGCTCAACAGAGGAGTAAAGAAGAAACCTAGGCGCTAATGTCGGATACTCGTCCTCGTCCTCCTTGCCTGATCCCATCCCCCAGCGATTTTTGTTATCTCGTGTGCTTCGATCTTTTTTCAAGAAAGATGTTTTTTCAATTGGATCCCTAGAAACAAAATCTATAGGGTATTTCCTGGTGCGGGGGGTGGGATTCGAACCCACGAAGGCCTACGCCACAGGGTCCTAAGCCCAAGGCAGGCCCTTTTCACCGGGCCCACTGCCCATTTGACCTGTCTCTGGTACCCCCGCAATTTGCTGGTGCTCCGGGCGGGACGCTCAGCGGCGGTCCGCCGCTTTTGAACCCGCGATCAACGGCTCTAGAGACGTCGCGATTCTCCGCCGTCAACCGGCTCATGCTCGACTGGCCGCCCCTCTTTTTCATGGGCTAAGGCCGCTATGCTAAACCGGGCTACACCACCGGAGCATCGACTCGGGGTCTCTGTCCAATAGTCTATTACCCTTTTTGTTGGATCATGACACATTAGGCTGGCTTGGAGCTCTCCCAGAGAAATTCGAAGTAGCTCTTACCAAATCTCACAAGCCCTGCATGGTGAGATGATATGGCTAAGGTGAGCCCCTTCTCGGGCTCCTCTCCAAGGAGAATAATGATCTCGCTGCTGTCCGAGATTATTCCTCCCCCGAACATTTGCTCGCGGACCCTAACCTCTGCCAGTCCCTTCAGCCTCCTCGACACGTCCTTGCTGGTGAGGCTGGGTACCATAAGAGAGACTTTGATCCCTCGACCATTCATGAGCGAGAGTAATGGTTCAGCCATTGAGATCACTGGGTCGGGGACTATTGGCATGGCCACGAGGAGTTCTTTCCTGGTTCTGCCCAGTGTTTCCTTGATCCGGTCTAGAATGTTGTCCTGTCCTCTAACAATCCAAATGTCTGGTCTTTCTTGAACTCCTTTCTTCTCGTAGAGGGGCTGCAGCTCTGACAAGGCTTCTTTCTGGCTGGACATGAGAGTGTTCTCCATCCTTACCCTCCATGATTCGAGCGCGGTACTGGGAGGTTTGGGAAAGTACTTGTTGGGTCTGCCCTGTTCGCTCTCCACCCAGCCCTTTCTCTCCAAATTTCCCAGTATTTCGTATATCTTAGAATATGGAATCGCAGCTGTGGTACTTAGCTGGCTGGCTGGCATCGGTCCAGAATCCACCAGAGCGATGTACGCTTTGACCTCATACTCCGTAAGTCCGAAATCCTTCAGTGCTCTCCTTGTTGTTTCAGAGACCATCACGCTGATTTCCCTTCGAGATTTAGGTCTAAGCGCTCATATTGTTTCAATGGAAGGAGGGTGTAAATATCAAGGAGGGCATCATTATCTTGTTTCGAGCCGTGGGCTATCGTTTGGTCGATAAGAACCTAATCTTGGAAAAACTGAAGGGCGTGATGGACCCTGAGATCGGCCGAAGTATCGTCGAACTGAAAATGGTCCGGGATATCAATATGGACAATGGAAACGTGTACGTTAATATCGCCCTGACCGTCGCACATTGTCCACTTGCGAAGACCTTACAGGCAGATGTTGAGAGCGCCGTTCGAAAGCTCGAAGGAGTAAGATCCATCAAGGTCGAGACAACGACCATGTCAAGGAAGGAGCTCGAGGAGTTGAAGCTCCACCTGCAGGCTCAGGCAAGCCCATCCTCTCCATCGAAGAGTGGAGCCGGTGTAGCGCCCGGTATCGAACGCCTTGGGAAACGTGGCCTTCGTAGCATTATCGCAATAATCTCCGGAAAGGGAGGCGTTGGAAAATCTTTCGTCACAAGTGCACTAGCTTCTGACCTGAAGAGGCGCGGGTACGAGGTCGGAGTCTTGGACGCGGACCTCACAGGTCCCAGCATTGCAAAAGTACTTGGTGTATCTGGTAAACCCTTCAAGGGACCTGGAGGAAGCATTGTTCCTCTGAGGACGCGGACCGGGATCAAGGTCATGTCCATCAATCTCGTCCTGGAGGATCCTAGCATGCCGGTCGTATGGCGCGGTCCAATCGTCAACAGCGTGATTCGCCAACTCTATTGGGAAGTCGACTGGGGCGACCTCCATTACCTTCTCGTGGACCTTCCGCCAGGTACGAGCGATGCTCCCCTTACCGTGTTTCAGTCTCTTCCATTGGATGGTGTCATCGTCGTTTCCTCTCCGCAAGAACTCGCTTCAATGATCGTTTCAAAGGCAGTGAACATGGCCAAGAAAATGGATGTTCCGATTCTAGGCCTCGTTGAGAACATGAGCTATCTCAAATGTCCGGGTTGTGGCGAGAGGATTAGCTTGTTCGGGGATCCAAAGGGCGAAAAACTGGCGGTCGAACTGGGGCTCCCGTTCCTGGGAGCTGTTCCCCTCGACCCAGCTATCGCCAGGCTTTCTGACCAGGGAAGGATAGAGGACTACTCCAGCCCCATAATTGCCAGTATTGCGGATGAACTCCGGATCCGTGCTACCAAACAAGTCGAACAGCTCACGCAAGGCTTACCAATTGCTTGGTCCGTTGAGCCCGGCCATTGAATGTCGAAGTATCCTGCTTCTCTTGGCAGTGTTTTCGCAGATCGCGAATCTTTTAACGCAAGTCCCGCCTATGTATGGCTAGTTTGTTGTTTCTCCAATGCAACCCAAGAAGAAGAATTTGCGCGGGAAGGCAAGGAAGAAGGTAGTGAAGAAGATTAAGCCGGCCAAACGTCTGAAGGCGCATGTTCCAGTAAGAAGGACCGAGGGGAAAAAGCCTGAGGCCCCCATTCCTCTACAGCAGGCTGTGACAATTGAGCCAACGGTCCGAGAGACTGTAAGGATAACGTCTGAGAACATACGAGGCGAAACTGCGATCGGCGACCTCCTTGTCGCCTTCCCTTGGACGCGCGATGTACTCGTCAAGAATGGTCTGAGGTTGGAAGCGGAAGATGCAGGGGATATCTATATGACCATTGAGGCGTTCTCCGCGCTTAACGGGCTGAAGGCAGAGAACCTGGTCCAAGATCTCGTCGTCATCGCAAGAGTACCTCCGATCCAACAACCCGTCCGCACAATCGCGGTCGCTCCGGTCAGTTAGGATTTCTCTCCTGCATCAATTGCGATCGGCGTAGCCAATCTGTAAACGCTAATCGACGTGTTCGCTAGGGTCTAAGGTTGAAGGCGCGGACTCGAATCCTAATTAGAGGTCTTGTGCAAGGTGTTCTCTTTCGTCGAGAGATAACCGATGTGGCACGGAAGATTGGAATCACTGGTTGGGTTCGAAATCTTCCGGATGGAAGAGTTGAGGCTATTGCTGAGGGGGAGAAGGAGTTGCTCGATGAACTTGTAAGGTTCTGTCACATAGGTCCCTCAGGGGCGAGGGTTAGTGGAGTTGAAGTCGAGTGGTCTGACTTCAAGGGGGAGTTCCGAGGTTTCAAGATAGCCTCGTAAACTGGACACGGTACTCTCTAAAACTGCACGCTTGAAGAACCAAATTCTTCGTAATATTTTCGGACTATAGCCATTACTTCGCTGGTCCTCTTCAAGACGATTTGGTATTCCGGATGAGAATCTCCGGCGTACGATGCGGCCTTCGAGAAGTACTTGCTTACCCCGTCAGCATCTCCTTTGTAGAGTGAGATTCCGCCGGCTATCCTGTATCCAACCTCCGCCCTCAGTTTGTTGCCTTGAGCTTCATAGTCTTGAGCTTCCTTCAGCACCGCTTCCAAGGATACGGTGATCTTCTTTGGATCTAGAAACATCAGGTGTGATAGAGCTCCGTAGAGGTCTCCGTCGCCCCCAGAGAGTTCTCTCAGCTTGGTGGATGCCAATGATTCGGGGTTTGCTCCGGCAGATTGGTCCTTCTGTTTCGTCTTACCGAAGCCTAGCTTCAAAGTGAACTGGATCTCCTTGGTACACGTAAGCTCTTTTAATGGGAATTTAAGAATTGACCTGACTCTCACAAGGGTCAGCGAGCAATACTAGGAGGGCTAAAGATGAGCGATGAAGATCGGATGATTCGGAAGAGAGAGTCCAAAGACAAGGCTCGTCGTCGAAAGAGAGGTCCTTACAGAAAATCCTCCAGCGGAAGAATCATCAGATACTAGATCCAGTCCAACACTATGAATCTAGACTTGGAGTTATCCCTTTGAAGGCGTCAATATCGTTGTCGTCGCGTCGAACTCACTATCGATTTCAGCCTCGAGTGACCGAGCGGGATCCCTATCACAAGTTAGTGCTGAATTGGTATCTTTCTGTACTTTGCTATGCTGCCGGGCTCGATTGAGACGGTTTCAGCGCAGTTGTGGTGCCCGAAGCAAATAGTGCAGTGCTCTACGTCCCAGCTGGGGTCGACCTTCCTGCAGGTCTCACACATGAGGCCCAGAGCGCGGATGTCGGTACATGCTTGACAGAACTGTTTCGAAACGTCAATTGGTCTCGCGTCTCCAAGTAACGTGGCAGCAATGTCTCTGCTTATCTGACGAACTTCGCTTGCACCTTCGAGGTCCACTGCTTCTCCGCGGACTTGGTGCCGGTACTTGCTGACTGCGGCTTGTGTAACCCCAAGACGTTCTGCGACTAACTCCTGTTTCATCCCATAATCTTCAATGAGTTCGCGGGCAACCATGGCCCTCAACGCGGGAATGACGGATTTCGCTGCAACTTCGCATGGAATGATCAAAAATAAGACAGGAAGACACGAGCGGTAGAATCTATTTAAACATGACTTATGTCATAATTTCTTCGGCAGGATTCTGGAACAAGAATCGCTCATTATTAGCTCTGTTATCTGTTCCGGAGCGGGTCCCAGCTTGAATTAAACTTCGAGCAGGAGCTAACTCATACGTCCGATCGCAAAAAAGTATCCGCACCTTGCCGAGGAACGTATAAATCGAAACATGAACCCTAGAACGACGGACAACCATGGTTACTGTCGAGGCAATTGAAAAGGAACTCGAAAAAGTCGTTGACCCAGAGATCGGGCTTCCAATCACCGAGATGCATCTAGTTGACGAGATAAACGTTCAGGACGATGGTGAGATCTTCATAAAGTATCATCTAACCGCGCCTTTCTGCCCCCCGATTTTCGCTGAGGACATAGGAATGAACATAAGGACGCTTACGTCCCAGCTCGAAGGAGTCAAGAAGGTGACAGTGGTCCTCCATGGACACGCTCTGGCAAACGAGATCAACCAGAGAGTCAACCCCGGATACACCCCCCCTCCAGTCCAGCCGGCTACGCCAGCTCAGACGAAGGCCTGAGTCGGCCGAGGGTTGTATCAGACTCTCTCGAGTCGCATGCTCGTCAGAGAAAATTGTTCGAGTAATGAACGTCTCTGGCTCGCGGCAAAGCTCTGACAAGATTCTATCTCAGAGCATCGTACAAGAACGCTCCTAGCAGGCCACCTAGAATAGGTCCAACGACATAGATCCACAGATTGCCAAGCGGAGTCAGACTGAAGAAGGCGGAGGCTATCGTGGGCCCCCAGGTTCTGGCAGGATTAAGAGATGCTCCTGAGATTGGCCCGAACGTCCAGACCATGGCGGCAAGGGCAAACCCTATCGTGACACCTGCCCGGCTCGGGTCAGCAGCCTTGCTCGTGGCCCCGAATATTGTGAAAACAAGAATAGCTGTTCCAATCACCTCGGCCAGAAGTATGGCACCTATTCCGAACGCCATGTTTGGAATAGTGTCGCCTAGAAAGGTTGACTGTGCAGCCTGGACGAGTCCTCTGTTGTTGCTTGATGTCCATAATGCGAGTTGGACAAAACCTGCGATGGTTGCGCCCGCAAGTTGGCCGAGAATGTACGGTGCGACCTTCTTTGTCTCAATCCTCCGAGTGGCCCAGTGAGCGATTGTAACCGCAGGGTTGATGTGAGCGCCGGTTAGTCTGCCTATTGTATAAACCGCTAAGAGGAGGGCCACCCCGTGGGCAAGGCCGATGAAACCGAGACTTGCGCCCGTGATGCCTGCTCCTATGATGGAGCTATCTAGAAACGTTACGGCTGTTATTGTCCCCGGACCAATGAGGGTGAGAAGAAATGTCCCGTAAGCCTCGGCCAATGCCGCGCGTCCCATCTGGTTCATGACAAAAGGCATTCTCGCCGGACCCAGCGTATATAGCGCTTCTTTTCGGGTGGATCGAACTCGGCCAAGAAGTGCCTGTTCGCACCTAAAAAAAGGGTCATATTGGGAG
>Ga0070699_100002975_pt1 | contig 15061 bp, 11 predicted proteins | sample KBSK1503metaG_FD_65473 | JGI IMG/M metagenome (GOLD analysis project Ga0070699, IMG submission 65473) | Corn, switchgrass and miscanthus rhizosphere microbial communities from Kellogg Biological Station, Michigan, USA - KBS K1-50-3 metaG | ecosystem: Host-associated > Plants > Roots >...
ACGAGGAGCCGGACGCGGTGATCGACGCCATCGCGCCGCTGCGCTTCCGCGGCAACGATTTGATCGTGTTTCACGTGCTCGACAAGGCGGAGCTCGACTTCGGCTTCACCGACGCGTCGGCGTTCGAGGATATCGAGACGGGAGAACAGATGCCGGTCGTGCCCGACGCGTTCCGGAAGGAATACCAGTCGCTCGTTCGCGCGCACCTCGATGCGCTGCAGCAGCGCTTCTCGGCCAACCGCGTCGACTACACGGTGCTGGATACGTCAAAGCCGCTCGATCACGCGCTCTATCGGTACTTGTCAAGCCGATCAAGAATGATGAAAGTGAGATGACCGGTAGGGGCGGGTCGTAAGACCCGCCCCTACACTGCAGACAAAAATGGCATTCCTAGCCCCCCTCTTCTTTCTCGGTCTTGCCGCCCTCGCGGTGCCGGTCCTGATCCATCTGACCCAGCGCGAGAAGAAGATGGTCCAGCAGTTTCCGTCGCTGATGTTCGTGCGGCGGATCCCGTATCAGACCGTGCGGCGTCGGAAGATTCGCGACCTGGCGCTGCTGTTGGTGCGGCTGACGGCGCTGGCGTTGATCATTGGGGCGTTCGCGCGGCCGTTCCTGTGGCGGCCGGACGCGGCGACGGCCATCGGTCCCGGCGCGCGCGAGGTGGTCGTTCTGATCGACCAGAGCTACAGCATGGCGTACGGCGATCGCTGGGATCGCGCGAAGGCCGCGGCACGCGACGCGATCAACGCGCTGGGCCCGTCCGACCGCGGATCGGTGGTCCTCTTCTCCTCGGGTGCGGACATCGCGCTCCGCTCGACCGCCGAGCGCGATCGGCTCGTGGCATCATTCGCGACGGCGACGCCGACGCCGGCCGCGACGCGTTACGGCCCCGCCCTGAAAGTGGCGGGCAGCATCCTTGCGGAGTCGCCGCTGCCGCGGCGCGAAGTCATCCTGGTCAGCGATTTCCAGCGCAACGGCTGGCGCGGCGAGGAAGGATCGCGTCTGCCGGCCGGCAGCATCGTGACGCCAGTGCTGATTGGCGGCCCGACCGACAAGCCTGACGCTGCCGTCACCTCGGTGTCGCTCGCGCGCTCGACCTTCTCAAACCAGGAGCGCGTCACCGTGACTGCCGCCGTGGCCAATCGCACCGACACACCGGTCGCCAACGATTCGCTCACGCTCGAGATCGCGGGACGCGGCATCCAGACCGAGCCGCTCAACGTGGGCGCCAATGGATCCGCGTCGGTCGCGTTCGCGCCGTTCACGGTGCCCTCACGCAATATGCGCGTCAGCGTCCGGGCCGGCAGCGACGCGCTCGCGACCGACAACGTGTTCCATTTCGTCATCTCGCCGGTGGCGCCGGTCCGCGTGATCGTCGTGGACCCCGGCACGAGGGCGGGGGGCGGCCTGTATCTCACGCGAGCGCTCTCAATCGGCGACGCACCGCACTTCGATACCGTGCTGCGGCAGCCGGCGAATCTCTCTGATGATGACCTGAGGCGCGCATCGGTCGTGTTGCTCAACGATGTCGACGTGCCGCTGGCGCTCGGCCGCCGGCTCGGACGTTTCGTCCAGGACGGAGGCGGCCTCTTCGTCGCCGCCGGCCCCAAGGCGACGTGGCCGCAGGAGGCCGACGTGCTTCCCGCGTCGTTGTCGCAGCCGATCGATCGCTCGCGCGGCGAGTCAGGACGCGTCGGCGCGCTCGAGTACGGACATCCGGTGTTCGAAATCTTCCGCGCGCCGCGCAGCGGCGACTTCTCCTCGGCGCGATTCTATTCGTACCGCTCCGTGACCGCGCTTCCTGCGTCACAGGTGCTCGCGCGCTTCGACGCGGGAACGCCGGCACTGGTCGAGCGGAAACTGGGCGGCGGACGCGTGCTGTTGTGGGCTTCCACACTCGACTTGTCGTGGAGCGACCTGCCGCTGAAGCCGGTGTTCTTGCCGTTCATCCACCGCACGATGGTGCACTTAGCCAGCTATACGGAGCCAGCGCCGTGGCTGACGATCGGGCAGGTGTTCGACCCCGCCGCTGCGAGTGCAAAGGCGCAGGCGACCGGGCGACTTGCCCTGACGCCCTCGGGTCGCCGCCTCCCCCTGGAGGACGAGGGGTCGCAGGCCCAGGTCCTCGAGTTGACCGAGCAGGGCTTCTACGAGATTCGCGGGCAGAAGGCGAATTCAGACGTGACCGTGATCGCCAGCAACGTCGATCCCGCCGAGTCGGACATGACGCCACTGGATCCGGCCGAAATCGTTGCCGCGGCGACCGGCAACACCGGGGCAAACGCACAGGCGACCAACTCCGATGTCCCCCTCACGCCGCAGGCCCAGGAGCGGTCGCAGCGGCTGTGGTGGTATCTGCTTTGCGCCGGAATCGTGCTGTTAGGAGCAGACACGCTGTTCTCGAACTGGTTGTCGAAAACATAAACAACCAGACAGGTTCGATCGTATTCTGAGCGTGTTGGTCTGGGTGTCGGTGAGCCCGGAAGGTGGGCAGGTTCTGAAAGCTAGAGGGTCGGCGGGTCCCGAAGCCACGCCGTGCGTAAAGGCCGAATGTAGGCCGGGTCCCCGCGGGCCCGGCATGACGAGAGGCATCAATGTTCGAATTCCTGCGACGCGCGTCCACTCCTCCGTCGGACCTGATGGGCATCATCCACTACGTGCGCGCGCGGTGGCGCGCCAAGCTGGCGGTGAAGGGTGCGGTACGCATCATCGCGGTCAGCGTGGCGATCTTCTTCGCGCTCGCCTACGGGATGCAGTGGGCGCGCTTCAGCGCGCTGTCGATTCTCGCGTCGCGCCTCCTGTTTGGCGCCGCGCTGCTGTCGTTGGTGTACTTCTTCCTCGTGAAGCCGCTCCGTCGGCGCGTCACGGACGAGCAGGTGGCGCTCTATCTCGAAGAGAAGGAACCGACGCTCCAGACGATGCTCGTGAGCGCGGTGGAGTCGAGCCGCGAGGGACGGCATTGGGAATCAACGGCACTCGTCCGGAAGCTGATCGAACAGGCAATCGAGCGCTGCTGCCACGCTGACACGGCGCGCCGCGCCGAGCACGGCCCGCTGCGGACCAACGGCGCCGTCTTCGCCGCGGTCGTCGCGGCCGCAGTGCTGCTCGTGCTGCTCGGTCCCGCATTCTTCCGGCACGCGCTGTCCGCGGTGCTGCTCGTGTCGCGCAGCGTGGAAGCGGCGGCGCCGTACAAGATTGCCGTGACGCCCGGTAACGCCTCGGTGCCGAAGGGCGCCGATCAGACCGTCACCGCCCGACTCGACGGGTTCAACGCGGAAGATGTCGTGCTGATGGTTCGGCGCGAGCCGACCTCGCCCTTCGAGAAGCAGCCGCTCGTCCACAACGACAAGGGAAACTACGAAGGGATCCTCTTCGGCGTGAAAGGGGCAACCGACTACTTCGTCGAGGCCGAAGGCGTTCGCTCGCCGGTCTTCACGTTGAAGGTCGTCGATGTCCCGTACGTCCAGCGGCTCGACCTCGAATACAAGTTCCCGGCATACACGGGTCTCGAGCCGGAAAAGATCGAGGACGGCGGTGACATCGCGGTGCTCCGCGGCACTGATGTGACCCTGCACATCACATCGACGATGAAGTCGCGCGGCGGCCGCGTCGCGCTGAATGAGAAGGAATCGGTGCCGCTGACCGTGCAGGCAGACGGCACGCTCACCGCGGCGTTCAAGGCCGACAAGGACGGCTCGTATCACATCGAGCTCGATGCCCCTAACGGCGAGCGCGTGGCGGCGTCACCGCAGTACACGATCGACGTGCTCGCGGATCGCCCGCCCACGGTATCGTTCGCGCGTCCCGGGCGTGACACGTCCGCGTCGGCGATCGAAGAGGTCTTTGTCGAGGCGGCCGCGGATGACGACTACGGCGTCAAGGATCTGGAACTGGTCTACTCAGTGAACGGCGGTGCGGAAAAGACGGTCAAGCTGTTCGCGGGCAACAAGCGCCTGCCGGAGGTGACGGCCGGTCACACGTTCTACCTCGAGGAGCTGGGCGTCAAGGCGGGCGATTCGGTCTCGTATTACGCCCGGGCGACCGACAACGACGGCATCGACGGCGGCCAGAAGGCAACGAGCGACCTGTACTTCCTCCGCGTGCGGCCCTTCAACCAGCGTTTCCGCCAGGCGCAGTCGGCGGGCGGTGGCGGCGGCGGCGGTGGCGGCGGACAGAACCAGGTCGACGCGCTCTCCGAGCAGCAGCGCCAGATCATCGCAGCGACGTTCAACGTCCAGCGCGACAAGCGCACGGTGTCGGCCGAGAAGTTCCGCCAGAACTCCACCGTCGTCGGTCTGTCGCAGCAGAAGCTGCGCGAGCAGGTCGAAGGACTGCTCACGCGGATGAACAGCGAATTCATTCAGCAGGACCCCGCGTTCAAACAGATCGCCGACCTGCTCCCGCAGGCGGTGCTGGCGATGAAGGAGGCGGAGGCCAAGTTGAGCTCCACGGCGCCTGACGCCGCCCTCCCGCCTGAGAACAAGGCGCTCACGCTGCTGCAGAAGGCCGAAGAGGAATACGAAACGCAGGTCAGCGTGCAGCAGGGTGGCGGCGGTGGCGGCGGCGGCGGATCGTCGCAGCAGCGCGAGCTGGCCGACATCTTCGAGCAGGAGCTCGATAAGATGGCAAGCCGCTACGAGACCGCCGATCGACAGATGCAGGCAAACGGCGATCGGCAGGTCGACGAGCTGCTCGAGAAGTTGAAGGAGCTGGCGCGGCGGCAGGAGCAGGAGGCCGAGCGTGAGCGCCGGCTGCAGCAGGGCAGCGCCTCGTCGACCCCCGGCGGAAGCGCACAGCAGCGCGCGCTGGCCGAGCAGGCCGAAGAAGCGGCGCGCCGCCTCGAGCGGCTCGCGCGCGAGGAAAACCGCCCGGACTTGCTCGACTCCGCGCGTCAGATGCGGGAAGCGGCCGACGCGATGCGTCGCGCGGCGGCAGGCGGCAACGGCGGCTCGTCCGCGCAGGCGCAGCAGGCGCTCGATCGCCTCAAAGAGACTCAGAAGAAGCTCGAACGGTCGCTCTCCGATCGCGCCGATCGCGACATCAAGGACGCGCAGGAACGCGCCGAGGAGCTCGCACGGCAGCAGCAGGAGATCTCCAACGGCGTCAGCTCTCTCGCCGCCAACGGGCAGGCACGGCGTGATCAGGCGCAGCGGATCAACGAGAAGAAGGACGACCTCGAGGCGAAGCTGGGCGAGCTGGAAAGCGATCTCGATGCCGCAGCACGGGATGCGGCACAGCAGGAGAAGCAGGCGTCACGCAAGCTCTCGGAAGCCGCGGGCGCCATCCGCGACAACCGGCTGCGCGACAAGATCCGCTACTCCGAGGCGCTCGTCAATCGCGGGTACGGCCAGGAGACGCTCAAGGCGACCGAGAACGACATCGCGGGCGGCATCGATCAGCTGAAGAAGAGGCTCGACGAAGCGGCCGCGGCTCTCGGCCAGGGACAGCAGCAGAACGCGTCCACGAAGGCGGAGCAGGCACTCGGCAGAACGCAGCGGCTGGCGCGCGGTCTCGAATCGCTCCAGGAGCGCACGCGCGAGCGCGCGCAACAGAATGGCCGGCAGCAGGGTCAGCAGGGCCGCGAAGGCCGGCAGGGCCGCGAAGGCCAGCAGGGCCGCGAAGGCCAGCAGGGGCAGCAAGGGCAGCAGGCCGGTAACCAGCAGGGCCAGGGTCAGCAGGGCCAGGGTCAGCAGGGCCAGGGTCAGCAGGGCCAGGAAGGCCAGCAGGGTCAGAGCGGCCAGCAGGGCCAGGGTGGTCAGCAGGGCCAGGGTGGTCAGCAGGCTGGTGGGCAGCAGGCTGGTGGGCAGCAGGCTGGTGGGCAGCAGGCTGGTGGGCAGCAGGCTGGTGGGCAGCAGGGCGGCCAGCAGGGTGGCGGCGGCGCTTTCGGCGGCAACCAGTACGGCTTCAACAACGGGTCCGGGTACAACAACGGGTACGGATACGGGAACCTGCCGTGGAACGGGTCCTACGGGACCGATTTCGGCCGCCTGACGGACGAGGACATCCGTCAGCTTCGCAATGAAGCGCGCCAGTACGCGAACGACGCGCAGGATCTGCGCGGCATGCTGCGCGGCTTCGACGTCGATCCAAAGGAGCTCGAGCAGATCCTTGCGGCGCTGCGGCGGCTCGAGGACGAGCGGGTGTACAAGGACGCGAAGGAGCTGCAGAGTCTCCAGACGTTTGCGACCGAGGGCCTGAAGCGTCTCGAGTTCGGCCTGCGCCGGCAGGTGGAGGCGGGCGACGAGGCGGTGGTGCTTGCGGGATCGGACGAAGTGCCGGACCAGTTCAAGAAGATGGTGCAGGAGTACTACCGGTCGCTCGGAAAGACCCCACGGTAATCCTGGCAGGGCCTCGGTGCGAAGGGTAGAACCCTGGGGGTGCGAAACTGGGGGTGCGAAAAGTGCAAGTGGTGCGAGAAGTGCCGAGGGTGCAAGATTCTCCGATCGCACCTGTCGCACCTGTCGCACGCATTGCACCCCTCGCACCCCTCGCACGTCTGGCGCGCTTCACGCTCGTAACGCTTCTGATCCTTTGCGGAGCGGGCGTCGCGTACGCTCAATTCGGCCGGGGGTTCGGAGGGTTCTTCCGGGTACGCCCGCACTATGCCGATGCCAATACGTTTGGCCACGGCTTCAACTACTGCCGCGTGATGTACACCAGCAACCGCCGCGAAGCCGGCGGCCAGGGGTGGTCCACCGATTACCCGGACGCCGAGCGTAATTTCTCCAAGCGCCTCGCCGAGCTGACCAAGATGCGCGTCAGCAAGGACCCCTCGGGCGAAGCTGAGTACATCGTCGTGCACCTCACCGACCCGGAAATGATGCAGTGCGCCTACATCAGCATGGAGGACGCCGGTACCGCGCAGCTCACGGACGCTGAAGTGGTGGCTCTCCGGACGTACCTGTTAAAGGGCGGCTTCCTCTGGGTAGACGACTACTGGGGTGATGCCGCATTCGAACAATGGTTGCACGAGCTCGGACGCGTGCTCCCGCCCGCCGACTATCCCGTCATTGACATCCCTTCGGGGCATCCCATTTTCCGTACGCTGTTTGACGTGCAGAAACTGCCGCAGATCCCGTCGATCCAGTTCTGGCGCGGCAGTGGCGGCGACACATCCGAGCGGGGCGAGGAGAGCGCTGTTCCCGACTTCCAGGGCGTGAACGACAAGCACGGCAACCTGATGGTCGTAATGACGCACGACACCGACGTCGCCGATGCATGGGAGCGGGAAGGGGAGGACGTGCGGTTCTTCTACCAGTTCTCGCCCGATGGCTACGCGATGGGCTTGAACGTGCTCATGTACGCGATGACGCATTGAGGTGCGAAAGGTGCGAAAGGTGCGAATGGTGCGAAAGGTGCGTGACGCGTGTCGCACTCTTCGCACGTTTTGCACGTCTCGCACCCTTCGCACCCCTCCCATCCCTCGCACCTGCGTAATCGCCCTCGCCGTCGCGTCCGTGCTACCGCTGCTCGCGGCGGCGCAGACCATCTATCGCACGCCGGACGGCGCGGAGCGGAAACTCGGCAATCCTGCCTATGACGGGCGATTCGTCTTCACGCGCATCCGGTATGGCGGCCGCGGTCTCGGCGGGTTCGGCTTCGGCGGCAGCTCGTGGAATCATGACTACCCGGCGGCTGATTTTTACATCTCCGACGCGCTCGAGACGCTCACCCGCATGCGTGTCAGCGCGGACAGGACGAACGTTCTCGAGCTCGAAGACGAGGCCATCTTTCACAATCCGATCCTCTACATCTCGGAACCAGGCTACTGGCGCATCAGTGACAAGGGGGCCGCGAACCTGCGGCAGCACCTGCTGAAGGGCGGGTTCGTCATCTTCGACGACTTCGAGCACCAGCCTGAGTTCGACAACATGGCGGCGCAGATGGCAAAGGCGCTGCCGGAGCGCCGGTGGGTCAGGATCGGCATCAGCCATCCGATCTTCCACACGCTGTTCGATCTCAAGGCGCTGACCGTCCCGCATCCGAGTGTCGACGTCGAGCCCGACTACCGGGCGATGTTCGTCAACGACGATCCGAACGACCGCATGATCGCGCTGGCGAATCACAATGCCGATCTCGCGGAATACTGGGAGTGGTCCGCGGACGAGCGTTTCCCGGTTGACGTGACGAGCGGTGCCTACGAGATGGGTTTGAACTACATCATCTACAGCATGACTCATTAGAAAATCCCAAATCCCAAATCCCAAATCCCAGATCCCAAGAAGTGTCGCCTGCGGGTGTGTCGTTGGGTTCTTCAAACAAAGAACGCCAATGTGCTGCACGCCGACCCGAGGGCTGCGCCAAGCAACACGTCAAGCACATAGTGGAAACGACCTATCACCGATCCCAATGCGATCCCGGCCGCAACCACCAACATGACGATGCCGGCTGGCCACCAGACCGAGAGCACCGCGAACGCCGCCGCTGTAGAAACAGCCACGTGTCCGCTTGGAAATGTATTGAGCTGGTGGCTCACCTGCCTGAGGACTCCCTCGTTCAGGCGGTGAATGGCGAATGGGGATCGAACGCCGCCGGCGAACATGCGCGGCGGTCGGGTGATCAGCCACGGCAGGGAGCCATAGCAGGCAAAACCGGCTCCGAGCACGCTCAACCAGAATCGTTCCGCGTCAACGGGACTGCCGACGGCCCGTACTGCCAGCAATGCCATGGGTATCATCGGATAGCAAAACAAATACGCCACTTCGACCGCGTGCCTTGCGCAGGCGGGGATTGGAACGCGGAACCGCCGCCAGCCGGCATCGCTGCGTTTCAGCCATGCTTCAAAGCGGCCCGGCGTTCTGGCAACGAGCAGCGCCGGCATCCAGTAACCGGCAACGAGATAGATGTGCGGCACCCAGATGCGCACGTTCTCTTCGGCGGTTCGCGAGACAACGAGGATTGTACCGATCGCGATGGTCGATGACAGGGCCGCCATCGACGTACGCGTCTTGCCTGCACCTGCGAACGGTGCCGCGATCCCGAGCGCTGCGAAATAGCCGATGGCGAGTTGTTCGAACGCCAGCATGCGCGTTTCGACATTGAATGTGCAGAAACTGCCGGGGAGGGCTCAACTCATCGCCCCTTCGCACCTCAGCTTACGAAAGGCCGAGGTGATTCTGGTACGCCCGATGCTCCTCGTGGACGGAGGAGGACGAGTCATGCTGAAGAGGCTTGGCGGGCTCGGCGCGATGCTGGCGTTTGTTGCCACGGCGGCATGCACCCAGACCGATGCCGACGTGGCGAAGGCGGTGCAGGATCGTTTCGCAGTCGACCCCATCGTCAAGAGCTATCACCTGGACGTGAGCAGCGAACAGAAGGTCATCTCTATCGCGGGGACCGTCGATACATCGGCCGCGAAGGACCAGGCGCTGCAGATTGCACGCGGTACAACCGGCGTCGTCGATGTTCGGGATCACATCGCCGTGCGCGATAACGAGGGGACGCGGGGTTGGCTCAATCGGTCGTCTGGCGCGATCGGGACGAGTGGGACTCGACGTTAGAAGCTGCGAAGAGTGCGAAGGGTGCTGGTGGTGTGGTACAGATCAAGCGCGTGGCAACTCCCCCCGACGGCAGGATCTGCGACACGATTCTCGACGCGATCGGCAACACGCCGATGGTGCGCGTCCACAACATCACCCGCGGCAGTATCGACGCGGAGGTGCTGATCAAGCTCGAGACGTTCAACCCTGGGAACTCGATCAAGGACCGGATGGCCGTCCGGATGATCGAGGACGCCGAGCGCGAGGGCAAGCTGAAGCCGGGCGGGACGATCATCGAGGGCACCTCCGGTAACACCGGGATGGGCCTCGCCATTGCCGCGGTCGTCAAGGGCTACAAGTGCATCTTCACCACGACTGACAAACAGTCGAAGGAGAAGGTCGACGCGCTCAAGGCGTTCGGCGCCGAAGTGATCGTCTGCCCGACCAACGTCGATCCCGAGGATCCGCGGTCGTACTACTCGGTCTCCTCGCGCCTCGAGCGCGAGGTCCCCAACTCGTGGAAGGCCAACCAGTACGACAACCTGTCGAACATGGCAGCGCACTACGATCAGACGGGGCCCGAGATCTGGGAGCAAACAGGCGGCACGGTGACGCACCTGGTGTGCGGCGTCGGCACCGGCGGGACGATCAGCGGCGTGGGCCGGTATCTCAAGGAGCGCAATCCGCGCGTGAAGGTGTGGGGAATCGACACCTACGGATCGGTTTTCAAGAAGTACAAAGAGACCGGCATCTTCGACAAGAACGAGATCTATCCGTACATCACTGAGGGGATCGGCGAGGATTTCCTGCCGCAGAACGTCGACTTCAACGTCATCGACCATTTCGAGAAGGTGACCGACAAAGACGCCGCGATCATGACGCGGCGCATTGCCCGCGAAGAGGGCATCTTTGCGGGCAACTCCGCGGGCTCGGCGATGGCGGGGCTCCTCCAGCTCAAGGACCACTTCACCACAGACGATGTCGTGGTCGTGATCGTCCACGACCACGGCTCACGCTATCTGGCGAAGATGTTCAACGACGAGTGGATGCGCGCGAAGGGGTTCCTCGAGGTGAGCGGGATGACCGCGCGCGATCTCGTGGCGCTCGGCGTGTCAGGAGAGCTGTTCGCAATCGAGGCGGCCAAGCCGGTCGAGGATGCCATCCGGGTGATGAGCGACCACGACTTCTCCCAGATTTCGATCACCCGCAGCGGCCGCGTCATCGGATCGCTGAACGAGACGCATCTCTACAACGAGTTCATGCGCGACCCTGACGTGAAGCGAAAGCCGGTCGAGGCGATCATGCAGCCGGCGTTCCCGTTTGCCGACATCTCGACTCCGGTGCAGCTGCTGTCCACGATGATCACGCCGGAGAATCCGGCGGTGCTCGTGCGCGACTTCAAGACGGAGAAGACGTTCATCATCACGCGCTCGGACATCATTCGCGTGCTGTGTTAGGCGGCCCATCAAGGGCCGCCCGACACCCGGTCAACCGCGCGACGCAGCCATCTGCCGGCGCTTCGCTTCTTCGGCGGCGCCGCGCTTCTTCAATTCCTCAGGCGAGACATCCTCGACGTGCGTCCCGATCCACCAGGTGATGCCGGTCTGATCGCGGACGCCCGCATTGCGGTCGCCATAGAACTGGTTGGCCGGCTCCATCGTTGAGACCGCGCCGGCCGCGAGTGCCTTCTTGTATGTCGCGTCGGTGTCCGGCACGTACAGATACAGGGCGCACGGCATCGCCTTGTGCTGCTCGCTCGCCTGGCCGAGCATGATCCGCGAGTCGCCAATTTGCAGCTCGGCGTGCATGATCGTGCCGTCCTCCCGCTTCATCTCTTCGCCGACCTTCGCATCAAACGCCCGCCTTGCAAATTCGATCAGCTTCTGCGCGTCGTCGACGACGAGGTACGGAGTAACCGTGTGATAGCCCTCAGGAACTGGTTTCACGGCCATTGCGTTCTCCACATCGGCGCGATCGAGAAACGCTTCAGCGCTCGGTTGATTTGTCGATCGCACTCATGACACGAGCGTACTCGCGCACGGCCTGGCAGGCAACGTCAGCGAGACGAAGGACGGCGGTATGATGTCGTTCTGCTCAGGCGGAGGACATCGTGAAGCACAGCCCACTCGCTGCCATCATCGTCGTCGCGTCAATCGCTTCGGCCGCCTCGTGCGCCGGCGGCTCGACGTCCACGGCCGCGCCCACCGCTGCCGACGCCAACGCGTTTCTCGACACGGTGGACACCACGTTCACGAAGCTCAGCCTCGATGCCAACCGGGCCGGGTGGGTCGGGCAGAACTTCATCACGGAAGACACCGAAGCGCTCGACGCGCGCATGACGCAGGCGCTGGCCGATGCCCAGTCGCGCTTCGCCAAGGAAGCAGTGACGTTCGACCACGTTGACGTGCCCGCCGACGCGCGCCGGCAGCTGAACCTCCTCAAGGTGTCGCTCTCCCTGGCCACCCCTGCCGATCCGAAGGAAGCGGAGGAGCTGACGACGCTCGTGTCCTCGATGCGAGGCGTGTACGGCAAAGGCAAGTGGTGCGCGGATCCCGCGAAGCCGGATCGCTGTCTGAATATCGATGACATCACCAAGGTGCTCGCCTCGTCTCGCAATGAGAAAGAGATTCGAGCGGCGTGGGAAGGCTGGCACACCATTTCGCCGCCGCTCCGGAAGGACTACCAGCGCTTCGTCGAGCTGTCGAACAAGGGTGCGAAGGAACTCGGGTTTGCCGATACAGGCGCGATGTGGCGCGCGAAGTACGACATGGCCCCGGACGCGTTCACCAAAGAGCTCGACCGCCTCTGGGATCAAGTGCGCCCGCTCTACCTGCAGCTGCACGCGTACGTGCGGATGAGGCTGCATCAGAAGTACGGGGATGTCGTGCCGATGAAGGGGCCATTGCCGGCGCATCTGCTCGGCAACATCTGGGCGCAGGACTGGTCGAACGTGTACGACCTGGTCGCTCCGGCCAGCTCCGACGCGGGCTTCTCGCTGACCGACATCATCAAGCGCCGCAAGATGAGCGCGCTCGACATGGTCCGGGCTGGCGAGCGCTTCTACACCTCGGTCGGCTTCGAGGCGCTGCCCAGGACATTCTGGGAGCGATCGCTCTTCGTGCGCCCGATGGACCGCGAAGTGGTGTGCCACGCGAGCGCGTGGGACATCGACAATCTCACCGACCTCCGTATCAAGATGTGCATCGACCAGACGGCGGAGGACTTCTCGACGATCCACCACGAGCTGGGCCACAATTTTTATCAGCGTGCGTACAAGGATCTGCCGATCGTGTTCCGCGACAGCGCGAACGACGGCTTCCATGAGGCCATCGGCGATACGATCGCGCTGTCGGTCACGCCCGAGTACCTGGTGAAGATCGGGTTGCTCGACAAGGCGCCCGACGCGTCGCGCGACATCGGCCTGCTCATGTCGCGCGCGCTCGAGAAGGTGGCGTTCCTGCCCTTCGGGCTGCTGATCGATCAGTGGCGCTGGCAGGTGTTCTCCGGCGCGATCGCGCCCGCCGACTACAACAGGGGCTGGTGGGATCTCCGGCTGAAGTACCAGGGCATCGCGCCGCCGACGGCGCGAGGCGAGGCGCTCTTCGATCCCGGCGCGAAGTATCACGTGCCCGACAACACGTCGTACACGCGCTACTTCCTCGCCGACATCCTCCAGTTTCAGTTCCATCGCGCGCTGGCGAAGGCGGCCGGCTGCACGGCGCCGCTCCATCGCTGCTCGGTGTACGAGAGCAAGGAGGCGGGAACGCGGCTGAACGCGATGCTGTCGATGGGCGTGTCAAAACCGTGGCCCGACGCGCTCCAGGCGCTCACCGGGTCGCGCGAGATGGACGCGTCGGCGATTCTCGACTACTTCGCGCCGCTCCAGAAATGGCTCGAGGAGCAGACGAAGGAGCAGCCCGTCGGTTGGTAACCCGCACACCACTCTCCATCGCGATCGCCGGCGCTGGTGGGGCGTCGATCGGCACATCGTCATCTACTACACTCAGGGCAACCACGCAGTCCCATTGACAGGGTAGGTCGGGTCCTGTTTTGGACCCGGCGATCTCAGATCTATGCCATCGATCGCCCGGAACGACATGTTCGCCACCTCCGACGGAACCTCCATCGCGTTTACGCATCGACCGGCACCGAGCCCGGCGGCTCCGCGCATAGCGTTGGTGCATTCGCTTGCGCTCGATCGCAGCGTCTGGGATGGCGTGGTCCAGAGACTCGAAGGTGAGGCCGAGGTTCTCGCCTATGATTGCCGCGGCCACGGTCGGTCAGACCGGCACGCCGGCGCATACACGGCGCAGCTCTTTGCGCGCGATCTCGCCGAGCTCTTCGATCACGTGGGCTGGCAGAGCGCCGTGGTTGCCGGGTGCTCTATGGGTGGCAACGTCGCGCAAGCCTTTGCCACGATGTACCCGCAACGGACCGCTGCGCTCGGCCTGATCGACACGACGGCGTGGTACGGCGCGGACGCGCCGGCGAAGTTCAAGGAGCGCGCCGACGCGGCGAAGGCCAAGAGCATGAGCGGACTCATCGACTTCCAGCTCACACGGTGGTTCTCCGACGACTTTCGCGCCAGTCATCCAGACATGCTGCAGCGAACCACGGAGATCTTCGTCGCCAACGACCTGGACTGCTACGCCGCCAGCTGCAGCCTGCTCGGTAACATCGACAGCCGCCCGGATCTGGGATCGCTCCGCATGCCGGTTGCGATCGTCGTCGGCGAGGAGGACTACGCGACGCCCGTCGCCATGGCCCGCCAGCTTCACGCCGCGATTCCACAGTCGACACTGACGATCATCCCGCGCGCTCGTCACCTGACGCCTATCGAGCATCCGGATCAGATCGCCTCGGAGCTTCGCGGACTCCTGTCACGTCGCTGACCTGAGCGTGCCGGACGCGATCTCAATCCTTGACGTGCGATCGCACGGACGTCGATCGACGCCGGATGGGTGTTCGGCGCTAGAAAAGAGGCGTGAAGTCCTGTAGCATGCGGTCGCTATGACGACGCTGCTCAAGACCGTGTCGGTCTTATCGCTCGTCGGGCTCGTGACGATCGCCGTCGGGTCCACGGTTTCCGGGCAGGCCCCACCTGCCGGACAGGGACGCGGGCGAGGCGAACCCCAGGCTCCGCCGCCGCCTCAGGCCGGACACCCCACGGGCAAGCTTGTCATTTGGGGAGATCTCGCGAGCTTCGACAATCCCCCGACTCTGCCGACCCATTGCATTCTCACCAGTCGCTTCAAGCGGGGTCAGCGCGTCGGTCTCCGTATGACGGCGATTGATGGCGGTACGGGCGAGGTTGAGAACACGGCCGTCATGACGGCCCACCTGACGGTCGCCGGCAGAACGATCGACGTTCCCATGCGGTGGCGCGGCGTCGGTAACGCCCCGGCGGCGGAATACCCACGACAGCCTTCGGAAATGTGGACCGGCACGTGGACGGTGCCTGCCGATACGCCGATCGGCGTCATCAACTACACGGTGACCGCGACGGATCGATTCGGGCGAACCGCCACGTTTACGCCGTTCATCAACCTGGTGTCGCAACTCACCATCGTCGAATAATCCAA